>OLSL01003307.1_pt1 | contig 11625 bp, 24 predicted proteins | sample 1672511 | NCBI WGS metagenome assembly OLSL01 (sample SAMEA3136694, study PRJEB25190) | human gut metagenome | biome: human gut; feature: human-associated habitat; material: faeces | place: Austria | collected 2013
TCTTCCAGATGCTCCAGCAGCCCTGGGTGAATGCAAGCGTCCATGTATCGAGCCACCGATACGCCGCAACAGGTGAACCAGCGCATAGCCATCGGAAGGGAAATGGCTGCCAGACCTTGCTCCCAATTGGCGACCGTGCCACGATTTACGCCCATCCGTGCCGCCAATTTCTGCTGGCTCAAACCGGAACGCATTCGAGCTATCTCTAATGCTTTGGCTGTTCTTACTAAATATTCATCCATAAATTCTCACCCTTTCAACAAAATCCGGCAAACCTGCCGGGTTCGACAAGCCAAAAAATGGAAAAAGCTGCTATGGAGAACCAACAGCAGCCTATGTTATAACTGTATTGTCAAAAAATTCCAAAGAGGAGTGGAACAAAAATGAAAGAAACTGTAATCTGGAACCATGAACGTATGCCGATCATCGACGGAATGCCTGCAAGCGTTCCCGATGGGCAGCCGCACACACCTGAACCGTGGGAGGAAAGCGAATGAAACGAACCGTAGATGCTCTGATTATTCCATACGCTCGCAAACGGACGTTAGAGCTTGTCCTAAGCCTTTCTGGGTACGAAGCTGATAAAGATGCTTACCTCGAAGCAAAAGGCATCCTGGAACGCGCCGTAGCCGCCTTAGATGATGGACGCGACCCGGCAGATAGCATCGAACGCATTGATGGACAGCTTGTAGAGCTGTGATTGGAGGAAAGATGGATAGGCGTTGTCCCTTTTGACTTGAACACTCGCGGCTTCCCTGATGTGAAGTAATGGATGTGAAGAAAACGTTCGATTTTTACGAAGTTGTTAAAAATACATTGACTCGACAACTAGAAGATGTATAATCGTATCAAATGAACGTCCGTACTTACCGATCGAAAGGATATGCCACAATGAGTGAACAGGAAAGAGCCAAGATTGACCAATTTATTGCATGGCTGCTGGAACATCCTGAAAAGATTCCGGCAGCGGAGCAAGCACTAGACCTAGAGTAACAGAAAATCCCTTGCGCAGAGCTACACCAGCCCGGCACAAGGGATTCTTTTATTTTACCGGGTCAGAACCGTTTCCTTACATTTTCTCAATCAGGTTCATCAGCGCTTCACGCTGCTCCTTCGGCATAGATTCAAGTTTTCTTCTAATCCGCTCCACTGCTGCATCAACTTCACTTTGCGGCTGCTGGGGCGGGTTTTCTTTTTGGTTGCCAGTAAGAAGATAGTCTACTGATACGTTGAAATAAGATGCAATCTTAGAAAGAACCTCTGTGGACAGGCTTTTGGTTCTTCCAGCTTTCAATTCAGAAAGAAAACTGCGGCGAATCCCAATGTTACTGCAAAGAGTTCCGTCTTTGATGCCCTCTTTTTCACAGAGTGCATGGATGTTGCTGTACAAGTCCGACATAAGAACACTCCCATATTTGTGCAAGTATACAAATGCACAGAATTTTGTACAAAAGAGTTGACTTGTACAGATACTTGTACTATAATACAGACATAGACAGTACAGAACATTGTACAATATAAACTCTCTACACCCTTATATTAGTACAGTTTTCCGTACTTGTCAATAGATTTTAGCAAATGGAGGTGGAATTTTGAAAGAAAACTTCCGTTCTGGCTTTGAGCTGGAAGTGAAGATGAAGCTGTTGCAGCGAGGTATGAAGCAAACGGAGCTGATTCAGGCGGTTCAAAGCGATACTGGATTGTTCCTTGATGATTCGTACCTCTACAAGATTCTTCGTGGCGAGCGAAAGCCGGAGAAGATTATCCAAAGCATCTGCAAGATTCTTGAAATCGAGCAGAAGGAGGACTGAACGTGGAGAAGATTATCACATTAAAGGTAGACCTTGAGCATCCTGATGATGCAAAGTTTGCCATTGACGAGGCGGTCAAAGTATACGAAGCGGACAAGCTGAAGTGGACAGTAGAGGAACTTGCCGAAGCGAAGCATCTGGCGATGAAGATTATGACGCAGATGTGCTTGGACGGGTACAGTATCGAATGGTTTGGCTCGTACAACTATATCACTACTCGCATTAGGGCGTACGGAGAAGTAGAGTCAAAGAATTTTGATTGTGCATTTTATGCACCGGATTGGAACATTTGGATTGCCAAGTGCGTCTGCCTGTGCCGGGCTATCGGCAGGAAAGTGCCTGATTTCATCATCAAAAAGGCTGGTGAGTGCTGGTGACGTATTTTTACAAAGCACCTAGCCGGAAGCGCAGGTTGAAACTTGCAATGGCGGAGGGCGTGTCCCGGAACGAAGCAAACAACGTGCTGTGGATGGAGAAAATGCTGAACCAGTGCTTTGAACGGCACAATCGAGAAGCCAAAAAAGCGGGTGAACCGAATGAAGATGGAAATTAAATATTGTGAGCGATGTGGAGTTTTTCTAGGTATGGTAAACCCGAGCAAAAAATATTGCACACAATGTAAAAGAGACGTCTCGTGCGAGCAAAAGCGCGCGAGACGTAAAGCATTGAGTTCGGGACGTGGATTTATCCCAGTGAAAACCGCTTGTCAATGGTGTGGAGAACCAATGGTTAAAACATCTGCGGCTCAAAAGTATCATAAAGAATGCGCAAGAGACGCCGCTTTTGCAAGTATTGCAGAAAATCAAAAAATGAGAAGAGAACGAAATCTGAATAAGAAGGCGTTGGAAGAAAAAAAGATTCCATCCGTAGGGCAAGTTCAAGCACTCGCTGATAAAATGGGCAAGCATTACGGTGAGGTGTCAAGGATGCTTGCAACAGGGGAACTGACTTATGAATGGTAAATACTACGGTCAGCGGGAAATCCGCTGGCACAGACGAGAGAAAGACCGGCTGGAACATATCGAGAAAGAAAGAGTGAGCAAAAATGAAAAAAAATCAAAGTCAGAATCACATTCACCGAAGCAGTTCTCGGCACTTGGCCTAGTAACCAGAACATCGCGCGAGAGTTCATCGCCAGCAAGTCCCCTGATGCAAACACCATCGAGGACGAAGTTGCTGCTCTGGGCGCTGATGCTGTGGCAGATAAGGGCATGACCGTGTTCCCTCGCAACGAGAACGGCGAACCCATCCTGTATGACTACCAAATCAAGGGCTTCTTCAAGGATTCCTGTGGGATGCTGGGGCGTATTGGTGGCAAGACCGAAACTGGCAAGAAGAAGGCCGTGAACGAAAGCGGCAAGCTGACGGCTTACAAGAAGGTCATTGATGGGCTGATTTTCGTTCAGCCCCGCATGATTCCCATTCATGTGAACGGCGAGATTACCGAGTGCCAGCGCCCGCTTCGCGCACAGACCGCGCAGGGCGAGCGCGTAAGCCTTGCCAACAGCGAGCAGATTCCCGCTGGCTCGACCTGCGAGTTCGAGGTCATGCTGCTGGACGATTCTCACGAGAAGGTCGTGCGTGAGTGGCTGGACTACGGTGCTCTGCGTGGCATCGGCCAGTGGAGAAACAGCGGAAAAGGCCGCTATACCTACGAAATCCTCAATTAACCGCTATGGCAGGGTAGGGCTGTGCTGCACTCGGCGTGGAACGGCAACGGCATAGTGACGATTGGCTCAGAAATGCTAAGGCAATGCCTAGAGACGAAGCGACTTGAGCGGCAATGGCATAGCATTGAGACGATAGGCGAGGCGCGGCAATGGCATGGCGAAGTAAGGCTCAGACGAGCAATGGAATGGCAAGGAAAAGCTTGGAAAAGCAATGGCTATGGATGCAAGGCGTAGCTTTGATAAGCAACGGCAAGGCGAAGCATCGACGCGAGCAGCGGGGGCGTTGAGAGGCGGTGCATCGCAAAGGCTAAGAGATGCGATGAGTGGAATTGATAAGCGGAGGCGAGGCAGCGCGAGGAAAAGCAATGAAAAGCGAAGGAATTGCGTAGATAGGTGTTGCAGTGGCAAAGCATGGCATAGACGTGATTTGCAATGGCGAAAAAATAAACGAAAGGGGATAGAAATGAAAGCATTGGTAGAAATCATTATGATATGGGGCACTGTTCTTGCGGTGGTGTTGGCGGTGTTCATTTTGAACCTGTGGCTCATTGAATTGCTGGTCGGCGCAAAAAGCACATGGGGAATCATCGTGGCGGCTGCCGTTATGGCAACCGCGTGGATTTTTAATTTTGGAAGCAAAAAGGAGAACAAATGAAAACTTTGAAAGGAGCGGCGTTGTCAATGATTGGTCTGGTTGCGGCAATCACAGCAGTTGGCTGCGGTGATGCGATTCAAGGATGCCAGACCACAGCGCAGATGCTTGGCTGGGTGATTGTGTCCTGCGGGCTTCTCGCAACGGCCATTGTCCTGTGCGCACTGGCAGTCAGCGCCGAGGAATACGAACGCAGCGAGCAAGAATGCCGCAAAATCAAGCGGGTAGCCCACCACACCAACGAGTGGAGGGATGCACGATGAAATGCCCGATGTGCGGTAGTGACAACATTACAACGGTTGATAGCCGGTCTGACCACGACAGCATCGTTCGCAGAAAAAAGTGTCTTGTTTGTAACCATCGGTGGTCTACTATCGAAATTGACAAAGACCAGTGGTACAGTGCACTGCAAATCAAAGAGGAACGTAAGAGAGGGAGACCAAAAGATGATTAACCTTGACAGATTCGGTGGTGTGACCGAGCCGGAGGACGGCGTGTATTTTATGACCAACGAGCAGATGGCAGAAGCCAAAGAAGCAGACCGTCTGGCTGAAATCGAGGACTTGCAGTCTGAAATCGAGGACAGGGAAGCGGAGCTGAAAGACCTCCGTGCACAGTTGGCAGAGCTGATGGCTGGTTGATTTTTGTACAGCCAAGTTAAGCCAAAGTAAGAACAATGAAGCCTAATAAAGCCGAAGAAAGGAAAGAAAAATGGCAGTATTAGTAATGGTCTACGGTCACTCCGGCAGCGGTAAATCCGCTTCGCTTCGGAACTTTGACCCGGAACAGGTTGCGGTTATCAACGTGCTTGGCAAGCCGCTGCCGTTCCGTAGCAACATGAAAACCTATATCACCAACGACTACGGCAAGATTGATGCGGCAATCCACAGCACCAAGCGTAAGTCCATCGTCATTGACGATGCCACCTACCTTATGACTGGCGAGTTCATGCGGAACGCAAAGGCCGCTGGATACCAGAAGTTTACCGACATGGCAGCTAACTTCAACACTCTGCTGATGCGGGCGAAGGAGCTGCCGGACGATGTGGTTGTCTACTTCTTCGGGCACAGCGAGCGCGACGGAGACGGTGGCGAGAAGTTTAAGACCATCGGCAAACTGCTGGACGAGAAGGTCTGCGTGGAAGGGTACTTCACCATCGTTCTGAAAACCGTTGTGCAGGATGGGCGATACCTGTTCAGCACTCGCAATGATGGGATGGACACCGTGAAAACTCCTCTTGGGATGTTTAACGATGCGCTGATCGAAAACGACCTTGCGGCCGTAGACAAGAACATCCGTGAATATTACAACATCCCGGTTCAGCCGGAAAACAAAGGAGAGTAACAGATGAAGAACATCAACTGGAATGACGTGCAGGAAGCCACCGAACGCCGTGACCTGCCTGTTGGCGGCTATGTTGCCGGTATCTGCAAGGCAACGGACGAACCTGCAAAGGAGCGTCTGAACATCGAGTGGGAAGTTGCAGAGGGTGAGTTCAAGGGCTACTGGCGTGAGCAGACCGCTTCCCTTATCGAGCGTGGCAAGCTGAATCCGGGCGAATGGGCATGGGGCGGCAAGACCATCAAAAGTTACAAGGAAAAGGCGCTGCCCTTCTTCAAGGGCTTTATCACCGCTGTGGAGCAGTCCAATCCCGGTTACAAGTTCAACAACGATGAAAAGACCCTGCGTGGCAAGCTGGTCGGCGTGGTTCTCCGTGAGGAAGAGTACATGGGCAACGATGGCAACATCAAGACGAAGCTAGTTGTTGACCGCTTCACCAGCGTGGACAAGATTCGTTCCGGCGATTATGAGGTCAGACCAAAGAAAACGCTGGCTAGCGGATCTGGTTCCAGCTACTCGCAGGGCGGGAACGATGACTTTTCGGTGATTGAAGAGGACGGAAGCCTTCCCTTCTGACCTGTAATCCGTTACCTCCTACCTTATATAAGAGCTGCGCTATCTGGCTGGACGGGCGTTTGGAAAGATGAAAGTTTTAGTCGCCTGTGAGGAATCGCAGGAAGTCTGCAAAGCGTTTCGTGCCCGTGGGCATGAAGCCTACTCGTGTGACCTGATTGAACCGTCCGGCGGGCATCCAGAATGGCATATTCTCGGTGACTGCCTAAAGGCTATTGAGGGGGGGCAAGTTGTGACCATGGACGGAATCGCACATGATGTGCCCCGCTGGGATATGATTATCGCATTTGTCCCCTGCACAAAGACAAGCAACGCGGGAGCAAGACACCTGTACAAGGGAGGAAAGCTCAATCTTTCCCGGTATTATGAGGGATTGTGCGGCAAGGCGCTTTTTCTTGCCGTGTGGGCGGCAGATTGCGAAAAAGTGGTGATTGAGAATCCTACCCCCAGCAAGATTTTTGATTACCCAAAGCCTACGCAGGCAATCCAGCCCTACGAGTACGGACATCCGTACAGCAAGAAAACGCTACTGTGGGAGCGCGGTGTACCGCCGCTGCACCCGACAAACATCATAGAACCTACCGCGACATGGTGCCCGTCCGGCTCTTACTCGCATAAGCACGGTGAGCAACACAAGGGGATGTTTACCACTGACCGCGCAAAGAACCGGGCAAAGACTTTTCCGGGCGTTGCAAAGGCCATGTCCGAACAATGGGGTTGATAGAATGATTACTTGTTGTCTCAACTGCACATCACGCCGCAAAGCTTGCCACGACACCTGCGAAAAGTACAAGGCAGAGAAGAAAGACTTCGAGGAACGCAAGGCATTCGTGTATGAGCTGAACCACAGCCAAAGCGTGTACCACCGTGACTATGAGGACAAGCACCGAGAAAAAGGGAAGAAGCGGTTTCTCGGAAGTGAATTTAGAGGTGAACGAGGATGAGACTTGTTGACGTAGAGCTGTTTATTGAAGCGTGGAAGCAAAGCGGGAATGGTAAAAAAGCCGAAGCTAAAGCGCTTATGAACAGCGGAATTTACTCTGAATACGATAAAGGCGTTGCCCTTGACGCAGTTGCTGACCTTGTTTTGGCACTTGCCAAACAGCTTGAAAACTACCCATCTATCGCATGGACAAGTGTCAAAGACAAATTGCCTGAAATGACGGAAGAAGTCACCGAAGTAGATGGAGACAGAGAATGTACGCTTTGGTATGAAAGCAAACCTGTTCTGGTATTTGACGAAACAGTATATGACGAAACGAGCAGAATGCAAACGGCAGTGCTCACAGACGATGGCGATTGGCTGACAACATTTGATGAAAAACGACTTGAAAATGTAACACATTGGATGCCTTTACCTGATGAACCAAAGGAAAACGCATGAACACTGGCAAGCAGTTTGAAGCAGACTTCAAAGCATCCGTCCCATCCGATGCGTGGTGCTACCGCCTGAAAGACAGTGCTGCCACCTACTACGGTGGCAACGAGAACCTGTCCTTTTCCATCGACAACATCTGCGACTTCCTTGTGTACCGATACCCGATGAACCACCTGTTTGAACTGAAAACCATTGAAACGCCCTCTATCCCTTTGGAAAAGGTGTTCGGCAAGTACGACAAGGCAAAGTGCAAATACCGCAAGGAAAAGCACATCACTGACATGGTGGATGCGATGGGGTACAGCGGTCAGACCGCCCATGTGATAGTCAATTATCGAGCGGTCAATCGCACCTTTGCAATCCCTGCCAGCAAGGTTCTAGCGTTCCGCTACAACGAGAGCCGCAAGAGCATCCCTTGGCAGTGGGCAGAGCAAGAGGGGATAGAGATCAAAGCGAAAAGGCTGCGTGTCCATTGGCGGTATGACGTGGATGGGCTGCTAAAGAGATTGGAGGAAAAACATGGGAGAGACGCTTAAGTGTGATAGATGCGGGGAGACGTATCCTTTATACGAATATAACAACTTCACCGACATTGAGATGCGTGTGTGGGGTATTGGCGTTCCGTATGACTGCGAGTTTCGCCTTTGCCCCTCTTGCATGGCAAAGCTGAACGACTGGCTGAAAGGAGAACAGAAGTGAGCAAGAAAGTTTCAGACATCCTGCCCAAGACGGAAATCTTGGTACAGTTGGCAGAAGAAGCGTCCGAACTAGCACAGGCTGCGTTGAAGCTGCGCCGTGCGCTGGATGGAACGAACCCGACACCGAAGAACGTTGCAGAGTGCGAAGCGAACCTGATCGAGGAATGGGCAGATGTTGATTTGAGCCTTCGGAACGCACTTGGAACCGATTATTTCTACAAGTACAGAACCGAAGTAGAGGGAATCGAACTAAAAAAACTCGACCGCTGGCTCTCTCGCCTTGAAGCAAAGGAGCAATCAGATGAATAAATTCGGAAATTGCCCTTTGTGCGGAAAACAGGCGATGCCGACCAACCTCCGCAAAATCGCACGGCAGAACCAGTTGTACGGATTCCGCATGGCTTTGGATGGCATCACCGCCACATGGGGCGCACTGATTCAGAACCTTAGGTGCGATGCAGACCTGACCGATGAACAGGTGCAGAAAATCATCCGCATTGGTGACAGGTACTGGGAGATGGTCGGCAAGTTCAAAGAAGAGGACATGACCCCTGACGAGTTTGCAGATTACATCACCGCAAAGTCAGAGCAGGTCGAAAAAGAGCTGAGAGAAAGGTGGAGCTGATGGCAATATTTTCGGTAGAAGCTATTTCGGAAATCACTTCAATAAATCCAAAGTCTTGCCGTATTAAAAGAGCAACATTCACTTGTTACTTCTGCAATACTGCAATTTCTGTGTGTGATGCACGCGTTGCAACTGCGATGGCAGATAATGGGGAAACTCCTATTTGTCCGATTTGTGGAAAGAAAACCATATGCAGTCTATATGAGTTTCAATCGCACGAAAATCCAAACATCATAGAGGATGTTAGATGGAGGTAACAATGTTTGAATTTGCAACTCGCTGGCTGGTCTGCCTAGTCCTGCTGGCGGTAGTAGTTCAGTCCGAACGGACAATTATGAACATGGCGAACAGCCTGTTTGAGGAACGGCAGGCAATGCTCGTCTGGTTGTTCGTCAACGTGTGTCTAGCCGTTTGTACGACTGTTATGATGGGGTGGAAATGATGGACAACGAACTTTACTGCTCGATGAAGATGACCAGTAATCCGCTTGGTCGGTGCGTATGCGAAAAAGAAAAGTGCGCATGGTGGCGACAGTTGGACGGTTGCTGTGCAGTCTGGCAGATTGCATGGAAGCTGGATAACATCGAAGCGAAGATGAAGAGGTGAAAGTGTGAAACTGGTTGATGTTGATCCAATCATTGCGGCGTGGAAAACTGTTGGCGTTGATAAAAAGAATGAAGCGAAGCCGTTTTTGGACAGCAAAAACTTCATCGTATACATACAAGGACAAATCAGAAGCAGCATTGGAGATGTGTTTTTAGATTTAGCAAACGTATTGGAAAAATCTGAGCCCGCCAATATATGGTTTGATGCAAAGAAAGTTTTACCCGAAAAAGACAAAGAAGTTCTCGTAAAAAGAGAAAAGTTCGGCATTGAAATTGCATTTTTATCTTATGACGGATTATGGGAAGACGACGAGTGCATTGTACTTGGAGATGTAACTCATTGGGCGTATCTTCCTGAACCGCCAAAGGAGGCCTGATACATGGCAACACCCCCGAAGCGCGGTCGTGGCAGACCGCCGCTGACCGAAGCTGAAAAGAAAAAGCGTGAGAAGCGGGCGCAAAAGGCGAAAGAAGAAGCGGCTGCGAAGCGCGAGAAAGAGCGTGAAAAGAAGAAGCAACAAATGCTTAACAAAAGGAAGTCTATCCGCTCACAGGTGAGTAAAAAGGTGAAAGAACAACAGGAGTTGGCAATCACAAGGTCTAAGATGCTGAATACAGGCGATTTGCAGTCAAGAATCGGCGACGAAGAGGACAAGAAGGTCATCGGCATGATTGCGGCCAAGTATTTTGGTGACCTTCCGAGCGTGGACATGAACAACCCGATTGAAGTACAGCAGCGTCTTGACTTCTTCTTTGACGCTTGCATCGAAGCCAGAATCTCCCCTGTGGTGGAATGGATCGCACTGGTGCTTGGCATCGAATGGGTGAGCCTGAAGCAAATTATGGCGGGAAAACGCCGTGACGACAGCTTGCAGCAGAAGTACATTCTGAAGCTGATTCTGCAAATGCAGTCCATGTGGGCGTACAACGGTATGTATGGTCAGGAGAATCCGGCAGAGTGGATTTTCCGAGCTAAGAACTATTTTGGCATGAAGGATAACGTAGAAGTCACCGTTGCGCCGCCTGAACAACCGTTGGGAGATGCTCAGAGCGCAGAACAGTTGGCTCAGAAGTATCAGACGGCTTTGCCGAAAGGAATTGACGTGGAGTACAGAGAGGTGGCGAAAAATGAAACAACGGTTGGTTGACTTCTCCGACCCGATTCTTTCAGCGGCGCTGTTTATCTTGCTTAAAGACCGTACTACCGGCAAAAACATCATATGGGCGACAGAGCCACCGCCTGAACTAAGCGCAGGCTTTGTGGATGAAATCACGTTAGAACAAATCAAGAAGTGCCCGCCAGTGCCACGAGTTCTCAAGCGTCTGGATGAGCAGAAGCAAAGAACCAAAGCAAAAGCAGAGGTTTTTACTCCTTCTTGGGTTTGCGAAAAGATGATAGACATGGGCGAAGAAAACGGTGCGATGCCCGATATGAAGAAAGAGCCTATCAAGTACATCCATTCAACAGTCCTTGAAATCACCTGCGGAGAAGCACCGTTCCTTGTGAACCGATACGACACGGTAACAGGCAAAAAGATTTCAGTACCAAAACGGAAAGGACTATTTGACCGCAAACTGAAATGTGTAAACAACTGGTTTGATTGGAATGTCTGGACATGGCACGATGTGGCAGAGGACGCAGCAACGACTACATACGGCTATGAGTGGCAGGGTGACAGCCTGTTGCTTGCAAGAGCAAATATGCTCCTGACATGGCGAGAGAACTTTAAGTGGCTGTTCGGCATAGAGCCTGACGCTGGGAAGGTTCGCAACATGGCTGCTATCATCTCATGGAACATCTGGCAGATGGATGGGCTGAAAAAGACCGTACCCGGCACGGACATTCCGTGCAAAATCAAAGACTGGAAAGCTTACAAAGAAATCCTGTTTAAGGATGTTGGGGAGGAAAAATAAAATGAGCAGTTCCGCAGAATATGCAAAATCAGAACTTGCACGTATTACAAAAGACGGAGACGGGTTGCAGGATGCAATCAATAAAAACATTCTTGATATTGTTGAACTTTTTGCAAGTCAAGGACACAGTGGGATTTCCGCTGGATATGCAATGTCTATTCTTGAACGTCTTTTACGGTTCAAGCCACTCACGCCGCTGACGGGCGAAGATGATGAATGGACAGAAGTGTCGGACAAAATGGGACAAAGATGCTTCCAAAATAAACGATGCTCAAGCGTGTTCAAGACCACTGATGCACAAGGTAACACGATTGAAGTACATGACATTGACGCAATCGCTTATTCCGACAACGGTGGC
>OLSL01003314.1_pt1 | contig 11604 bp, 8 predicted proteins | sample 1672511 | NCBI WGS metagenome assembly OLSL01 (sample SAMEA3136694, study PRJEB25190) | human gut metagenome | biome: human gut; feature: human-associated habitat; material: faeces | place: Austria | collected 2013
GATTTCTGTAACAACAAGCTCCATCCAGTACGAGAACGATGACGTTATGAAGCCTGTATGGGGCGATGATTACTCAATCTGCTGCTGCGTATCTGCAACACAGACAGGTAAGGAAATGCAGTTCTTCGGAGCAAGAGCTAACCTTGCAAAATGTCTCCTTTACGCTATCAACGGTGGTGTTGATGAGAAGTCAGGTGAACAGGTAGGACCGGATTACAAGGCTATTACAGCAGAATATCTTGATTATGATGAAGTAATTAAGAAATTTGACGTTATGATGGACTGGTTAGCAGGACTTTATGTAAATATCCTGAACCTGATTCAGTATATGCATGACAAATATTACTATGAAGCTGCAGAGATGGCTCTTATCGATACAGATGTAAGAAGAACATTCGCTACAGGTATCGCAGGATTCTCACATGTAGTAGATTCCCTTTCCGCTATCAAGTATGCTAAGGTTAAGGCAGTTCGTAACGAAGCTGGTCTTGTAGTAGATTACGAAACAGAGGGTGATTTCCCTAAATATGGTAACGATGATGACAGAGCAGATGATATCGCTGTATGGCTCTTAAATTCATTCCTTGAGAAGATCAAGAAGAGACATACTTACAGAGATTCAGAGCCTACAACATCTATCCTTACAATTACTTCAAACGTAGTTTATGGTAAATATACAGGAGCAATGCCTGATGGACGTAAAGCAGGTACTCCGCTTTCACCAGGTGCGAACCCAAGCTACGGTGCAGAACAGAATGGTCTTGTTGCATCTCTTAACTCAGTTGCAAAACTTCCATATGAGTGGGCATTAGATGGTATTTCAAATACTCAGACAATGAATCCGGATGCATTAGGTCATAATGATGATGAAAGAGTAGAAAACCTTGTAGCAGTTATGGATGGATACTTCGATCAGGGCGCTCATCACCTTAACGTAAACGTATTTGGCAAAGAGAAATTAATCGATGCTATGGAACATCCTGAAAAACCGGAATATGCTAACTTTACAATCCGTGTATCAGGATATGCAGTTAAGTTCATCGACCTTACAAAAGAACAGCAGATGGACGTTATTTCAAGAACATTCCACGATCATAGATAAGATTTGTGATTTGAACTTAGAATAAAATTTTGGATGGCAGGTAGAATATAGTATATATTTTACCTGCCATTTGCATTTAAAGGAGGGATTCTGAAATGGAGGAAATAAAAGGACACATTCATTCGATCGAAAGCTTTGGTTCTGTGGACGGACCGGGTGTAAGATTTATCTTCTTTTTAAAGGGCTGTCATATGAGATGCCAGTACTGTCATAATCCGGATACCTGGGCAAAGAAGGATGACGAACTGGTAATGACACCGAAGGAAGCATTTGATAAGGCATACCGTTATCATACCTACTGGAGAAATAACGGGGGAATCACGGTAAGCGGCGGGGAAGCACTTCTACAGCCAGAGTTTGTGACGGAGTTATTCAAACTGGCAAAGAAGAAAAAAGTGCATACCTGTCTGGATACTTCCGGAAATCCGTTCACCAGGGAAGAGCCGTATTTCAGTAAATTCAATGAACTGATGCAGTATACGGATCTGTTCCTGCTGGATATCAAGGAAATGAATGACGAGAAACATAAGAAACTGACCGGATGGACCAATGCCAATATTCTTGATCTGGCACAGTATCTTTCCGACAATGGAAAAGATATGTGGATTCGCCATGTACTGGTGCCGGGTGTTACGGATGATGAGAGTGATCTGCAGAAATTATCTGATTTTGTAGCATCCTTAAAGACAGTCCAGAGATTCGAGGTACTTCCGTATCATACACTGGGTGTATTCAAATGGGAAGAACTGGGACTTGATTATGCATTAAAAGATGTCAATCCACCGTCAAAGGAAGAGATCGAACGTGCGGAAACAATCTTAAAAACCGCAGAATATACAGGTTATAAGAACAAATAATACAGGAAAGGGAACAGGAGTTTTGATAAATTCCTGTTCTCTTCTTGATTGTTCAGATAAAATAATATATAATAGGAAATATTCTGTAAATGTATGGAATCGTAACTATAAACCCGTTTTGAAAGGATTTAAATTATGAATTTCTATATTCTGTTGTTTTCTGTTGTTATTATATTATGCGTTATCTGTAATAGGATCTCGAATAAGCTTGGTGTTCCCGTATTATTAATCTTCATCGCACTCGGTATGTTTTTCGGATCGGACGGAGTGATAAAGATTCCGTTTGATAATTTTGTGCTTGCCGAAAATATCTGTACCGCCGCACTGATCTTCATCATGTTCTACGGAGGATTTGGTACAAAATGGAAGGCGGCAAAGCCCGTCGCAGCGAAAGCGGTGCTTATGTCAACCGTAGGAGTTGTTATGACTGCATTTCTGGTGGGATTGTTCTGCCATTTTGTCATTGGTATTAATTTTCAGGAAAGTCTTCTGATCGGTGCATTGGTCGGTTCAACGGATGCAGCCTCTGTTTTTTCGATTCTGCGTTCCAAACGGCTTAATTTAAAATATCATACGGCTTCCCTTCTGGAGGTGGAAAGCGGAAGCAATGATCCCTGTGCATATATGCTGACCATGATTATGCTCAGTATCATCGGTGGGGACAGCATGACAGTGCCGCATCTTATTTACCTTGTGTTCGCCCAGATTGTATATGGAGCGGCAACCGGAGTGATTGCGGCGGTTGTCACTGGATTTATCATGAAAAAAGTATCCTTTGCCACACAGGGATTTGACACAATCTTTGTGTTTGCCATGGTGCTGCTTGCCTATGCAGTTCCGAGCGAAATCGGCGGAAATGGATATCTGAGTGTATACATATTTGGAATTATTCTCGGAAATATGGAACTGAACCATAAAAAACCGATGGTAAATTTCTTCGATGGTCTGACCGGACTGATGCAGATGCTGTTATTCTTTTTGCTGGGGCTGTTATCATTTCCGTCCGTACTTCCGCAGGTTTTGCTGCCGGCAGTTGCCATCGCCCTGTTCCTTACACTCGTGGCAAGACCGCTTACGGTACTTGCTCTGCTCTCCCCGTTCGGCTGTCCGTTGAAGCAGCAGCTTCTGGTGGCACTGGCAGGACTGAGAGGAGCGGCATCCGTTGTATTTGCAATTATGACGGTCACACATCCGGCAAATATCGAAAATGATCTGTTTCATATAGTATTCTGTATTGTACTCTTTTCAATTCTCATACAGGGAATGTTCCTTCCGGTTATGGCAAAAAAACTGGATATGATAGATGAAAAAGAAGATGTATTAAAAACATTTACGGATTATACGGAAGAAGTGCCGGTGCAGTTTATTCAGTTTACCGTTACCCCGGATCACTCCTGGAATGGAAAGCAGGTAAAAGATATCATACTTCCGCCGGAAACACTTCTGGTCCAGATGCGGCAGGAAGAAGAAATCATTACGCCCGATGGAAATACCATGCTGCAGGCGGGAAATGTCCTGATATTAAGTGCAAAGGCAATGCAGGACGTGGAAGAAGTACATCTGACCGAGCTGACACTGGACAGAGGAAATGAGTGGATTGGAAAAATGGTTTCAGAGATTTGTCCCCGTCCGGGTAAACTGGTCATTATGATTCAGCGTGCAGAAGATATTATTATACCAAATGGAAAAACGATACTGGAAGAATCGGATGTACTTGTTATGAAAGAAACATGAGGAATGCTTGAATTTTACTTGCAAATGAGAATCATAAGAGATATAATAAAAAGAGAAGCAGAGATTAAATAAAAATGGACACAAGAGGAGGGTTTAGAATGTTAAAAAACTTGTCTAAGTTAAAAATTGAAAAGCGATTAAGTAAATCGTTTACATTAGTATCCTTGATTGCCAGTATAGCAGCAGTTATCGGATTGATTGCGTTGATTATCACAACAACACAGTATTCAAGTGCATTAAAGAATTATGGATTCACACAGGGTGATATTGGAAAGGCACTTGTTACTTTTGCCGATACCAGAGCGGCTACAAGAGGTATTATTGCTTATCAGCAGAAGGATCTTATTGACAGTACCAAAACTATTCATGATGCTAAGAAACAGAAGTTTCTTGATTACATGACAACTGTGGAGGAGACCATGACTTCTGACGAAGAGAAGGCAGCATACCAGGAAGCTGAAACACAGCTTGAGAAATACTGGACACTGGAAGATAAGGTCATCAAAGCAGGTGCTACGACGGATGCAGAGAGCAGTATTGAAGCTCAGAAGACGGAATCAGGTGATTTAAATGAGCTTTACGATGAAGTTTATGCACAGCTTGCAAAAATCATGGACCTTAAGGTAACGGAAGGTGATGCACTCAGTCAGATGCTTACTATATTGAGTGCAATTATGATTGGACTTATGGCAATTGTTATCATAGGAGCATCTGTTGTCGCAAAGACTCTTGGAGCAAAGATTGCAAAGACTATTGCAGAACCTCTGACAAAACTTGCAGACAGGTTTACCTTATTTACACAGGGCGATTTTACTTCTCCATATCCGGAAACAGAGACGCAGGATGAAGTTTCCAACATGGTAGCAGGAGCCAGGAAGATGAGCGAAGATATTGGCCTTATATTAAACGATGCTGCTTATCTTATGAATGAAATGGCAAATGGTAATTATGCTGTTCGTACAGAACACACAGAAAGATATGTTGGTGAATTCAGTAAGTTAATTGAGGCAATAAGAGGAATGAACCGTCAGGTGGATTCTACCATCCGTCATATTGAAGAAGCAGCAGAACAGGTATCAGCAGGTTCCGGAAACCTTGCAGATGCGGCACAGGCACTGGCAGAAGGTGCAACGGATCAGGCAGCGGCTGTAGAAGAACTTCAGGCAACATTTGCAAATATTACAGAGGGTGTACATGTTACGGCAAAGCATGTGGAGGATTCCTATCAGCAGGCACAGAAATATGCAGACGTTGCTGATAACAGCCATAATGAAATGAACAGCATGATTTCAGCCATGACAAAGATCAGCGATACATCCAAGAAGATTGAAAGCATTATTTCTGAAATTGAAGATATTGCAAGCCAGACAAATCTGTTATCATTAAATGCAGCGATTGAGGCAGCAAGAGCAGGAGAAGCAGGAAAAGGATTTGCGGTCGTTGCAGAACAGATTCGAAAACTGGCAGAGCAGAGTGCACAGTCAGCAGTTGACACCAGAGAATTAATTGAGAGTTCTATTAATGAAGTAGAAGAAGGAAACAGAATTGCAGACAACGCGGCTGCATCCCTGGAAGAGGTAGTAGCAGGTATTAAGAATATTGCAGAGGCCTCCAAACAGTTAAGTGAAATTTCTGAGAGACAGGCAGAGGCTATGACCCAGGCAGAATCCGGAATCAACCAGATTTCAGAAGTTGTACAGTCTAATTCCGCAACCGCAGAAGAAACATCGGCTACAAGTGAGGAATTATCTGCCCAGGCAACTACGTTAAGCGATTTGATCGGATATTTTGTACTTGCAGAAAAATAGAGTTGGTTTTGATTAATTAAGAGAAGATAAGGAGAATAGTTATGTTTAGTCAGTTATTTGGGAGATACTTGGTCGACCAGGAAGTAATAACAGATGACGAATTAAGAGGGATGATACAGAAGCAGGGTGATGAGAGATTAAAACTCGGAACAATCGCAGTTGCCCAGGGCCTCATGACAGAACAGCAGGTTGCTGAGGTAAATCATCTTCAGGTACAGATGGATAAGCGTTTTGGAGATATTGCAGTAGAACGCGGATATTTATCCGGAAGTGATGTAGGAAATTTGTTATCTAAACAGGGAAATATCTGTATGAAGTTTTTACAGATTCTTTCTGAACAGAAGAAGATTTCACTGGAAGATTGTAACCGGCTGGTAGCTCAATTCCAGAAATATTATGGATTTTCAGATGAGGAACTGGAAGCTTTGAAGCAGAATGATTTTGACGAGATAGCACCTGCATTCGTATATGCATCAAAACCGTATGTTACAGAGTTATCCGCTTTGGTTATGAGAAATCTGGTTCGTTTTGTTACGGATAATTTTTACATTGGAAAAGTGAAACATGTGGATCGCTTTTTCTATAAAAGTATGGTGGCACAGAAACTGGCCGGGGATCATAATATTATTCTTGGATTTGCAGCCGATGAGGACGAAACTGGCATAAGAGAGCTGGCAGAGGGTTTTGCACAGATTTCTCTGGACGATGATGAGAATGAGATGTACGATGCGATTGGTGAATTTGCGAACATCTGTAACGGATTGCTTGCAACCGATCTCAGTGCAAGAAATATCAGTGTGGATATGGAACCGCCGGTTACGTATCTGAATCAGTCTACAGAAGGCAGCGGATATGTGATTCCGTTCTATATTAATGATAAAGAGTTAAAATTATTTATCGCAGTAGACAGTCAGATCCGTCTTGGCGAAGAAGTACATATGTTGGAACTTGAAGTGCGTGAAGGTACGGTGGATCGTGGACATGGCAATGGTTCTGTTGTCATTGTGGACGATTCGGTACTGATTCGTAAGATGCTTCGTAGTATTGTGGAAGAGATGGGTTATATCGTAGTCGGTGAAGCTGGAAATGGTGCAGATGGTGTAGAACTGTACAAGAAATGCCAGCCGGATGTCTTGACACTCGATATTACCATGCCGGTTATGGATGGTATCGAAGCATTGAAACAGATCATGGACAGCGATGAAGACGCGAAAGTTGTTATGATTACTGCCGCAGGACAGCAGTCCAAGGTAATCCAGGCACTGAAGTTAGGTGCGGCAAAATTTGTCATGAAGCCGTTTGACAAAGAAGAGGTGCGCAAGACACTGGAAGAAATGATGAACTAGAATGAAAAAAATATTAATCATAGAAGATGATAAGGATTTGCAGGAAGAACTTTCCTGTCTGCTCGAAAGAAATGGTTATGCGACGGAATGTGTAACAGATTTTGGAAATACATGGAAATCTATGCGGGAAACAGATGCCGATTTGATTTTGCTGGATCTGACACTTCCGGATACGGATGGACAGACACTGTTAAGGAGATTCCGCAAGGAGTCTTTATTGCCGGTTATCATAATGACCAGTAAAAATACAGAGATGGATGAAGTGCTATGTATGACATATGGTGCGGATGATTTCATTGCAAAGCCTTATAATCCTATGATTCTGCTTTTGCATATGGAAGCAGTGTTCCGCAGAGCCAGCCGGGAAAACGAAACTATATTACAATATAAAGAATTACAGCTGGATCTGGATCGGGGCAGTATGCAGGCTGGTTCCGGTAAAACAGATTTGACCAAAAATGAAAGCAGGATACTGGCATATCTAATCCGGAATCAGGGGAAGATTGTCAGCAGGGATGAGTTGATCCGCTATCTGTGGGAATCTGATGAATTTGTTGATGATAATACACTTACCGTTAATATCACGCGCATCCGGAAAAAACTGGAAGAGTGCGGCATGGAAGAGGTAATAAAAACAAAAAGAGGGCAGGGATATATTCTGGGATGACAGGGAAAACTTTTTTAAAAGAAAAACGGATAAGTATATGCAGTTTTATTGTATTTATTCTGGCAGTTATTTTTCTTGGACTGTTATTCCAGGCATTATATGCCTATATCGTCATTGTCGTTTTTCTTGCCTGTACCGGTTTTCTGCTCAGTCTTGGAATGGAATATTACCGCAAGAAAGCATTTTATCAGGATTTGGAAGCGAAGCTGCAGCAGCTTGATAAAAAATATCTGATTGCGGAGATGATGGAATGTCCGGAGTTTCCGGAAGGAAAAATCCTCTATGAAACATTGTATGAAACCGATAAATCCATGAATGAACGGATAAATGAGATGGAAGATACCGTCCGTGAGTTCAAAGAGTATATCGAGATGTGGATTCATCAGATCAAACTGCCGATCGCAGGACTTATGCTGATGAATTATAATAAAAATTATGATGAAGAGAAGCAGCGGGTACAGCTGCACCGGCTGAATCATTATGTGGAACAGATTCTGTTTTTTGCCAGGGCGGATGCACCGCAGAAGGATTATCTGCTAAAGAAAACAAGACTGGAAGATATCGTGAATAAAGCAGTTGTGGAAAATAAAGACCTGCTGATTGACAATAAATTCCGGATAAGGAAGCAGGGGCTGGATGCTGAGGTATATACGGATTCCAAATGGATGATATTTATGCTGGGACAGGTAATTCATAACAGCATAAAATATAAGAAGGAACAGCCGTATCTTCTGTTTCAGGCAGAGCAGGATGATGCAGTGGTACGTCTTACGGTGGAAGACCACGGAGTCGGGATTCCGGAGTCGGATATTGGACGCATCTTTGACAAGACCTTTACCGGTGAAAACGGAAGAAAGCATGATTATGCAACCGGTATGGGATTGTTTATTTGTAAAAAGCTATGCAATAAAATGGGACATAAAATCTATGCAGAATCAGAACTGGGCGAATACACCAGAATCTGCTTTGAATTCGGTAAAAATCCTTATTATGATACCAGAATACAAAAGTAAAAATTCAGGCTTACAAAACTGTAAGGTTTTGTAAGCTTTTTCTATGGAAGAAAACTGGCAGATACAGTATCATCTTATTAGAAATTGAAAAGAAATTGTATCAGAAAGGAAAGAGATTATGGATACTGTATTAAGAATTGAAAATATTGAAAAATATTATGGAAACAAATCGAATCTGACGAAAGCCTTGGATCGCATCTCGCTGGAAGTAGAAAAAGGAGAATTTGTCGGTATCATGGGAGCGAGTGGTTCTGGAAAAACAACCCTGTTAAACTGTATTGCAACCATAGACCGGGTAACTTCCGGACATATCTATGTCGGCGGCGAGGACATTACAAAATTAAAAGGCAATGCACTGAATAGATTCCGCCGTGAGCAGCTGGGTTTTATTTTTCAGGATTTTAATCTGCTTGACACACTGACCGCATATGAAAATATTGCACTGGCACTGTCGATTCAGAATGTAAAGGCAGAAGATATCTCGGAACGTGTCATGAGCATGGCTGGTCATTTGGGGATTGTTGAGGTAATGAATAAATATCCGTATCAGATGAGCGGCGGCCAGAAACAGCGTGTGGCAAGTGCAAGGGCATTGATTACAAATCCGAAGCTGGTTCTTGCGGATGAACCGACAGGGGCATTGGATTCAAAAGCAGCAAGGCATCTTCTGGAAAGTCTGAAGGACATGAATGAGAGTGCAAAGGCTACGATTCTGATGGTTACACATGATGCATTTACGGCGAGTTATGCGTCAAGAGTAGTATTTATCAAGGATGGCCAGATTTTCAATGAAATCCGAAGAGGTCAGGATGACAGAAAGACATTTTTTAACAAGATTATTGATGTAGTAACGATGTTGGGAGGGGATTTGAATGATGCTCTTTAAATTATCCATACAGAATCTGCACAAGAGTCTGAAAGACTATACGATTTATTTTGCAACCCTGATTATCGGTGTCGCTATTTTCTATGTATTCAACAGCATGGAGAAGCAGACCATTATGATGAAAACATCATCTGCAACATACGGTGTGATTAAACTCATGAACAGCACCATGGCGGCAATCAGCGTATTTGTGGCATTTGTCCTCGGCTGTCTGATTGTATATGCCAGCAATTTCCTCATGAAGAGGAGAAAAAAGGAATTCGGAATCTATATGCTGCTCGGCATGGAAAAGGGCAGAATAGCACGGATCATCATGATGGAAACCATTATTATCGGTCTGGTTTCCCTGGCACTGGGTCTGACGGTGGGGATCATTGCTTCACAGGGAATGAGTATTCTGGTCGCAAAGCTTTTTGAAGCCGATATGACAAAATATCAGTTTGTTGTGTCATACAGTGCAATTGGAAAAACCGTCATCTACTTCGTGATTATGTATCTTGTGGTTCTTGTGCTGGACACATTCGTGGTTGGTAAGGCAAAACTAATCGACCTGCTCCATGCGGCGAAAAAGACCGAGAAAAATACCGCTAAGAATCCGGTAGTATGTGTCGTTGTATTTCTTATTGCAGCCGTTCTTCTTGGAACAGCATATTATCAGGTAACTGCAGGTATGAAGGATATCACGACAGAAAAACAGATAGTCATCCAGATAGGAAAAGGAGTCATAGGAACATTTCTTGTATTCTGGTCAGTTTCCGGGCTGTTATTCAGTATTGTGTCAAAGAATAAGAAGTTTTATTACAGGGGATTAAACAGTTTTACCATCCGGGAACTCGGGGGAAGAATTAATACAACGGTATTTTCGGGAAGTATTATCTGTCTGATGCTGTTTATCACAATCTGTGTACTTTCCAGTGCGACAACCATGAGAAAAACCATCAATGATAATCTGAAAGAAATGACACCGGTCGATCTGAATCTGATTCTGTATATGTATGATAAATATTATGATTACACGGATGTCAGCTCTGTTTTAAATGAACTCGGAGTCGATACCGGAAGGTTTAAGGATATACAGGAGATAACAGCATATACCGCAAAGGACGGTGGTTTTACCATGGGAAAAACCATGGGCATGGCACTGGATAAGATGACAATGGATCCAGAGATACGGGATTATTATGAGAATTATACAGAATCCCTGATTAAGGTCAGCGATTATAATAAGATGGCAGAATTATATGGTCTGAAAACCTATTCGCTGGAAGACGATGAATATATGATAGTTGCAAACTTTGGTACCATGGTAGATATGAGAAATGCCGGTCTGAAGGAAAATGTGACACTGGATATCGGCGGAAAAGAATATCATGCGAAATATCAGGAGTGCCAGAGTGGTTTTCTTTATAATGCATCCAATAACGTGGAATTTGGATTTTTTCTGGTTCCCGATGATGTGAATCTGGAGGATTATAAACCGATGACTTCCTATTATGCGGCAAATTATGCTTCGGATAGTGCCAGCAGTTATATCGAAAGTGATTCGTTTAAAAAAATGATTCATGCACAGGATGAACGCTGGGGTGCGATATCCATTTCCAGCCGCCAGAGTATCAGGGAAAGCAGTATTGGATTGACCGCCATGATTATTTTTATCGGAATCTATCTCGGCATTATCTTTATGATTGCCAGTGCAGCCATTCTGGCATTAAAAGAATTGTCCGAGGCAGCGGATAACAAAGAAAAATATGCAGTCCTGCGCCGAATCGGTGTGGATGAGAAACAGATGTACCATTCCCTGTTCGTCCAGAGTCTGGTATTCTTCGGAATGCCTCTGGTGCTTGCGTGTATTCATTCCATTTTTGGAATCCAGACCTGCAACATGATTCTGGAACAGTTTGGAAATACCGGACTGTTGTATTCCATCCTGATAACGGCAGGAATGATACTGCTGGTATATGGAATGTACTTTATCATTACTTATTCCTGCAGTAAGAAGATTATCAAAGACAGAAGAAATTAACCCCGGATGTCCGGAAAATAAAAATGGGCTGTTGCTCTGACAGTTGAAGCTGTTGCGGCAACACCCATTTTTGTGTAATTATAATGCCAGGGTAAAAGAAAAATCCCTGGCATCATAGTTAGAAAGAAAAATTATATGAAAAAAGCGGGTGATGGGAATCGAACCCAC
>OLSL01003316.1_pt1 | contig 11599 bp, 11 predicted proteins | sample 1672511 | NCBI WGS metagenome assembly OLSL01 (sample SAMEA3136694, study PRJEB25190) | human gut metagenome | biome: human gut; feature: human-associated habitat; material: faeces | place: Austria | collected 2013
CAACCTGTACTGCACTGTAACCATCATTCTCAACAGTTTTAACCTGAGTTACTACGCAAGGTCCTGCCTGCAATACAGTCACCGGAGTTAAAACTCCATCTTCGTTGAAAATCTGAGTCATTCCAACTTTTGTAGCTAAGATTGCTTTCTTCATTCTTTTTACCTCCTGTTTAAACTACAGCGGAACACCAACCCGGGTGTTCATCCTAGAAACAGCCGATATAAGTGGAACACTATGACCCATAAGGGATGTTGATTCCTAAGAATGTGTTGCTTCTATATCTAACTTTTCCGGATAATTCTTTTCGATGAAATTATTTGTTTTTCATCTTGATATCGATGCTAACACCAGCCGGCATCTCCAGTCTTGCCAGAGCATCCACAGTTTTCTGTGTCGGTCCGATGATATCGATCAGTCTTTTATGAGTTCTCTGCTCAAACTGTTCTCTGGAATCTTTGTATTTGTGCACCGCACGTAAGATTGTTACTACCTCTTTCTTAGTGGGAAGTGGTACCGGTCCACTCACTACTGATCCGTTCTTTTTTACAGTTTCGATGATTTTGCTTGCAGATGCATCAACCAGCTGATGATCATAAGCTTTCAGAATAATTCTCATTACTTGACTTGCCATAAAAAAAGTCGCCTCCTTTTCGCACTTTACGAGTACGACAAGCGGTGACTGTACACTTTCCCGTGTGTGTCCTCCGGACTTTCACGCGGTTTTCCACACTTCTGGTGGACGTATTTAACATGTATACAGTGACTTGTCGCCAGTTTCTTAACTTGACATTCGCTCCACGGAAAACCTGCAATTAGTGCAGCAACCTCGCGCTTCATCGCTATCAATGTCACAACATGGGTTATTATAAACGAAACCCCTCGCAAATGCAAGGGGTTTTTCAAATTTTTTTCAAAAATTTTTATTTTCTTATTTTACAGGACGTCTGAATAATCTACCAGGGTAACTCCGCTGACTTCATCTTCGATTACTTCCGGCTCATCTCCATCCGCTTCGGCCTTCTGAAGAAGTTCTTCTTTTGTGTACACCGGCATCGCAAGTTTCTTATCTTCTGTCTCCTGTTTTTCTTCCGATACCGTCTCAAGAACTACCGGCTGTGTCTGCTCTGTCGAATCCAATGGATCTGTCTCTTCCGGTTCCTCTGTCTCTTTCGTCTGATTCTCACCCATCATGCTGGCGATATCAGCAGCGAACAGACTTGCTGTTTCTTGCAAAAGTGTTTTATCCGGATCTTCCGTTTCGTCTGTCGATTCCTGTTTTTCCTGAGTCTCTTCCGTTGGTAATACGATTTCCTGTGTGTTTCCTGCGCTCTGTTCTTCCCGCATCAGTTCCTGTGGAAGAACGATTTCCTGTGTGCTGCCGGCTGCCTGTGTCTCTTCCATCGGCTCTGCAGGTATCGCTTCCGGTTCCTGCTCTGACTCATCCATCATATGAGCCTTTTTGTTCTTCTTGGCAAGTTTGGCTTCCTGTCGTTCACGTTTCGCCCTTGCCTTCGCTTCAGCTACTGCGGCTTTTTCTTCCTGTTTCTGCTTTTTCTTATCTGCTTTTCTTGCTTTTTTCTTTTGCCGTCTGGACATTACTGCAGGTTCTTCTTCCTGTTCTTCCTCAGACTCATCTTCCTGCGCATCCTCATTCTCCTCGTCCTCTTCTTCGTCATCATCTTTTTTCCAGACCTCCGCAAGAATAAACAGGATAATAACAAATACAACAGCAAGTCCCACAATGATCAGCCCTTCTGTACTTCGAAGTGCCATGGATACATAACCAATCACCGGTACAACAAGCATAACTTTCTGAACCGTGCTTCCCAGCTCCTGCTGTGTAGTCCCACCATCTGTGCTCAACTGATCATCCAGTACCACACTGCTGCCATCGATACTGTCTACCACATATACATATTGTCTGCCTTCCTGACTGATCAGAACTTTATCTCCCTGTTTCAGTTCACTGCGATCCTTCTCCACTGCATAGGCTACGGATCCCTGTGGCAGATTTGTCTGCATATCGACATCATCCACCATCACCGTAGTAATCCCTGCAAATGGTGGAATCAAAAGACCCGCCGCAACCACAATGGCACAAAACAGGATCACATTAACAATCGTTTTTAAAACCTTCGACATGATCTACTCTCCTCATCTGTTTTCCTATCTGTAAACTCTGCTTTCCACATTTCCAGATACTCTCTTACTGATAATACTGCCTTTTAGGGCAGTATCCATATCATGCCCCTTATTATATCCTCTTTTAACAGCTTCTGCAACCTGTTTTAAAAATTGTAAGTTTTTTCTTATTTTCTGTTGCCTGTATTTTTCTTCTTTATTATAATGAAAGTATACGGAGGTATTTACTATGAAACCCACCATCAAAATGATCGAAGATCTTTCTTTGAACGCGTGGCCCTCTCATCAGATTCAGCTCTATGACGGATGGCTTCTGCGTTTTTCTTATTTTTATACTCACAGAACCAACTGTGTGGAACAGATTGGACCATCCTCGATCCCTATCGAAGAAAAAATTGATTTCTGCGAAGACGCTTACCATCGCTGGGGAACGCCTTCCATCTTCAAGATCACGCCTCTTCTTCCGGATGATTTTGAAAAGCGGCTGATCGACCGCAGATATGCAGTGCAACACGTCACGGAAGTAATGACCCTGGATCTGGCTCCCTGGCAGATCACCATGCCACCTGTCAGTGTGCGGCTGGAACGTACCATCAATGACCGGTGGATTCAGTCGTTGTTTGCCTTAAAAAGTACAACCAGTGCCATCCATCGTCAGATTGTACCTTCTATGTATCATGCAATTCCAAAAGACACTCTTGCCGCTTCCATTACCAATAGTAACGGACAGATTGTCGCTATCGGACTCGGCATTTTGGATCGTTCCTACATGGGAATCTATGCGATCCATGTGCATCCTCATTACCGCGGACGCCAATATGCCCGTTCCGTTTGTACTTCTTTGTTAAATCGCGGAAAAGAGCTGGGAATGACCGGGGCTTATCTGCAGGTCGTAGAGGGGAATACTCCTGCCAAGCGGCTGTATCTTTCTCTTGGATTCGAAGACTTTTACAGTTACCGTTTCCGGGTAAAAGAATTATTTTAAAATTACAAAAGACAGGGACATTCTCTTCGGACGTCCCTGTCTTTTGTAATTGCTCGCGTAACTATTCAGTAGCCACTGTACCACGAGGTGTTTTGGCATGAATATGCCAAAATCCCGAGACATACAAGCCAAAATGCCATCACCGAAGGTGATTTTAAATGCATTTTTGCTCGTAACTGTAAAGGTACTGAACAGTTACGATATATCGCAGATAAAGAAAAAGAGTACAGAAACTGATTAGGATTTTCTGTACTCTTTTTTCGATTACTCATAACAGGCCGTCGAATCTCATTTTACATTTATTTTAAAGAGATTATTCCATAAACCGATATACACCGATGACCTTGCCAAGAATTTGCAACTGATCATATACGATGATCGGATCCATATAATCGTTTTCCGGCTGGAGACGATAACAGTCTTTTTCTTTGTAAAATCTTTTTACTGTAGCAGAATCATCTACCAGAGCTACTACAATATCACCATTCTGTGCATCTGCAGTCTGCTCTACAATTACTTTATCACCATCAAGAATCCCTGCATTGATCATACTTTCCCCAACAACATTCAGAATAAAGGTCTGTGCGTTCGGCATAAATTCCGCAGGAATCGGAAAATAACTTTCCACATTCTCGATCGCCAGCAGTGGTTCACCGGCTGCCACACGGCCTAATACCGGAACATTCACCATCTCTCTGCGCACCAGGTTAAAGTTGTCATCCACGATCTCAATTGCTCTCGGTTTGGTAGGATCACGTCGGATATAGCCATTCTTTTCCAGACTCTCCAGGTGTGCATGAACAGAAGACGTGGACTTCAGGTTCACCGCTTCACAAATTTCACGTACCGCAGGTGGAAATCCCCTGTTCAGAATTTCGTTTTTGATATATTCCAAAATTTCCCGTTGTTTATCTGTAATTTTCCCGTATGCCATAGCTGAGTCCTCCCGAACATCTGATTCTCTTTTTCTTTATTATATATCTATTTGCATCTGTAATTGTATTTTTCTGACTTCATTACAAATTCTGTAATTATTTAATTATAATGATAACATATACACACTTAAAATGCAAACACATATTCCGAAAATCTGTTCGGATTTTCTCCAAAATCATATTGACAAACGGATGTTCGAGGTCTATAATAAATTCACAGTTAAAGAACAAATGTTCGCGAACATATGTTTCAAAAGTATGGGAGGAATTTACTATGATGAAAGAATACAAAGGAAAGACAACTGTTACACGAAGCACTCGCAGAAATGTACACCCCGGAAAATGTCGTACCAGAAAAGCAAAATGCAGACATCTCCCTTTTGCCAGTATGTTTTTGATCTGTCTGGCAACAGTTGCCATACTCCGTTTTACCAGCGTCGATGCAAATGCAGATGTGCCGGAACGTTATAAATACTATACTAACGTTTATGTAGACCGTGATACCACTTTGTGGGGTGTTTCCCAGAAATACATCAGTGATGAATATACAAATATCCGCGCTTACATGGAAGAAGTGAAAAGCATTAACCATCTTCCGGATGATCAGCTGATCTATGGAACTACCATCTGTGTACCGTATTACTCCGATGAATACAGATAATAAATATAGTTTACCTTAACTCGTGAAGTCCCGGAATAATTATTGATTAGAAAAATTAATAAATAGTTTGTTATTTATTACAAAAAAGGGTGTTCAAATATCTTATCTCCATATATAATAAATAAATAACACCAAGGAGGAAAAAGATAGTATGAGTACCAAAGAAACAGGTCATTCCAGACAGATGGACAAAGCGTTATTTGATTTCTACGGAAAGCCATCGTTCGGACAAGTTATGCCACTGGCGATCCAGCATGTACTTGCCATGATTGTCGGATGTGTAACCCCATCCATCATTGTTGCCGGTGTAGCAGGACTTTCCCAGAAGGATTCCGTTATTCTGATCCAGGCTGCTCTGGTAATGTCAGCACTTACCACGTTATTACAGTTATTTCCCTTTATAAAAACCAGGTGGTTCGCCATCGGTGCCGGACTTCCGGTTATGATGGGTATCAGTTTTGCCTACGTGCCAAGTATGCAGGCAATCGCAGGCGAGTATGATATTGCCACCATTCTCGGTGCACAAATCGTCGGCGGTATTGTTGCTTTACTGGTTGGATTAAACATCAAGCGAATCCGCAAGTTTTTCCCACCATTGATTACCGGAACGGTAGTTTTTGCTATCGGATTATCTTTATATCCAACTGCCATCAATTACATGGCCGGCGGTGCGAGCAGTGAGAATTACGGTTCCTGGCAGAACTGGCTGGTGGCCGTTATCACGCTGATTATTGTAACTTTCCTGAATCATTATGGTAAAGGAATCTGGAAACTGGCATCTATTCTAATTGGTATCATTGGAGGCTATATTGTAGCACTTTGTTTTGGCATGATTGATTTTTCTTCTGTATCCAATGCATCATTTTTCCAACTTCCAAAGCCAATACATTTTGGAATTACCTTTGAACCTTCATCCTGTGTAGCTATCGCCATTTTATTTGCGATCAATGCTGTACAGGCGATCGGTGATTTTTCTGCCACAACAACCGGTGCTATGGATCGTATGCCTACCGATAAAGAATTAACCGGTGGAATTGTAGGATATGGTATCAGCAATATTATCAGTGCATTTTTCGGTGGACTGCCTACCGCAACCTACAGTCAGAACGTCGGTATTGTTTCCACGACAAAGGTAACAAGCAGGAGAGTAATGGGTACAGCTGCAGTCATCTTACTTGCAGCCGGTCTGATCCCGAAATTTTCATCTTTACTTACTACCATACCTTATTGTGTACTTGGAGGTGCAACCATCTCTGTATTTGCATCCATAGCCATGACCGGTATGAAACTAATTGCTTCGGAAGAGCTGAATTTCCGAAACACCACTATCGTAGGTCTGGCAATCGCTGTTGGTATGGGTGTTACGCAGGCAAGCGCATCTCTTGCACAGTTCCCTGACTGGGTAACTACAATTTTCGGAAAATCCCCGGTTGTTCTTGCTACAATTTCTGCGATTGTCTTGAATTTGATTCTTCCAAAGCAGCTCGATCCGAAAACAAAATAAAAACAGACTAATATTTGAAAAGATGTATAGGAAAAAGTAAGTTATACTAATTATATTTCTATACATCTTTTTTAATTGACACCAGCGTTTTTTCTATAGATTAGCTTGGACAAATCTCTGGTATTTCTACACATATGATTCTATAATAAAAATATATCTGATATTATCTGTTCCAAACTAATGTACAATTTGTTAGAACGATTTATATCGGATGAGAAAAACGATAAGGAGATTTTATACTGGTTATGAGTCTGACATTGCAGCATGGACGTCCGGAAAATATGACAGAACGTCTGAAAAAAGAGCAAAAAGTATATGAATTACTGGATCTATTACATATCGAATATGACCGCGTGGATCACGAACCGGCGATGCATATGGATGTGTGTGAAGAAATCGATAAGGTTCTGAAAGCCGCAACATGTAAAAACCTGTTTTTATGCAACCGTCAAAAAACCGATTTTTATCTGTTATTGATTCCGGGAGAGAAAATATTCAAAACAAAGGATTTATCTGCGCAGATTGGTAGTTCCCGGTTATCCTTTGGAACTGCAGACTATATGGAAGAATTTCTGGATGTGACTCCCGGCTCTGTGAGCATCCTAGGATTAATGAATGACACTGATCATCGGGTTCGTCTGTTAGTCGACAGCGATGTACTGAAAGAAGAATACCTGGGATGTCATCCATGCATCAATACATCCAGTTTACGTTTAAAAACAAAAGATATATTTAACACGTTTTTGAATGCCGTAGATCACAATATGACAGAAGTTCATTTATAAATATCTAAGGCTAATTATGTTTCCTGTGCCAATCTATTTGAAAAACTGTTGTTTGTCGTATAGATTGACAAGGCTCTTTTCTTGTGCTAAAATTCTTTCAAAGGCTTATTTTTTATATACTATTCAGAAAGGATTTTTATTATGGATCGAGTTACTTATCATGAGCAAACTGATATGGAAAACATTTTAAAACTTCGTGAAGTTCTTCGTACTCTTCCGGAATTTTCCAGGGATTATTTCCGTGCCATTGATTCAACAACAACCACAAAAACCAGAATTTCTTATGCGTACGACATCCGGATTTTCTTTCAGTTCCTTGTGAACGAAAATCCACTGTTTAAGGATAAAAAAATCACAGATCTGACCATCGATGTTCTGGACCAGGTGCAGGCTCTCGACATCGAGGAATTTATGGAATATTTGAAGGTTTACAAAGATAATCAAGATACATATGTTACTAACGGCGAAACTGGCTTAAAACGCAAAATTTCGACGTTACGCAGCTTCTACAATTATTACTTTAAACACGAAATGATCAAAACGAATCCTCCTGCCTTGATTACTATGCCAAAACTTCATGAAAAAGCTATTGTCCGACTGGATACCGATGAAGTTGCCATGCTTCTGGATTATATCGAGCATGCCGGGGATCAACTTTCCGGACAGAAAAAAGCTTACTACGAAAAAACAAAAACCCGTGATCTCGCCCTGATCACTCTCCTGCTTGGAACCGGAATCCGTGTGTCAGAATGTGTCGGTCTGGATGTCGAAGATCTTGATTTCAAAAATGATGCGGTAAAAGTCACACGAAAAGGCGGAAACGAAATGTTCGTATATTTTGGTGAAGAAGTAGAAAAAGCATTGCTGGATTACCTTGAAGTACGTGAGACAGTCACTCCGGTAGCCGGTCATGAGCATGCTCTCTTCTATTCTATTCAGAGGAAACGAATGGGTGTTCAGGCGGTGGAAAATCTGGTAAAAAAATACGCACAGCATATTACATCTACCAAGAAAATCACCCCTCACAAACTGCGAAGCACTTACGGTACCGCCCTATACCGGGAAACTGGAGATATCTATCTGGTTGCCGATGTATTAGGTCATAAAGACGTAAATACAACTCGTAAGCACTATGCCTCTGTTGGAGATGAACAGCGTCGGAAAGCTGCTTCTGTATTGAGATTACGGGAAGAATCGCCACAGAAGCAATAAGTACATATGCAATATAACAAAAATGGACAGTGACCGGCTATTTGGCTCTGCCCATTTTTTATATCTTCATTTTTACTCAAAACCATCAATGTCCCACATAAGCCCTGCATCAGCTGTTGTACTTAATTATTTTTCATCTATTATATTTCCTTTTCTTCCTGTTTTTTATGCAAATGCAGCATCATCCAAAAGTATCGTAAACGGACCATCATTTATCAAAGATACTTTCATATCTGCTCCAAAAATCCCCGTTTCTACTACAGGCACCTGTTCTTTTGCTTTTTCGATCATATATTCATATAACTCTTCTGCTTTTTGAGGATCTCCGGCATCCGTAAAGCCTGGTCGATTTCCATGTCTGCAATTTGCGTATAAAGTAAATTGAGACACCAGCAAAAGTTGTCCTCCTATGTCCATCAGAGAACGATTTGTCTTGCCGTTCTCATCTTCAAAGATTCGTAACTGTAATAGTTTTTTCAGATATTTATCCACCACTTCTGTAGTATCATCTTTCCCTACACCAATCAGGACCATCAATCCCTTTTCAATCGCCCCTACTGTTTTTCCATCCACAGAAACACTGGCTTCCTGACATCTTTGTATTACAAACTTCATGACTTTTTCTCCTTCTGTATATCATATCATTTATTCCGTTGTTTTGTGATCCTCTGTATTCACTTCATTATTGGCATTCGCTTTTGTCCGAATTTTACGATAACTTTTAAATACGCTGTCACTTCCCGGTTTCTCTGCAGATGGTGCCACCGGTTTCAGCGTTTCTGCATCCAGATGATCGATATTCTGATAACTTTCCAGATCAATCGGCATACACTTCTTAGTCAGACGATTCTGTATACCATTGCGGATTACTGTACAGATCACCGCACAGGCAGGAACTCCGACAAACATACCGAAAATGCCGAAAAATCCACCTCCTACAAGAATAGCAACTATAACCATAAAACTTGAAAGTCCTGTGGAACCACCAAGAATCTTTGGTCCAAGAAAGTTTCCGTCAAATTGCTGCAATAACAGGATAAAAATAACAAAGTAAACACATTGGATCGGATTAACCAGCAAAATCAACAGCGCACTCGGCACCGCACCAATATATGGACCAAAGAACGGAATTACATTCGTCACGCCCACAATAACACTGACAAGCAATGCATATGGCAAATTCAGAATCGTTGTACCTATATAGCACAAAATCCCAATAATAAATGAGTCTAACACTTTTCCAATGATAAATCCACCGAAGGTCTTATCTACATACTGAAGGTCACGAATGATATTATTTGTTGTTCTTGTACTGAACAGGCAATACAGCAATCGCTTTCCCTGCGCAACGTAAGATTCTTTACCGTACAACAGATAAATAGATATCATGGCACCGATCAGAAAGTTTTTCAAGAATACCAGAACCCCCAGGAATCCGGTAGAAAAACTTGCAACCAGAAGATTTATTTTAGGCAGAAGATCGTCCGTCAGCCAGGTTTCTGCTTTAGATGTTACGGCTGAGAAAATCATACTGGAGTTTTCTTCAAGATCCGGATAATTTTTCAGAAGATTCGTCAGCCATTTTTCTATATTATTAATATATCGTGGCAAATTGTCGATAATATTTGTGATACTGTTGATCAGTTCCGGAATCAGCATAGATAACAACCCATAGATTCCCAACAAAAACAACAATAATGTAATAATAACACAAATCATCCGAATCGCATGGCGTACTTTATGAGTTGGATTCCAGTTTTTTTTCTCACAGATCCGATAAACCACACTGCGCTCCATAAAGCGGATAACCGGCCATAGAACATATGATATTGCTGCTGCATATACAATTGGAGTAAGGATGGTATAAATCGTATTCAATCCCCTGGCAATTGATGCCGTATGAAAGATACCAAAGTAAAATAACATACTGGCAGCTATAACGCAAAATGCTGTGATTCCAATCTGGACATATTTCTTTCCCAAGATGTTTTTCATCTGAACGCCTCCACGAGTTTTCTGTTAATAAACATATATTATCTATTATAGCACAGAATAAAATCTATGTATTAACTATTTATGACTTTTCTGTAAAGTCTTTATTTGATATACTTAAATAACTGTAAATTTATGTTATTCAAAGAATTTACAAATTTATTCTGATTTATACAATTATTCTGATATTTTATAATTGGAGGAACCATACAATGAAACTGCAACAATTAATGAGTTATACAAGACGCGCTATCGATGATTACAACATGATTCAGGACGGGGATAGAATTGCTATCGGTATATCGGGCGGAAAGGACAGTTTAACGCTTTTATACGCACTCCATGGACTACAACGCTACTATCCGAAAAAATTCGATCTGGAGGCAATTACGGTTGATCTGGGGCATCCTGATTTTGATGTGTCAGGCATTCACTCCCTGTGCGAAACCATGAAAGTTCCCTATACCGTGGTAAAAACCGAAATAGCCCGGATCGTGTTTGATGAAAGGAACGAAAAGAATCCATGCTCCCTGTGCGCAAAAATGCGCAAAGGTGCTTTAAACGACACGATAAAAAAACTGGGCTGCAATAAAATAGCTTATGCCCATCACAAGGATGATATTGTAGAAACCATGATGATGTCTCTGATCTACGAAGGGCATTTTTATTCTTTTCCTCCGATCACCCATCTTGACCGCACCGACCTTACGGTGATCCGCCCGCTGATGTATGTATATGAAGCAGATGTGAAAGGCTTCTGTAACAAATATCAGCTTCCTGTCGTAAAAAGCCCCTGTCCGGCAGACGGATATACAAAACGACAGTATGTAAAAGACCTGCTCCGAAAACTGAATCAGGAGAATCCCGGTGTAAAAGAGCGGATGTTTTCTGCAATTGTAAACGGCAACATTCCTGACTGGACACCAAAAATCCGCTGATTTACATATATGTGCAAGAAACAAGCCCACATAACAGATCCTCTCACCTGTTATGCGGGCTTATTTCTTATACTACACAATATACAGCTTCAGACAGTATAATAAAATTGTAACTGTGAAGGTACTGAACAGTTACATAAAATTTAGTAAATAGCTGTTTTATATCCCTTTTCTTTCAGCTGAATTGCATTTAACACCAGTTCTACAGAGCCATCTACTCCCATTTTACCACTGTCGATACACAGATCATAGGAATCTGCATCACCCCAACGTTTGCTGGTGTAGTAATTGTAATAGCTGGAACGTTTTTTATCTGTTTTGATGATACGATCTTTTGCTTTTGCATCTGTCAGATCATAAATTTTTGCAATTCTTCGAATACGCGTCTGCAGATCCGCGTGGAAAAATACGCTGAAACAGTTATCAAAATCTGCCAGTGCATAA
>OLSL01003328.1_pt1 | contig 11560 bp, 10 predicted proteins | sample 1672511 | NCBI WGS metagenome assembly OLSL01 (sample SAMEA3136694, study PRJEB25190) | human gut metagenome | biome: human gut; feature: human-associated habitat; material: faeces | place: Austria | collected 2013
ACGACACGGTGGACGTGCGGCAGCGGGATCTGCGCCGCTGCGCGCTGGTCATTGGCAGCGAAGGCCGGGGCGTCAGCGCGGAGGTGCTGGCGCTGTGCCGCGAGACGCTGCGTATCCCCATGTCGCCCCACTGCGAGTCGCTGAACGCCGCAGCCGCGGCGGCGGTGCTGCTGTGGGAGGCCTATCGCACAGAGGAGGGGAACTGAGATGGCGGCTTTGAAGTATTGGGTGTGGCTGACCACACTGCCGGGTCTGGGGGAACGGGCGAAATTGCAGCTGCTGGCGCATTTCGGCTCGCCGGAGGAGATCTATTTTGCCCCGGAGGGCGAGCTGCTGCTGGTAGAGGGCATTACGAAATTACAGGCCGCCCTGCTGGCGGACAAATCGCTGGACCGGGCGGAGAAGGTGCTGGAGGACTGTGCCAAAGACGGCCAGTTCCTGCTGACCATGGATGACGCGGGATACCCCGCGCGGCTGCGGAACATCTACGACCCGCCCCTGCTGCTGTACGGCAAGGGCAGCCTGCCCCTGTTCGATGATGAGGTGGCCGTCACGGTGGTGGGCACCCGGGACTGCACGCCCTATGGCGTGCGTGCGGCGTCACAGCTGGGCTATGAGCTGGCCAGACAGGGGGCGCTGCTGGTGTCCGGCATGGCCAAGGGCATCGACGGCGAGGCGCTGAAGGGCGCTCTGCGCGCCGGCGGCTTTACCGCCGCGGTGCTGGGCGGCGGCGCGGACGTGGTGTATCCGGCGGCCAACCGCCGGCTGTATGAAGACATCGCCGCCACCGGCGTCATCCTGTCGGAGTACCCGCCCGGGACGGAGCCCAGGGGCGACCACTTCCCGGTGCGGAACCGATTGCTCAGTGCGCTGAGTCTTGCCACCGTGGTGGTGGAGGCCCCGGAGAAAAGCGGCGCGCTCATCACCGCCGCCACGGCACTGGAGCAGGGCCGCGAGGTCTTTGCCGTGCCGGGACCCTTCGACGCGCCCAAGAGCCGGGGCTGCAACGCCCTGATACGCGAGGGCGCGGGCCTGGTGTGCGAGGCCTGGGACGTGCTGAGCTTTTATGAGAGCCGCTTCCCCCATAAGCTACGGCCTCTGCGGGCCACGATCCCGCCCCTGCCCAAGGGCGCGGAGCCGGAGAGCGACACGCCTGCCGTTCCGGTGCAGGAGACGCCCGCGCCCACCACGCCGGTACTGCCGGTGCTGGATATTTCACAGGACACCGCCGGACTCACCGACGATCAGATCGCGGTGCTGTCCGTTCTGCAAGCGGATATACCCACCCTTACCGATGACGCGGCACTGCTGGCCGAGCTGCCGGTGCGCCGTGTGCTGTCGGCGCTGACGGTGCTGGAGATCGACGGCTACGTCTGCCGTCAGGGAGCGCGGAGCTTCCTGCGGACGGTGGAACTCAAAAAGGAGTAAGTAACAATATGGCAGCAAAGAAGAACCTGGTCATCGTGGAGTCCCCGGCCAAGGCCAAGACCATCGGCAAATATCTGGGGCCGGACTATGTGGTCAAGGCCAGCATGGGTCATCTGCGTGACCTGCCCAAGAGCACCCTGGGCGTGGACGTGGAGGGTGACTTTACCCCCAACTACCGGCCCATCAAGGGCAAAGAGGATATCATCAAGGACCTGAAGACCACGGCGGACAAGAGCAAGACCGTGTACCTGGCCACCGACCCGGACCGCGAGGGCGAGGCCATCAGCTGGCATTTGCAGCACCTGCTGGACCTGCCGGATGACAAGGCCCGGCGCGTGACGTTCAACGAGATCACCAAGAAGGTGGTGCAGGAGTCCATCCAGCACCCCCGCGCCATCGACCAGGACCTGGTGGACGCCCAGCAGGCCCGCCGTGTGCTGGACCGCATCGTGGGCTATCAGCTCTCCCCTCTGCTGTGGAAGAAGATCCGCCGCGGCCTGTCCGCCGGCCGTGTGCAGTCGGTGGCGATCCGGCTGGTGGCCCAGCGTGAGCAGGAGATCGCGGCCTTCGTGCCCCAGGAGTACTGGACGTTGGACGTACACCTGCAAAACCACGCCGCCGCGTCCTTTACCGCCCACTACTACGGTGTGGACGGCAAGAAATACGAGCCTAAGGACGAGGCGGATACCCAGCGCATCGTGGAGGAGCTGAAAAAAGAGGCCTTCGCGGTCAAGACCGTGAAGCGTACCGACAAGCAGCGCAGCCCCACGCCGCCCTTTACCACCTCCAGCTTACAGCAGGAGGCCTCCCGCAAGCTGAATATGACGCCCCGTCGGACCATGGCCATTGCCCAGCAGCTGTATGAGGGCGTGGACATCACCGGCGAGGGCACCGTGGGTCTGATCACCTATATGCGTACCGACTCGCTGCGTATCTCCGATGAGGCCCAGGCCCAGGCCCGCGAGCTGATACAGTCCCGCTACGGCGCGGCCTATTGCCCCGACGTGCCCCGGAAGTACAAGACCAAGGCCGGGGCCCAGGACGCCCACGAGGCCATCCGTCCCTCCGACCCGGCGCTGACGCCGGAGCAGGTGAAGGGCGACCTGACGCCGGAGCAGTACCGCCTCTACCGACTGATCTGGAGCCGCTTCCTGGCCAGCCAGATGGCCAACGCCGTGTATGACAGCATTTCCGTGGAGATCGCCGCCGGTGCCCATGCCCTGCGGTGCTCCGCCAGCAACCTGAAATTCGCCGGCTATACCGCTGTATATGAGGAGAGCCGGGACGACGACAAGGAGGAGAAGGACTCTCCCCTGCCGCCGCTGGAGGAGGGCGAGCAGGTGACGGCGGTGGGCTTTGCGCCCCTGCAGCATTTCACCCAGCCCCCGGCCCGCTATACCGATGCCACCCTTATCCGCACCATGGAGGAGAACGGCATCGGCCGCCCCTCCACCTATGCGCCCACCGTGTCCACTATTCTGGACCGCGAGTACGTCATCAAGGAGGGCAAGTACCTGCGCCTGACACCGTTGGGCGGCGTGGTCAACGACCTGATGTGCCAGCGGTTCCCGGACATCGTGGATGTAAAGTTCACCGCCCGTATGGAGCAGAAGCTGGACGATGTGGAGGCCGGCCAGGTCAAGTGGAAGGACCTGATCCGCCAGTTCTATGTGCCGTTCCATGAGAACCTGGAAAAGGTCGAGAAGGACATGGAGGGCGTCTATCTCAAGGTCCCTGATGAGGTGACCGAGGAGAAGTGCGACCTGTGCGGCCGCAACATGGTGGTCAAGTCCGGTCGGTTCGGCCGGTTCCTGGCCTGCCCCGGCTACCCGGAGTGTAAGTTCACCAAGCCTCTGGTGGTGGAAATGCCCGGCCGCTGCCCCAAGTGCGGCGGACGCATCCTGAAAAAGACCAGCCGCAACGGCTATACCTACTACGGCTGCGACAAGTTCCCCGCCTGCGATTTTATGACCTGGGACGTGCCGGTAAAGGACGACTGCCCTGTGTGCGGCAAGACCATGTTCAAGAAGGCCGGTAAGGGCTTCAACAAGCCCTTCTGCGCCAATCCCGAGTGCCCGAACTTCCTGCCGGAGGACAAGCGCGGCTATCGCCGCCGCAAGACCGATGACGCCGCGGCGTCTGCAGAAGATGGCGCGCCGGCCGCGGAGGAAAAGCCTGCGGCGCAGCCCGAGACGAAAAAGTCCGCTGCGAAAAAGACCACGGCTGCCAAGAAGCCGGCTGCTGCCAAGAAGACCACGGCGGCCAAGAAGCCTGCCGCGGCCAAGAAGACGACCACAAAAAAGACTACGACCAAGAAAGCGGAAGAATAAATGGAAAGCGTAACTGTGATCGGCGCGGGCCTGGCCGGGTCCGAATGTGCCTGGCAGCTGGCCCAGCGGGGCATCCCCGTGGTGCTGCGGGAGATGAAGCCGGAGAAGAAGACCCCCGCCCATGTGACCGGCTATTTTGCGGAGCTGTGCTGCTCCAATTCCCTGCGGGGCGCGGGGCTGGAGAACGCCGTGGGCCTGCTGAAAGAGGAGCTGCGGCGGCTGGACAGTCTGATCCTCCGCTGCGCGGACGCCACGGCGGTGCCCGCCGGCGGCGCGCTGGCGGTGGACCGGGAGGGCTTTGCCCGCATGGTCACCGAGTCCGTGCTGGGCCACCCCAATATCACCATGGTCCCCGGCGAGGTGACGGCTATACCGGAGGGGAATGTGGTCATCGCCAGCGGCCCGCTGACCTCTGACGCGCTGGCCGACGCCATTGCGGAAAAGCTGGGCGGCGGCCATACGCTGAACTTCTTTGACGCGGCGGCCCCGCTGGTGACCTTCGACAGCGTGGACATGGACAGTGCGTATTTCGCCTCCCGCTACGATAAGGGCACCCCGGACTACATCAACTGCCCCATGACCAAAGAGGAATATCAGGCCTTCTGGGCAGAGCTGGTGAAGGCGGAGGAGGCCGAGGTCCACGGCTTTGAGGACAGCGGCGTGTTCGAGGGCTGTATGCCGGTGGAAGTCATGGCCCGCCGGGGCGAGGACACCCTGCGCTTCGGCCCCCTGAAGCCCCGGGGCCTGGTGGACCCCAAGACCGGCCGTGAGCCCTACGCCGTGGTGCAGCTGCGGCGTGACAACGCCGACGGCAGCATCTACAATCTGGTGGGCTTTCAGACCCACCTGAAATGGGGCGAGCAGAAGCGGGTGTTCTCCATGATCCCCGCCCTGCACAACGCCCAGTACCTGCGCTACGGCGTCATGCACCGCAACACCTATCTGGACTCGCCCCGGCTGCTGGACCGGTACTACCGGCTCAAGAGCGACCCCCGTATCGCCTTCGCCGGTCAGATGACCGGGGTGGAGGGCTATGTGGAGTCCTGTGCCAGCGGTTTTCTGGCGGGTATAGAGTTGGCCCGGCGGCTGAAAGGACAGGCGCCCCTCGACCTTCCCCGTGAGACGGCCATCGGCGCCCTGGGCCTGTATGTCAGCAACGAGAGCGTGGCGGACTTTCAGCCCATGAACGTGAACTTCGGCATTATCCCGCCGCTGGACCACCGGGTCAAGGGCAAGCGCAACAAAAATGCCGAGCTGAGCCAGCGGTCGCTGGCCATTCTGGATACCATGAAAGAGGAGGTGCTCTCTCTGTGAAGATCATCATCGACGCTATGGGCGGCGACAACGCCCCGCTGGAGATCGTCAGGGGTGCGCTCAGCGCCCACAGCCGCTTTGGCTGTGACATCGTCCTCACCGGTGACGAGGCGGCCATCCGGGCCGCGGCGGCCCGGTGCGGTGCGGCGCAGATGCCCGCCGGCGTTGCCATCCATCCCACCACGGAGACGGTGGATATGTGCGACGACCCTGCCACCGTGTTCCGCCGGAAGAAGGATACCTCCATGGGCGCGGCATTGACTATGCTGCGTGATGGAGAGGGCGACGCCGTGGTGTCCGCCGGCTCCACCGGTGCGCTGCTGACCGGTGCGACGCTGATCACCAAGCGTATCCATGGCATCCGCCGTGCGGCTATGGCGCCGGTCATCCCCACCACCACCGGCAGCGCCGTGCTTATCGACTGCGGCGCCAACGCTGAGTGCACCCCGGAGTATCTGCTCCAGTTCGCCTATCTGGGCAATTTCTATGCCCAGCGGGTGCTGGGGGTGGCGACGCCCCGCGTGGGCCTGCTGAATATCGGCGCGGAGGACAGCAAGGGCACCGATCTGCAAAGGCAGACCCTGGCCCTGCTGCGCGCGGCGGACGCCCGGGGCGATCTGCACTTCATCGGCAATATCGAGGCCAAGGACGCCATCAAGGGCGGCTGTGACGTGATCGTTACCGACGGCTTCTCCGGCAACGTGATGCTCAAGTCCATCGAGGGCGTGGGCTCCTTCGCAGGCAGCGCCCTGAAGGGAATGTTCAAAAAGAACCTGCTGACGAAGCTTGCCGCCCTGCTGGTGATGCCGGGGCTGAACGCCTTTAAAGCGCGGCTGGACCCCAACAAGGTGGGCGGCACGGCCTTCATCGGCATCTCCAGGCCGGTCATCAAGGCCCACGGCGGCTCCAACGCCGAGGCCATCGAGAACGCGGTGGGGCAGGCCATTCAGGTGGCCGAAAGCGGTATTACCGAGGCCATCGCGGCGCACATAGACAAAATGCAGCTTCCCACCGTATAAATTTACCAAAAAGGTATTGACACTGTCACACGATTGCCGTATTATTTTCGGAGATAACAAGCAAAGAAGGAGGAATACCCTTGACTATGGAAGAGATCTTCAAGACGATGCAGGATCTGATTGCCGAGCAGTTCGCTATCGATGCCGACGAGATCAGCATGGACAGCTCTTTCGTGGACGACCTGGGTGCCGATTCTGTGGATCTGGTGGAATTGGTCATGGCGATGGAAGAGGAGTTTGACATCGGCGAGATCGACGAAGAAGACCTGGCCGGCCTCAAGACCGTCGGCGACTGCGTCCGCTATCTCAACAGCAAGCTGGGCTGATCCGACTATAACGACAGAAAATACGGCCCGGCAGGGCCGTATTTTTTCAGGAGGTTCCTATGGAAGAACTGGAAAAAAAGCTGGGCTACACCTTCCGCGACCCGGAGCTGCTCCGTGCCGCCCTGTACCACAGCTCCTACGCCAACGAGCACCGCAGCGAGGGCATACGCAGCAACGAGCGCTTGGAATTCCTGGGCGATGCCGTGCTGGGCTTTGTGTCCGCCGAGCACCTGTTCAAGAAGCACCCGGAGCTGCCGGAGGGCGACCTGACCCGCATCCGCGCCGCCCTGGTGTGTGAGGAGAGCCTGCACGAGGTGGCCCAGTCCCTGGACCTGGGCAATTACCTGCTGCTGGGCAAGGGCGAGGAGCAGGGCGGCGGCCGCTGCCGGCCCTCCATACTGGCCGACGCCACCGAGTCGGTATTTGCCGCCGTGTATCTGGACGGCGGGATGGACGCCGCCAGCGACCTCATCCACCGCGTCCTGCTGGACAAGGAGCGTGAGGAGGTGGTGGAGGAGCGCCGCCGGGACTATAAGACGGAGCTGCAGGAGTTGGTCCAGCGCAGAAGCGGCCAGGTGCTGCACTATGAGCTGACCGGTACCTCCGGCCCCGACCACGCCAAGCAGTTCACCTTCCGGGTGACGCTGAACGGCAGAGAGCTCGGCCAGGGTACCGGCCGCAGCAAAAAGGAGGCGGAGCAGTCCGCCGCCCGCAGCGCCCTGGCACAGTGGAACGAGCAATAAGCAAAAATCAAAACCTCCGGCTTAGCCGGAGGTTTTGATTCATTACGGCTGGTAGTGGTGCGCGTCCTGCAATACCATCTCCTTGACCTTCATCAGCCGTGTGGTGTTGCCGCGCTCGTTCTCGTCCAGCTTCATGGTGATATAGCGGATGTTCTGCTCCGTCTCCGGGATCATCACATACTCCAGCGCGTTGACCCGCCGGCGGGTCTTTTCGATATCCTGGGCCAGCAGCTGCATGGTCTTTTCCACCTGCGCCAGCTCCAGCATGTCGGCGAATACCGCCTGCATCTTCTCCAGCGCCGCGTCCAGCTCACCGCTGGTCTGGGCGAAGCCGTAGGGCAGCAGCGCGTCGTCGCCGCTGTCGGTCTGGAAGGTGAACACCGGTACGTTGACGCTCATAACATTCCGGGTGGACACCTCCAGCGACACGCTGCGCCGCGGGCAGGACAGGGCCTCCTCCAGCACCTCCGGCCCCATCAGGGCGGCGGCCACGGTGAAGGCGGCGTTGGCCTCCTTCAGCCCCTGCTCCACCTTGGCGCGGAGCGCGCGGTTGCGCCGCACCACGTCCATAAACTGCTTCATCAGCTCGTCCCGCTTGTCCTTCAGCAGCTTGTGGCCCCGGCGTGCGGTCTTCAGCCGGCCCTTCAGCCGGGTCAGCTCCATCCGGGTGGGATTGACAGTCTTTCCCGCCATGGCGCTCACTCCTTCACCGGCAGATACTTGTTCAGCATCTCCGGCTTGATGCGCTTCAGCTCACTGCGGGGCAGCATACGCAGCAGCTCCCAGCCCAGGTCCAGTGTTTGCTCTATGGTGCGGTTCTCGTCGAACCCCTGCGAGACGTAGCGCTTCTCGAACTCGTCGGCGAACTTGGCGTACAGCAGGTCCGTGGGACTCAGGGCAGCCTCGCCCAGAATGGTCATCAGCTCCTTGGCCTCCTTACCGCTGGCGTAGGCGGCGAACAGCTGGTTCATGGTGGGCGCGTGATCCTCCCGAGTCTTGCCGGTGCCCACGCCCTTGTCCTTCAGACGGGACAGGGAGGGCAGCACGTCCACCGGCGGCAGGATGTTCTTGCGGTACAGGTCGCGGCTCAGAATGATCTGCCCCTCGGTGATGTAGCCGGTCAGGTCGGGGATGGGGTGGGTCTTGTCGTCCTCCGGCATGGTCAGGATGGGGATCATGGTGATGGAGCCCTTGCACCCCAGCTTGCGGCCGGCGCGCTCGTACATACTGGCCAGGTCGGTGTACAGATAGCCGGGATAGCCGCGGCGTCCGGGGACCTCCTTCTTGGCGGCGGAGACCTCACGCAGCGCCTCGGCGTAGTTGGTGATATCCGTCAGGATCACCAGCACGTGCATATCCTTCTCAAAGGCCAGATACTCCGCGGCGGTCAGCGCCATACGGGGCGTGGCGATACGCTCCACGGCGGGGTCATTGGCCAGGTTGGTGAACAGCACCGTGCGCTCGATGGCGCCGGTGCGCTGGAACTCCCGCACAAAGAACTCCGACTCCTCAAAGGTGATGCCGATAGCGGCGAACACCACGGCGAAGTTGGAGCTGTCGTCCAGCACCCTGGCCTGTCGGGCGATCTGCGCCGCCAGATTGGCGTGGGGCAGACCGGAGCAGGAGAAGATGGGCAGCTTCTGGCCGCGGACCAGCGTGTTCAGTCCGTCGATGGTGCTGATGCCGGTCTGAATGAACTCGTTGGGATAGTCACGGGCCGCCGGGTTCATGGGCAGGCCGTTGATGTCCCGGTATTCCTCCGCCAGCAGGGCGGGGCCGCCGTCGATGGGTTCGCCCATGCCGTTGAACACGCGCCCCAGCATATCGGCGGATACGCCCAGCTGCAAGGGGTGGCCCAGGAAGCGGATGGTGGCGTCCCGCAGGTTGATGCCGGCGGAGGAGTCGAACAGCTGGACCACGGCGCGGTCGCCGTTGACCTCCAGCACCTTGCAGCGGCGGACCTCGCCGCTGTGCAGCTGGATCTCCGCCAGCTCGTCATAGGTGACGCCCTCCACATGGTCCACCACCATCAGGGGACCGGACACCTCGTGGATGGTACGGTATTCCTTCATCATTCCTCTTCACCAGCCTTTCGGATCAGCTCGGCAATCTCGCGCTCCATATCAGCGCGGACGGCGGCGTAGTTGGCGGCGTATTCCTCTGCGGCGGCGTACTTGGCCCAGCCCAGCTTCTCCCGGGCGGGAATGGCGTACAGCGCGGATGGGGCCACGGCCTTGTCCACAGCGCCGCGGCACAGGGACTCGTAGTGCAGGATCAGCCCCAGCAGCTGCATCTGCCGGTCAAAGCTGGAGTAGGAATCCACGTCCATAAAGGCATTCTGCTGCAGGAAGTCCTCCCGCAGCATCCGGGCGATCTCCAGCGTCAGCTGGTCGTTGGCGGACAGGGAATCCTTGCCCACCAGCTGGACGATCTCGTTCAGCTCGTTCTCCTCCTGCAAAAGGTGCATGGCGCGGTTGCGGTTCCGGATGAAGTCCTCGCCCATGTTCTCGTTGAACCAGGGCGTCACCGCGTCCAGATACAGGGAGTAGGAGTTCAGCCAGTTGATGGCCGGGAAGTGGCGGCGATAGGCCAGCGAGGCGTCCAGCGACCAGAAGACCTTGACGATACGCATGGTGGCCTGTGCCACCGGCTCACTCAGGTCGCCGCCGGGAGGCGACACCGCGCCCACGGCGGTCAGGGAGCCGGTGCGCTCGTCGCTGGCCAGGCACTGCACCACGCCGGCGCGCTCATAGAACTGCGCCAGACGGGAGGCCAGATAGGCGGGATATCCCTCCTCGCCGGGCATCTCCTCCAACCGGCCGGACATCTCGCGCAGGGCCTCGGCCCAGCGGGAGGTAGAGTCGGCGATGACGGCCACATCGTAGCCCATGTCGCGGAAATACTCCGCGATGGTGATGCCGGTGTAGACTGATGCCTCACGGGCGGCCACAGGCATATCCGAGGTGTTGGCGATCAGCACTGTACGCTTCATCAGGCTCTCGCCGGTGCGGGGGTCGGTCAGCTCCGGAAACTCCCGCAGTACGTCGGTCATCTCGTTGCCGCGCTCGCCGCAGCCGATATAGACCACGATGTCCACGTCGGCCCACTTGGCCAGCTGGTGCTGCACCACGGTCTTGCCGGAGCCGAAGGGCCCGGGCACGGCGGCGGTGCCGCCCTTGGCGATGGGGAACATGGTGTCGATGACACGCTGGCCGGACTGCAAAGGCTTTACCGGCGGGAATTTCTTTTTATAGGGGCGGCCCACGCGGACGGGCCACTTCTGCACCATGGTCAGCTCGCGCTCCTCACCGTTGGCCAGCTTCACCCGGGCGATGGGCTGGGTGATGTTGTACTGTCCGGCCTCGGCCAGCCACGCCACCGTGCCCTCGGCGCCCTTGGGCACCATGATCTTGTGCAGCACGGACTCCGTCTCCGGCACGGTGCCCAGAATGTCGCCCACAGCCACGGTGTCGCCCACAGCGGCGGTGGGGGTAAAGTCCCACAGCCTGTCGCGGTCCAGCGGCGGCACCTGAATGCCGCGGGTGATGTTGCTGCCCACCCGACGGACGATCTCCTCCAGCGGACGCTGGATGCCGTCATAGATATTCTCGATCAGGCCGGGGCCCAGCTCCACGCTCAGCGGTGCGCCGGTGGTGACCACATCAGCGCCGGGACCAAGACCGGACGTCTCCTCATACACCTGTATGGAGGCCCGGTCGCCGGTCATATTCAGGATCTCTCCGATCAGCTGCTGGGGACCTACGCGCACCACGTCCGCCATGTTGGCGTCCGCCATGCCGTCCGCCACCACCAGCGGGCCGGAGACTTTGATGATCTTACCCATTCTCTTGCTCCTTTCAGGAAATGTCCGCGCCCACGGCGCGTTCCACCGCGTCGTGCAGGGCGGCCCCGGCGATGCCCAGCGAACCGGTCTTGCCGGGGATGAGGATAACGGCGGGCAGGGGTGCGTCTTTATACCGGGCGATCTCGGCGGTCAGCTGCTGCGCCAGCTGCTCGGTGATATAGATGACGGCGTAGTCCTCCTGCGCCAGGCGGTGCAGCGTTCTGCGCCCCGCGTCGGTATCCTCGGTGGGGAACACGTCCAGGCCCAGCGCGCGGAAGCCCAGCACGCTGTCCCGGTCCCCAATAACGGCGATCTTATACATATTGCTCACGCAGCCTTTCCCGGAGCGCCTCCGCCGGCACACCGGCCATCCGGCCGGACAGCACGGTACGCACCGCCGTCCACTCCGCTTCCTTTGCCGCCAGATAGCCCAGCGCCACCTCTACGCCGAAGGGTACCCGGCGTGCCGCGCCGGCGGCGCGGAGCACCGCGTCGTCGCAGGCCTTTTCAAAGGCGGTCAGGCTGCCGCCCTTGGCGGCCTCGTCTCCCAGCTCCG
>OLSL01003331.1_pt1 | contig 11552 bp, 9 predicted proteins | sample 1672511 | NCBI WGS metagenome assembly OLSL01 (sample SAMEA3136694, study PRJEB25190) | human gut metagenome | biome: human gut; feature: human-associated habitat; material: faeces | place: Austria | collected 2013
CATCTATATATAATCCCAGTACAATTCCTAAAGCTAATCCAACTTTTTTTCCAATAAAGAGCCCTATAATTAATACTAAAATTATAAACAAATTTGGAGAAACTCCGTATATATTAAACCAACTAAACAAGTTTATTTGCAAAAAATATATTACAAAAAAAGTTATTAATATAAGTATTATTGATAATGTTTTTTTCAATTAGCCCTCCTATTATTTTATTACCAAAACTGTTTCTAATTTTGAAAAGTCAACTGCTGTTTCAACTATTGCGTACCTGTCTGTTATATTTTTTGTGTTTACTATTTCTTTTATTTTTCCTATTTTTATACCCTTAGGATAAATTCCACCTATTCCAGACGTTTCTACAGTATCACCTTGCAATAATTTTGCATCTGTTGGTATATATGTTGCCTTTAAATTATAGTTTTCATTTAATGTGCCTCTTACAATAATGCTATCTCTTGAGGTACTTATTGTTGCACTTACCGCTGTTGCTGTATCTATTATTGTTTGTACCTTAGAGGTGTTGTTAGTTGTAGATATAATATATCCAACTAAACCTTTGTCAGAAATAACCGTCATGTTTGGCTCTATTCCATCTTTTTGTCCTACATTTATTATTAGAGTATTTCCAAAATTACTTATTTCTTTATTTATTACATATCCTGGTATACTTTCATAGTCACTATATTTTTCTTTTAAGTTCATATATTCTTTTAATGTTTCATTTTCTGATTTAATAATTTCATATTCTCTTAAAGATTGTTCAAGTTCACTGTTCTTCTTCTTTAATTTTTCATTTTCAGTTTGAAGATTACTAATATTTTGAAAAAAGCTATCATTTCCAGCAAGTTTATTTTTTAAATATGTTAAACCATTTTGTATTGGCATTACTAAAGTACTTACTATGTTCTCAACATATGATACATTCTTTACATCTGTATTTGTAATGATAACTAAAAAAATTAGTATAATAATCATAATAATGATTCCAGCAATTCCTCTTTTTTTGTTTTTATACATACACTTCTCCTAGATTATCTTCTTTTTCTTGCATTTACTAATACTGTTTTTAGTCTTTCTAAGTCTTCTAATGTTTTTCCCGTTCCCTTTACTACACAATCAAGTGGGTCTTCTGCAATATATACGGGCATCTCTGTTCTTATTGATAAAAGTTTATCAATATTTTTTATAAGAGCTCCTCCTCCTGCTAAAATAATTCCTTTTTCCATAATATCTGAAGCAAGTTCTGGTGGCGTTTTTTCTAGAGTTTGCTTTACAATCTCTACAATTTTATCTATAGATTCTTGCATTGCAAATTGCACTTCTTGTGAGTTAATTTCAATTGTTTCTGGTAACCCTGTTGCTAAGTCTCTACCTCTTACCTCCATTTTTGCTTCTGTAACAAGTGGCATTGCACATCCTATCTCTTTTTTTATTAACTCTGCGGTTGTATCTCCTATTGCAAGATTTCTTTCTCTTTTTATATAATTTACAATATCCTCATCAAGTTCATCACCTGCAACACGAATAGAATTGCTAACAACAATTCCTCCAAGTGATATAACTGCAACTTCTGTTGTGCCTCCACCAATATCTACTATAATATTTCCACTTGGCTCTGCTATATCCATATTCGCTCCAATTGCAGCTGCCATTGGCTCTTCTATTAAATATACTTCACGTGCACCCGCTTGTAAAACAGATTCTTCAACTGCTCTTTCTTCAACTTCCGTAATTCCTGATGGTACACCCACAACAACTCTAGGTCTACCTATGTTATATCTTTGTCCAATTTTATGGATTATATTTTTTAGCATTAATTGAGTTGCTGTAAAATCTGCAATTACTCCATCTTTTAAAGGTCTTACAGCCTTAATTTGTTCAGGTGTTCTACCTAGCATTTCTTTTGCTTCACGTCCTGTTGCAAGTATATTTCTGTTTTTTAGGTCTAATGCTACAACAGATGGTTCATTAAGAACAATACCTTTTCCTTTTAGCGTAACTAATATATTTGCTGTTCCTAAATCAATTCCTATATCTTTTGATCCCAATCCAAACATTTTCATTTTAATCACTTATTTCCTTTCTAATAAATAAAAAATACTCTCAAATTTAGAATCTCCAATAATAATGTGGTCTAACAGTTCTATTCCAACAATTGAAGATGCTTGCTCTAGCCTTTTTGTAAAATCAATATCTGCTTTACTTGGGGTAGGGTCACCACTTGGGTGATTATGTACTAAGATAATTTTAGGTGCTCCCATTTTTATTGCATCTATAAGAGCATCCTTTGGTTTTAGTATGGCAGAATTATTACTTCCTAAACATATATCTACCATTTTAATAACAATATTTTTCGTATTTAATATAATAACCTTAACAATTTCTCTTTTTTCATATCTTAGTTCATCTATTAGCAAATTAGCCACATCACCTGGACTAGAAATTTTAACCTTACTGTTTTCTATTGGTCTTGAAAGTCTTTTTGCAATCTCTCCAACAGCTTTTAGCTGAATTGCTTTTACTCTTCCTATTCCTTTGATGCTTGTAAATTCTTCAATTGACATATCTTGTATAAACCTTAGATTGTCACTATTTTTGTTCTTCATCGAAAGTATCTTTTGTGCGGTCTCAATAGAGCTTTCCTCCTTTGTACCGCTTTTTATAATTATCGCTAGTAATTCTGCATTTGATAATGTATGTGCCCCATACATTTCTAGTTTTTCATATGGTCTTTCTGATAATGGGAGTTGTTTCATTTTTATTGGCATACGTATTCCTTTCTTAATTAACCCCCGAATTTATTTGTTACACTTTTCTATATATAAATATTGCAAGTATCATACCTATTATACTTGAAATGTTTATTTTAAACATTAATCCAAATGTTATTTTTATAACACTTAAATCTAGTTCAATTGGCTGTGATAGTCCAAATGATTCTCCATAAGATAACCACCACAAGAAATCAACTTTAGAAGCTAAATCTCCAAGTAATCCTCCTACTACTATTCCACATAATACAAAAAGTATTAATATCCATATATTTTTTTCTCTTGTTGCCATTTATTTTCCTCCTCTTAAGTTGTACTTTTTTACTTTTAGTATTATATATGGAAACGCTATTTTTTTCAATACAAACAGGAAAGTTTTTCTATTTATTTTTGCATATGTTTATGATAAAATATAATTAATTATTTACATTTTATTTTATTTATGCTATATTGTTTAGTACATTTTTTTATATGCATTAATAATATATACAAAAAAGATGGAGGCTTTCAAATGAAATTTGAAAAACTTAATGAAAACAAAATAAGAATTACTTTAACTCTTCACGATTTTGAAAATAGAAATATTAATTTTCACGAATTCATGTCAAATCCCTTAGAAACTCAGGATTTGTTTTTAGACATATTAGAAGAGGCAAAAGAGCAGATAGGTTTTAATACTAAAGATTACAAAGTTAAAATTGAAGCATTAGCAATGATTGATGGTGATTTTGTTGTAAATGTTACAAGAGTGGCAGACAAGGAAAAAAACATCTCTCTAGAAAAGCAAAGGAAAAAGTTTAAGGTAAGAAGAAAAACTATATCTCCTACGTCAAATATATCAGTTTATAAATTTGATACTTTTGACGATTATTGCTCATTTGTTCAATATTTAGTGCAGGATAATTTAGAAAATGCTTTTCTTGTTTCTAAGAAAATAACATTGTATTTATATAAAAATTCATATTATTTAATTTTAGGAAATATTAACGAAGAATATAAAAATAAATTAGGCTTCTTTTCTTCTATTCCTGAATTTGCATCTTACATAAGTAGCTCTTCATTATTTATTTCTAAAATACAAGAATGTGGAAAGATTGTAATAAAACATAATGCAATAAAAACAAGTTTAAAACACTTTGTAGATGTTGCAAAAAAATAAACCTGAATATAAATTCAGGTTTATTTTTTAATATACGTAATATTGTGGATTATATGTAATTCCATTTTTTCTAACTTCTAAATGTAAGTGATTTCCTGTTGAATTTCCCGTTGAACCAACTTTTGCAATTACTTCTCCTTGGCTCACTTGTTGACCTTTTTGGGCAATAACTTGGCTACAGTGTGCATATACTGTTTGAACACCATTTCCGTGAGCTATTACAACATAATAACCATATCCATCTCCAGCATTTCCCGAGAAAGTTACTGTTCCTGCTGCTGCCGCTTTAATAGGTGTTCCTCTTGGCGCTGATATATCAAGTCCAGAATGTGAATGACTTCTTACGCTATCATTACTTCCAAATCTTGATGTTATAACACCAGATATAGGTCTTGCTAGAGTGATACCTAAATCAACTTTAGCAGAAGATCTTCCTGAACTATAATTTGATGCAGACGCAGAAGCATATGTTGTTACATATACTTGTTTTTCCTCATATAGCTTTGATACAGATGTTTTTACACTTGTGAATTCTTTAAGACTTGTATCATATTTTTCAACTATACCTAGATCTTTTATATTTGCACTATCTTTTTTCTTTAATTGTGAAATTATATCTTCAGCCTCTTTAAAGCTTGCAACATATACTTTCTCTTTTTTATTATCTGTTACTGCATAATATTTATAATATTTTGTTCCATTATCTGTTATTTTACTAAATATTTTATCATCATTTATTTCTACATCTTTTTTCAATAAACATAGCTTATATGTTGGCATTGCATCAACTTGAACAAATGCTACATTTTCTTCTTCATTTGATGAAATATATTTATTAATTTTTTCCTGTAAAGCACTTTTATTTTCTGTATACCCAATTACTTCTCCATTTAAACTAACTGCATACGTTGGATTATAAAAATATGCAATTGCAGCTAAAATGAAAAAAATCGATAAGATTGCTAAAACAATAAATTTAACAGAGCTTCTCGCAATAACTGTAATTTTCTTAAATATATTTATCATAAACACCCCTTATATTGGTATCTAAATTTTTCGTTATAAATTTTATATGAAAAAGGAATTTTAAACAATTGTAATTTTTGTTTAAAATTCCTCTTTATTTCATTTTTATATATGTTTTCTTTTGTTTTCTCGTGATATCTCTGTTTTTCTTACTTTGTTACATATTTTTTTATTAATACTATACCTACACCTAATGTAGTTACAATCATAATAGCTATTAATATGTATATAATACTCTCAGAACCTGTTGGTAATGAAAATACCATTTCAGAATATGCAAAGTTATCTGTTTTTTCTAAAGTAATTTTTTCTTCATTTGTTAAAATTTGATCAATTTCTCCTGGTGCATCAAAAAATACCTGATTTCTTCTAGTACCTAGATTATAGCTTCTTAAATCCCATTTTAAAACAATTTCTATTTCCTTCATTTGATTTTCTGATAATGTTATTTTTTTATTATATATTGCATTTCCGTCATTATCTAATGTCCAATCTGGATTATCTTCTTGTTCAAATATTGTTCCTTTAGGAATAACATCAATAACCTTATCAACTGTTCCTTCTCCTGTTCCATTATTTACTAATGTGATTTTATATTTTAATTTAGCATATGAAGAATTTGCTCTCATTTCTGAGACTTCCATTTTGATTGGATTACCTTTTCTTTGGTATATGTTAAAATCTTCTGTTTCTCCACTTTCTGCATATGTAAGACTTAAAAGTGTAATAGTTTTATCAATGCTAACATCAAAATATTTTAATTCTGCATTTACTTCATCTTTACTATTTTCTTTTGATGTTTCATCATACTCAACAATATCTCCATGCTTATTTTGTTGTTCTATTTCGAAAGGTAAAATCATATTGGCACTTTCTTTATCCTCAATTATAACTTTTAATTCAAGTTCTAGTTCTATTAACTGTTCTGTATCATCTTGTCCTTTGTTATATATCTCACTTTCGAAATTCTCTTTAAATGAGAACATTGTTGTTTCTAATTTTCCATCAACCTCTGTCCATTTGTATTTCTTGTTAATTTCGCTATCTTCAACAAGTTCCATTCCTTTAGGTATAGTTGTTGATACCTTAGATAAATATCCACTTCCAACTCCTATATTTTTTACCTTTATTTTTACTTTTATAGTATCTGTGTAATGTACATTTACCTCTTTAATCTCATCTATTTCTGTACCATTTACTGTGTTTATTACACTTTCTACTTTTAAATTTGGTGAATCTGGATCTGTTATTTCAACTGTATATCTTTCCGAAGTATAACTTGTATAATTGTCAGTTTCCTTTAGTGTCGCTATTATATCATACTTTCCAATCTCTGATGGTTTTTCTACTTGTGTACTTGTTCCAGCAATATAATACTTAAAGGTTACATTACCACCAGAATTATTTTCAATTACAAATGGTTCAATCTTTTCTCTGTCAAATTTCTTTCCTTCACATCCAATTTTTATTTTTCCATCTGCTTTTTCTATTGTTACTTTAAATTGTTCTGGTTGTATTAATTCATAATTTTTTGCATCTTTGCCTTCTATTGTCACATCATCTATTTTTACAATCCATTCACCAGTCTCAGCCTTTTCAGCTGTTCCTTCTGTTGGTACTTTTAATATTACATCGTCATTTTCAACCATTCCAACAAGTTCTCCACCTGAAATAGATACTACGTTGTTTTTATCATATTTTTTATTTTCTGCATGAATTCCTTTTGTAGATATTTGCTTTTTTCCGATATTAGATGTAATACTTCCATATGTTGGTTGTATTAAATGATAATTGTTCGCTTGCTTTCCATTTAAAGTAATATCATCTAACTTTATTTTGTAATTTCCTATATCTTTACTCTCAGAATATCCTAAGTAAGGTAGTGAAAAGCTAACATCATCTCCTCCATATACTCCAACTAATTTTCCTCCAGTAACACTAAAATTCTTTGTTCCATTGTATATCTTATTAGGTACAACAATATCTACTATAGTTATATCTTTTTGAGTAATTTCAAATTTTATTCTTTCTGTAGTTGCTTCTGTGTAGTTTCCATCTGATATCATACTTCCTACTACTTCGTACTTTCCTACATCTCTTGGTACTTCTATTTCTTCATCAGAACCTTCTATATAAAATTTATATGTAACTCTTGCTGTTGAATTATTTTCTGTAACATAAGGTACACTGTATTCCTTATTATAGATTTTACTATCACAATTTATTTTTAATACACCTATTTCTTTTTCTATTGTTCCTCTAACTTCTTCTGGTTGTATTAATGTATAATTTTTAGCATCTGTTCCTTGTAATACTATATCATCTATTTTTATCTTCCAATTTCCTGTATTTGCACTTTCTGCCGTTCCTGTTTTTGGAATATTTAATGATATATCATCTCCTTCTACCCCATTTACTATTGTTCCACCTATAATTTCCATTATATTTGTTTTATTGTATCTTCTTGTCTTTCCTTGTACTCCACTTACTGTTATTGTTCTTTTAACAATATTTCCTGTTATACTTCCATATGTTGGTTGAGTTAATGTATAGTTATATGCATCTTGCCCTGTTAAAACAATATTGCTTCCTAATCTTATTTTATGATTTCCTACATTTTTGTTTTCTGCATATGACACGCTTGGTAAAGTAAATCCCACTGTATCTCCTGCACATACTCCATTTAAGATTCCTCCTGTTAGAGTCATTCTATCATTTCCATCATAAATTTTATTTGGAGATTTTATTCCTGTTATTGTAATTGTTTTTTTGGTTACAGAATATGTTCCTGTTACTCCTGTTCTATATTCAACTCCATTGTATACAACCTTTAGTTCATATGAATAATTTCCTACTTTTTTAGGGACATTCGTTTTACTTCCATTATAGTATTCCACAATTGTAGCACCTTTAGGATTATTATATTTCACTCTATGATTGTTTCCATCATATACATTGCTTGTATTTGTTACTGCTAGTCCTTTATAACTTGCACATATTGGACAACCATCGAGCGATGAACTGTAATCTGGATGTCCAAGCCCTGCATTGCAATGATAATAAACATTTGTTACATTTATATTCATTTTAGAAACATTTCCTGCATTATCTGTTGCTACTACAGTATAAACTCCATTTTTAGTAAATGTTACACTTCCACTAGTTACATTTTTATTATCTACTGTAATGCTTTTTACTCCTGATTGTGAATCAGTAATAGTTAATTTTACTGTTGTTTTATCTATCTCTGTTTTAGTTTCTTGTGTAGGTATAATTTTTGGAGCTGTTACATCTATGTAATATATGCCAGTAATTCTTTCATCACTTACATTTCCTGCATTATCTGTTGCTTTTATATGTAAATACTTATTTCCTCCTGTATTAATTCTTATTGTATCACTTGATTTTGTAATTGCACTACTCCATCCAGTAGTTGCAGCAGTTTGGCTATCCGTTATTGCATATTGATAACTTTTAAATCCACTCTGTGAATCGTTAAAACTAACCTTTACATCTATATATTGTGCCCAACCACCCTTTTCAGGATTTATTATTATAGAAGGTGCAGTTGTATCATCTGTAATTTGAAATGTTCTAGAAAAGAACTCAGATGTTTTCCCTCTGTCATTTGTTACTCTTAATTTCATTACGTAAACACCTGTCTCCGTATATCCATTTACCTTTGCTGTAGAACCTGCATGTACTCTAGTTCCATTTTTATACACTTCCCAATATCTCGACGTTATCTTTCCTCCATATGGATCGTATGACGTATCGTTTATTTTTAGTGTTTCCCATTTACTAATTTCATCATCTTCAATACTAAAATATGCAATTGGTAGAACACTTGCATCATTAGTTGTATACACGCTTGCAGGTGCACTCCAAGCCCCTTGTAAATCTTTTACTCTTAATTGTATAATATAGTCTGCATTTGCTTCTAGCGTTGTTAATTTACCACTTTTCCAAGTTGTTTCTGTTGTTTTCTTATATTTCCATTCTTCTTGAGCTATTCCATTAGGTAATGGGGTATTATTACTATATTTGTCTAAATCATATGAAGCACTTGAAAGATTTAATGTTAAACCTGTTTTATTATGGTTAATTATAGCAAACGGTCTTCTATGTACATACACCGATTGTGGCGTTATTGCTTGATCTTCATATGTTATTTTAAACTCTCCTGTTTTATCAAACTCTGTTATCATATTATTTAAATATTGATTTGCTCTACTAAATTGTCCTAAATCGTTTTCAAAATACTGATAATTATGAGTAATTTTCCATCTACCATATGGATATGTTCCACCTGCAGTATTTACTAATACTCCTGCTGGACTTGACGAAATTTTTATTGGTTCACCCAAAATTAAATAATTATCATTTCCCTTTAATTGATCTATTAATGTTTTTATATATTGTGCTGTCTGCGAAATCGAATTATTATAATTTGTATTATTTATAAATTTACCATTTCCATTATTTGATGTAATTAAATTCTGAAATTGAGATTGATTTACACTATTTCCCCAAGCTGCAAAATATAGTTCTTCATTAATTAATCTTGTTAATAGTTCTCCTTTTGTAGAATTATTGTTTAATTCATCACTTATATAATCACTAACATTTACAACTACTTTTATCGCATCACTTCTCCAGTCTGGTTCTCTTAATACCTCTGAAAGTTTTTTTACAGTTGTTTTTTGTAAGTTTATATTTGTAAGTGCAAAACTACCAATAGAGTCGCAATTATGACTATAGTGATCTGAGAAAAATCCAAAACCAATACCATCATAACTGCTTTCAGTTAATATTGTTTCAGTTGTTGTAAGTCCCCCTCCAGATATTTTTATATATCCGCTATCTACTGATACTGTTAATTGCCCTCTTTGTTGAATATTAAGTCCTTTAACTAGAACGCATGAATTTGTTGCTACCGTTGATCCTTGTGCTAAGCAACTAAGTGCTGTACTATTAGTTCCTATTGTCCATCTGAATTTCCAAATAGCACCTAAGTTACTTCCACTTACAGTATAATATGTTTTAGATACTTTATTAAAGCTTAACATATATCCTGTTAATACATCTCCAACTTTATTAACTTTTAGTAACATACCTGCCGCATTAAAGCTATCTCCATAGTCAATATTATAATCAAACGTAAATTTCTGCTCTTGATTGTCACTTGGCACAATATAAATAGCATTTTTCCCTGGATTCTTTCTATTTCCTATCATTTTAACATTTTGTCCGTTGTTTTCAATTGTTATCGATCCTATAGAACTACTTAAATCTTTATTCCATGAAAATGCACTTTGCATATTAACATTTTCTGTTGAAACTGACGAAATATTAACTTTTGTTGTATCTATTCCTAATTCTCCAAGTGACGTTAATAAATCACTTTTAAAAGAATTTACATTTGTAGTTGTTTTTCCTTTTGCAAGTACAACATCTATATTTGGTGCAGGAATAAATGATAAAGTTACAGGAGTTGCAGATAGTGACTTCGTGGTCAAAAGTTCTGTTGTAACAATAATAACAATAATTGAAATTAGCACTGCTAATGCTCCAAAAATTTTAAATTTATCTATAAATTTTTTCATCACTATCCCTCCTCACTTATGTATTTATAATTAAAAACATTTATCTAATTTGAGCATAGCACATTTTATTTTCAGCTTCAACACACATTTTCTTCCATTTTACATAAATAAAGAAAAAACGCTAAAAACCTTTTTACGGAAATAGGTTTTTGCGTTTTTATTACATATTTATTAAGTTTTTATTACATTTTTGTAATATTTTGTAGTTTTTACTGTGATAATTCATCTTTAACAGTTTGAATTTCTGTTACAGTTGCTGGTTGCGCAGGCTTATAGTATCCTTTTGCTTCTGCTGTTTTAAAAAGTTCATATTGGAAACTTTCATCATTATTTCTTATTTGTTGAAATGTTTGTCTAAGCTGCATATTTTCTGATTCTGATATTGCTGTTTGATATGCAGTTAAATTTGACTTTACTCCTGATAAAATATCATTAACCATTGTTTTTTCGTCCATAATCTTCTCTCCTATCTTTATTTATGAATTTAGAAACGACATTAATTTTTGTTTTGTATTTAATGCATCTTGTGCAGATTTTGTAAACATCTGCTTAATTTGTGGATCTACTGCTTGTGAAGCATATGTGTTTAATTTTTGATATGATGTTTCATGTGCTCCTATTAAATGTCTTAAATGTTGAAGTTCTGCTTGACTTAAATTTGCCATAATTAGCCTCCTTTATATTTTAAGCTTTTTTGTTTTCACATTAATTAGTATTTGATTTTTTTATAAATTTTATTCACATTTTAAATTTTTTAAAATATAGTAATGCACAAAACACGCTATCCATTGTGGATAACGTGTTTTTACATTAATTATATTGTGGATAATTATAATATCTCAAGTCCTGCAAATTTTGCCATAAGTCTCTTGGTTCCTGCTTTATCAAAGCAAATCTCAATTTTATAATCTTCTCCTTCTGGCTCTATTTTATTTATAGTTCCTTCTCCAAACTTTTTATGATATACTCTATGTCCTTCTTTA
>OLSL01003334.1_pt1 | contig 11548 bp, 12 predicted proteins | sample 1672511 | NCBI WGS metagenome assembly OLSL01 (sample SAMEA3136694, study PRJEB25190) | human gut metagenome | biome: human gut; feature: human-associated habitat; material: faeces | place: Austria | collected 2013
TCAGCCGGATAGACACAGGCAAAACCGTGTGTTTTCTTGTGTCAGGCGGCCTTTCTGCCGGGCGCTTGTTTTGCGGCACGTGCCGCAGGGGGGAAGAAATTTGTGAGAGAGGGATGTGTCAGTTAGTTGTACTTCTCCAGGTACTTGCCGAACTCCTCCAGGCCGGCCTTCAGCACCTGGGGATCGCGGAAGGCGCCGTAGCCCACGCGGATGGTCTTGGGCATATCGAAGTAGTCGCCGGGGACCACCAGGATCTGCTCGGTGGCCATGGCATCCTTGGCCAGGGTCTCGGAGTCCACGTCGTAATCATAGTCGATCAGGCAGGTGGTGCCCATGGCCTTGGCGCGCAGGTGCAGGTGGGGCTGGGAGGCGACCCAGTCCTCCACGATCTTGCGGTTGGGCTCCAGAATGGAACGGGCGCGGGCCCACAGGGCCTGGTAATGCTCCAGCGCGATGGAGGCGATGATCTCGTCCCAGATGCCGCAGCAGATGGTGTTGTAGGAACGGCGGGTCTTCATGACCTCGTACATCTCGTGGTCGCGGCAGACGATCCAGCCGATACGGGTGCCGGCCATGGAGTACATCTTGGACATACTGCTGATGGAGATGGCCTTGTGGTAGCCGTAGTCCAGAATGGAGGGCATATAGTTCTCGTCCAGTCCGCGATAGACCTCGTCGCAGAGGATCCAGGCGTCGTGCTTGGCGGCGATGTCCACGATCTTACGCAGGCCCTCGTCGTACAGGGTCACGCCGATGGGGTTGTTGGGGTTGGTCAGGACGATCATCTTGGTGTTGGCGTCGCAGGCCTTGTCCAGGGCGTCGAAATCCAGCTGATAGTTATCCTCGGCCTTCAGCTGGACCACGCGGGTCTCGATGCCGCTGCCCTTAGGGATGTCGTAATGCTGCTGATAGGAGGGCTTGATCACCACGCAGTTGTCACCCGGCTCCAGCACGCTCATCAGCACCAGGTCATTGGCGCCGGTGCCGCCGTGGGTGATCATCACTTCCTCGGGCTTCACGTTGCCCTTGGGGTAAATGCCGGCCACCGCCGCCTTGATCCGGGGGGAGCCGGTGGCGTCGCCGTGGTGATAATGCAGGCTCATGGTACGCATTTCGTTCAGGAAAGCGTCCAGATCCTCGCCGGTCAGGTCAAACAGCTCGTCCATACGAAGGGCGCTGACGCAGCTGCTGCCCAGATTGATACGGGCGAGAGAGTCCATGGGATTCAGCCACTCTTCCACACCAAACCATGCCAGTTTCATTTTATTGTCCTCCTCATTTCGTCTGTTTTGTAGGGTAAGCGGATATATTCCGCGGGGTTACAGGTCGGCCTGCAAGCCCACGCCCTCGGCCAGTGCGCGGTCGATGGCTACCTTGGCGGCGGCCAGATCCAGAATGTACAGGCCGGTGGCGTCGAAGATGGTGGTCTGTGTGTCGCTGGTGCGGCCGGGGACCTTGCCGTCGATGAGGTCACCGATCTCGCCGGTGATGTCGTCGGCACTGATGACGCCCTGCTTGATGGGCAGCTCCATCTCGCCCACGCGGATGCACTGGGCGCGGTCGTCGGCGTAGAAGGCGGCGCCCTGGAAGATGGTACTCTCGATCTCCTGCTTGGATTCCATGTCGGAGCCCAGGCAGCTCAGATGGGTGCCGGGCTTCAGCCACGCCTTCTGGATGATGGGCTTGCGGGAGGGCGTGACGGTGATGATGGCGTCACTGTCGCCCACGGCGGCGGCCAGATCCAGCGCCGGCAGGAACTCCACGCCGGAGGCGTCGATGCCGAAATCGTCGGAGAGCTGCTGGGCAATGTGGGCGGCGAACTGCACCGCGTTGTCGGGGAACATGGGGTCGGCGATGTAGACCTTATCGATGGCCGGACGCAGCAGCAGCGTGGCGGCGATCTGGAAGGGGGCCTGCTTGCCGGCACCCAGGATGAACAGGTGCTTGGCGTCCTTGCGGGCCAGCAGGTCCACGCCCAGCGCGCCGGCGGCGCCGGTACGCATACAGGTGACGTAGGAGGCGTCCATGACGCTGACGGGAATACCGGTGTTGGAGTCGTAGACCATCATGATGCCGTTGAAGGGCGGCAGGCCCTTTTCCCGGTTCTCGGGAAAGTTGTTCAGCATCTTCAGGCCGTGGAGCTGTACGCCCTTGATATAGCCGGAACGGATGTCCATGGCGGCGTGCTCGTCCACGAATTCATAGTTGACCAGCGGCCAGATCACGGACTTGCCCTGGGATTTCAGACGATAGACCTCGCGCACCTCCTGGATGACTTCCTTCATGGAGATGACCTGCTTGACCTGCTCGCGGTTCAAAATCAAAACGCTCATATACATCCCTGTCCTTTCGTTTTTTCGGGAGGGCGGAGAGGGGCCGCGCCGGCCGTGCTCCGCCTCAGTTTGATGTCATTGTAGCCGGGAGATGTTGGACCGCGCGTGGAAAAAGCGTTGAATTTCCGTTGTTGCTAAACATTTTAGCAAATCATGCCGCGCTTTTCAACAAACGATTTGGTACATTTGCCGCCGGAGGCGCAGCGCCACTGGACAGACGGCCCGCCCTGGTGTACAATACGGCCATAACACAACACGGCTTTCAACAGGAGGACGGGACGCTATGTACGCGGATATCATCATTAAAAACGGGCGCTGCGTGACCATGTGCGGCGATGGCGGGGCCGACTGGGTGGCCGCGGCGGGGAAAATGATCTGCGCCGCAGGCCGCGGCGATGATTGGCAGAAGCTGGTGCGCCCCGGCACGCAGGTCATCGACGCCAGGGGCGGCACGGTGCTGCCGGGGTTTATCGACAACCACTTCCATGTGATGCAGACCGCCGTGAACATGATGAGCGTGGACCTGGGCGGCGCGCGGTCCCACCGGGAGCTGGGCGAGATGCTGGCCGCCGCCGAAAAGCGGGAGGGCGCGGTGCTGGGCTGCCAGGTGGAGGAGTCGCAGTTCGAGGAAAAGCGTTTTCCGGACCGGTATGTGCTGGACAGGTATTGCAGCGACAGCCCGGTGGTGCTGTTTTCCAAGGAGTACCACGTCAGTATGCTGAACACCCACGCCCTGCTGTATTACAAGGTGCCCTTCTCCCTGGAGGGTGTGGAGCTGGACAGCAGCGGCCTGCCCACGGGCATTTTCAGGCGGAACGCCAACTATGTGCTGCGCTCCAATGTGCTGCGGAGCCTGCCGGACGAGTTCCGCATGGAGGCCATCCATCTGGCCATGTCCCGGCTGCTGGAAAACGGAATCACCACCGTGGCGGCCATTGAGGGCGGCTGGCTGTTTGACGACCGGGACGCGGAGTTCATCTACGCCCACAGCGGCGAGTTCCCGGTGGATATGCCGCTGTTCTATCAGACCATGGACCTGGCGAAGGTCTGGAAGCTGGGACTGCGCCGGGTGGGCGGCAATATTATGGTGGACGGCACCCTGTCCAGCCACAGCGCCGCCCTGTCGGAACCCTACGCGGACCGGCCGGACTACCGGGGACAGATCTTCCTGCCCCAGGATGGACTGGACGAGTTCGTGCAGCAGTGCTACCGGCAGGATATGCAGCTGGCGCTGTACAGCATCGGCGACCGGGCCATCGAGTCCGTGCTGCTGGCCCATGAGAGGGCTATCCGTCAGGGCGGCAGCACTGCCCTGCGCCACCGCATCGAGCACGCCATCATAGCCACGCCGGAGCAGATCGCCCGGGCGGCGGACATGAAGCTGATCTTCTCGGTGCAGCCGGCCTACGCCTACCTGTGGGGCAGCAAGGGCGGTATGTACGAGCGCCGGGTGGGCGAGCGCTATCTGCACTCCAACAACTTTGCCGCCATGTTCGCCGCCGGCGCGGTGGTGTGCGGCGGGTCGGACAGCGACGTGACGGAGCCGCGGCCCATGCTGGGCATCCACGCGGCGGTGAACCGCGCCGTGCCCCAGTGCGCCGTGTCCGTGGAGCAGGCCATCGAGATGTACACCGTCAACGGCGCTTACGCGCTGTTTGAGGACAAGCGCAAGGGAAAGCTGGCGCCGGGATACCTGGCGGATATCGTGGTGCTGGACCGCGACATCCGCACCGCGCCCGCAGAGCAGCTGGAGCAGACTGACGTGACCGTGACCATCAAGTCCGGGTCGGTGCTGCACAGCCGGCAGTGAGGTGACGGCCATGCTTCAGATCAGACTGTTTGGAAAGCCCCAGGTCATCTGCGACGGCACGGATATCACCCCGGAGCTGGGCAACAAGGGCTGCGCCCTGCTGTGTATCCTGTTCCTGCGGGGCGGGGACTACTATGCCCGGGAGAAGCTGGCGGCCTACCTCTGGCCGGACAGCGCCGCCAGCGCTGCCAAGTATAATCTGCGCTATACCCTGTGGAAAATCAAAAAGAGCACCGATACCGGCGAGGGCGGGCGGTCGCTCATCAAGCTGGACCGGGAGTACTGCTGCATCGACCGGGCATACGACTATGTCTGCGATCTGCAGACCATCGACGAGATCGACCCGGAGACCCGGTCGGCGGACGAGCTGAAGCGGGCGTGTGACGCCTTTGGCGGCGAGCTGCTGGAGGGGTACTATTTCAACCACTGCGAGGACCTGAACGAGCTGATCCTCAGCCAGCGCATCTATTATGAGAAGCGGAAGAACCGGCTGCTGATGAAGGCGGCGGAGCTGTATGAGCAGCGGGATATGCTGCCGGAGGCCGTGGGCATTCTGGAGCGGGTCATGGAATACGAGCCCTATAACGAGCAGCTGGCCCTGCGGCTGATGACGCTGTATGAGCGCGGCGGCGACCGCAGCCGTGCTATCCGGTTTTTCAACGAGTTCCGCAACCGGCTGGCCTCCAACCTGGAGATCTATCCCGGCAGCGCCATCACGCAGAAATACGCGGAGCTGAAGGCCGCGCCCGCCGCGCCGGAGCCGGCTCCGGCAGCGGACAGCGTTCCCGGCCTGCATGTGCAGACCTACTGCCTCCGGGCGGTGCCCTGCTTCTGGATGGCGGACACGGTGGGGAAGCTGCTGGATGCCGTCGGGAACGACGTGCGGCCGGACGACCGGACGCTGCTGCGGGTGCTGGGGGCTATACAGCCCGCTGCGGCGGTGTGTGCCGGCGCGGAGGGTGAGGTCACGGCCGCACCGGCGGCAGTGGCCCAGGCGTTTATCCGGTGGCTCACCGGTCTGGCGGCGCGGCAGCCGCTGGCGGTGCATATCCGCCGCGCCGGGGAGATGGACGACGTCAGCCGCGGTGTGCTGGAGTATCTGCTGGCGGAGCGCCCTGCCGGGTTGACGCTGCTGACAGAGGACGGCGGGGCCTTGGGCGATATGTCCAGCGGAAAATGACGGCGGAAAGTGCCGGATAGTTGCCGGAACGCCGGGCGCATCCGAACTTTAAAGCGCGAAAGCGCGTGGCGAGGCGTTTACCCCGGGTAAATATTTTTGGCGGATATGACGGTTGACGGTGGCTCCCTGTTGTGATATCTGACAGAAAACTTCGGGAAAGGAGAACGCCACACATGATGAAGCAGCTGTACAAGGCATACGCATTTAGCTTTTACTTTACCTATGCGGATAAAGTAAGAGTGATTTGTGGTGCCCGGAAATGCTGCTGATGAAATGAGGACGTTCTCCCACGGAGACGTACTGACATCAAAGCCGCCCTATGGATCACAGATCCACAGGGCGGCTTTTTTGCAGCCAAATTTTCAAAAACACCCATCAGGAGGAACCACACCATGAAAAAGAACATCACACGGCGGCTGACGACCGCCCTGCTGGCCGCCGTCATGTGCGTGAGCATGGCCGCCTGCGGCAGCAAGACCGACGACACCAAGGCGGACGGCACCGGCGATGCCGACGGCGCCAAGAAGTATACCATCGGCAGCATCGTTCTGAACGCCAAGACCCCGGTGGTAGCTGGCGAGAAGGGCCTCTGCACCGGCTGCGGCGTGGCCACGCTGTCCATCAGCTACTATGACCTGGGCTACAAGACCGGCGAGATGGCCGCACAGGTGCTCACCGGCGAGGCGGACATCGCTGAGATGCCCATCCAGTACGCGCCCGCTACCAAGATGTACAACCCCACCATGTGCGAGGCCCTGGGCATCACTGCCCCGGAGGGCTACGAGGCCATGGAATAAAATTCAGACAGGAAGGTCTGGTATAGCCACATGACACAGCTATTGAACGCGCTGCCCGGCGCTCTGGCCCAGGGACTGATCTGGGGCGTGATGGCCATCGGCGTATACATTACCTATAAAGTGCTCGATATCGCCGATCTGACCGTGGACGGCTCCATCTGCACCGGCGCGGCGGTGTGCACCATGCTGCTGCTGGGCGGGCAGAGCCCGTGGCTGGCGCCACACCCTGCGTCCCGACATCTGCCGCGGCGAGCGCGAGGACTATCGCCGCCGCCTGCGGGAGCTGGGTCTGGGTCTGGAGGATCGCCTGACCACCAAGGTGGGCACCCTCTCCGGCGGACAGCGGCAGGCGCTGACGCTGCTGATGGCCACCCTGCAGAAGCCCAAGCTGCTGCTGGACGAGCACACCGCTGCCCTGGATCCCCAGACGGCCCAGCGGGTCATGGATATCACGGACCGCCTGGTCCGGGAGAACCACCTGACCACGCTGATGATCACCCACAATATGCGCGACGCTATCCACTACGGCAACCGCCTGCTGATGCTGCACAACGGGCGGATCGTGCTGGATATCTCCGGCGAGGAGAAGGCCCGGCTGACGGTGCCGGACCTGCTGGCACTGTTCAGCAAGGTCAGCGGCCAGGAATACGACAACGACCGCGCCCTGCTGGCGTAAACGCGAAGCCGGGGACTGCCCGTGAGGACAGTCCCCGGCTCTCTGCCCTTGACGGGCTGTGCGGCGGATGGTATGATGGTGGACAAAAGCGCCGGAGCCGTTCCGGCGCAGGGGAGGACGCCATGAAGAAGATAGACAACTGCGAGAATTCCACCGTGCTGGTGGCGCTGCTGCTGGCGGGCATACTGCTGGTCATGGGCGCCTACCGGCTGTTCTCCTGGCTGTGCAGCCGGGGGCTGACGGACACGCTGACCTGGGTGCTGGGCGCGGCGGCGCTGGTGCTGGCGGCGCTGGGCCTGCTGCTGGCAAGCCGCAGCTTCCGGCGGCTGAAGGAGCTGCATCTGTAAGAGAACACCCCTGACCGGCAGGTCAGGGGTGTTCTTTCTTTACAGCTCCAGGGGCGCCGGCACGGCGTCCGCCGGGATGGGGCAGGTGTACCCGCCCGCCGTCCGCTGCCGGAACTCGGCCTTGGCGGCCTCCAGCAGCGCGGGCTGCTCCAGCAGATCGATGGCGGCGGCGCACAGCACCTTGCCGGCGTGCACGGTGGCCTTATGGGCCATGGGCGTCTTGTTGCAGGACACCACCTGCCAGCTGTGGCAGGGGACGTGGTTGGGCCACACCGCCACATGGATCTGTGCCGTGGGGCACTGATAGCTGACATCGCCCACGTCGGTGGAGCCGGCGTTGAAGGCGGGACCCTGATACAGCGGCATCAGGAAGTCGTTGAAGTGGCCGGTCTGCATGGCCTTCACCTTTTCGGCGAAGGCGGGATCGTTCTCCGCGCCCACGCCGCCGGGGACGTCACGCCCCTCGTAGGTGGCGGACAGTGCCTCCATGAAAGCGTGCTCCTCCGCCGTGCAGGGCGGTACGCCCAGCTGGGAGAAGTTGTCATACAGCACCTTCTCCAGCGCGTGGTTGCACACGGTGTCAGACAGGCCGTCCACGAAGCGGCGCTCGATGGTGGTGTCCGTCATCAGCGCCGCGCCCTGCGCGATCTTGTCCACCCGCTGGTGCAGGGCCATGCAGTCCTTGACGAAGTTGGAACGGATCATGTACAGGACGCTGGCCTGGTGCTGCACCACGTTGGGGCTTACGCCGCCTGCGTCCAGAATGGAGTAGTGCACCCGGGCGTCGCGGGGCATATGCTCCCGCAGGAACTGCACGCCCACATTCATCAGCTCTACCGCGTCCAGCGCGCTGCGGCCCCGCTCCGGCGCGGTGGATGCCTGGGACGCCAGCCCGTGGAACGTGTAGATCATCTGGATGCAGGAGTTGGTGGAGCCGGTAGTCACCTCGCTGCTGTCGCCGGGGTGCCACGTCAGCGCCGCGTCAAGGCCGTACCACAGGCCCTCCCGAGCCATATAGGCCTTGGACGCCACGCCCTCCTCGCCGGGGCAGCCGTACAGGATGACGGTGCCGCTTTTTCCGGTCTGGGTCAGATAGTGCTTCAGGCCGATGGCGGCGGCCATGGCCCCCGCGCCCAGCAGATTGTGGCCGCAGCCGTGGCCGCTGCCGCCCTTCACCAGCTCGTGGTACGCGGTGCTGCCCGCCGCCTGCGAAAGGCCGGACAGCGCATCGTACTCCGCCAGCAGGCCAATGACCGGCCCACCGCTGCCGAAGGAGGCGGAGAAGGCGGTGGGGATGCCGCATATGCCTTCCTCCACCTGAAAGCCCTCAGCCTTCAGCACCTTGACGAACAGGGCGGCGGACTTTACCTCCTGCATGGACAGCTCGGCATAGTCCCAGATGGCGTCCGCCACCTCTGCCACCAGTTCCTTCTTCTCGTCAATGGCGGCCAGCGCCGCCTTTTTTGCATCGTTCATTGTCTGCTCCTTTCTCACAGCACCTTCTTCAGGAAATCCTGAAGGCGAGGGCTCTGGGGGTGATCGAAAACATCGGCGGGGGTGCCCTGCTCGGCGATCTTGCCGGCGTCCATGAACAGCACGCGGCTGCCCACCTCTTTGGCGAAGCCCATCTCGTGGGTGACCACCACCATGGTCATGCCGGACTGGGCCAGCTCCTGCATGACCTCCAGCACCTCGCCCACCATCTCCGGGTCCAGAGCGCTGGTGGGCTCGTCGAACAGCATGACCTCCGGCTCCATGGCCAGGGCCCGGACGATGGCCACACGCTGCTTCTGTCCGCCGGACAGCTGGGCGGGGTAGTCGTTGGCTCTGTCCGCCAGGCCCACGCGCTGGAGCAGCGCCATGGCCTTCTGCTCGGCCTCCGACTTGGGGACTTTTTTGATCTTGATGGGCGCCATGGTCAGGTTATCCAGCACGGTCTTGTTGGGGAACAGGTTGAAATGCTGGAACACCATGCCCATTTTCTGCCGATGGAGGGGGAGGTCCACCTTTTTGCCGGTGATGTCCACCCCGTCGAAGATGATGGAGCCGGAGGTGGGCGTTTCCAGCAGGTTCAGGCTCCGCAGGAATGTGCTCTTGCCGCCACCGGAGGGCCCGATCACCGCGATGACATCGCCCTTGTACACGTCCACCGTGACGCCGTCCAGCGCCTTGACGTCGCCGCCGTTGTAGTATTTCTTCAGGTCCTTGACCTGGATAAGCGTCTGTGCCATCAGATATGCACCTCCCGCTGCTGCTTCCGCTTGCGCCCATAGCCGTTGTTCCGGTCGGCCTTCTTCATTTTTCTTTCAAAGTGGCCGAACACCTTGCTGAGCACGAACGTCATAATGAAGTAGATGACGCCCACGATCACCAGCGGCTCGATGGGCAGGTATGTGGCGCCCTTGACCACCAGGTACTGGGTCATCAGGTCGCCGATGAAGAACGTGGAGCCCAGGGACGTGTCCTTGATGATCATGATAAACTCGTTGCCCAGGGCGGGCAGGATGTTCTTCACTGCCTGGGGCACCACCACGAACCACATGGCCTTGCTCTCGCTGAAGCCAAGGCTCAGCGCTGCCTCCTTCTGCCCCGGATCCACCGCCTGGATGCCGGAACGGATGACCTCGGACACATAGGCCGCGCTGTTGCAGATCAGGGCGATGGCGATGCAGAGGAACTTCTGCTTGTTCAACGCCGGGATCAGCATGGGCAGGCCGAAATAGAAGAAATACAGCTGCAGCAGCATGGGCGTGCCGCGGATGATCTCGATGTAGATGGTGGACAGCCACCGCAGCGGCGGTATCTTCGACATCTTCATCAGCGCCAGAACGGAGGCGAACACCGCGCCGAAGGCCACGGTGATGGCGGCCAGCGCCAGCGTGTACGACACGCCGTCGATGAGGAATTTGTCCCAGTATTTCAGGAACAGGGCCGCCAGCTTTTCAAAGTCAATGAATTTCATGGTGATTTCCTCTTACTGTGTATACGACGGCGGGTACGGCTTTCGTACCCGCCGCCGCGGTGTATATCCGTGTCAGTTCAGTGTCAGCTCCTGTGCGTTCTCGCTCTTGCCCAGCTCTACGGCGTCCTTGTACCAGCCGTCGTAGAGGTTGGCCTCCTTGGCCTGTGCCAGAATGGCGTTCACCGCATCCAGCAGCTCCGTCTCACCCTTCTGCATCATGATAACGTTGGCGGAATACTCGGCCTTCACGTCGAATTCCCAGGTGCAGATGACCAGATCGGGGTTGGCGTCCACGATCATCTCCGCGTTGCCGTAGGCCACGGCCAGCGCCTCGATGTTGCCGCTCTTGAGCTCCATGACGCCCACGGTGATGTCGCCGATGGAGATGGGATTGGCGTCCGTCAGCTGCTCAGTCACCAGCTGCATCTGCAGGGAGGCGTTCTGCGCGCCCACGTCCTGACCGGCCAGATCCTCGGGGGAGGTGTACTTATCCGCGTTCTCCTTCTTAATGAGCAGGGCCTGTCTCGTTTCATTTTCACCGGCGTAGTAGTAATCGCTGAGCTCATAGTTCTGGGCTCTGTCCTCCGTCCAGGAGTAGCCGGAGATGCTCATGGGGACGGAGCCGGTGTACACGGCGGTCTGGCTGGCGTCGAAGCCCATAGGCTCGATGACCAGCTCCACGCCCAGGTTCTCGGCGATGTACTTGGCCAGCGTGATGTCAAAGCCCACATACTGGTCCTGACCGGTCTTGGAGGAGTCCACGAACTCCATGGGGGAGAAGTCGGGGCTGAGGGCCACGGTCAGCACGCCGTCGGCCTTGATCTTTTCCAGCGCGTTGGTCGGCTCGGTCACGGTGTCGTCATCGGTCTTGTCGTCAGTCGTCGTATCAGCCTTGCTGCCGCAGGCTACCAGAGAAAGCGCCATCATCAGCGCCAGAAGCAAAGAAACAAACTTTTTCATGGTCGTATATCCTTCCGTATATGGTGAATATTTATTCATGTATAAAATGTATGTGGTCGGGAGAGCTCATGCCGCGCGGTGCAGGCGGTGCGCCTGTCGTCGTCGCGGCAGTGCCATCGTGCCAACTCCTTTGATGTGGTGATTTTTCATGGGTCGTACCGCCTTTCCGGTGTGCGTTTTCCGGGGATGGGCTTGCCGCCGTCCGGTGCATCTCTCTCGTTGATGTTGCATAATTTACCACCACAGTCCGGGAATGTCAAGGCAAAATTGAATATTTATTCGCAGAATATGTGATTTTGGTGAATATACTTACAGCGTCGGCTGAAGCGGCGGGTCATTTGCATCAAAATGACGGGATCCGCCAGCAAAAAAAGAGCACCGCCTTTCGGCCGCCTGGCATAAGAAAACATACGCCGCAAAAGGCGCGCTTCGCGCAGCCCCATCGTTGCGCCGCCTTGACAGACATCCAGTATGCCTGCGGCG
>OLSL01003336.1_pt1 | contig 11540 bp, 10 predicted proteins | sample 1672511 | NCBI WGS metagenome assembly OLSL01 (sample SAMEA3136694, study PRJEB25190) | human gut metagenome | biome: human gut; feature: human-associated habitat; material: faeces | place: Austria | collected 2013
GCGGGGTCCTGCAGTGTGGCGGGTACGCTTTTCGCTCGATTCCGCGGCTGCGTTCGTCGTTTCTTTTTCTTCGTTTGAAAGCTCATCGACTTTTGCTGTTTCGACGGAGCATTGAGTATTCGACATGGCTGTTTTCCGTGCGACTTCCTCTTGTTTGCGACATATCCCGCTTCCGTTGAAACGACTCGTTGCGAAGGCCCGGAATGCGGCACGTGCGAAGCGGCGTTATGCGGAAGCGGCAGGTGCCTCATAGTACACCCGCCGCTTCCGGGGCGTTGAATTATGGATAAGTCTTCATGTTTCTCTTTACGGACGGCGCATGTTTTTACAAGCGAGTAATACGCGCGCTGTGCGGAGTCTGCTCGGATTCGCTTAGAAGGCCCAATTACCGTTGCGGAAAACAGGCACGCGCTGTCCGTCTGCTTTGATGCCGTCGATATTCAGGTCTTCGGTGCCGATCATGAAATCGACGTGCGTGGCGCTTTTGTTGACGCCTCCCTCAAACAGCTCCTCGGCGCTCATCTGCAGGCCTCCTTCGTAGCAGTCGGGGAAACCCTGACCGAGCGCAAGATGGCAGCTGGCGTTTTCGTCGAAGAGCGTGCTGTAGAAAAGCACGCCGGAATTGCGAATGGGGCTGTCGAAGGGGACGAGAGCTACTTCGCCCAGGCGGCAGGAGTTCTCGTCGGTCTCCACGATGGAGCGCAGAACGTCTTCGCCTGTTTCTGCATGCAGATCAACCACGCGGCCGTCTTTGAATGTGAGGCTGAAATTGTCGATCAGGCTGCCGTTGTGGGCAAGCGGCATGGCGGAGACCACGGTGCCTTCTGCACGCATGCGGTCGGGGGTGGAGAAAATTTCTTCGGTGGGCATGTTCGGGAAGAACTGCACGCCGTCCACGGTGGTATCGCCTCCTCCGTTGAACAAGTGCTTTCTCGTCAGACCCACGGTAAGGTCGGTGCCGTGAGCGTTGGTGTAGTGCAATGCGTCGAAGCGCTGGCTGTTCAGCCAGGCGCAGCGTTCGGCGAAGCTGTCGCGGTGTGCGCGCCAGGCCGCGACAGCCTCATCGGCATTGGTGCTTTTCAGGCGGACGGTGGTGAAGATGGCTTCCCACAGGCGCTCGACCGCTTCGTCTTCGGGCAGGTCGGGGAACACCTTGCGGGCCCATGCGGGGGATGCGCCGCCGACGATGCACCACACGCAGCGGCCGAAATCGAGCGCGTCGTAAAACTCCTTGCACGCCTTGTGGCTTGCCTGGGCGCGGGCGATCAGCTTGCGCGGGTCGATGCCGGACATGGCTTCGGGATCGTCGGAATCGATGGTGAGCACGGCGGCTCCGTTGCGAGCCATGCTGTTGTTGAGCTCTGCAAGCCAGCCTGGGACATTCTCGAAGACGTCCATGGGGCAGTTGTCGAAGTGCATGCGCTCGATTGCTTCGTCGGAGAAGCGGACTGTGACGTGGTGTGCGCCCATAGCGTATGCCTCTTGCGTGACCAGGCGAACAAGGGGTGCGCTCTCAATGTGGGCGCGCACGAAGAGGTCTTGTCCGGGCTTGAGCGCGCATCCGGCTTCGACGATGAGGCGGGCGTAGGCGCGCAGTTTCGCGTCGAACTCTTCGTTGCTTTTGTTCGTTGGGCTTATGGCGAGGTTTGTCATGCGGGTCCTCTCTTTCGGGGCGGACGGTGCCGCGTGGGTGCGTTCGGTTGAACGGGCTATGTTCGGCATGAGTGTACGCCTTCGCCGTGCGGGTTGTGCGTAGCGCACAAGTTTCGCGCATCTTTCGCTTTTCGTCTTTCTGTTGGCTGACCCCGCCTTCCTCTCTGCGAGTACAATGGGTCCAGAAAGAGAGGGTTCAACGGCGGTCTTCGCGAGCGGGCCGTGTAACGACTCGGTGCGGCGCTTTTGGCGGTGTGCTTTCGCGAAGAAGCCGCCCGCGAGAAGGGATGTGGGCATGTTTAGAACAACAGAAACGCCGCAGGGGGGTCGCGTAGTGCTTGCCGGCAAAAGCGTCGTCAACCTTGCGTCGAACAATTATCTCGGTCTGGCTGACGCCCCCGAGCTGATCGCTGCGGCGAAATTCGCGCTTGACCAATATGGTGTTGGTCCGTGTGCAAGCCGCAACATCGTGGGCGATTTCCCCGTGCACGGGCAGCTTGAACGCGAGCTTGCGGATTTCAAAGGCACCGAGGCGGCGCTGGTGTTTTCGTCCGGCTATGCGGCAAACGTCGGCGTGATTCCCGTGCTCGTTGGCAAGGGCGACGAAATTTTCTCGGACGAGCTCAACCACGGCAGCCTCATTGACGGATGCCGTCTTTCTCGTGCGCATACCACGGTGTACAAGCACTGCGATGTTGCCGACCTTGAGCAGAAGCTTGTCGAATGTGAGGCTGAGAATAAACTGGTCATGACCGATGCTGTGTTCAGCATGGATGGCGATGTGGCTCCCCTCGACGCGATCGCGGATGTGTGCGAGCGCCATGGCGCTACGTTTCTCGTCGACGACGCGCACGGTGACGGCGTCATGGGGCCTATGGGACGCGGCACGGTGGCCCATTTCGGGCTCGAGGGGCGTGTGCAGGTAGAAACGGGCTCGCTCGGGAAGGCTTTCGGCGTCATGGGCGGCTTCGTTGCCGGCAGCCGGGAGCTTATCGACCGCGTGCGCGTCGGTGCCCGTTCATTCATTTTGACGGCATCGCCTCTGGCCCCGTCTTTGGCGGCAGCGGCGGCAGAGGCGTTGCGGATGATATCGTCCGACGACTCCCGCGTTGTTCGCCTTTGGGAAAACCGTGCATATTTTGCCGAAAAGATGAGCGCCGCCGGATTTGACACGGGTATTTCCACAACACCCGTGGTTCCCGTTATGATTGGAGATGAGGCTCTTGCTGTTCGCATGAGCGATGCGCTCTATGAAGAAGGGGTCTATGCCCAGGCCATCCAGTATCCCTTGGTTGCGCGCGGCAAGGCTCGAATTCGTTGCATTCTTTCTGCTGCGCATACGAAAGAAGACCTTGATTGTGCGGTCGATGCCTTCGTGCGCGTCGGTCGCGAGCTGGAGGTGTTGTAGATGGACCTGCCTGTTTTGAAGGGCGTCGAGCAGGTGAGCGACGGCTGGCTGAAGAAATACGTTCTTACCTACGACCTTCCCGACGGTCGAGGGCTGAACTACGAGGTTGTTTCCCGCAAAGGGCTCGAGCAGTACGGAGCGGAGATTCGCGATAAAGCTGCGGCGGGGTCCTCAACGGATGCCGTGTGCATCGTAGGGCATACGACAGACGATGCTTTTCTGCTCATTCGCGAATTTCGTTTTCCTATGAATCGCATGTGCGTGGCGTTTCCTGCCGGCTTGAAAGAGGCTAACGAAGACGTGATCGAATGCGCGGCGCGCGAACTTCGCGAGGAAACTGGCTATGACTTGGTGCGCAAAGAAGACGGCTCTCCGGCGAACGCTCGTACGTGCCTCCAGCCCGGCTACTCGTCGCTTGGAATGGGCGACGAAAGCATCGCCATGGTGTTTGCTGAGGTGGAGCGTGTGTGCGAACCGAGGGCGGAGTCGACGGAGTTCATCGAGTCGTTCGAGCTTCCCCGTGCGGAGGTGGAGCAATTTTTGCGGGAGAATACCGATCCCCTCTCCATTCGATGCCAGCTTGTATTGGAAATGATTGCGAATCCTCTGTTCGTATAAACAAACCCTTCTGTAAGGAATTGCATGACACCGCTTCATTTTGCACAAGAGTACGTGGCCACGATCAAGGTGGCCAATTTAGAAACGGGTGCGGAGATTTCCGTTCCCGTGCGCGACAAGGGTTCGGACCAGTTTGCCGCACGATTCAAGAAGGTGGCGAAAGATCGTCGGAAATGGGCGCGCAAAAACGATATCTCGTGCTATCGCATCTACGATGCCGATTTGCCCGACTTTGCCGTGGCGATCGACCGCTATGACGGTGTTTGGAAAAGCGAGGGACAGAGCTGTCTGATCGTTGCCGAATATCAGGCGCCGAAAACCATCGATCAGGCGAAGGCAGAGGCGCGCTTCGAGGACGCAGTTGCTATCGCGTCTGCGGTGACGGGCATTCCGTCGGGCCGCGTGTTCGCAAAAACGCGTCGTCGCGAAAAGGGCGGCGGTCAGTATGTCGACCAGCAAAAAGAGGGCTACCTCATGTTCACGCAGGAGACGGGCAATATCTTCGAAGTGGATATGGGGAGCTATCTCGACACGGGTATCTTCCTCGACCACCGCGTAACGCGCGAAATGGTGGGGGAGATGGCCGACGGCAAGCGTTTTCTGAACCTGTTTTCATACACGGGTACGTGCACGGTGCATGCTGCCGTGGGCGGTGCGGCATCGACGTTGACGGTGGACTTGTCGCAGACGTATCTGAATTGGGCGCGTCGCAACATGGCCCTCAATGGCTGCGATGGTCCCGAGCATCGCTTCGAGCGAGCGGACGTGCTGCAGTGGATGGTTCGTGCGGTGAAGAGTGACGAACGCTTCGATTTGATTTTCGTCGATCCGCCTACGTTTTCCAATTCGAAAGCCATGGGCAAAAATACATGGAGCGTGCAGCGCGACCACGTGAAGCTGCTTTCTCACGTAGTGAGACTACTTGCTCCGGGCGGCGTTGCGGTGTTCAGCTGCAATCTGCGCAACTTCAAGCCCGATATGGAGGCGCTTGAGGCCCAAGGCGTGAAACTTACGGATATAACGAAGAAGACCATCCCGTACGATTTCGAGCGCAATCCGAAAATCCACTGCTGCTATCTGGTGGAGCGCGCGTAAGGGCTCTGCGTTTGCGCTGTTGCTGCGGGCAATGCAGCGCGCGGCGCCGAGAAGCCCGCGCGTTCATGCGACATCGCTGTAGGCGAGGTAACTCGCACGTTCGCGCAATGCCGCCATGGACAAGCTTCAAGGTTTGCCCATGGCGGCATGTTCTTTATGGGCGGACAATGAACGAGTCAGTGCTCGCCTATATTCTAGGAGGTTGCCATGGTTGACGCGGCGCTTATCGAGAAGATGAAATGCAACATCCCTCCTCTCGCGGAGTTTAGGGATAACATCGAGATTCTTGAGGCCAAAGAGCCGGGCTATGTCCATTTCACCATGGATATCCCTGCGAGCCTGGGCAATTATCGCGGCGGCATTCACGGCGGAACGGGATACTTCATTGGTGAAATCGGCTGCGGGTTTGCCACGTATTCGTTCGGTGTGAACAATGTATGCAACAGCGCGACGGTCAATTTTTTCAAGGCGGTGCCGTGCTGCAAGGTGGATGTGGAGACCGAACCCCTTCATAAGGGACGCTCTACGGCGGTCATTCGCGTTACTACGCGCGAGGCTGCAACAGGCAAGATGCTTTTCCAGTCTACGCACAACATGTTTCTGCTTGGCCCTTTGAAAGACGACGAATAGCGCGTACATGGTTGCCGAAGGCGGTTCGACGTCGTGCGTGCGTAGGATATTCATTTGTGAAGAAACAGTGATAAGCATGCCGTTAGCGGGTTGAATGCTTGCAAAACCTTAACGGTACGCGTAATATAACTTTTCGCCTTACAGGGCATTACATATTGCGGGGTGGAGCAGTCTGGTAGCTCGCCGGGCTCATAACCCGGAGGCCGTAGGTTCAAATCCTGCCCCCGCGACCAAAATTTCAGGCATCCATCGGGTGCCTTTTTTATTGCGTAGGACGCGCTATATCGCATGCATTGGCTTTTGCTGACGATTATTTCGGCGCAAGTTAATCAAATTGCCCGAGCTATTAATTATACAAATTGCGGTGAGTAACCTTCAATGCTATGAAATAATAGTCTTTGGAAATGGAACTATCGGTCGACCAAGGTCTAATAACCATTTAGAAGATTTCGTTATAAACTAAATTTATGCGATGCATAATAGGCATGTTATTCGTGTTGAGGGGATGTGGTTGTATGGATAATACATCCTTGGAGCGGCGTAAATTAGAAAACGATCTCGTCCTGAGCATCTATAATTTGCCTATCGGGAATTTGCTCATAGACTGCTGCCGAGGGCTTAAAGGTATTGTCTTTTTTGACCACTCGTTCACTAACCTAAACGACCAGACAAATAGATTTAGCGCAATCTTCAATTGCAGGAGCGACGATACTGACGAGGAAACCCTTTCCCTTTATGCCAATCGATATCATGAAATAGACTTCCTTTCATGGTGTTACAAACAGCGAGAAGCCATGGTTTTCAGGTCGACCGACTTGGTTAGTCCCGAGGTGATAGAAAAGTCGAGAATACATAGGGAGTGGGAAAGCCGAATCGGCGTTTTTTACACAGCAACAGCCTGCATTGCAGCAGATGACATCCTGTACGGGACAATTTCTCTCATGCGCTCGAGGGAGCACGGTGATTTTACGGATGAGGAAATGTCTGTTTTTGAGGAGGTCAATCAGCATCTGTGCAATCGCTTTCGCTTAGCTTTTCCTAGCGGTGTGAATCGTCTCATGATGGATGCAAGCGTCGACCCTATTGCGGCAAAATTCTCTCTTACTTCTCGCGAATGGGAGATAACGTGCTTTCTGATGCAAGGGTATTCAAGATCCAGCATTGCCGAGAAGCTTTGTATTAGCGTGAATACTCTCAAGAAGCATATCTCTAATATTTATCGGAAAATGAACGTCAGCAGCACACGGCAATTCTTTGCGGAATTAGGTCGAGCCGAGAAAGGGTCTTTTCTGGACGAAAACCTGCGACGGGGGGGGTGATTCGTATTCTTTTGCTGTATGCGATAGGTGCAGACAGTGCAGGAGAATTGTCAAATTCGCCGAACGCGTTAGGCATTCGGTGTTTTTTGGTTCTGAATGGGTCCGTATCGGACCCATTTTTTGGTAGCGCTAGCCCTGTAATACTTCATTGCGCAATTGAGGCCAATGCGAGTACGGCCCTTTGGGGTTATTGAGGGTTATCCCTGCTAGACGGCACAATTCACGACAGTAAGCCCCGTAAGGAGGGGCGGGATTCCTAAGGAGTGATTGTCGTGAAGCACGAACACTACATGGACATGAACCGCTTGAGCGACTGGAGCGTCGACCAGATTAACGAGTTGCTCGACACCTGCCTGCTGCTGAAGGAAATGGAAGAGAAGGGCGTGCGCCTCCCCCTGCTCAAGGATGTTTCCCTCGCCATGATGTTCGATCAGCAGTCGACCCGTACTCGCGTAAGCTTCGAAACCGCAATGACCCAATTCGGCGGCCATGCAATGTTCCTTGACGGCAGCGCGTTGCATGCGGGATCTGGTCAGGAAGATATCGCCGAGACTGCGGCTATCATTTCGAGCATGGCTGACGCAATCATGATTCGCTCCAAGAGCCAGCGTGTTATCGACGAGGTCGTTGCGAACTCCACCGTTCCCGTTATCTCTGGTATGAGCTGCAATGATTTTCGTGCCGACGGCTTCGGAAGCCAGGAACAGCATCATCCCACCCAGGTTATTGCCGACCTCATTACGATGATTGAGCGCAAGCCCAAGGGTAAGAAGCTTTCCGACTGCACCTTTATGTGGCTCGGTGACGGTGCCGATGGATTCGACTGCGTCTTCATGGATCACCTGTCCCTCTTCCCCCGCCTCGGTATTCGTGTGATTTGCGCCGGTCCGAAGAAATTCTGGCCCAGCGAAGAGCTTCTTGAGAAATGCCGCAAGCAGGCCGCCGAGGATGGCAATGGCGAGATTATCTGCACTGAAGACCCCATTAAGTATGCTCCCGAAACTGACTTCTTCTACACCGGTGTCGTTAACTATCACAAGGAGGGCGTCAGCGAAGAGGAGGCTTTCGAGGTATTCTACCCGAAGTACCAGATCAACGAAGAACTCATGGCCCATGCTCCCGAGTCTGCTTGGGTTATGCATTACCTGCCTGGCAACCGCAACTGGGAAATGACCGATGCAGTTTGGGATGGTCCCCAGTCCGCCCTTCTGCCGCTCGGCGAAAATCGCCTCTATGCTCAGCGCGGCATTCTGGTTTACATCCTGTGGCCGCTCCGCCGCAATACCAGCGATGCTCTCAAGGCATATTACCAGGGCAAGGTTGAAGACCTGCTCACTCCGCGTATCCATAATTACGACTTCTAATAGGCCATTGCTGTTCGGCGCCCGCCGCCTTGCTTTAAAAACGTGCGGCGGGCGCCCTCGTCAATAAGACGCGACAGAGTTTCCCGTCGCGTCGAAGCCATTCAGATTTGGAGGCACTACAATGCGTCAGATTACCGAATCAGAGTCCAACCCCAAGGCAGACGGCTTCTATATGCCCGCCGAATATGCCCCGCAAGATCGTGTGTATATGGGATGGCCCAATCGTCCCGACACGTTTGCTTTCGGCGCCGTGCCTGCTCAGCGCACTTACGCTGGCATCGCGAATGCTATTTCCGAATTCACTCCTGTTGTCATGTGCTGCAACGAGGCCGATTACGCAAACTGCAAGGCCGTATTTAAGGACAACGAGCGCGTCACCGTCATGGAAATGAGCATCAACGATGCCTGGTTCCGCGACACTGGTGCTACCTTCCTTATTGACGGCAAGGGCGGTAAGGCCGCGACGGACTGGCACTTCAATGCCTACGGCGGATTGGTTGACGGTCTCTATTTCCCATGGGATAAGGATGCCGAAATCGCCCGTAAAATGGCCGATTATGTTGGCGTTCGTACCTATCGACCCGATCATGTGATTCTCGAGGGCGGTTCTATTACCGTCGACGGCGAGGGGACTGTTGCCGTTACCGACTCGTGCTTGCTGTCCGCTGGCCGCACGGCTTCCGTTCTATTTGCCGACGAACCCGATGCTGGCGATTGGCCTCAGTATGCTCGCAAATACGACGCCTTTAGCGAAGAGCTCCGAGAGTACATGACCGAGGAATTGAAGAAGTATCTTGGCGTCGAGAAGGTCATTTGGGTCAAAGAAGGCATCGACCCGGAGGTCACGAACGGTCATATCGACGACTGCGCCACCTTCATTGCCCCTGGAGTTATGGCGTGTATATGGACCGATGACCCCGATTATCCCTTCTATCGTCAGTGCCACGAGATTTACGAAACGCTTTCGAACGCAACCGACGCAAAGGGTCGAAAGCTCAAGGTCTACAAGCTTCCGATGCCTGAGAAGCCTTGCTTCATGTCCGAGGAAGAGGCCGCATCCATCGACCTCGTTAATCCTCGCACTGCGCAGGACGAGCCCCAGATCGCTTCTTATATGAATTACCTGGTGACCAACCACGGCTGCATTGTTCCGCAGTATGGCGACAAGAACGATGAGCTGGCAGTCGAGACGCTCCAGAAGATTTACGACGAAGTATGGGGCGAGGGTGTTTATAAGTGTGTTGGCGTCGACTCTCGTCAGGTTGTGTACGGAGGCGGAAATATCCACTGCATTACGCAGCAGGAGCCCAGCGCATAAAGAACCGAACCTTCGTAAGCGACCGCTTGAGCGCCAAATGACTTGAGCCAAGCTGAGAAGTTTTGGGCGTGGGTTTCTTACGCGATGCAGGAGCCCACGCCCTTTTTGTAAAGCGCCTAAAAGCGAAAAGGCAGCTTTGCGGACTATCGTTTTCGTATGGCGGTGCCTGCCAAGTCTCCTGACGGCTTTTAGGCGAAGTGATGCTGTGAAATGCAAGGAGGGAGTCCATGAGTGACGTAGATGAAATCAGGGCTGAACTCAGTGGCAATACGAACTTCGATGAGGAGCATGAGGGCGAACTGTTCAAGCGAATTGCTGAAATCGAGGAGCAGGAGCGTCGAGGCGAGCTCGTGAAGGGGCTGAACAAGACAGACTATGCGCTTATTGTGATTATGTTTGTTGTGCTTGGGTTGCTACCTGTGGTTTGGTACGCGGTCATGTATTTCTAATGGAGGTGTATTATGGCTGATACAGATGTCAACAGCGAGGCCCAAAGCGAGTCGATGCCCGTTCTTAAGAGTGAGCGTCCTTACGGCTTCAAAGACTACACGTACGTTATCACCGGTTTTGCTTGTGCGGCATGGTGCTTCATTACGGGCGGAACTCTCGCTCTGTATGTGGGCGTGAAGACTGCCCTGATAGCCTCCATTGCGGGAAATATCGTGGCAGTGCTGCTCATGTCTCTTACTTCGCAGGTCGTTTCTTCCAAATATGGTGTTGACGCTTATACCGCCTCAAGAAGCGTTCTTGGTGACAAGGGAACGAAAGTTTTCTTGATATTGATGTCGATTTTTGTCATTGCTTGGCAGATTATTCTTTGCATGATGGTTGCCAAGGCGGTAGGAAATATTGTGCTGGGCTTCACCGGTATCGATATCACTACTGGCTTCCCAGTGCTTATTCTCTCGCTGCTTGCTGGCGCTATTTGCTGGGTTGTTGCCTGGAAGGGCCCTGTGCTTCTGAAGAAGTTGAACGCCATCGTTGCTCCTGTTTTTGTTATCATCCTGATTTTCCTTTTTGTGGTTATCAGCAGGAATTACGGCTGGGATGCCGTTATGACTGCGCAGCCTCTTGCCCCGTTTGAGGACGAATGGATGAATTTCCTTATCGCATTCGAGTTGAGCATGGGTGCAGGGTTTTCGTGGTGGCCGAACATGGGAGGCCTGGCCAAGCTTTGCAAGACTACGAGGGCATCCTACTGGCCCAACATTATTGGATTGGTCTTTGCGGCAACCTTGGGCACTGTTATGGGTGTAGCCGCGGCATTGCTCGTCGGCGATTCCGATCCTACTGCATGGATGATTCCCATGGGAGGCCTTGCGCTTGGAACCGCTGCTCTTATCCTGGTCATTGGCGCTGATGTTACTGCTTGCTCCGTAATGCTCTACAATCTTGGCATTGGTGTGAAGCAAGTAAAGTGTTTCCTGAAGCTTTCTTGGGGTAAGGTGACGGGGCTAATTACCATCATCGCCTTTATCGGCATGATATGGGCGGAGCCTCTCTACGCTCGCTTCTATATCATTCTGGGCATTTCGAGCATGAGCTGTGCTCCCATTGCAATGATGCATCTTGTGGATTACTACATCTTCAGGAAGCAGCATATCTCAATTCGCGATGCGTACAATAACGGCAAAACATCCAAGTACCATTTCTGGGGCGGCTTCAATTGGGTTGCAATCGGAGTCTTTGCAGCATCGATCGTTTTGTATCTTGCCATTTTCGATCCCTTTGCATGCGTGCCTCATCCGGCGTTTAGGTATTGCACCGCTACGGTCGCCGTCTGTGTCTTCTGCGTAGTTGCCTACTACATATTGGGCAAGTTGCTGCTGGTGAAAAGAGGAATCGGTGGATTCCCCGGAGCGGAAGACAAGAAGGCGGCCGATCCGTCAGACGTGAATCGATCTTAACTCACGGAGCTTACATATACGGCCATCTCCTCTCTCTATGGCCGTGTGATAGAAAAGGAAGCGCTCCTTAAAGGGGCGCTTCCTTTTCCGGTTCACTGCTCTTTTGCTTTCGGCGATCAGGGATTGGACGTCGTTATCGTCTGGTAATGAAGAGACGCCCCTGTTGTACGGGTCTGATTTTGGGGCGGCGTTCCGCGTTTACGTGGCGGGCTTTCGTCGGAAGGCTAC
>OLSL01003365.1_pt1 | contig 11469 bp, 10 predicted proteins | sample 1672511 | NCBI WGS metagenome assembly OLSL01 (sample SAMEA3136694, study PRJEB25190) | human gut metagenome | biome: human gut; feature: human-associated habitat; material: faeces | place: Austria | collected 2013
AAGTCACTCGCCGCCGCGGCGGCGAAACACCCTCCCCCACCCCATAGCATTTGAGAATAGGAAGTGAAGTATATGGAAAACAAAGGCGGAAAGCGCCTGGCCCCCACCGGCGAGCCGGTGAAAACCACACCTCCGGCCACCGCGGCCGACGAGGTAAAGACCCCCGCGGAGCAGCCCGCCCCGGCGGAGAGCGCCGCACCCGCCCCGGCGGAGACGGCGGCCTCTGCGGCCAAGCCCGCCAAAAGCCGCGGCCGCAGACTGTGGGACGACTACGGCTACCTGCTGGTGACGCTGGCGGCGGTATTCGTGCTGTTCAAGGTGCTGCTGCAGCTGGCCTATGTGCCCAGCGGCTCCATGGAGACCACCATCCCCACCAAGTGCCTGCTGGTGGGCTGGCGGCTGCCCTATGTGGTGTCCGATCCGGTGCCGGAGCGCGGCGACATCGTCACCTTCTGGGACGAGGAGCTGAACAAGGTCCTGGTAAAGCGCGTCGTCGGTCTGCCCGGCGAGACGATCTCCTTCAAGAACGGCTATACCTACGTCAACGGCGAGAAGCTGGACGAGAGCTACCTGCCCACCCAGGGCATCACCACCCTGCCGGACAGCATGGCCGACAAGACCTTCACCGTGCCGGAGGGCTGTATGTTCGTCATGGGCGACAACCGCACCGGCTCCAACGACAGCCGCCTGCTGGGCGAGCCCTATATTCCGATTGAGGCCGTCCAGGCGCGGATGCTGGTGGCCATCTCCGTGGGCAGTGACCAAAGCTGGCAGGGCATCCGCTGGATCGGCTGAGAAGGGAGACGGGGAGACATGGAAAGAAGACGTTTCAGCGGCGTCATGCTGCTGTTCATCGTGCTGGCGGTGGTGCTCATCACCCAGGTGGTGGGCAACCTCGGCCGTTCCGGCGACGTGAGCTACAGCGATATGCGCGCCTATTTCACGGCGGAGAAGGTCAAGTCCTTCACCGCCACCGACACGCGCCTGGTGGCGAAGCTGCAGGACGGCTCCAGCGTCAGCTGCGCCCTCCACAGCTTCGACACGTTTTATAACGATATGAACGATCTGGTGGTGTCCCAGGCGGAAAAGGGCGTCATCACCAGCTATGACTACGCCGCCGGTAACGAGAACGGCTGGCTGCGTACCCTGCTGCCCTATGTGCTGGCGGCCATGGCCTTCATCCTGCTGATGAACCTGATCGCCCGTATGGGCGGCATGGGCGGCGGCGCCGTCAACGATAAAATGGCCCGCTTCGGTGAGGCCCGTATCCAGGATATCCCCTCTGACGGCAAGAAGGTCACGTTCAAGGACGTGGCCGGTGCCGATGAGGAGAAGGAGGAGCTGGAGGAGATCGTCCAGTTTCTGCGCGATCCCCAGCGCTATACCGAGCTGGGCGCGCATATTCCCAAGGGCGTACTGCTGGTGGGCCCTCCGGGCACCGGCAAGACGCTACTGGCCAAGGCCGTGGCCGGCGAGGCGGACACCGCCTTCCTCTCCATTTCCGGCTCCGATTTTGTGGAGATGTATGTGGGCGTGGGTGCCAGCCGCGTCCGTGACCTGTTCGAGCAGGCCAAGAAGCAGGCTCCGGCCATCGTCTTCATCGATGAGATCGACGCCGTGGGCCGCCAGCGGGGCAGCGGCCTGGGCGGCGGCCATGACGAGCGCGAGCAGACCCTGAACCAGCTGCTGGTGGAGATGGACGGCTTCGCCGCCAACGAGGGCGTGGTGGTCCTGGCGGCTACCAACCGCGTGGACATTCTGGACCCGGCGCTGCTGCGCCCCGGCCGGTTCGACCGCCAGGTGTTCGTGGGCCTGCCGGATATCAAGGGCCGCGAGGAGATACTGAAGATACACGCCAAGGGCAAGCCCCTGGCGGAGGATGTGGACCTGGGCTCCGTGGCCCGCGCTACCTCCGGCTTTACCGGTGCGGATCTGGAGAACCTGCTGAACGAGGCGGCGCTGCTGACCGGCCGCCGCGGCCAGCGCTTCATCACCGAGGAGGCCATCCACCAGTCTGTCATCAAGGTCATCGCCGGCCCGGAGAAGCACAGCCGCGTGGTGCCCGAGGCCGAGCGTCGGCTCACTGCCTATCACGAGGCCGGCCACGCCGTGGTCATGCAGGCCCTGCCGGATCTGGACCCCGTACACCAGATCACCATCGTTCCCCGCGGTCAGGCCGGCGGCATGACCATCTATCTGCCGGAGGAGGACCGTTCCTACCTGTCCCGCCGCTATATGCTGGACCGGGTGGCCGGTCTGCTGGGCGGCCGCGCCGCCGAGGAGATGATGCTGGGCGATATCTCCACCGGTGCTTCCAGCGACATCCAGCGGGCCACAGCCATCGCCCGCAAGATGGTGGGCACCTACGGTATGTCGTCCAGGCTGGGCAACGTGGCCTTTGACGCCGGCACCGACGAGGTGTTCATCGGCAAGTCCATGGCCCACACCCGCCCCTACTCCGAAAAGACGGCGGCGGAGATGGACGCGGAGATCCGCGCCATCATCGACGAGGCTTACGAAAAATGCCGTGAGATACTGGCTCGGTACAAGACGGAGCTGACGGCGGTGGCGGAGTACCTGCTGGAGCACGAGACCATGGACGGCGATACGTTCAAGACATATTTCACGCAAAGCGGCGAAAGCCGTCAGTGAGAGTGATATAACGATATGCGGAACCGGCAGGCGCATCTGCGCCCGCCGGTTTTTTGCGCAAAAAGCGGCACCGGTTTTGTGCACAATGACGGAACAGACCGTCCGCCATAGGGAGACAATCAAGGGGGAAAGTTTACCAACACAGGGCGTTTGTCCTCTGAACAAGGACATACTGGCGATCATTACGGATTCTTAACGCCATGTCGCTGATGCAAAAGCTGTGATTTTTAGAGGTTGTTACAATTGTTTTTGCCAAATATTTTCGCTAAAATACACATATTCTGTGAGCGGTCGACAGACTTGACCGCTGCAAGGTGAATTTAGGAGGAATTACCATGAAAAAGTTTTTAGCAATGATGCTGGCGCTGGTCATGGCTCTGTCTCTGGTGGCCTGCGGTGAGCAGGGCGACAGTCAGAAGGGCGATGATTCCGCTTCCGGCGACAAGGTCGTTAAGATCGGCGTGTTTGAGCCTCAGTCCGGTGATAACGGCGCAGGCGGCAAGCAGGAGATCCTGGGTATGCAGTACGCCAACAAGATGATCCCCACCGTCACCATCGGCGGCGAGGAGTACAAGGTCGAGCTGGTGTACGCCGATAACGCGTCTTCCAACGATAAGGCGCCCACCGCGGCTCAGACTCTGATCTCTCAGGGTGTGTCCGTGGTGCTGGGCTCCTACGGCTCCGGCGTGTCCATCGCTGCCGGCGATACCTTCTCCGCAGCCCAGGTGCCCGCCATCGGCGTGACCTGCACCAACCCCCAGGTGACTTCCGACTGCGATGCGTACTTCCGCATCTGCTTCCTGGATCCGTTCCAGGGCACCGTTCTGGCCAACTATGCCAAGAATGAGCTGAAGGCGACCAAGGCATACTGCCTGGCCAAGCAGGGCGACGACTACTCCGGTGGTCTGGCCAACTACTTCATCAAGGCCTTCGGCGAGGAGAATTGCGTGTATGAGCAGTTCCCCGAGGGAACCTCTGACTTCTCTACCTACATCACCAACGCCCAGCAGCAGGGCTGCGACGTGTTCTTCTCCCCTGTGTCTCTGGAGGCCGCTGCGCAGATCATCGCCAAGGCCGAGACCCAGAGCCTGGGCATGCCCATTCTGGCCGGCGATACCTGGGACTCCAACGTGGTGCTGGAGGCCGCTAAGGGCACCAGCCTGAACATCTGCGTGACCACCTTCTATCAGGAGGGCGTGAACGCTGAGTTCGACTCCGCCATCAAGGAGTGGATCAACAGCGACGCCACCGCCAAGACCAACAACGGCGGCGATGACAAGCTGTCCGCCGTGACCGTCATGGGCTATGATGTTTACTGCGTGGCTCTGGAGGCGATCAAGGCTGCCGATTCCACCGATCCCGCGGCTGTTCTGGCTGCCCTGCCCGGCGTGACCTATGAGGGCATCACCGGCACCATCTCCTTCAACGATATCGGCGACGCCAACCGCGACAGCGCCGTTGTCAAGAAGTGCAATACCGAGAGCGGCAACTGGGACTTCGTCACCGTGGCCAAGGTCGGCTAAGGGATTTATAAACCACAGCCAAGTGAGGTACACAGGGCTGGCGGGAGCAAAAGCTACCGCCAGCTACTGTGCTATACCGGCGGCGGCGAGGCTGCCCCACACCGGGCGGGACGGCTTCGCGGCGGCCGGAGGGAAACGGCTGTCTGCCAAGGAAGAAAGAACAAAATAGGGAGGAACCCCGCATGGAAGTTTTGAAAACCGCGCTGCCGTATATCATATCCGGCATATCGGTGGGCGGGCAATATGCGCTGATCGCCATTGGCTACACCATGGTGTATGGCATACTGCGGCTCATCAACTTCGCCCACGGCGACGTGTTCATGGTGGCCGGCCTGATGATGGTCTATTTCGCCACATGGATGCCGCTGTATCTGGCGATCCCGCTGATGATCGTGCTGACGGTGCTGCTGGGCTTTTTGATCGAGCGGGTGGCGTACAAGCCCCTGCGTACCGCGCCCCGTATGTCCGTCATGATCTCCGCCATCGGCGTCAGCTATCTGATCCAGAATCTGGCGTTGTATGTGACCGGCGGCCTGAACAAGAATTATCCCGCGATCCCGTGGATCTCCGATCCGGTGCGGCTGTTCGGCATGGAGACGTCCCGCGTGACGGTCATCACTCCGTTTTTGACCATCGCGCTGGTCATCGCGCTGGTGCTGCTCATCAACCATACCAAGATCGGCATGGCCATGCGCGCCGTGTCCGTGGACTTCGAGACGGCGCAGCTGATGGGCATCAAGATCAACAACGTGATCTCTGCCACCTTTATTATCGGTACGTTTCTGGCGGCCATCGGCTCGATCCTCTTCTTCACCAACTTCCCCGGCGTGGTGCCCACGGCCGGCGCTATGCCCGGCCTGAAGGCGTTTGTGGCCGCCGTGTTCGGCGGCATCGGCTCCGTGCCCGGCGCGGTGGTGGGTGCGTTCATCATCGGCATCTGCGAGTCCGTCATCAAGGGTCTGGATACGATCCTCATGGCCAATGGCGCCATCACCGAGCAGGTGGGTTTCGCCACCTTCTCCGATGCATTCACCTTCGTGCTGCTGATCGTCATTCTGGTGTTCAAGCCCACCGGTCTGTTCGGTGAGAAGACCACCGACAAGGTGTAAGGGGGTGCGGATATGATGCTGGAAAAGAAAAAGGACGTCCGCAAGACGTTCATCTCCCTTGTGGCTGTGGCGCTGTTCCTGGCGCTGGTGCTGGTGCTGGATCAGGTTATCAAGCCCAGCAATAAGATGTATATGCTGCTGACGGTGCTGCAAAAAGGCTCTGTGTATGCGCTGGCAGCGGTGTCCATGAACCTGCTAAACGGCTTCACCGGCCTGTTCTCTCTGGGTCACGCCGGGTTTATGCTGATCGGCGCGTATACATACGCGATCTTCTCCATTCCCGCCGCGTCCCGCGACACGGTGTATCAGTACTACGATGCGGCCATCCGCATCTCGTTCCCGGAGGTGTTGGGCAACGCACTGGGCGGCTTCGGCACAGTGCTGGGCGTGATCATCTGCGTACTGCTGGCCGGCCTGATGGCGTCGCTGTTCGCCTATCTCATCGGCCTGCCCGTGCTGCGGCTGAAGAGCGACTATCTGGCTATCGCCACGCTGGGCTTTGCGGAGATCATCCGCGCCATCTTCCAGTGGGGCAAGCTGGGTCCCGTGACCAACGGCTCCAACCTGCTGAAGAGCTTTACCCGTATCAGCAACTTCAAGATCGGGACGTTCAGCATGTCCACCTTTGTGCCGGTGCTGATCGCCACGGTGTCCATTATTCTGATCGTCATGCTGGTGAACTCCACCTATGGCCGCGCGTTCAAGGCCATCCGTGACGACGAGGTGGCGGCGGAGGCCATGGGCATCAATCTGGCTAAGCACAAGATGATCTCCTTCGTGGTCAGCTCGTTCTTCGCCGGTGTGTCCGGCGCCACCATGGCCATGGTGCTGTCCATCGCCCAGGCCAACAACTACAAGGTGGCCATGACCTACGAGATATTGCTGATGGTGGTGCTGGGCGGTATCGGCTCCATCTCTGGCTCCGTGATCGGCTCCATGCTGTTCGTGGCGGCCTCCGAGTGGTGGCTGCGCGGTCTGGACTCCGGTGAGTTCCTGGGCATCAAGGCACCCGAAGTGTTCCGCAACGGCTTCCGCTTGGTGGTGTTCTCCATCGTCATCATGGTGGTGGTGCTGTTCTTCCGCAAGGGCATCATGGGCGACAGAGAGCTGCCGCAGGTGATCGCCGGGTGGAAAGCAAAGCTCCGGGCTAAAAAAGCCGCAAAACAGGAGGTGACGTCCAAATGAGCAAGAACGTATTGTCCGTTGAGAACGTCACCATGCAGTTCGGCGGCGTGGTGGCCGTGGATAATCTGAGCCTTGAGGTAAACGAGGGCGAGATCGTGGCGCTGATCGGCCCCAACGGCGCCGGCAAGACCACGGCGTTCAACGTCATCACCGGTGTGTACGCCCCCACCAACGGGCGGGTGCGCTTCAATGAGGCGTGCATCGTGCGAAACCATCCCACCGGCAAGATGAAGAAGATGTACAAGGGCGAGCACGCCGATATGTACACCGTCCAGTTCGCCCCGGAGGAGGAACTGGACGACGAGGCGCTGAAGGCGTGGAAGGAGGGGCAGAAGGCGCTGGACGCCTATGCCTTTACCGACCATGTGCTGGCCCCCACGCCGGATAAGATCACGGCGCTGGGTATGGCCCGCACCTTCCAGAACATCCGCCTGTGGAAGACCCAGACGGTGTTCGACAATGTGCTCATCGCCAAGCATATGCGCCGCAGCAGCAATATGTTCTCCGCCACGTTCCGCGGCAACCGCAAGGAGGAGACGCAGCAGCGCGCCGAGGTGCTGGAGCTTCTGAAGGTGGTGGGTCTGGAGGATGTGCAGAACGAGCTGGCTACCAGCCTGCCCTACGGCAAGCAGCGCCGGCTGGAGATCGCCCGCGCGTTGGCCACCGAGCCCACGCTGCTGCTGCTGGATGAGCCGGCCGCCGGCATGAACCCGCAGGAGACGCTGGAGCTGGCGGAGTTCATCAAGGAGATCCGGGATCATTTCCACAAGACGATCCTGCTGATCGAGCACCACATGGACCTGGTCATGGGTATTGCCGACCGGATTTACGTGTTGGATTTCGGCAAGCTGATCGCCAAGGGCACACCGGAGGAGATACAGAACAACGAGCGCGTCATCGACGCATACTTGGGGGTGGCAGAAGATGCTGAAGATTGAGAATTTGTGTGTGTCTTACGGTGGCATCAAGGCGCTGCGCGGCATCAGCCTTGAGGTACCCGACGGCAAGATCGTCACCCTGATCGGCGCCAACGGCGCCGGTAAGTCCACCACGCTGCGGACCATCTCCGGCCTGGTAAAGGCGGACAGCGGCTCCATCACCTATGACGGCCAGGAACTGCTGGGCAAGCCCATCAACAAGATCCTGGAGGCGGGCATCGCCCAGTCCCCGGAGGGCCGGCGGGTGTTCGCCAACCTGACCGTGTTGGAGAACCTGAAGGCCGGCGCGTACCTGCGGAAGGACAAGGACGGCATCGAGAAGGACATCAAGTGGGTGTATGAGCTGTTCCCCCGGCTGGAGGAGCGCAACTGGCAGCTGGCCGGTACGCTGTCCGGCGGCGAGCAGCAGATGCTGGCCGTGGGCCGCGCGCTGATGAGCCGTCCCAAGCTGCTGATGCTGGATGAGCCGTCGCTGGGTCTGGCGCCGCTGGTGGTGCAGGGCATCTTTGACATCATCCGCACCGTCAACGAGCAGGGCGTCACCGTGCTGCTGATCGAGCAGAACGCCAACATGGCCCTGAAGATCGCGGACTACGCCTATGTGCTGGAGACGGGCAACATCACCAAGTCCGGTACCGGCGCGGAGCTGCTGGCGGACGAGTCCATCAAGGAAGCCTACCTGGGCAAAAAGAAGAGCTGAACAAACATCCCCCGGCCGTCAGGCCGGGGGATGTTCATTTTGCGGATTGCCTTTCCTGCGTGAAGTTGTTATAATAGCCGGGAATATGACAGAAAAGGCGGTGCGTGCAATGGCGTATGCAATGATGGGGCTGGCGGCGCTGGCGGGCGGTGTGATCCAGCCACTGACGGGCTTTGGCGCGGCGGTCATTATGATGGTGGCGGCCAGTGCGTTTTACGACATGACCATTGCGCCCACCATCGTGGCGCTGATCTGCATGGCCCAGTCCGGCACCATGACGTGGATGTACCGCAAGCACATCGATGTAAAGCAGATCGCGCTGCCCATCGGGCTGTACACCGTGTGCAGTCTGGTCATCATCAATCTGCTGGGGAATTTCGACCTGCACGTGCTGACGGCGTTGTTCGGGGCGTTCCTGATCGCGCTGGCGGCGTACTTCCTGCTTTTCGCCAAGCGGGTGAAGCTGGACCAGCCCGGCCTGGCGGCGGGGCTGGTGTGCAGCGCCTTCTCCGGGTGCTGCGCCGGGGCGTTCACCATCGGCGGGCCTATGATGGCGCTGTATTTCGTTGCCATCGCCCGGAGCAAGGAGACGTATGTAGGCAATATGCAGTTCCTGTTCTTTACCACCAACCTCATCAACTTCACCATGCGGACGGTGCGGGGCTATTTCAGCATGGCGCTGCTGCCGGTGGCGGGGCTGGGTATGGTGTGCATCCTGCTGGGGCTGTGGATCGGTACACGGCTGAGCCGGAAGATGTCCGGCGACGTGGCCCGGCAGGTGGTGTACATCGGCGTGGGCGTCAGCGGCCTGGTGACGCTGGTGCAGGAGCTGATGAAATAAGCAAAAAAGAAACGGCGTGAGCCGTTTCTTTTTTGCTTATTTCCGGAGAAGCGTCTCCACCACGCTGTCCAGCCAGTGACCCTCGAACTGCTCGATGCAGCCGTCGTCGGTCAGCTTGGCCAGTGCCGGGTCGATGGGCATTTTCGCCAGCAGGGGGATGTGGTACGCCTTGGCGGCCTCCTCGGTCTTGCCTTCGCCGAAAATATAGAGTTTCTTGCCGCAGTCGGGACACTGGACGTAGCTCATGTTCTCCACCAGGCCCACGATGGGGATGTTCATCATCTGCGCCATCTTCACGGCCTTCTGCACCACCATGGATACCAGGTCCTGGGGGCTGGCCACAATGATGACGCCATCCACCGGCAGCGACTGAAACACGTTCAGCGCCACGTCGCCGGTGCCGGGAGGCATATCCACGAACATATAATCCACATCGTTCCACAGGGTATCGCCCCAGAACTGCTGCACCACGCCGCCGATGACCGGCCCGCGCCAGATGACCGGGTCCGTCTCGTGCTCCAGCAGCAGGTTCACGGACATCAGCTGTATGCCGGTGGCGGTGGTCACGGGCACGATGGCGTCGCCCTGCGCCACGGCCCGGCCGTGGATACCGAAGGCCTTGGGGATGGAGGGGCCGGTGATGTCCGCGTCCAGAATGGCGGTGCGGTAGCCCTCCCGCCGCAGCGCCACCGCCAGCTGGCTGGTGACCATGGACTTGCCTACGCCGCCCTTGCCGGACACCACGCCGTATACCTTACCGACGCGGCAGCCGGGGCGGAGGGGCTTCTTTTCAAATACGTTGGCTTCCTTGCGCTCACCGCAGCTTTCGCCGCAGGTGCTGCAATCATGGGTACACTCGCTCATAACAGGTTCTCCTTTTAAGAATTCTTACAGCTCGTCCCCGGCGGTGTAGACATAGCCGCACAGGGGACATTTGGGGTAGTCGAAATCGTGGGCAAAGCCGCATTTCGGGCACTGACGCTGGTGCAGGCCGGGGTCGTTGCCGCTGGGCTGGGAAACGCCGCCGGTGAAGAATTCCAGCTTGCCGCAGGCGGGGCAGGCCATGATGGACACGTCCAGCGCGCCGGCCATCAGGTTGGGCAGGTCGCCGAATATCCAGCTGGTCTTGCCCAGCTGCAGCTTGTGCTGGCCCACGAAATGCATGGCTGTGCCGCAGCGGAGACAGTCAAAGTCAGGCATGGCAGACTCCTTTCGCTCTTTTATATATGGTATAGCACGATTTGAGGGGATTTGCAAGGGGGGACAGAGTGCGGTGCCCTCTTGAGTGCGTTGTAGGGGGGCATCCGTTTGCCCTTTCGTAGGGGGCGATGCCCACATCGCCCCGCCGCACCTCTGTCCGGGCGGACAGAGTCGTCCGCTCCTACGCATTTTTATGCGGGACGCCGCACTCTGCGCGCCCTAAGGATGTTCTCTGGTTGACGCATATTCATCTATGATATAGTTCGCGTATTTGGTGGCTTGCCGCTCTCTGCCCATAGGTGTTAATTGGATGTTATTGATCCATTGATAGTAATGCGTCAACTCATGGGCCAAGGAAAGAAGGATCGACGCCAGGGCATTGTCTTTCCCTAAATGGTTCGCTAATTCATTATAATCACCCGCTGCAATTCGAATATACGGCTCATCCAAGTATGAAAAAGGTTCAAAAAAGCTTCCTACTACATGATCGCCATCTTTTGTGCGAATGGTTTTTGCTCCTTTGACATAAACAACGACTCTTAGCGGAAAGTAATATTGGGTTCTCAGCCAAATCGCGAATTGTAAGCACGCACGTTTTACTTCGGGGTGCGTATTCCTGTCGTATCGAAATCGCAAGCCGGTTCTTCTGAGGGAATTATCTGGAAGGTTCTTTTCCCAATCAGTAATTGTCCAAATATGCATATCCCGACCTCACAGCTTCGTGACGGTCACGTTTTCCTTGCCTTGCAGATAGGCCATCTCCCGCTTCTGGCAGGTGAACAGCAATATCTGGCGCCTTTGGCTTTCCTCCAGCAGATAGTCCAGCGCTGCGTGGAGCCGTTCGTCGTCGAAGGTCACCAGCGCGTCATCCAGAATGAGGGGCACCCGCTTGTCGGCGGGCAGCACCATGTCGCAGATGGCCAGCCGCACCGCCAGATACAGCTGGTCGGCGGCGCCCTGACTCAGCAGGCGGACGCTGCGACCCACCGGGTCGCCGGCGGGCTCGGCGGACAGGGAGAAGTCCCGGCTCAGCAGCACACGGTCATAGCGCCCGCCGGTGATGGCGGAGAAGATCTCCGCCGCCCGTGCGCCCAGCGCCGGGGAAAAGCGGTTCTGTAGTACGGTGTTGGCCTGTGACAGGGCGTCCATGGCCAGCGCGATGGCATCATATTCATCCTGCAGGGCGCTCAGCTGTTCCTGCTTCTGCGCCAGCTGGGCCTCCAGATCGCTGGAGCGATCCAGCGCGCGGATGCGGCCGGTGAGGGTGTCAAACCGGAGAACGTCTATGTGAAATGCCCCCGCTGCGGGAAGCTCTGCAATA
>OLSL01003369.1_pt1 | contig 11461 bp, 28 predicted proteins | sample 1672511 | NCBI WGS metagenome assembly OLSL01 (sample SAMEA3136694, study PRJEB25190) | human gut metagenome | biome: human gut; feature: human-associated habitat; material: faeces | place: Austria | collected 2013
CATCAGAATAATATAAGATAGTGGCATAATTGTGTCTAAATATATGAGCTGTTAATTTTGAATTTCCATTTATGTTTTTATCTATTATTCTCACTATATATTTCCACATCTTTGTATACTCACTATCTTTAAGATAATCTCCATCAACATTAAAAAAGAGCTTATCGTCAATTGTTTTTACATATGAAGTAAGCTCATTTAATAAAAAATCAGGTATAGGTATTTTTCTATTACTTGAATGTGTTTTAGGTTCTCCACATATCGGCTTTCCTTTAACAAAGTGGATTGATTTATTTACAATTAATTCATTATTTACAATATCATCTTTTGTTAAAGCTAATGCCTCTCCTTTCCTTAATCCACATCCATATAATATATGAACAAAAATTTTACTCATTGAATCACAATTAATATTCTTAACCGCTTTTTTCTCTTCTTTTGTTAATGCTCTTTTTTCGTTTGCCACATAATATGGAGTTTGAATAAAAGTATAGAGATTCCTACCAATAACTCCTTCCTCTTTAGCCAACTTAAATATTTGTTTGAGCGTTAATAAAATATGTTTGCATGTAGCTGGATTAGAAGCTCTATTATTAATAATCTGCTGAAGATCTGAAACAGAAATATAATTCATTTCCATTTCACCAATTTCAGGAATAAGATGATTTTCAATTATATTTTTATATAATCTCTTTGTATTATAAGATTTCATACTTTTAAATGTATTAAACCATTCTATTGAATACTCTTTAAATAACATATCATCCCTTCCTTCCATAATCTCAGTAAATCATCGTTTCATTAGATTTTATATTCTAAATCTACTTTATTTCCATCAAATGCATTCCACCGTATATCAATATGCTTTAAATCTAAGCACTTAGCAATTGTTATAGTAGCTGGAATATTATCGTTTCGGTTATTCACTATTGATATACTAACTCCACAATACATATTTCTATACTCATTTAAGTTTATCTCTGGCTCGCCAGTTCTTTTATTCATATCATTAATAGATTCAAGAGATTTTAAATCGCAATCCCATTTTGTCTCAATAAAGATATTTGTTTCTTTTATAAGCTCATTAAAATCTGAAACACTGATTGTAACCAATCTTGTATGTTCTTTATCATATTTTTTAAATTCATTGATCATTTTATCTACCTCCGTTCTTACCATTCACCTTAATACGATTAAGTCTGCTTCTTCTACATATTTTCTTGCAGCATCGTATCCATTTCTATTAAGTTCACCTTCAATACTAAACCAAAGCGAATCTAAAAAATTGGGAATAGATGCGAAATCTTTATTTGGATATTTTTCTCTATATCGCTTATATGCTATTTTATACAATTCATCTACTAAATCACGTTTCATCATATAGCCTCCAATCTTCACAATAAATCCTCATTTCATTCCTCATCTGTACATACAACACAATACATACAACTGTCACAACAACCATTGTTACATTCTTCAGATGTAACCTCGCTGCAATCTTTATCATATTCATCACAATATAACATATAATTACCTCCAATCTTCCAAAAAAACTCTTGTTTACTTGCCAACATATTTCGCTTTTAAAATTCCATTTTCCCAAAACGTAACTACTTCTCCAATGATTTTTCCTAGCCATTCAGGACAGCAACCTTCATATTTTCTTGTATAACCATAACTTCCATCATTTTCCATAATAATAACTTGACTATAACCATCTAGTTTTGTAGCTGTAATTATTGCATTTTTAATAACCTTTCTTAGTTCTTTGTTCATATATCATCACTCCATTTCTAATTCTCTTTTAATTACAGTATCAACAAACCATTCAAGTTCTTCTGGAATTTCCTTTTCACACTCATATAATTTGTTATGAAATTTTCCATCATTGTATGTCTTAATTACAAATGATTCTTGATTATATATTAGCCAATACTCATTATCTCCTGTTTGTCTAAAGTGAATATCAATATCTTTCATAATTACAACCTCCTACCAACAGATTATCCAGTATGGATCTTGTCTAACACCACCACAAATATCATCTGTTACTCTTTTAAAAGTGAATCCATTCTTTGTGAAATATTCTCTTAATTCAGTTTCAATATTGTACAATTTATAATGCTCTTTGTTTTCTTCACCATACTTTTCTATAAAATCTCTATATCCATACGGATGACTATAAAAGCTAATAATACAGTTTCTATATCCCTTCTCTGCATGTTCTTTAATTTTCTCTTCCAGTTCCTTGATACCATACTGAACAGCATCATTTTTATAATTATTTACATTTGTTATTGCCAATGCTTCACTTGCTAACATAATCATTACCCCTTTTTAAATCAAATCATCAACTTCAACTACATCAGGATTATCACTAAACCATGAATCATTCTCTGCAATTTCCTTTAACTCAATAAAATCTCTTTCAGAATCAAAGCAATCGTTGTGTTTCAAATAGGCTGCTTTCACCTTTTCTCTTGCGTCTTCATATGATTCTGCCTTTACAATTCCAACAGCCAATTCTTCAATTCTGTAAGCATATAAGTTTGTAATATCCAACATATTAAGCACTCCTTTCCGCACTACAGAAGAAATCATCTTCTGTAAAACTATATCCATCATAGTGTTCATAAATAAATTCATCACTAACATATTCATCAATACTTGCAATCATTTCATATGACGGCTCATTGATATTAACTCCCATCACTTCTGCAAAAGTACCTTCATTTACAAGTTCTGAATAATACGCCTGTTTCAGTTCGTGTAACTGATCTCTATTTAATTCTCTTACTGTCATAACTGATCACTCCATTTCCGTAAATCCATTTCTCTTTAAATACTCTATGTAATCTTCGATATCTGATTTCTTTTTAACCTCAATATCTTCTGGATGATAATACCCATAAAAAGCATTTGTATATACCTTATATGTTTTATTTTTCATATCAACAATGAGGTTATAATTGTTGGCACAATCACCACGTTTCTTCCAATTCTTATCAAGCCAAAATAGATGTAATCTCATAAGACCAACTATCCTTTCCATTCTATTCACTAATATCTACTGCGACATATCCATCATCTTCAAGTTCTGAAACACTTTCAGAATAGTCAACATCCCAGTATGTACTTGCCTTTTGAACATCTTCGAAATCGTGAGTAGCACACCAATCCTGTGCTTCTTCCATTGAATTTGCCTTTATATCGAATGTCATTGTTTTTGTCATTCTACATGTATATATTTCTGCCATTTCTATTCCTCCAATCTTAAAATGAAATTGCTATTTACTGTGTTCTTCCATCCCAGTTTTCTTCATTGATCCATTTCATAAAATACTCTGTATCAACATCTCCGTATTCATCAGCAGTTCTTTCAACAAATTCATCATAGATTTCCTCTGTAACTGAATCCAAACAATCAAATATCTTTAAATCATCATCACATTCCAAAACTGCTGAATATCCGTTGTTCCAAGCATATATTAAACAAGCCAAGAAATAATACTGTTCTACGCTTATTCCATTTCCATCGCAATCATAAAATGGTTCGTCCAACTCTAAGTCCGAAATAAGAAATCTGACATAATCTGCAAATTGCCTTTTATATTCTGCCGACATTCCTTTTGGCAGTCATCTGTTTGCTAAATCAATAAGTCTTTTTTCATCAACTACCATCTGTTTACCTTCTAATATATATGTTGTCATTTCCATCACTCCAATCTATGCTTCATAATCAAATTCACTTAATCCACCACTTGCAAATACATATTCTGCTACATCTGGAACAAATATCATAAGATTATCAGGATATTTTCTTTGGTCTTTTATTGCAAAATATCCTTTTTCTTCTACATCATTATCATCTTCATAATATCCCAAAATCATTAAAACCAGATTTTCCATTGATGTTTTTGGTTCATAATTTTGTTCTCTTATCCATGCTGCAACATAATCCATATCACACCATTTTTCTTTTGGGTAAGTAGAATAATCCTTTTCTTCTTTCCATCCATAATCATCTACCATTTTAATCACTCTCCATTTCTGATTCTAATAATTCATATACTTCATATCTGTTGTCATACATATACTGATTAAACGCTTCATAATTTCCATCTTTATCAGGAAATTCTTCAATAAATCTTTCCCACATTGCATCTGACACCACATTTTCATTGAACAATTTTCCATTGTATTCAAGTTCTGCGTCTGACCATTCTCCGTGTGAAATATATCCAATATCTTCAATTCCGCAATAGTTTGGATATTCTTTCATCGGGAAGCTTGCTACGCCATCTTTTATTACAAAATCTCTTTCTATTGTGCTTGTCATCTTAATCACTCTCCAATCTCTTTAAGAAACAGTTCTTTCCTTTGGAATTAAAAAAGCAGATAACATTATATGCTATCTGCTTAATTATTCTCTCTATTAAACCTCAATTACTTCCCAAGTCCATTCATATTCTCCATCGTAAGATGAAAGATATGCTGAACCATCATCACTGATTGTAAAATCAATCGAATCCTTATCTTCTTTATTTGCATTATTCATTTCTTCTTCATAAGTATTCTGTGCATCCTTTTCGAGAAATGCATAAGCATCATCCTCATTATCGAATGTATCATGGCTTGCAATTTCCTTTTCGTGAACCGCATAACAAATTACTACATATTTTTTCATATAAATCACTCCTTCTATAATAATTCTGTTCTAATTTGATAACCAACATATCGCCATTCTTTAGGTTGGCTTCTCCATGAGTTAGGATCAGCTTCTTTGTGGAAATTATCTCTTCCAATCATTAAACCCTTATCCTCTAAGGTATTAATTACCTTTCCACTGATTTTATACTGAAAAAGAATAGTAAAAACATCACTTCCAATAGTGTCATGGATAACAAACTTAATTCTGTGATAGTCATTTATATATCTGAAAAATACATTTCCTCTACCGTATTCTCTTTCAAGCTGCTTATACAGTTCAATTAATTCTGTTTGTTTTTGTGTAAGTTTCATTTTCCATCACTTCCCCTTTCTTCTCTGATTTTGTCATTCTTCCCTGACATGGTTCTATTCTGTTTGTATTTCCACATGCATCAAAATAAATACAATTAATACACGGATATTTTACTGTTTTATTCATATAATCCTTTCTTATATCTTTGATACTCTTCTGGATAAAATAACTCTATTAGCTCCACAATGTCACATCTTAATATAACTGCCCATTTCAAAAGTAAAATAATATCAGGATTACATTTTCCACGGATTCTTGCTGACATGTTCTGTCTTTCCATTCCTACAGCCTTTGAAAAATCCGACATATTTTTAAAACCATGAGATACAATGAATTTCTTTATATCCTCAATCTGTTCTTCTGTACGATTTATTTTTTCCTTCTGCATCATTTCCTCCAATACAAAAGGAAGCCTATAATATAGACTTCCTTATATTAATTACCATCAAGCTGCATCAGCTAATTTCTTTATTGCTGTTATAATTTCCTCTGGTGTGGCGATAATATTAACTGGCAGTATTAAGAAGGTATAATCTTGTTCATATACATATAAAGGCGACTTATTATTAGTTACTTCACAATGTAAGTTATCTTCTGTACATGTAATACATAAATCTGATAAGAATTGCGGATTAAATCCCATTGAGTAACCTTCTGGCAGTTCATTATCCGTAACATTTAATATATCGTAGCTGTCGCCGTTATTACAAGACATTGTACAAGATACAATTCCTTCTATGTTAGATAGAATCAACGGCTTTTTATCTTCACTTCCTTTGAGCTTAATATCATAATCTGCTGCCTCTTTTAATTCCTTAATGTTATTAATCGTGAATGAATGTTTACCTCTTAATAACATACTATCCACATTAAAATACTGACCTGATACACGCTGAATAGCCATGATGAAAGATTTTCCAGAAATGACAATATAATTATTGTCCTCGGTTGTCATTATACTAATATAATTATTCCCTTCTGTCTTTAATACTCTTTCTAACTTAATATAGAAATCCTTCTGTATATTGACTTCATCGTTATTATTGTTTGGATTAAAGCCTTCTATATTATTTCTAATAGCAATTCTTTTTCCATCTAATCCAGTTATTCGATTATGTATTCTATTAAAATTAAAACTATTCAACATGGCATTGTGATTATATAAAGTTGCATCTTCTACATAATAAGAAAGTCTCTTTAAAATATCCGCTAACTGATCCGCATGGATTGTTAAAAAATCTGTCAGAGCTGATGATTTATAATCTATTTCAGGAAATACATCAAAATCCGCTGCAGTTAATGTTATAACTTTTTTACCTGTGGAAATATAGATTTTTCCATCGTTCTCCTGATACTTAATTGTTAAATAATCCGCTTTGAGTTTTAATACCTTCTTAATGTCCGCTAATTTAATATAACAAGTTCCTTCTGTTAATACTTCTGTTTCCTGAATGATATTTAATTCAATGTCACAATCTGTCGCAGTTGCTATTAATTTATTATCAGCTGCCTTTAACCTGATACACTCTAATATATTAAGTGATGGCTTTTTAGGTACTGCCTTTTCTATCTTGTTAATAAGTGCTTTTAATTCTTCCATTGTTAATCTAATATTCATCATTAAATTGTCCTCCTTAATATTAATATATACTTCTTCTTATTACATTTATTGACCTACAACGTGTAAGATCAATATAGTTTTCAATCGTTTTGACTTTTGGCTTATTATTTCCATTTTCAAAAGGTTCAAATGTTCCCTCCGTTACTGTAAAGCCAGCCTCAAGAATACAATTTTTGCTTAATATATATCGTTTCCATTCCTTATAGCATCGTAAAGCATCATGCAAATTATCAGGATTATATCTAAGTTGCTGTGTGTAATAATATTCATCTGAATTTTTCTTAAAAAAGCAAATACATTTTCCAATGATTAACGGCTTCTTTTCTTCTGCTCGCAATGCTCGTTTTAATTCAATTAGCAATTCTTCATTTTCCCCACATATTGCCAAATATGCTAAGTGGCTTCTAATATTTTCAGAAAAATTAATATGTTTTCCATTAAGCGAAAAACTAACGCTTTCAGGTGCGTACTTGTAACCGCTCCATTTAAAAATTTCATGTTTCCTTGACATATAATCAACCGCCCTTTTCTATTCAAAAATCAAAGTAAAATTTCTTTCTATATATTCCATTGTTTCACTGTTCCATGTTTCAGGAATGCCTTCTGTAATGCCTTTAATAGCCTTTTTATCATTTAAACGCAAATCAGCAAGACAAGTTTCCTCTAATGTTTTATCAAGGAACACAACCACCTTACATGATGCTTTAATCTGTTTTAATACATCAATAGTTTTATACTTTCCTGATACATCCTCTTTTATTCTTAATGTCAATTTTTTATGTGATCGACTTCCTCCATATTCTCTTTCAAATGGTTTTAATATTAAACATTAAAAGTTCGCCCGTATCACTGTAAATATTTCCAGTTACATTCATTTTAAAAATTTTTCTTCCTTTTTAATAAAGGCTTTTGTGATTTCATTTACATTATTATATTTTTTCATGCTTCTATCCCTCCATATATTCTCTATAGGCTGCTTCTGTCTCAAATTGCATATAATAACCTTTTACAAGTCCATAATAACAATAATTTGTATAATATCCTTTAAATATAATTATCGCCTCCGTATAATAAAGGGATGCTTAAAACTGCATCCCTTCTGTCACTATGTATTATTAATCATCATATCCACAATTAAGCGGTATATCTGTGAGAACATAATCCCAGCTTGTACCGCAATGAGTTACACCCCATACATACATATCTAATTCTTCATTATAGAAAACAATTTCGTCTGTATAATCTTTTAGGATTTCAGCACCGTTTCCAGAAATTATAAAATACTGGAAGATTTCAGATTCTGTTTCGTTTTCAAGTTCTTCTTTCTGTTCTTCTAAGTCTGTGATTTTTTCCTGAATGGCTGTATATTCTGTTGAATCTTCCTCCAAGTCGTCAAGGCCGCTTTCAAGTTCTGATATATTATCTTCTATAGCCTCTATCTCTTCTGAATTATCAATAAATCCGTTTTCTTGTTCCCAGTCGCCTATAATTCCATTTGTTTTAGATATAATATCTGAAGATACTGCATCAAATGCCTTTGCAAGTGTCATATAATCAAGATATCCATTTTTGATAGCATAATCACTTGCTTTATTTCCACAAAAATATTCACCTGATAACTTAAATTTTTCTTTTCTCATAATATTTTTACCTCCGTTATATATGTTTTTATGCTGTAATTAATCCGCATAAACAAGCCATTTTAAATAATATGTTGTGTTCTTTCTTCTGCTTTGCTGATGCCTCTTTCTGTCTCTTCTCTTCCTTCTTATGTATAATATCAAGTGCATCTTGGACTTTCTGATATTCAGCAGCCAAAACTCCATCAATCGCATCAAGTGGAGTTTTGAGCCGTTCATCAATTATTTCTGATCCGTCCTGACATTTAATAATTCTAAAATTGTAATATGTTGTATTCATCATCGTTTTATCCTCCATTTATTTATAATTATGGGTTGATCCGCACCATGTAATATTACAAGGTGTATCAGGTTGAGCCGTGTATATCATAAAGTTATAAGTTGTTGAAACTGATACAATAGCCGTTATTATAATGATTAATACAGTTGTTAATATTTTTTTCATCGTGCGACCTCTGCATATACTATATTTATTGTTCCCGTCTGAAGGTTTACAACCTTATACCAGACTATGCAATTTTTTAATTCTTTTTGTGCTTGTCTTATTAATTTTCCTAGTTTAGTATTGCCTTTTGTGCTGTAAGCGTTAAAACCTGATTTAATTAAAGGTACATTGTTATATTGCTTATATAGCTTATATTTTAATTTTTCCATCATGTGACCTCCTTATATTCTCTTTTTTATTGCTTATTTATGCAAACAAAAAAGCAAGTTGTTATTATTTGCCAATGATTATTTAATCATTCAACTTTTACAACTTGCCTACTATAACGGCGATAAGACAGGGAAAACATATTTACTTACAATCAATCTACTACTTGCCACCGCCTGGGATTTCCACTTTTGCCCGACTGATTTATAAATCCTTTTGTAATATACTTATCATGTGTTATTTGTTTGCATCTTATAAGCAATAAAAATATATTGCTTGTTATATATAAAAATATGTATTTCTTCTTTATTAATATGTAAATATGTATTTATATAGCCCTTTGTGCTTCCTCATATCAAAATATATCAACTCAATATATTCATCTTGTCCTTTTCAGGGCTTTTCTCTTATAAGACTATTTTAACTACATCGTTACAACGCTTTATTCACTAGATGCGTATTTCTGGAAGTCCCTTGCATCACCACATGCTTGTTATCTGGGGAGTATCGTCTTATTATCGTCTTATAGATTTCCTTCAGTTGTAAAGAACAGTTAAGCCGTTTTATTCAGATGGGTTATATCGTCATAACCATATAAAAGCGGTTACGGTTTTATTGTGTTATCCGCTCACATTCTCACGCTCCGCCGTTCGTGCTTGTTTGTTTCGTGATGCCTTTATGCATCCCATCAGGAAGTATTATTGTTTACTCCCTCCAGTCTGTTTCTTGTCCTCCGTTCACATGGCTACGGACGTATCAAGCTAATCTGTTTTTGATAAGGTGCTAGCTTAATCAATAATCACCTTCTAATGCCTCACAATGTTTATACAGCGTTGAGGTCTTGAGCTGTTAGCGTGATTGTTTAGCGTTCACATGCTTTTGAATATTTCCAAGTCTTTTTTTCGTGAGTTCTCATATATTCAAACCGCCTCACTATCTGGGTTTATTCACTTATTACCGCAAGCGGTAGCCCTCACCAGATGCACAATATAATATAAATATTGTGTAGTGCCTTGCATTGCTTTGATGCGTACGCCGTGGCAGATGCTACACGATGCAAAGCTTTTAATATGTAAGATTAAAAAATAAATATTGCTGATGTTCTGTCAGTAATGGCATATAATTTGCCATCCTTTAAACCCTTGAGCAACTTACCGTTACATCCATATATTCCAGATGCAAAACCGACTTGAGTATAACCGCCGTTTGCTATCAGCTCTTTATATTCCTTGTTAGTTGCCTTTGTGAAATCTGTTGCTATTCCTGTTTTAACCATTTCCTTGAGCTGTTTTAATGTATATCTTGTCATAATTGATGACCTCCTTTTAATAAATCAAAATCGTTTGATATCCTTTTCTTTAATAATATATTACACTAATTCGTGTGATTTGTCAATATAAAATCACATTATTTTGTATGATTTCTTTTATATATTTGACTTTTCATAACTTACAATGTATAATCAAATTCAAATCAAATAGAAAAGAGGTTTTTGTAAATGACTGAAAATATTAAAATCGTAATGCTAAAAAGAAAAATCAATATCAAAGAACTTGCTGAAAAGTTGGGAACAACTGGAAACAATATGACAAATAAATTTAAACGTGATAATTTTAATGAAAAAGAATTAATTGAAATTGCACACGCTTTAAATTGTAAGCTTGATATTGCCCTGATTGATAACGAAACTAATCAACGTATTGTGTAATATATGTAATTATCAAAGATCATATATTGAGGTATAAATACCTCGAAAAGCAAGCGGAGAACTGAATCCCCCCACGGCTAAACCGTCACTGCTTATATTTTATTATTAAGCTATTTCTATAACTCCGCTTTTTCTCATGTCATGCCACCAGTCGGGAAAATCGTTATATTCTGTTTTGTCAATGTTATTGTTGTAGTAGCTTTGCCAGTCTGTTTTGCTCATTGTCTGGTCTGTTTCGTAACATGTGTATAATGTGTTCATGGTGTAACCTCCTTTATAGTGTTATTCTCTTAAATTGAAATACATCTTTGCGACCATTCGGGATGCTGATATAAAATATTCATAATATCATCGTCTGAATAATCAGAACAATATGCACGGATAGAACCGCATTCATCAACAATAACTGAAATATACTCGCACATGGTTTATACCTCCTTATGTCTTACCTTTATTATGGTTATATTATAATATAAGTTAACTGATTTGTATATTGGCATTATGCACCAAGTTAACTTATATTTTTGTGCATATTGTATAAGTTAACTGATTAATCGTGCATAATTAATAATAGATTTTTATATAAGTTAACTGATTTTGTGCATATTGTATAGATTGACTTTTAAATAAATAAGAGTTAAAATATATTACTAAAATAAAAGAGGTATAAATTTTTATGAATGAAAATAAAACAAAAGCAAGTCAGATCAAGGCTAGTGTTGAATATGATAAAAGAAAAGGTATTATCACTATTGCTTGCAAGGTTACGAAAGACAAAAAAGAAATAATTGAAAAGCATTACAAAAGCAAAGGTTAT
>OLSL01003371.1_pt1 | contig 11459 bp, 11 predicted proteins | sample 1672511 | NCBI WGS metagenome assembly OLSL01 (sample SAMEA3136694, study PRJEB25190) | human gut metagenome | biome: human gut; feature: human-associated habitat; material: faeces | place: Austria | collected 2013
GCACCAGAACGCTGATCAAAGCTGCGATCACCCCTCCGTAAATCGCAAGTCCGCCTTCTCTCAGATTAAAAATATCGAGCAAATTATCTTTATACATATCCCACGAAAAGATTACATAATAAAGTCTTGCCCCGACAATTCCCGCAATGACGCCGATAATCCCCATATCAAGATAATTTTCCGGATTCTGACCTGTCCGTTTCGCTTCACGGGCAGCAATCCAAAAACCAAGCAAAATTGCCGTTCCGATAATGATTCCGTAATACGCTATCTCTATTCCGAATAAATCGATGCTCTTTCCGACATTTTTAAGATAAATTCCCAAATTAGGAAAACTGATCTCTGTATGCATAGATCATTCCGCTCCTTTTCATTTTTTATTTGACAGAACAAACATATGCCCTGTATCCCCTCTAAAAATTTTCTATTTACACAAAGGCAGGTCTTTCATGTAAGTAAAAAACGGATACAGACCGGCAAAGAAGTGTATCTGCACGGTTCCATGCCGTCCGTATCCATCGCTGCATATTCTTATACGTTGAATCTAAACAGCATAATATCGCCGTCCTGCACAACATATTCTTTTCCTTCCAGCCTTACAAGACCTTTTTCTTTCGCTGCCGCATGTGTTCCACATGCCATAAGGTCATCATAGCTGACAACTTCCGCACGGATAAACCCGCGTTCAAAATCCGTATGGATCTTTCCTGCCGCCTGCGGCGCTTTCGTTCCTCTCTTGATCGTCCATGCACGGACTTCCGGTTCTCCCGCCGTCAGGTAACTGATCAGACCGAGAAGATGATAACTTGCGCGGATCAATTTTTCAAGACCCGACTCTTTCAATCCCAGTTCCTCAAGGAACATCGCCTTTTCGTCATCATCAAGCTGGGAAATCTCTTCTTCTATCTCCGCACATACAACGAACACTTCACAGTCCTCGCTTGCCGCATACTCACGAACCGCCTTTACTCCTTCATTGTTCGCACCATCGTCCGCAAGGTCGTCTTCAGATACATTTGCCGCAAAAATAACAGGCTTTGCAGTCAGAAGATTATAACTTGCAAGCCACTCCTGCTCGTCCTCGTCATCTGTCACAAAGCTTTTCGCCATTTTATTGTCTTCCAGATGCGCTTTCACACGATTTAAAAGATCCAGCTCTTTTGCAGCCGCCTTGTCATTGCGGGAAAGCTTAACCGTTTTCGCAATACGCCGCTCCAGAATCTCCAGATCCGAAAAGATCAGCTCAAGATTGATCGTCTCAATGTCTCTGATCGGATCGATGCTTCCGTCCACATGAACGATATTTGTATTTTCAAAACAGCGGACAACATGAACGATCGCGTCCACTTCCCTTATATTTGCAAGAAACTGGTTGCCGAGACCTTCGCCTTTTGACGCGCCCTTTACCAACCCCGCAATATCAACGAACTCGATCGCCGCAGGAATAATTTTTTTCGTATGATACATCTCTCCGAGTACATCGAGACGCTTGTCCGGAACTGTTACGACTCCTACGTTCGGATCGATCGTACAGAACGGATAATTGGCGGATTCCGCCCCTGCTTTTGTCAATGAATTAAACAATGTACTTTTCCCTACGTTCGGCAAACCGACGATTCCTAATTTCATTTCTATCTTTACCTATCCGAAAAGCCTTGATTTTACTGGCTTTTCGCCTTTCCTTAAATTTTGCTTACACCCTTTTTACACCCATTTTGGTGATTTTCGGGTGTATATGATTCAAACTGACGCACCGCATTCGTCAGCGAGTCATCCGTAACGTGGACATAGCGGTCCATCGTCGTCTTGATACTCGCGTGCCCCAAAAGCTGCTGTAGGACCTTTGGCTGTATGCCACGCTCGATGGCTCGTGTGGCATATGTATGGCGAAGCGCGTGCATACAGAAGCGCTTTATCCCAGCCTCGTCACACAGCTTGTAGAGGTGAGTATCATAGGAGCTGTTCTTGGCAGGCTCGCCTGTGCGCCAGTTGACGAAGACCAAATCGCGCATGACGAGATAGCGGCTCTCTCCCGTTCGACTATCCGTGTACTCCAACACCTGCGATAGAAGCTCTGACTCCTTTCGGCTCTTGCGTTCGTCATAACAGCTCTTGAGAATGGAGTACGCCTTCTCGGTGAGGGGAATGGTCCGATAGCTCTTCTTTGTCTTGGGAGGACCTGCCCGCCAGTAGCCCTCGCTGTGGCGATATTCCAAGCTCTTGTTCACTGTCAGAGTGTGCTTTTTCCAGTCGATAGAGTCCCATGTGAGACCAATCAGTTCGGCTGTCCTCAGCCCTGTTTCGAGCAAAAGGGCGTACTGCCGGTAGTTGTGGGAACGCTTCGCGACTTCAAGAAACCTTTCCTGTTCATCGACGGTCAGGTACTTGATGTCATTCGCCGCCCTGACCGGCTTCGTGTACCTAACGCCGTTCATGGGGTGCTTTGCGATTACGTCGTTCATCAGCGCCGATTTGAAGAGCGTGCCCATGGTGATGTACGCCTGACGAATGGTCGAGCCTGCGTAGCTCGATTCCATCCGGTTGAGGACCGCCTTGCAGTGCATGGGCTTTACGTCACCGATGCTCATGGCTCCGATTACGGGCTGAATGTTCCATTTATAGCGTTCTCGATAGTTCCGCTTCGTGTTTGGAGCAAGGTCACACACGATGTTGTTAATCCAGAAGGCAAACCATTTGTCCACGGTCATATCCGACGCGGTAACAACCATGTTGTGACGGGTCTCATATTTTGCGTCTGCGAGCCAGTTTTTGGCTTCGGGAAGGGTCTCGAAGTATTTTCCCTGACGTTTGCCATCTCTGCCGTAGAACCGGGCGAAATACAGCCCATCCTTTCTTTGGCAGATTCCCTTACCACACTCTTTTCCCTTGAGATTTTTACCCATATCTGGACTCCTTTCCTATAAAAAAAGAGTCCAACGCAAGTATATATTATATCACGCGGACTCTGATTTTTCAATTATGAGCATTATTCAATTTTTACAAGTCTGTCCGGCTAGATGATAAGTTGATGTCGTATGAAGTCCTCGAACTCCCGACGCTTTACCAGTTTTCGAGTCCCGACGTAAAGGACGAATGGACAGTTCGGTTGTCTGAGCAGAGAATCAATCTTGTTAATGCCAATGTTGCTATACTCAGCCGCCTCTCGAATTGTAAGCGTCAGCTTGAGGTGAATTGGCACGCCCGACCTGCTCTCTTTGTGCTGGGACACGGTGCGTCCACCATCCACTGACATCTTTTCCTTATCGTCTCGCTCGCAAGGTGCCTCTTCCTTGTCCATGTTTTGCATTCCTCCCTTGATGCGTTGAATCGTGGCTAAGCCCACGGAAGGAGACCAAAACCTCCTTCCGTGGGCTTTCTCGTCGTCACAGCTTGAATCGCATCATGGCCGCGAGCAGCTTTCCTTGGAGCTGCGTCTTGCGCGCCGTGTCAACCCCATAGGTGACGCGTCCTACCTCGTCAACGAAGGGGTGCGTGCAGAGTCGGTCGATGTACCCGTCAAAATATCGGAGCACTTGCTCCGCCGCAACCGGGTCTCCCATCGTGGCGGCCACCATGACCTCATATGTAATCATCCATGACCGCCTCCTTCCCGAGATGGTTTCTGAGAGTCCTGAGCGCCTTGGCGCGCCTGAACTGTATGGTCGAGCGCGGGTATCCACACTCCTCGGCAATCTGCCGGTCCGTCCAATCCGCGAAATAGTAAAGCAGGATTACGTCGCGCTCCTCCTTCGGGAGCACTCCGACCGCTTCCGCCAATGCACTGCCGACGACCGTGACCTCCCAACCGGCCACCTCAAAGGTGAACTCCGGGCCAGCGAAAGGACTTGGTGCCGCAAGCCGGTTCAACTCGTCGTCGTGCATGTCCGAGAAAAGCGTCTCTCGTCTCGCCCTGCGCGCCTCCTCCCGCAGGATGTCCGTTCGCGCGTTGCGCAGTGCTCTCCTGCAATAGGCGCAGAACATCCTGACCATCACCTGCTTCTCGTCTTCTGAAATCATTATGTCATTCCTCCTTTCATAAGGGACACGTTACACCTCACAAAAGTGCTGGTAATGACATGCTTCTATGTTCTGAGAAAAGGGCGCGTCCCAAGTTGGCAGGGGCGCGCCTTGTTTGCGTGCTATGTAATGAACGGGAAGGAAGAGGCACGGTCGAGAGGCTATAACCTTCGGCCAATCCTCCTGCTAAACTATCTGCCAACAGGGCGATAACGCCCCATAGGTCCCTGATACGGGAAGAAAGGAGAAAGCCATGGCACAGGATTTCGGAGACGAGGCCGGTGAGTCCCTGCGGAGGATGCTGGGACGTGCGGCGAGCTACGCTATTCGCGACTGGATGCGAGAGCGCGAGTACCAGCGCCGACTGCAAGAGCGCGACGCCGCCCGAGAGGAGGCGAGAAACGACAATGGCGGTGACCTGCCCGACGTCGGGAGCGAGCAGCCGGATGAGGTCTGCCTACCTTTCGGCGAGGCCGACGAGGCACGGCGCTTCACGGACCTCTGCCGCGAGCAGGGCATCGACATGACCGCCCTCACCGATGCGGACGGCAGGGGCTTCATCCGGTTCTCCCCCGGCGACCTTGAGATGGTGCAGAACGTGGCACCTGATTTCGTCCAGCTATTGACGCGTCTGCAAATCGAGCGCGTCACCAAGGCACTTGAAGCGGAGCCGGTCACAGCCGAGAAGGTGAAGGAGCTGACTGAGATTAAGGAGCCGTCCGCCCCGTCTCATAACGCGCCGACACGTGAGGCTCCCGAGCGAGTTGACGGCCACACCGACCGCATCGCCGCTGAGGTGAGGGCTGTGAGGCCCCAGTGCAAGACGCTCGATGAGCTTGAGCGCGCACTCGCAGCGAGGGGCATCGGCACCACCGTCTCCAAGGACGGCGAGGTCATGTTCTACGAGCCTCGCATTGGCGAGGATGGGACTTTCCTGCCGTATAGCCACGAGCAGAGAGACTGGGCGGTCGGAACGCGCACGCTCAAGGAGCGCTACGGCGTCGATGCCACCCACGACTCGTTCATCCGGGATGACCCGAACGCCCGCAACCAGCCAGAACGCTCTGAGCAGAAGATGGTGGACGGCTCCCTCGACGCGGACGGGCGAACCCCTGACCTGAATCAGGGCATAGAGTCCCATGACGGCATGGACACCGACGTGAGTACCCTCCGCCTTGAGCGGGAGCAGAACGGGACCGACGTCGCGCCTTCCGAGGTGCGGGAGGAGGCCGCCCGCAGCCGCGAGGACGACCTCTCCCTCGACTCCGTTGCCAAGGAGTGCCGTGCCGCGAGCAAGCAGCTTGAGCACGAGAGCGGCATCGCCGACCGCGAGCTTGACGTTTCCGACAAGCTGAACCCGGTGCGTTAGGGGGCGCGGCATGGCTAACAACGGAAACCCAGAGGTCAACAGAAAGATTGCCCGGTCGGCGCTGGCAACCCTCGTCATCTCCGTCGGCGGTTTCTACCTCGGCGACCGCTATGGTGAGGCACTTATCTCCTATCCGGGGCAGTTCTTCGAGCATTGGGGAGATGCGTTCTCGGGAATGTGGCCCCTCATCCGCGAGAACCCGGCGCACATCGACATGACGCCGACGCCGCTGCTCGTCGGTCTCGGCGTGCTCGTCGTCATCTGGCTCTTCTGGCTGCGCTACGTCGCCTTCATGGGCAACTTCCGCGCAGGCGAGGAGAGCGGCAGCGCGCGATGGGGCACCCCAAAGGAGGGCAAGGCGTTCAAGGACCAGACCAACGAGGACAACAACCTCATCTTCACCAAGAACTACGGCCTCGCCTTACACCGGCCCAAGTTCAATCAGGAGTTGGACCGCAACCTCAACGTCCTCGTTGTCGGCGGCAGCGGGTCGGGCAAGACGTTCAACTACGTGACGCCCAACATCATGCAGCTCAACACAAGCTACTTCATCACGGACCCGAAGGGCACCCTCCTCAAGGACGCTGGATTCCTATTCGCGGACAACGGTTACGAGGTCAAGTCCTTCAACACCATCAACCTCGATGAGTCGATGCACTACAACCCGCTCAAGTACGTTAGGACGGACACAGACATCCTCTCGTTCGTCAACTGCTACATCATGAACACCAACGGGGACGGCAAGGCGGGCGACCCGTTCTGGGAGAACTCGGAGCGGATGCTCTACACGGCGCTCATCGCGCTCCTACGCGACTGGTTCCCGCCGGAGGACTACAACCTGCCGAGCCTTCTGACGCTTCTCTCCATGGCGGAGGCCCGCGAGAACGACGAGAGCTACAAATCTCCGCTCGACCTGCTCTTCCTGCAAATCGAGGAGGGTAAGCGCTATGTGGAGACCGGGGGCGGAGGTACATCAACGTCCGGCCCGTCCGGCCTCTCGCGCGGGTTCGGCACCGGCAGCGACGGCGGCGCATGGTCATGGCAACCGTCCAAGCTCAAGCGCAACTCCGACGGCGTGATGCCCGCGAAGTGCGGCGGCCTCTCGCCCGACGAGGACTTCGCCTTGATGAACTACAAGAACTTCAAGGTTGCGGCGGGAAAGACCCTCAAGAGCATCATCATCTCCTGCAACGTGCGCCTCGCTCCCATCGCCACTGCTGGTATCCGCGAGCTTCTGCGCTATGACGAGATGGACATTGACACGCTGGGCGACCCCGGCGCGAAGGTCGCCATCTTCGGCATCCTCTCGGACACCGACAAGACGCTATCGTTCCTTTTCGCCATCCTCATGTGGCAGACCATCGACCAGCTTTGCCGGAAGGCTCTCACCGATTACGGCGGCAAACTGCCCACACCGGTCCACTTCATCTTCGATGAGTTCGCTAACATCGGCACCATCCCGCAGATTGAGGAGACCATCGCCGTGACGCGCTCGCGCAACATCGGCATCACCATCATCCTGCAATCCATGAGCCAGCTCGAATCGAAGTACGACAAGAAGGCGCAGACCATCGTGGACTGCTGCGACACTACGCTATTCCTCGGCGGCAAGTCGAACTCCACCAACAAGGAGATTGCCGAGATGATTGGCAAGCAGACCATCAACCAGATGACCTACGGGGAGAGCGCGGGGCAGTCCTCGTCTGCGAGCAAGAACCTGCAAATCCAAGGCCGCGACCTCATCGACGCTGCGGAAATCGCGAAGATGAGCCGCAAGAAGGCAATCCTGCTCATCGCGGGCACCAACCCTCTCATGGACGACAAGTACGACCCGAGGAAACATCGACGCTACTGCTACATCGTGGACAAGCGCAACAAGCGGCGGCTTCATGACGAACCCTTCGACTTCAAGCGGTACATGGCGGGCGGTTACGATGGAGATGGGGTTGAACGGGCTGGTGGCGAGAAGAATTAAGCTATAATGCGATTCATGTAGCGTCACTTGCTGAAAGAAAGGGAAGGACGGTGATACGAATTGGAAGAACTTGTGCGGCTCGCTGCGAAGCCCATAGCCTACCTTGGCGGGACGGTCATCTTCATCGGTCTCGTCTATCTGGGTATCCAACTCAAGGATGGAGCACGGGGAGGCGGTGGCGAATTGAGGAAGGCAGTGGCAATGATTGCTGCTGGCGGTGCCGTGGTCGGCTTCGCGGCCATCTACGGCTTCGCGGGCTTCTAGAGACACAGGACACAGCAGACAATAACAATAGAAAGGAAGTAAACAACCATGCTTAATAATGCAATCTCCATGCTCACTCAGGGCATCACGTTCCTCGGTGGCGTGCTCGTTGTATTCGGACTCGTCAACCTTGGCATGACCATCAAGGACGGTATGCAGGGTGGCGGCGGGCAGCTCTCGGGTGCCATCGCCATGATTGTCGGCGGTGCCATCGTGGTTGGTGCCGCAGTGTACTTCGGCACCCTCAACACGGGATGGGCCGCCGGTATGTAAGGGAGGTATGTCCCATGCTATCCGTTGCTGTCCATAAGGACGTCGGCGAGTACCAGCCGAAGGTCATCGGTAAGTTGACCGCGCGCACCCTTGTCTCCATTGCGGGCGCTCTTGGCTTCTCGCTTCTCGCCGGTCTCTACATCTATTTCGTGCTGGGGCTGAACCCCGGCGACAACATGCTCATCATCTACGCCGTCAGCCTTCCGTTCTGGTGCTGCGGCTTTATTAGGCCCCATGGGATGCCCTTTGAACAGTTCGTTCCGCTCTGGGTGCGCGCGAACTTTGAGAACGACCGCATCTTCTACACCCCATCAATGGTGCTTGCGGGCCTCATCACCCGGTCCAACGACCGGCCTTCCAAGAAGAAAGGTGGTGTCTATGGAAAGTCGTACCAAAAGCAATGTAGCCTCAAGGGAGTCGAAGCCTATTCTCCCCGAGCAGGACGTGTCATCGCCTGATGCCGAGGCAACCTTCGATGTGGACGCCTTCGTCCACACTTCCGCAGGTGGTTTCGGCAACGCGGTGGCTCCCTCCGATTCCGGGGCCATTGATGTGGATGCTCTCGGCTCCCTCGTTAGTTCGTCGGATACCTCCGGCAAGAAGCTGACACGCAAGGAGAAGAAGGCGGCGAAGAAAGAGGTCAAGCGCCTTGCCAAGGAGGCCAAGCAGGCCGAACGGCAGGCGAAGCGAAACTATAAGTCTGTCAAGTCGCAGCTCAAGGACCGTGATAAGGAGCTTTCTGCCAAAACCGATGGCTTCCGCCGGAAACGCGAACATTCCAAGGATGTCGTCAACTACATCGGATACAACAAGATGTACCAAGACGGCATCTGCGAGGTCGAGGAGGGCCTGTTCTCAGCGTCCCTCGCCTTCGATGACACCAGTTACCATTCAGTGCGCGACGAGCAGCAGAAAGCCATGTTCTCGGCCCTTACGCGACTTTACGACCAGTTCGGGGCAAGCACGCTCGTCCAGATGAGCGTCATCAACACTCCTCTTCTCAAAGAGGAGGTCGGCAATCGCCATTTCTTCGACGTGAACAGTCAGGACAACGATGCCGCGCGACACGATGCAGCTATCTTCAACGACATCCTGAACGACAAGGTGCGTGAGGGCGTCTCCAACATCCGTCGCAATCGCTATCTCACCTACACGGTCTCCGCAGAGACAGCGGACGAGGCAGCACGCCAGCTCTCCCGTATCGAGACGGAATCCAGCCGCATCCTCAGCTCCATGGGGTCCAAGGCGCACCCGATGAACGGGACCCAGCGCCTCTCGGTCATCCATTCGCTGCTCAACCCGTTCAAGCCATTCTATTTCGACTACCAGCGGGACATCTCAGCACGGAGCGTCCAGACAACGAAGGACTGCATCGCGCCGGGGCAGATAAACTTCAAACCCGATGGTGTTCTCAATGACTGCTTCGAGCTTGATAACGGGGTCTACGGTCAGGTTCTCGTCATGAGGAAGTTCGGCAGCGAGCTTTCCGACCGGGCACTGGCCGACATCGTGGACCTGCCTATCCCGCTTGAGGTCACGTGGTACGTGCAGCCTATGGACAAGTCAAAGGCCATCAACTTCGTTCAGACCCGCAGCGCATGGATTGACAAGGAGATAATCGAGGAGCAGCGCTCCGCCGTGAACAAAGGCTACGACTTCTCCATTCTTCCGCAGGAACTCAAGTATTCCAAGGAAGAGACTGAGGATGTCCTCGACAATCTCAAGAACAAAAACCAGCATCTCTACGTGTTCACGGGCCTCATCTACACCTATGCGGAGTCCAAGGCAAAGCTAGATACGCAGGTTATGCGCATCATCTCGACGGCGCGCCAAAACTCCATCGAGGTCGATACCTACGACTTCCGTCAGCGGCGCGGCTTGAACTCCATCCTTCCCCTCGGGCACAACCATGTGGAAATCCACCGCATGTTCACCACGGCGCAGGTCGCAATTCTCGTCCCCTTTGCGACGCAGGAGCTTGATGACGAGGGCGGCAACTACTACGGTCAGAACAAGCACTCCCGTAACCTCGTCATCTGCAATCGCAAGCTGCTCACAAGCCCCATGGGTTTCGTCTGCGGCAAGACCGGCTCAGGCAAGGGCATGTTCACCAAGGTCGAGATGACTGGCACCATCTTCTCAAACCCCACGGACGAGATTTACGTCATCGACCGCGCGGGCGAGTATACCGGCATCGCCGACCGCTACGGCGGGACGGTCTATCACTTCGGCGTAGGGACGGGCACCTATCTGAACCCATTCGACACCGTGTCCGTGGCTCACATGTCGCAGCCCGAGCAGATTGCCTTCAAAATCGACGCGATGCTCGCGCAGGCCGGTGCCTCCGCCGAAGAGACCGGGCAGCCTCTCTCAGAGGTGGAGCAGTCCATCATTCAGAGGTGCGTGGAGCTTGCCTTCGACCGTGCCGAGGAGCGTGAGGACGGGCTTCCCCCGACCTTGCAGGATTTCTACGACATCTGCCGCGAGCAGCCGGAACATGCGGCTCAGGTCATCGCCCTCAAGTACGAGCGCTTCGTGAAGGGGTCCATGGACTTCTTCAACCATCAGTCCAACATCGGCTGGGATTCGCGCATCGTTGACTTCAACCTCAAGGACCTGCCGGATTCCATGCTCGTCTTCGCCCTCATCAACGTCTGTGAGGCAGTCCGTAACCGGATGTACTACAACGCAAAGAGGGGCGTGCGCACATGGCTCTACGTCGAGGAGATGCAGTCCATGTTCGCTTACCCAACGGTGCTCAACTACTTCTCCCGCTTCTCCAACGAGGGTCGAAAGTTTGGTCTGCTGCTTACCGGCATCACCCAGAACGCGACTGCGATGCTCGATAACGCGGCGGCGCGCAACATCGTGCTCAACGCCGACTTCATCATGCTGCTCAAGCAGTCGCCGCTCGACCGAATGAAATGGGTGGAGCTTCTTAATCTTTCCGAGCAGGAGGAAGAGTGTATAGACGAGTCCGCTGAGGCAGGTGACGGCCTGCTCATCGCAGGGAACGCGCGCGTGCCCATCCATGGCAGGTTCCCACAGGGCAACGTGCTTTACGACCTGTTCAGCACCAATCCAAATGAAGTAAAGGGCACGGTCGGAGACAAGACAGCCGGGAACGGCAACTAACGACATGGAAAGGACGGTGACCGCCATATGAAGCCCTCAGACCTCGTGACCTCCTCGTCGGAGCGCCAGCAGGAAATGCAGGGCCTTCTCCGTACAGAGATGACGGATGCCGTCAATTCTGGTCTGGTGGACAGTTCCGACAAGAGCGCTCGTGCCCTCAAGGGCGCAGAAGCCGCCAAACATGTCGCGAAGAGCGGCGCTTCGAGCGCCGCCTTCGCTGCTGCGGCAAAAGAACGCAATGATGACGGCATCATCCAAAGCGATGCGCACGGAGTCGTCTTTGAGGATGATGTCGTCTCGTCATCTTCGGCCCTTACTAGGCCGTCCCTTCGGCGTTTCGGCAGAAGTGCGAGCCGTGGTTCGGCACCGGATTATTCCGCTTCCGCCCTTGATGCCTCCGACCTGAGTGCCGCAGCCGGTGCCCGT
>OLSL01003380.1_pt1 | contig 11442 bp, 10 predicted proteins | sample 1672511 | NCBI WGS metagenome assembly OLSL01 (sample SAMEA3136694, study PRJEB25190) | human gut metagenome | biome: human gut; feature: human-associated habitat; material: faeces | place: Austria | collected 2013
GGCTCTGAACCTGGATGCTATCCATGATACCGTTCATGAGATGGCTCGTGATGAGGCCAGACATGGTAAGGCATTTGAGGGTCTGCTTAAGAGATACTTTGGCTAAGCTACAAGCCATGCAAGGATAAAATAAAAAGTCACTGGGAGGACATTTATGTACTTCCAGTGACTTTTTATTTTTGATTTATACGGCGACAGCCGTCCATGAGCAAGTCACGCAGTGACTGCGAATGGGTTGCATGGTGCCAGCCTTAGGAGCGCAACAGCCCTTATACGGTTCCGGAGATCACCAGCGTGCTGACGCCGGGGTTGATCCCCCACGCTCCCGTAACGGGATCCTGGGTGTAAGTTGCTGCGGGTACGGTAATACCTCCTGCAGTTCCGGTAAATAATCCGGTAGTCGTATCATACGTATAGTTTGTTCCCTCTGCCCATGCAGCCCCATTAAAATTCACAGACAAATTCTCCAATACAGGATTAAAGGTATCCGTGATCACGACACCGGTAGCTGCATCTGCTGCCGTATTCCCCAGATTCTGTATCAGGAACGTATACGTCAATGTTCCATTCTCTGTCACGGGTACGGGACTGACGGACTTTGTGATCGTAAGAAGCGGTCCGCTTACCGCATTTACTGTCTCGTTCACAGTAACAGGAGTGACCCCTGCCCCGGCAATCGTCGCCGTATTCGTTCCCGGCACCATGCTGCCAACCTTTACCAGTGCGGAATTTTTTGCCTCTGCTGCCAGCGGTGCATAAGAGTTCACCTCAGCCTCATAGGTAAGTGTCACATTACCTCCCGCAGGCACGGTAATTCCCGTGATTGTCAGAGGAGGGCCTGCCGTTACAGCCGGTGTTGCCTGTAAAATTCCGTTTGCATAGTATTTTACGGTCCCCGGAATATACGTCAGAGGTGTCAGTTCTCTGGTATTAAACAAATACTCTCCCAGATTGTCCGTTACTGTAATTCCGTTAAATGCTGTAGTGCCTGAGTTCACAATGCTGATCACATATGTCACATTTTCATTCTGCCCGTAGGTATCACGCACTGCTGTCTTGGTTGCAGACAATACCTCCGTGATCTCACCCACTGCTATATTGGAGTTTGTAATCTCATTTCCATAGCGAAGCTGTGCCTGGTTCGTAAATCTAGCCATATATTTTTGTATCCTTTCATTGTATTTGGATTTACTATAATATATGACTGTTTTTAAGAAAGTTGACGGATTCTGTCACCGCATTTCTTGACTTTCCTCTTCCACCTCCGTATGATGGAATCACAAGCATTCACTTGCGCTGACCCGGAAAACAATGAGGATTCAACATGAAGAAAAAAGTATTTAACATCATCCAGATCGGTGACAAAAGTAACCGTCTGAGCCGGCTCTTTGATATTTTTATTGCTATCGTTATCTGTGCAAATATTCTGGTGACTTTTCTGCAAACCTTTGATGAGCTTGCTATTTTATTTCCGGCATTTCACGTGATCGAGGTTATCACTATTCTGATCTTCTGTGTGGAATATGTCCTACGGATCTGGACTGCGGACTATTTATATCCTGATAAAAGCGAGCTCTGCTCCCGGCTGCGGTTTCTGATCTCCTTCGACGGGATCATCGATCTACTGACAATTTTACCTTTTTTCTTCCTGTCAGGCATGGTCATCTTCCGGATGCTTCGAGTAGCGAGGATCTTCCATTTGTTCCGCCTGAATGCACGGTATGATTCCTTCAATGTCATCACTACGGTATTGTATGAAAAACGCAATCAGATCATTTCCTCCGTATTTATCGTCTTGATCCTGATGCTCGCCAGCAGTCTGTGCATGTACAGCGTGGAACATGATTCCCAGCCGGAAGTATTCCGCAATGCCTTCAGCGGCATCTGGTGGAGCATGTCAACGCTGCTCACCGTGGGCTACGGTGACATCGATCCCATCACCACGCTTGGCCGGATCATGGCGATCTGTATTGCCTATCTCGGTGTCGGTGCCGTGGCTATCCCCACCGGTATCATCAGTGCCGGCTTCGTGGAACAGTACCAGCGCAAAAGCAGTCTCTCTAATATTAAAGAAGCAGATATTCATGAAATCGCTGAGATCTTCGTAGATAAACGCTTCGCCGGCAAATCCGTGGAAGAAATGGAAGAGGCAGAACAGGTCACGATCTTCCTCATTCTGCGGGAAGATCTGTCCATTCTGCCTCAAAAAGATACGATATTAAGGTTAAATGACATCATTGTCATTCGTGGGGAGCATTCCTAATCTGCTTCCGTCGCTGCAGTTTCCGTTTCCACAGCTTCCGTGGTTTCTGTTTCAGCAGTCTCCGCCGCTTCGGTACTTTCTGTTTCTTCGGTAGTCTCCTCCACCAGATCGTCCAGTGTATAGTTGAATCCGGTCACCACGTTGGTGGTCACGACATACACTTTCATTTCAGAGGGAAATGCGATGTAATACTGGCTGGTCATGGAATTCAGATTACCGACATTAATGATCACGCTGCGATCTGCAGTCTCGTACTGAATGGTACGCTCCGGATCCGCCAGTCCGTACTGTGACATATCCGTCACATTTTCAATCACCTGATCTGCCTTTAACGGTGCCACCTTCAGGATCATAGCCTTGATACGCTCCTGGTTCAGATTAAGGGAATGATCGTCCGTATAGTACCATGTTTCATCCTTTTTTTCAAAGGCATAGGTCTCTCCCTCATATACATAACTGAAGCTGGTAATATCATCGGAGTTCACATCCAGCACCGTCTCCTGTGTATCCTCAGTGGTGGAAGTCACAGACGATGCATTTTTATTATACTGTCGGATGCCCAGGAATGCTGCCGCCAGAACCACCAGTGCCAGCAGCATTCCGATCATCTGTCTTTGTTTCTTTTTCATATCTATATCTCACGCCTTTCAATTATTTCTTCCGTCTGCGGAACCAGATCACGAATCCTGCGATCACACAGCCGACAGGCAGTATCACGGTAACCAGCAGCCCCAGCAGCAGAATCTGTGCGGAATCCACTACCAGATTAGAGACCTCATAACTTTTTACCGGAATGGATACTGAGGTCTCATGATCTGCCATTCCACTGAATGTATTGGTGAACAGGGTCAGGTTCGCACCGCTGACGACAGAATTTGCATCATCCGTGAACAGCTGCTCGCAACCGTACACGACCAGTGTCGCATCCCCATCATCCAAAGTCTTTACTGCCTCAACACCTAATGCGAAGGGACCATTCACATCATTTTCACCCTGTGAAAAATCCTGTGTATTGTTAACATCCTGTTTTGCAAAAGAGCTGTCGGAGGTGCTCAGGAATACATCATAGGTAATATCACCGGTGGCTGTCTCGTCGGTACTTACTTCCTCCGGGACGATGATTCCCTGAGAATACGGCAGGAACAGATATTTTCCGTAGGTGCCTGAGGTATAGCTGTCAGAGCTCTGTGTCGGCAGGATATAATAAGGACTTCTGTAGTAGCCGTTGGAATCATTCTCCACTACCAGTCCTTTGGCAATGCTCAGATTCATGTAGCTTAAGATAGCATCTATATTGGGTGTCTCCTCATCGGTATAACCGGTCACCAGGATGACTTTTCCACCGTTGTTCAGATACTCGATCACCTTATCCTTATCATCGGATGAAAAATCGCTGGTGGCACCGTTAATGAACAGACAGGCCGCATCGTCGGGGATAGCATCCAGATCCATCAGATTCACGGTCTCATAATCCACATTTTCCTTGTTCAGTGCGGATGTAAAAGTGTTACTTAAACTCAGTTCATTATGTCCTGTTGTCATATATACCTTGGGCATATCATCATTTAACACATAATCCAGCGCACTGGTAATCTGTCCTTCGCCATCATAACCGGTAGTTGTGGTGTTATAACTGTAGGTCGAATAGTCAAAATCATAGGAAGACTCATAGACATCGTTGTAATCAATGACCTTGCTGCGCTTGTCGCTGACCACGATCAGGCTGTTCGTGCTGATGTTGCCGGTGGTGTACTGGGTATAGAACATCGGGTTAACGGTAGGATCCACATATTCCACGGTGATATGATCCGACAGATCATCATATCTCTGTAAAGTCTGCCCCAATGTGGTATCCTGATTGTCCTGATTTACCAACACATAGATTGTCACATCATCCTGCATATTTTTCACATAGTCAACGGTCTGATCTGTCAGGGAATAGAGCTTCTGGCTGGTCATGTCGATTGCTGTCCAGCTGGAAGGCATCTCGCCCATGATAATATTAACCACTACTACCAGTGCTACCGCTACGGCGATCATACCGGTACTGTAAGCACTGAAGCTTAAGTTCTTCACGGACATGCTGTAACGGCGTTTCTGAATGGACTGTACTGTCAGGAACAGAACCAGTGCCGTAACGGATGCATAATATACGATAGAAGATACATCCAGTGTACCGTTTAACAGGTTAGAAAACGGCGTATAAAGGTCAAAGCAACGCAAAATCTTTGTCAACAGATTGCCGGTGCTGGAAATAATGGAGCAGATGGAATCCATCATATATCCCAGGAACAATACTAAAAAAGTAAGTACTGCTGCGATGACCTGGCTCTCTGTCACGGAAGACAGGAACAGACCGATGGCAATGGCGGTCATCCCGAAGAGGAAATATGCCAGGATCGACAGGTAAGCCTCTCCCATGGGAACACTGCCGTATTGCGCCATGATCAGCGGGTAAAAGCAGATGATCGCTACGGGAATGGCAAATATAGTTAACAGCGCCAGGAATTTTCCCATAACGATGCCGCCTACGGACACCGGTGCCGTCAGGATCAGCTGATCCGTCTTGCTCCGCTTTTCCTCCGCCAGGATACGCATGGTCAGGATCGGCACGGTCAGCATGAATAGAAAGGTAACGCTGGACGCCACATACGCAAAATAAGGATATCCGTTCATCAGGTTATAAACGCTGAAATACAGTCCCAGGAAAAACAGGGTGACTGCAATAAATAAAAATCCGATAAAGGAACGGAAATAGGATTTCAATTCTCTCTTATAAATGGCTAGCATATTATTCCGCCTCCTTTGTAGTTACAGTTTCTTCGGCTTCCTGCTTTTTTCTTCTTGAGAATAGTTTGTGCTTCTCCGGCTGTGTGGGTGCCACATCCTCGGTCAGTTCCAGGAAGATGTCTTCCAGAGACTTCTCCGCATGGGTCATCTCTAAAATAGGCAGCTTTGCATCTGCCAGTGCATAAAATACCTGCTCTCTGATATCTGCATTCTCTTTGGAGATCACTTTCAGCTTTGCAATATTTTTGGATGCCTCCGTGTTCTCTTCGATCCGGTCGATCTGTGAGATCTCCTGCAATGCACTCTTCACCGCAGCGATGCTTCCCTTTACTTCCAGATCCAGTTCCATGGAACCACTCATAAGCTTCTGCAGATTCTCCGGAGAATCACTGACTACCAGCTTACCGTGGGCTATGATCATAATATGGTCGCAGACCGCACTGACCTCCGACAGAATATGGGAGCTGAGGATCACGGTATGATTCTCCCCCAGCTTGCGGATCAGATCACGGATCTCGATGATCTGTTTCGGATCCAGACCTACCGTGGGCTCATCCAGAATGATAACCTCAGGGTAGCCAAGGATTGCCTGCGCCAGTCCGACTCTCTGCCTGTAACCTTTTGACAGATTCCTGATCAGACGCTGCTGCATATCGGTGATCTGTGTCATTTCCATGACCTCATCAATCTGCTGCTTCCGCTCTTTTTTCGGCACTTTTTTCAGTTCTGCCACGAAATCCAGGTATTCTCTGACAGTCATGTCAACATACAGCGGCGGAAGCTCCGGCAGATATCCGATGGCACGCTTTGCCTCCTCCGGATCTTTTTGGACATCTTTGCCATCGATCGTCACAGTACCCTCCGTGGCTGCCAGATAACCCGTGATGATGTTCATGGTCGTGGATTTACCGGCGCCGTTAGGACCAAGAAAACCGTAGATCTGACCCTTTTCCACACGAAAAGAGAGATGATCTACGGCAATATGGTCACCATATTTTTTTGTAAGATTACTTACTTCTATCATATTTACCTCCCAGATATGGTGTGATCCCCCACCTGATACCTATAATGATACCCCCGAATTTCTTCGCAGCAAGCTGCTCTCGCAATCCGAAAAACATTCGGAATCCGCTGATTTGCTACGCAAATCGCTACTTCCTCATGTTTTACGGGTGTAAAATTCAACCGCTTTATCATGCAAGCATGAACAGCATTTGATCTTTACACCCTAATATCAATATATGAGAGAATTGTCATGAAAAGGTGAAACATTTGTGAAAAATCTGTGAAACCACAACCCTTAAAGCTTTGTCACGGTCAGAGAAATGCTTAAATTTCCTGCCTCCGCCGCCAGATGCAACGGCAGCTTCGCCACAGGAATATCTTCAAAAATGAACTCCGGATCACCGGATGTGGCCGTCTGGAATAAAAAAAGTACTCCATCTACATAGAGCACCACTTTTTTCTGATTGCTGTAAATTGTCAGAGAAAGTAATCCGTTCTCCTGACGATGCAGGGTGGAAAGTACCGGATAGAGCACCGGTTCGCTGCTCCATTTTGCCTGATAATAGTAGTATCGCTCTGTCAGTGTCCTGCCGTCCGCCGCCAGGAGTGCTTCCGCCGTCGTTTCTCCGGGTAATCCACGATACACCGGGAGATTTTCCGGTCTTATCCACCGGTCCCCAGTGAGGAATCCACGCCTTCTGCACAGACTGTAAAACGCCCGCACTTCGCAGTGGTCCTGTCCCTCTGTCCCGGATCCGGTTCCTTCCAACCGGATCGTATTGACCCCCATCCGGGCCAGCTGTTCCAGATCTGCTTTCATCTGCTCCTCCCATGTCCCGACATCACTGATCTGCGGAGGAAGTCTGTATGCTACCTCATGGGGTAAGAATTCTTTTTCATTGAGGAAAATTCCTTTTTTATCTACGACACGCACGTCATAAATTGCCAGTTCCTGCCGCCAATGCACTTCCACTGCCTCGGGTATATCCTTAGCAAGATCTGACTCTTCCTCCTTCTCCATACCACCCATCTTTTCTCCATATTCCACGGTTCCGAACCTTCCCTGCGCCTTCACCAGATAGACATAGGGATCCCGCAAGCCGTCCCACAGATGCGGCCGCAGCAGCAACGCCGTCATACAATCCGCCTCTTCTGATGAGTATTCCCCATGAAAAACAAGGCGTTCGCCCTCCGCACCTTCCCAGATCTCAATCTGTAATGCGGACAGCAAACGCCCTATAGTTTCCGGCAGGACAAATTCCAGATAAGCCTTGCCGTTTTCCAGTTTTGTTATAATTCCAAGATCGTCCCGCATCTGCATTCCTCTTTCCTGCCTTTCGCATTCTGTTACCAAGAGTTTTTGCAAAATATGGCTTCTTTATGCTCGGAATCAGAAAATCAATACCACCAGTCCGGCCACAAGTGCCGCACCCGCAATCCAGATTACCGTTAAAATACAACGTTTTTTGAACATCTGACCCCAGCTCTGTACAAAAGGCAGGTCCTCCGTTCCGGGAATTTTCCAGAATTTACTGCATCCCACCCAAAGCTTGTCGATGATAAATCCATCGTACCAGTTCATGACCTCCAGAAATAAAAGTGCCTGCAAATATGCCGTCTTAAAATCCGACACCCCGTTCCAACATCCAATGATCAACAGCATGGCTACCGGCAATACCACATAAAAGGAAGTCATACAGATCTTGCGTTTCCGGCTGATGGTCTTCTGATCCGTGCGCCCCAGCTCGATCAGCCGCTGCTGGATCTCCTTCGGATAAAAATACGCACCGTTCACCGCATCATTGCCCACTGCGATCTTCACGATGGCCGTCAAAAGAATACAAATAAGGATTGTCTGAATGATTAACATATATACCCTCCTAAAAAGAAATAGCGTTAATTAGTCTAAGCTAACCAACGCTATTCTAACATACTTCTTCTGAAAACTAAATATAGGAACTACGAAATTACATAGGACAGGATCTGCGGCCGGGCACTTCCTCTCCGGATACATAACCTGCATGAAATTCCATGTTGATGTCCCGAAGCTCCTTCTCTCCGTCGATGTATGCCTGATACATTTCCGCCAGCCCCGAACTGCAGCCATCGCAGTTTGCTTCCATATATCCCAGTGACTCCGCCACGATCTGCTCCCTTTCTTCTCTTGTAGTATCTTTGATCAGATATCCTGCCATTTTCTCTTCCTCGCTTGTCTTTCTTTTACAGCCACTGTATCACAGCCATCTGTAGGGTGCAAGCTTTTCCCTTCCTTTATTCCTGCAGTTGTCCGTCAACAATCCTGACGATCCGTTTGGCAGACTGGGCAACACCTAGGTCGTGGGTGATCATGACGATGGTGTTACCCATATCGTTCAGTTCCCGGAACAGCTTCAGTACTTCCTTACCGCTAGTCTGATCCAGAGCACCGGTAGGCTCATCCGCTAACAGGATCGCCGGCTGTCCCACCAGTGCTCTGGCAATGGATACTCTCTGCTTCTGTCCTCCGGACAGCTCGTTTGGCTTATGTCCGATACGATGATCCAGCCCCAGCAGTTTGATAGTATTTTTACACTTTTCTTCTGCTTCCTCATGCGTCATGCCACGCATCAGCAGGGGCATGATAATATTCTGCATGACGTTATAGGTCGGGATCAGCTGATAGTTCTGGAAAATGAACCCGATCTTCTGGTTGCGCACCATGGTCAGATCGTCCTCTTTGGTCTCGTGGATTGCCATGCCATCCAGATAATATTCCCCACTGTCCATCACATCCATACAGCCGATCATATTCATTAACGTAGTCTTACCAGAACCGGAAGGGCCTAAGATTGCCACATATTCTCCCTTATTTACCTGAAAATTGATGTCCTTCAGGATCGGCAGACGCTCCTCTCCCAGCATATAGCCTTTATTTATATTTTTCATGGTGATCATTGCGTTTTCCATCATAATCCTTACACCTTTCGCACTACTCCTGATTTAAAGCTTCTACGGGGATCAGTCTCGATGCTTTATACGCCGGATAGAAGCCGAAGATACTTCCGGTGAGGACACCAAACAACAGCGACAATACTGCACCCTGCACCGACAGGGACACTCTCACGTTGAACAGCTGCACGAATGGCGTAATTCCAAGAGCCACCAGCACCCCCAGTACGGCTCCTACCAGACTGGTAAAGCTTGCCTCCAATAAAAACTCCAACAGGATATCCTTCCGGGAACAGCCCAGTGCTTTCAAAATACCGATCTCGTTGGTACGCTCCTTGATAGATACAAACAGCACGTTCATAATACCGATACCCCCGACGATAAATACGATCACTGCCATGGAGATCAACAGTAATGTCAAAGTCTCATTGGAAGCGGAGGCTGCTTCCATCTTGCTTCCGGCATCGTTGATAGTAAATGTGGTGTTGGGATAGCTTTCTTTTAAGGCACTCTCCACATCCGTCATTACGGTATCCACCTGATTCACATCCTCCGCGATGACCGTGATGGTTGGACTGATATTCGTACCGGTAATGTATTTGATGCCGGTTTCGTAAGGTACATAGATCGCCGTATCCGGGCTGATGCCGGATGCCACAGTTCCCATCTCGGATAGTACCCCTGACACTATATAGGGGCGGCCATCAATATAGACTGTACCGTCATAGGCATCGTAGGCGCTGCCGAAAATTTCCTTTGCCACGGTGGCACCCAGTACGCACACCTTTTCCTTGCTCTCGTTGTTTTCTTCTGTGAGGAAATCCCCGATGGCCATTTCCAGATTACTGATGGTGGCATAATTGTCCTCCACACCGGCAATGGTGTAATAGGAAGCAGAGGTCATATCGCCTCCCTCCACCGATGCTGTGGTGGAATAAGATATCGTAGTTGCAGAGATTCCCAATACAAAAGTCGCCAGATCATCACAGTCCTCACTGGTCAATGTCACGGCTTCGCTCTCTTCCTCCTGTCCAAAACCGAAGAATCCGCCGAAATCCATGCCACCACCCGGACCACCAGACGTACCACCGCCGGAACCTCCTCTGGGATCTCCGGCCATATTGGTGACGGTAACGCTTCCTCCACCGCCCGGCATTTCAAAGCTAAAACCGCCGCTGTCACTGCTGTCACAGGAAATATCAATGGCTCCGGCATTCAGGTTCTTGAACTGCTCCGCCACTTCTTCTTTTCCACCGGTACCTATCGCCAGCACCAGCATTATGGTGGCGGATCCCACAACAATACCGATGGAAGTCAGGATCACTTTGAATTTATTCTGTGACAGGTTCAGCCACACCAAACGCAATATTTCGGATAATCTCATATTCTACTTCTTCCCTTCCATTGACCTTACTTTCCCACAGGTCTCCGCTCTACTTCACAATGCTGCTTTCGATCAACACGGCGTCTCCTTCTGTAATATCTCCGGAGATCTCCACGTTAGAACCATCTGACAGTCCTGTCGTTATTTCTTTTTTCACAATATTGCCATCTGCAGTCTTCACTTTTACATAAGTCTTGTCATCCTCTGTGATAATGGCTCTGCGTGAGACATACAGCACTTCTTCCGTTTGTTCCGTAACGAAAGTCACATCTCCTGTCATGCCCTGGAACAGTCCGGAGACATCTCCTTCTAATGTGACAGTTACGTCATAAGTTATGTTTCCAATGGAATCCGATGTTGCATCTCCGATAGCCGTCACCTTTGCCGTAAAGGTATCTTCCGGATATGCCGTCAATGCAATATTCGCCGCAGATCCTAGAGAAATATCCGTCATGTCATCTTCATCCACTGTTACCGTTATGGTCACTTCGTCCATATCGTATAAGGTAACCAGAGATGTTCCGGTACTGATCTTGTCTCCGGCCTCCAGTTCCACGCCGGTTATGACACCGTTGTATCTTGCACATACTGCATTACCATCGATATAAGTGCTGAACTCATTCCATTTTTCCAGTGTCTCATTATAGGTTTCCTGCTGATCGGATAATTCCTGCCTAAGATACCCCAGTGCAATGTCATAGGTCTCCTGTGCGGTATTGTAAGCCAGTGTCCGCAGTTTTTTTGTCTCAGCTGCGGTCAGTTTCCCCTGCTCCAATTCCCGTTTTGCCTTATTGTAGGCGGTTTCGGCAGTGGTTACATTTTCCTCCGCCTGCTCTACTCTCTGTTCCAGCTCTTCCTTCTGCTGCTCCAGGGAATCTGCCGTGGACTGTGCCTGCTCCGTCAGCTGCGCATAATAGACATATCCGTAAGTATCATCTGCTGCGTCTGTACTGTTCAGGCTGTATTTACAGTTCGACAATACCTGTGCCGCATCCGTATAGGCTGCCGTTACTTCCTCCAGCTGTGCCCGGTAATCTTCCAGGCTGCTCTTCGCCTGCTCCAGCGTGCTCTC
>OLSL01003382.1_pt1 | contig 11440 bp, 9 predicted proteins | sample 1672511 | NCBI WGS metagenome assembly OLSL01 (sample SAMEA3136694, study PRJEB25190) | human gut metagenome | biome: human gut; feature: human-associated habitat; material: faeces | place: Austria | collected 2013
GTTGGGTGAGATCCCCCGCCGGGGTTCAGCGCCCACCGAATCGCCGGCAGAGGATCTCACCCAACAGACCAGCCTTCTGGACACCGAACCGGCAGAAACCACCTTCCCGCTGCCGGAGCCTTTGCTGGCGCAGGATGGCACGGTCTTTTTGCAAGAGCTGCCGAAGGAGCTGCTCCGACTGCTGTTCAGCCTGCAGGCCCCTCTGCAGGACTGGCTGGAGGCCAACCCGGAGGCCGATGCCCACGCCCAGCTGCTGGAGCTCTACTTTGCGGTGCAGGATATCACCCGAGCAGCAGAGCGGTACGACGCGCATTTTGTCACCCAGCTGACAGCCCGGGGCAGTGAGCTGGAATGGGAGCTGCTCTGCCTTGACCCTGCCCCCTTTGTGGATGCCAGCCTTGCCGCCGGGCGGGCTGCGGCACTGTTCAGCGCAACGCTCACCCCGCCGGGCTACTACCGCTCCGTGCTGGGCTGTCCCGATGCCCGGGCTGTGGCACTGGAAAGCCCGTTTCCGCCCGAACATCTGGGGCTCTACTGCCTGCCCGGCATCTCCACCCGCTACCGGGATCGGGAGGCCAGCGTGCAGGCCGTCTCGGATGCGCTGGCTGCACTGGCCCGGGCCAAGGTGGGCAACTATCTGGCCTTTTTTCCCAGCTACGCCTATCTGCGGCAGGTATATGAGGACTTCACCGCCCGTTACCCGGACATCGGAACGCTGGCCCAGGAGAGCGGTCTGGACGACGCGGCCCGGGCGGCCTTTCTGGAACAGTTCGGCCCAAGCCCCGCAAAAACACTGCTGGGCTTCGGGGTCATGGGCGGCATCTTTGGCGAGGGCGTGGATCTGGTGGGCGACCGGCTCATCGGGTGCGCCATCGTGGGGGTAGGTCTGCCTCAGGTAAACCCCCGGCAGGAGATCCTGCGCCGTTACTATGACGAGGCATGCGGCACCGGTTTCGACTACGCCTACCGCTTCCCAGGCATGAACAAAGTGCTGCAGGCGGCGGGCCGGGTCATCCGCACGCAGGAAGACAGGGGCGTGGTGCTCCTGCTGGATGACCGCTTTGCCCGCGCCGAATACACCCGCCTGTTCCCCCGCCACTGGCACCAGCTCCAATACCTGCGCAGCACCACAGAGCTGGAGCAGCAGCTTGCCGCCTTCTGGGCGCTGAACCAATAGAAAAAAGCCTGTCAGCGCAAAAACCGACAGGCTTTTTCTCATGCTCCGGACATTTTCCGGCTCTTACTTCTTTCTGGGCAGGGATCTGCGCAGTTCATCCCAGGCAGTCATCTCCACCAATGTGGTGGCGCGCAGGGCGGCAAACGCTTCATCCAGATACTGCATCTCGCTCACCGCACGCATGGCGTGATCCGAAATGCACCACTTCCCAACGACCGTCTGCGCCATCCAGTAGACCATCCGCTCGGTCTTTTTCCGCTGTTTGGTGCCCTCGCGGTAGCGGTCGGTGTTCTCCGCATCGTTCACGGGAACACCTGCCGCTTTCAGCATCTCACAGCACTCCCAGGCGGCATCCACGATCATCCTGCGCTGTTCCACTGTGGTGCGGGAAAGTTCCCCATCCACCGCATAGCAGGCATAGGCGCAGGGCAGGATAAAGGCGATGTGGCTCTTGAGCCACTCGTCCATATCGCTGTAATAGGTCAGCTTGTAATGAGTCCCTTCAAAGGCAGCCTGCAGCCGCAGGCGGAATGCGCCGGACAGGGGTGCGGTTGCGCCGCCGACGGTCATTCCCATCCCCATGTGCACACTGACCAGCCGGTCATGCTCCCGGCGGCCCGCATTGTTCTGGAAGCCAAAGGCGATCTTATCCACCGGGCGCTGCATGGCCTGCAGCATCTCCTGCGCATAGGGATCATTGCCCACAAAGATGAAGTACTGGCTCCGATTCGCCTTGAGGGTGGGCAGCACATCGGCCAGCTGCCCGGCCTGCACCGTGACAAACACAAGGTCATACACATCCTCGGGAGCCAGCACATCTGTCGTCTGCATCCGATCCACCGTTGTTTTCCGCTGGAGCATGTGGCGGATAGTCAGGCCCTTCTGGTCGATGACCTCCTTCCACTCGCCCCGGGCCAGCAGGGTGACCACATTTTTCTTGTTCTGTGCCAGACTGTGGGCCAGCTGACAGCCCTGAACGCCTGCGCCGTACACCAAGATCCTCATAACGAGATACCTCCTGTTTTGCATGATCAGCCCGGCCAGAAACACCGGACTGTTACTTTTTCAGGAACGAGAAAAAGCCCTTTTTCTCATAGGGCCTGGTCTGCACGCCGGTCACGGTGTAGCCCGTTTCGGCAATGGCAGCCTTCAGCGTCTCCACATCCACCGGCTGCTCCGAGATGATGACCGTTTCGCCCTTGGTGTGGGAAGAAGTCACCTTGTTCACCCGGGCGGTCTTGCGTACCACATCATTGATGTGGCTCTCGCACATACCGCACATCATACCATCGACCCTCAGGATCGTTTCTACCATTGTTGTCCCCTCCATACTGTATCTGCGGGCACCCCTGTCAAACTGCACAAGTCCAGCCCGCTGTTTTCGTCATTTTGTTAGTTTTAGCTAACTCATTGCAGAAACAAAAAGGCTCCTGCCCCGCACAGCACTGCTCTGCGGAACTTTGCCGATCTGTTTTCAGTTTTATCATACCATACCGGTGGGCAAATTTCAAGCTGCCCACAAAACCGGCCGGGGGACTTTATCAAAGGGTCAGTTCATGGAAAACAGCGCTGCTTTCCAGCTCTTTCCATTGCATCGTGTTTCCTTCCAGGGTCATGTAGCTGTGGGGGCTGTTCTCTTTGGGGATGCTCACAGAACCCGGGTTCAGGTAAAGATTTCCCTGCCCGAACTCTGTCCAGGCCGGAACATGGGTATGCCCGTGCAGCAGCACATCTCCCGGGGCCAGCGGCGGCAGATTTTTCACATGATAGATATGCCCGTGGGTCACATAAATGAGCCGCTGCCCCACCGGAAGCACCGCATAATCGGCCAGCACCGGGAATTCCAGCACCATCTGGTCCACCTCGGCATCACAGTTGCCCCGCACGCAGAGCAGCTTCTCCTTTTTCCCGTTCAGCAGGGGGATGACCTCCTTGGGGGCGTACTCTCGGGGCAGGTCGTTGCGGGGGCCGTGGTAGAGCAGGTCGCCCAACAGGAACAGCCGGTCGGCTCCCTCCCGCTCAAAGGCCTCCAGCATTTTGCGGCAGTAGTAAGCCGACCCGTGCAGGTCTGACGCGATCATCCATTTCATGGCAGATCCTCCTTTTGTGACTTCTGTTCTTATTTTACCGCCGCCGCGCCCCTTGTCAAGGGCAAGGGGCCGCTGTAAAAAGTCATACTTTTATTTCAAAAAGTCCTTGACAAGCATCCCTGTGATGTGGTATCTTTGAACCAATAAAATATCGTGTGGATTTTTACAGCATTCTGCAACTTTTCGCCACACAATGGTACAAAAGCCATTGTGTGGCTTTTGCTTTGCCTTCAAATCCAAATCTGACCCTCAGGAGCAATGAAAATGAACGATACTTTTATGAAAACCAGACCGGTGTTCCCGCTGCTGCTCTCCATGGCCCTGCCCAACGTCATCTCGATGCTGGTGAACAGCCTGTACAACATCGTGGACAGCCTCTTTGTGGCCCAGATCAGCGAGCAGGCCATGACGGCGCTTTCGCTGGTGTTTCCCATCCAGAACTTTGTCAATGCAGTGGCCATCGGCTTTGGCATCGGCATCAATGCCCAGATCGCACTCTACCTCGGCGCAGGCGACCACGAGAACGCCAACCGGGCCGCCACCCACGGCATGATGTTTTCCCTGCTGCACGGCGTGCTGGGCATGGTCCTCTGCATTGCCATCATGCCCGGCTTCCTGCGCCGCTTCACTACCAATCCCGCTCTGGTGGACATGGGTGTGACCTACTCCACCATCGTGTTCCTGTTCTCGCTGGTCAACATGGCAGATCTCGCCTTCGAGAAGATCTTCCAGTCCGTGGGCCGGATGAACGTTGCCATGGTGGCGCTGATCACCGGCTGCGTGACCAACATCGCCCTCGACCCGGTCCTCATCTTCGGCCTTGGGCCGGTGCCCGCCCTGGGCATTGCCGGTGCGGCCCTTGCCACCGGCATCGGGCAGGCCGTTTCCCTTGTGGTCTACCTCTATGTCTACTGCACCACCGAAGTCGCCGTCCGCTTCTCCCGCCGCTGCCTGCGGTTCGATGCCGCCCTTGACGGCAAGCTCTACGCCATCGGCGTACCGGCCATCCTGAATCTGGCCCTGCCCAGCCTGCTGGTCACCTTCCTGAACGGCCTGCTGGCGGTCTACTCCCAGAGCTATGTGACGGTGCTGGGCATCTACTACAAACTCCAGACCTTCCTTTACCTGCCGGCCAACGGCATCGTGCAGGGGATGCGCCCGCTGGTGGGCTACAACTACGGTGCCCGGGAGCATGGCCGTGTGTCCAGGCTCTACAACCTGACACTGGGCCTGAGCACCGGGATCATGGCCATTGGCACCCTGATCTGCCTGACCATTGCAGGCCCGCTGATGGGTCTGTTCACCTCTAACCCCGAGACCATCGCCATCGGCCAGACCGCCCTGCGGGTCATCTGCCTGGGGTTCATCGTCTCGGCAGTGTCTACCACCTCCTCCGGCGCACTGGAGGGTCTGGGCAAGGGCGTGCCCTCGCTGGTCATCTCCCTCTGCCGCTATATCATCTTCATCATGCCCATTGCGTGGGTGCTGTGCGGCCGCATGGGCCCTACCGGTGTCTGGCACGCCTTCTGGATCACAGAGGCCCTCTCTGCCGTGATCGCCTACGCGGTATATCACAAGGCAGTCCATCAGAAATAACCCTCTCCAACAAAAATTCCCGCTCGATGGAGCGGGAATTTTTTGTTATGATCTCTTCTTTTGTGGAGGGCTGCTCTCAGATCAGGCCCAGAGTTTTGAGCTCCCTTGCCACGCCGTCCTCCGTCACAGCCGGGCAGATGCGGTCGCAGAGCTTTTTCAGGTTGTCGGAACCATTGGCCATGCAGACGCTGATGCCTACCACATCGGTCATCTGCAGGTCATTGTCGCTGTCGCCAAAGCCGATGGTATCGGCCAGCGAACACCCCAGATCATCACAGATGGCCTTGATGCCGGTGCCCTTGTTGAACTTGCGGTTGATGAGTTCCCCGTTGACGATGGCTGACGGGTTATCCCCCAGCCGGGACTCGCAGAAGAAGAACTGATCCTCGTACAGCTGCTTTGCCTCGGCAAGGCAGGCCTCGTTGGGGGCGATGAACACCACCTTGTAAACCGGCTCTCCGTGGTATTCCTCAATGGGCCGGATGGTCATGCCATACTCCATCGTTTTGCGCCAGCGCTCGGCCTCGCTGTTCAGCTGCCCCGGCTTGCGGGGGAACAAATGGGCGAACCGCTCGATCATCTTGATGCCGCCGTAAGTATCGTCCCGGGCTTCCAGTGTGCACTCGGCACCGGCACGCCCCAGCACCTCCCGCAGGCCCTCGACCTGCGCAGGCTCCATGGGAAGATCCACGAGAATTTTCCCATCACAGCCTACATAGCCGCCTGCAGAGCAGACAAAGCCATCGAAACCGTAGGCAAGCAGCGGTTTCGTCATGCGCAGGTTACGGCCGGTGCACAGAAACACCTTGTGGCCGTTGGCCCGGGCCTGCCGGATGGCCTCCACGGCACTGGCCGGAACGGTCATCTCACCGGGCGGCAGCAAAGTACCGTCAATATCCAGAAAAATCAGTTTTTGCTTCATAGTTTCCTCACTCTTTCACTGCCAGTTCATGGCAAAGCCGCGAATCAGCAGACCCACGGCCAGGATCGCCAGCAGTACCAGCAGAACGGTGCGGTTGGCCTGTTTCTGCTTCTGTCTGGCCCGGGCACGGCTGTTCCGGCTGCCGCCCTGCTTCCGGTTCTGGGATCTGCCGCCGGAGCTGCGGCCGCTCGTGTTCTGCTTTGTGCTGCTGCGGCGGGAAGCACTGCCGGAAGTCCCCTCTTTCTTCCTGCCCGCAGTGCTCGGGCCGGACTTTGCCGCACGAGGGGCTTTCTCTTCCGGGGCCGCCGACGCAATGGGCTTTTTGGCCCCGCAGCGGCTCAGATAATCCTCAGCCAGCCGGTAATACTGGCCCAGTTCACTGGTGCGCAGGGGCGCGCCTGCATAGCCCTCTTCCAGTGCTTCCACGGCCTCGTTGAAGAGGATCGCCGCCTGCGCAGCCGCCGTGCGGTCGGAGGCATGGGCCGCTTCATTGCGGGCAGTGCGCACCGCGTTGCAGGCCCGGCGGGCAGCAGCAGGGTGCTCCGTATTGCCCAGCAGATCCAGCGGGCGGGCAGCATCCTTTTCAGGGTCCAGCAGTACCCGCATACACAGGGTGGTATCCAGCTGCTGCCAGCTGTTTCGGCCCGCCAGATCGGGCAGACGGTCATAATATTCGGGGCTCTCCTGCTGACGGGTGCGGATGTGATCCAGCAGGGCTCCCAGGCTGTGCTCCCCGGGCTTGTTCTCCCAGTGCCAGCGCAGCAGCTTGCGGCTGATCTCATCGCAGGTAGTTTTGATCTCAAAAGCGGTTTGCAGTGCTTCGTCGGGCATAACGTTTCTCCTTCGTACAACCAAAAAACGGAGGAAGCGCAGCCTCCTCCGTCATTCATTTACATCATAAACTGATAATAGACGAAGCCCCACAGCGCAATGCCTGCGCAGACGATGGCGGTGATGGGCGGGACCCAGCGGACGAGGGTCTCAGCAATGCCGTCGCGGCTCTCTTCTGCATCGTCCTCCTCATCGTACTGCTCCACCTCGGGTTCCGGCTGGCGGGCCGGGGCGGCACGGCGGGCAGCAGCAGGCATCACACGGGTGCCCTCGTCATCCACAGCCGCTGCACCGCTGCCGGGGAACGCCGCGCGGGTGGCGGCATCCAGCACCCGGGTAGGCTCCGAGATGGGCTGGACGGGGGCTGCCTTCGGCTGGTAAACCGCTGCGCCCATGACCCGGGTGGGCTCCTCTGCGGGCGCTGCCGGGGCGGCAGGAGCTGTACCCACGATGCGGGTAGGCTCCTCCACCGCAGCAGACGCTGCGGGAGCCGCCGGGGCGCTGAGGGGCATTTCCATCTCGTCTGCCGGGGCGGCGGGCTGCAACAGGGTGTTCAGCGCGTTCTGCTGCAGAATGCGGTCACAGCCGCACTCCGAGCAGTAAACGGTATCCTCCTCGGTGGGGTGGAAGGCACCGCAGGCGCAGTACCAGCCGTTCTCGAACACCTGCGGCTGATACTTGAGCCCGGTGCGGTTCATGCGGGCTTCCAGCGCCTTTTGCAGCTCCGGGGCCAGACGGCGGGGCGCAGGCAGACGCACACGCTTGATGCCGTCCAGATGCACCACACGCTTGCCGTTGTACACATTGCACAGCGAAACATCCACGCTGGTGATTGCCTTTGCCGTGATGAACACGGCATCGTCCTGCCCGAACAGCTCGCCGGGCTTTACCTGAAGATCCCGGTACTCGAACTTGTCCTCGCACAGGATCACACCGTCCACGCCCTTGCACTTGAAGTGGATTTCCAGTGCGGTCAGGGTCACGCGGGAAATATTCTTGAAGGTCAGGCAGACAGCGTGCTCGCCGCTGACATCCCCCTTGAGCAGTTCCACGCAGACGAACTGCACCGGGCTGCCGGGGGTATAATAGTTTGCACGGGTCTGGGCGACCGGGTTAAAATTTTCCTCCACGATGCTCGCTCCTTTCCTAAAAAAAGCTTAGTCCTGCTGCTCCGGGGCATCCGGCTGCGGCACTTCCGGCTGGGCAGGCTCGGCCTGCTCGGCGGGTTCGGCGCGCTCAGCGGTCTGGGCAGGCTCTGCGGGCTGCACCGGGGCAGGCTGCACGGTCTGGTCGGGCTGTGCCTGCTCGGGCTGTGCGTCCTCGCAGGGGGGCAGGGTGCCGCCGGCCATAATGGTGTTGAACTGCTCCTCGTTGAGCTTTTCGCGCTCCATCAGAGCCTTTGCCAGCGCATGGAGCTGGTCGATGTGCTCGGTCAGGGTGCGGCGGCAGGTCTCGTAAGCCTCGTCGATGATATCACGGGTCTCGCTGTCGATCTCGGCAGCGGTGGTCTCGCTGTAGCCCTTACCCTGACCCAAGTCGCGGCCAAGGAAGGTCTCCTCCTGCGAGGTGCCGTAGACCACGGGGCCCAGACGCTCGGAGAAGCCGTAGCGGGTGATCATCTGGCGGGCGATGTTGGTGGCCTGCTGCAGGTCGTTGGAAGCACCGGTGGAGATGTCCTCCAAGATCAGCTGCTCGGCCACGCGGCCGCCCAAGCTGGACACGATGTCCTCAAACATTTCACCCTTGGTCACATAGCTGCGATCCTTCTCGGGCAGATACATGGTGTAGCCGCCGGCCTGACCGCGCGGGATGATGGTGATCTCGTGCACGCGGGGGTGGTGCTTGCAGTAGAAGCCTGCCACAGCGTGACCGGCCTCGTGGTAGGCGGTGAGCTTTTTCTCCTCCGGGGTGACCACGCGGCTCTTCTTCTCGGGGCCAGCCATCACCTTCATGGAAGCTTCCTCGATGTCCTCCATGGTAATGGCCTTGCGGTTGCGGCGGGCTGCCAGCAGCGCGGCCTCGTTGACAAGGTTCTCAAGGTCTGCACCGGCAAAACCGGCGGTGCGCTGGGCAATGACCTTCAGGGAGACGTCCGGTGCAAGGGGCTTGTTGCGGGTGTGCACCTTCAGGATCTCTTCGCGTCCCTTGACATCCGGCAGACCCACATAGACCTGACGGTCAAAGCGGCCGGGGCGCAGCAACGCCTTATCCAGAATGTCGGCACGGTTGGTAGCGGCCATGACGATGATGCCGTCGTTGGCTTCAAAGCCGTCCATCTCCACCAGCAGCTGGTTCAGGGTCTGCTCGCGCTCATCGTGACCGCCGCCCAGACCTGCGCCGCGCTGACGACCCACGGCATCGATCTCATCAATAAAGATGATGCAGGGCATGGTCTTTTTGGCCTTGTCGAACAGATCGCGCACGCGGGATGCACCCACGCCGACGTACATCTCCACAAAGTCAGAGCCGGAGATGGAATAGAAGGGCACACCGGCTTCACCAGCACAAGCACGGGCCAGCAGGGTCTTACCGGTACCCGGAGGGCCTACCAGCAGCACGCCGTGAGGGATGCGGGCACCCAGCGTATTGAACTTATCCGGGCTCTTGAGGAACTCCACAACTTCCTTGAGTTCCTCTTTTTCCTCGTCCTCACCGGCCACATCGGCAAAGGTAGCAGTCTTTTTGTTCTCGTGCTCGTCCTTCACCTTGGCCTTGCCTACGTTCATGATGCCGCCGCCACCGGCACCGCCGCGCATCATGGAGAACAGCAGGAAACCTGTGCAGCCCAGCATAGCCAGATAGAACAAAATCTCCATCCAGGGGATGGTTTCCTTGGCGGGCACATAGTCGTATACCATGGGTGCATCGGGGTTGGCTGCATCGTATTGGGCGATGTAGTCCGACACATGATCCACGAACATCCGGGCGTAGGGCAGCTTATAGCTGACCGTCTCGGTGCCGTCATCGTTCTTCTTTACCCCGGTGGGGGCAGAGGAAGAGGAGGACAGCAGGCCGGAAAGCAGGCCGCCCGTGGACTGGGTGGTGGTCTGCTCGGCAGCGTTGGGCAGCTCCTGTGCACCCTCCTTCAGGGTCATGGTGATCACGCCGGTATTCAGATCCAGCGAGAATTTGGTGACCTGATTGCTTTCAAAATAGTGTACCACCGTGGAATATGTCATAGAGGAGCCGCTGGCGCTGCCGCCGGTGCCGCCCAGCACCGACCACACCATCAGCACGGCTGCCAGCACAATGGCGATCACCAGCGGATTGAAACGGGGTTTCTTCGGTTGCAAAAAAATCAACTCCAGTTCTGGATTTTTATAATGGACAGGTTACTTCGTGTAGACCTCGGGCTTCAGCACGCCGACATAGGGCAGGTTGCGGTATTTTTCATCGTAGTCCAGACCGTAGCCCACCACGAACTCGTCCGGCACCTGAAAGCCCTCGTAATCCGGCTGGATGTTGGCCTTGCGGCGGCTGGGCTTATCAAGGATAGTGCAGATCTTAACGGAGTTCGGGTTGCGCATCTTGAGCATGGGCACAAGGTTGGACAGGGTGACGCCGGTGTCCAGAATGTCCTCCACGATCAGCACATCCTTGCCAGACAGATCGCCGTCCAGATCCTTGATGATCTTGACCAGACCGCTGGTGATGGTGTTGCTGCCGCCGTAGCTGGAGACCACCATAAAGTCGATATTGCAGGGGATGCTCACAGCCCGCATCAGATCGGCCATAAAGACCACCGATCCCTTGAGGATGGACACCAGCACCAGATTTTTACCGGCATAATCCCGGCTGATCTGAGCGCCCAGCTCTGCAACCTTAGCCTTCAGCTGCTCTTCGCTGACCAGAACGGTCTTGATATCATCGTGCATACTCATTTGTTTTTTCCTCCTGTGTTTCGATCTCTGCATCCAAGTGCAGGATCCATCTGCTTTCCGTGTCCGGTGCAAGGCCATCGGCAAAGCCTTCTCCACACACCCATAAAATTTCGCTTCCGCTGGCAAGCAGCGGCAGCGTATCCCGCAGTTCGTTCGGGACACCGGCCTCGTTCATCCACTTACGCAGCGGCTTGCTCAAGCCCCGCCCCGCAGGCCGGAAGCGGTCTCCCGGCTGTCGGGCACGCAGAACAAGACTAGTGTACAACGTAGTTATTCTAGCATAATCCGCCCGATTTTTTAAGTCTTTTTTATGAACGACTTGTATTTTTTCTTCAAAATCGGCTTTTAACAGCTCTGCTTTCCCTTTCCATCCCCCGCGCAGCCGGAATTCCGGCTGTTTTTCGGGTAAAAAGGGCAGCTGCGGCGGCAGGTTCTCCGGCTGTCCGGGCAGCGCCTGCAGCAGCGTTTCCTGCCGCAGACAGCCGTTCCCGGCGCAAAAGCGTACCTGTCCGGTCAGCTGTACTGCGCCGCTGCCCTGCCGCACCACGGCACACAGCAGCTGCACATATTTTTCCTCTGCGTCCCGCACCGGAGCCACAAGGCTGTGCAGCGCAGTTTCCAGCAGCAGCGGGTCTGCCGCCTGCAAAAGCGCCAGCTGCCACGCTGGTTCTGCGCCGGGCAGGCGTGCCGCCGCCAGAAGCTTTGCAGCCCCGGCGGCAAGGTAGGCATCTGCCCGCGCGGCCTTTTCACAGAACCGTGCCAGATTCTGCACCGCTGCCGCGTTGGTGCTTTCCAGCGCAGGCAGGGCGCTGTGGCGCAGCCGGTTGCGGGCGTAGGCATCGGTGTCGTTGGTCTCGTCGGTGACCCACGGCTGTCCTGCTGCCCGACAGACGGCCTCGGTCTCGGCGCGGCTCAGGCAAAGCAGCGGGCGCAGGTAGCACCC
>OLSL01003389.1_pt1 | contig 11391 bp, 14 predicted proteins | sample 1672511 | NCBI WGS metagenome assembly OLSL01 (sample SAMEA3136694, study PRJEB25190) | human gut metagenome | biome: human gut; feature: human-associated habitat; material: faeces | place: Austria | collected 2013
GGATGGTGGCCACCAGCTTTTCCAGGTTGGGAATCTGGCCGATGTTGGCGCACTCATCGATCAGACAGCGTACATGCACCGGGAGCCGCCCACCGTACACATCATCAGCCTTTTCACAGAGCAGGTTAAATAGCTGGGTGTAGATCATGGAAATCAGGAAGTTGAAGGTGGAGTCCGTGTCGCTCATGATGAGGAACAGAGCTGTTTTTCTGTCACCCAGAGTGTCCAGCTCCAGCTCATCATAGGCCGTGATCTCCCGGAGCTCCTGAATGTCAAAGGGTGCAAGACGGGCACCGCAGGAAATCAGGATCGACTTGGCGGTTTTGCCTGCCGCCAGCTTATATTTCTTATACTGCCGGACGGCGAAATGGTTGGGCTTGCGCGCTTCCAAGCGCTTGAACATCTGATCCACGGCGTTCTCGAAATCCTCATCGTCCTCCCGAACCTCCATGGCATTCAGGAACTCGATCAGCGTGGCGAAATTCTGCTCCTCATCCGGGGCTTCATAGTGGATGTAGCCGATCAGCGCTGTGTACAGCAGCGTTTCGGCCTTTAGCCAAAAATCGTCGCCGGATTTTCCGTCACCCTTGGTGTTGGCAATGAGGGTGTTCACCAGCTTCAGAATGTCCTTCTCACTGTGGATGTACGCGAACGATAGTGATAGGTAACCCTTTGAAATTATCTCCGGGTTTTCCCCCACTTCACACCGGACATGCGACTTTCACCGCATCCGGCGTTCCATCAAGCATAGTTTCAGCAGTGATACACAATCACTCTTTCACATTGGCTAAGTTTGCTACTTTGCTGCCAGTAGCGGCAGTCCTGCGGTAGCACGCAGTTTGTTCACTTTGGTAATAACTTTGGCATTCAGAGAGTATTCCTTCACCAACGCCACTACAGACATCATGTCTTCCGAGCTGACTATTGCCAATCCCTGCAAAGAAAGAAGCAACAGGTTCTGGTAGCTGTCATTGCCCTTCTTACAATCGTTTGTTTTCCTGTAACAGATACAGGTTTGAACATCCAGTTTCTTCCCGGTGATTGCACATTTACCGTCTTGCCCTGCATAGAGGGAGACCCGGTTGTCGTTGTATCTCACTGATTCGGTCGGTATCGGATGCCTCATCAGCCAGAGCATTGAATTTACGTCAATCCTGAGATTATCGTGTATCTCTGCTCTACCTTCGGGCGTATACGGATTGATTTTTCGGCTTTTTCGCATTGGAATCTTGAATTGCACGTAGGCTAATGGAACCAGTGGCGTTTCTCCAATCCATCGCATTTGCTTCGATTTTCCGTACCGTTTCCTCAGATATCTGTTTTTGATTTCGCCCTGCTTCTTGATTCCGTCAATACGATGGAGAAGCTGTCCATTGATTGGACGGGCGATATCGCTGAAATTCAAGTTGACCCTTGTCGCAATGCAGTAATAGTCCTGCACTCCGATAACCTTGGCATTATAGTCCCCCACATTCAGGCTTATTTCTTCAGCCGTCTTACTACTTTGTATTGCCTTGACACTGTCAGCCATTTCCTTGCTGATTCTGTGTATGGCTTTATCGCAGACATTTGAAGTTATCACCCACGAGTTACTTTTGCGCCGCAGTTTTATACGAAAACCCAGAAACTCACTGTCACGCTTTCTGAGATTAGTCACTTTTGACTTTTCATCAGACACTTCCAGTTTTAGCCGTTTCCATAGCCAGTCTTTGACTGCATAATAGGTTTTCTCTGCATCCTCCTTGGTTCTGCAAAATATCTTGAAATCATCCGCATAACGGACAATCCGCATCTCCTTGAGGTTGCTTTTCTTCAAGGCTGTATAGCTGTTGCACTTTTTCTCTGCGCCGTTGGGATAGTAGGTCACTTTACACGGATGTTTCATGTGCCTCACCATTTCATCCCACTGAGAGGCAATCCACCAGTCCAGTTCATTGAGGACAATGTTTGCCAGCAATGGTGAAAGGATACCACCTTGCGGCGTTCCCTTAGATGGGAGGACGGTTTCTCCATCAGGCATTTCGATTGGCGCTTTCAGCATGGCCTTGATGATCTGAATCAACTTGGTGTCCCGTATACCTAAAGTCCAGATCTGTTTCAGCAGCTTTCTGTGGTCAACGTTATCGAAGAATCCTTTAACGTCCACATCGACTACATAGTGAAGCTTGTTCCTTTGGGCGAGTCCATACGCATAGGAAATCGCATTTTCTGCGCTCCGACACGGTCTGAACCCATAAGAGTGCTCATAGAACTTTGCTTCGCAGATTGGCTCCATGACCTGCAAAATACATTGCTGTACTATTCGGTCAATAATACACGGTATTCCCAGAGGCCTCATCTTTCCGTTTGGCTTTGGTATTTCTACTCTTTTTACTGCTTTTGGTTCATACCTCCTGAACTGTTTCTGGATGAGCTTTACAAACTTATCCTCTGGCATGACTGCCAATGATTCTATTGTCCGCCCATCCGTGCCTGCGGTATGACTGCCATCATTGCCTTTAATATTTCTGAATGCCAGCTTGATGTTGCTTGGGGCGCTGATAATATCCATCAGATGCCCAAAAACTTCACCGTTTTTGCTGTCGGCATACAGACTGTCAAAGGTTTTCTGCATGTCATAGTATTCCGCATGGCGCAACTTGCTTTTCTTCTTAGCTTTTTGTGCCATGTACATCACCCCATTTCTATGAAACCGAGCGACAATTTCTTTTTCTTACTCGACTGCATGAATAGTGGTTGTGTACTGCTGACGTTTTGCCTGACTTGTGGCCATTCCTAACCGTCCTCTTTTTCGCAGACGATATCATCGGTTCGACCACTGCTTTTCAGCAGGAATTCATCCGCTTATTATTCTTCGCCGGATTATCCAGTAGACTTCCTGCCTTTCCTTGTTCCGATAATCCTATCTGTACATACATACCTTTAGGTGTTCCCTCTGGGCCTGACAGCTTGGACACGCCTGTAACGTGCCACGGCGTTTCGTAACAACCATTTCTACTAAACCGTACTGCCTGGGCTTTAACCCACACACCCATTTCTGAGCGTGGCACTTTTAGACCTTTACATTCGGGAGTTTCGTCAGACATCCCTGTCATTCTCACCATGGGTATCTTATAGACCCCCGGCATATAGGATGCACCGCCCACCTCTGGACAGCTTTCGTCAGCTTAACCTGCTACGGCATCTCTCTGCCGACTTTACCGGGCTTCACACAGAGTTTGACCTCTGCATGCCGGAGTATCAGGGGAGGCGTTTCAGGGCGTTACCCCTTCATTCCACCTCTCGAATTATCAGTTCACAGAACTGATTGAAACAGCGCTGTGCGCCACCTTTTCAGCGGCGAACAAGTCGCACGATTGTAGTGCATGGATTTCTTGAAGTTGATGGTGTTGAAGATTTTGATGCGATAGCCGTTTTTCTGGAGGGCCATGCCGCAGTCGAGGACGATATCGCCCTTCGGATCAGTGACAACGTAGGAGCTATGCATTTGAAGCAGGTTTGGCTTGAGCCAATAGCGCGTCTTGCCGGAACCAGAGCCGCCGACCACCAGCACATTTTTGTTCCGGGCATACTTGGGATTCTTCGGACGGTTGGACATGGTCAGCCGCTCTGTTTTCGTGAGAATGATGTTCTGAGAAAAATCCGGGTCCTCAAAGGGGGCAATGTCCTTGTGCGTGCCCCAACGGGCGCTGCCGTATTCCTCATTGTGACGGTACTTTTTCGCATTGCGGCCTTTGAGATAGACGGCCAATCGCAACAGGCAGCCGCAGGCAGCGCCGAACATCAAATCAGCAGGGTGAATACTAGGCCAGGGAGATTGAAACATGGTTCCCAGCATGGAAAGAAAGCTCATGGTGTGGGCGGAAAGGCCGGAGTCGCTGGAGGTGCGCCAGGCAAGGGAGAGTTTGGTGGAAACGAATGCAAACAGCATGTATGGAACGGCCTGGATGGCATACTGTTTGATCGTAGTTTTGGTTATTCGCAAATAGGGAAACCTCCTTCTATCGGATGAAAAATGTGCTGCCCAATCCCTGCGACATATGGTATAATTCAGACACGATGTGTTAGAGCGCGAGTCTAGAAAAAGTGCTGCGTATGCGCAGAAAGCGAGGACGAACTACATGGCAAAGAAACGGAAAAAGAAATCCAATCAATTTCACGCGGAGATAGAGCACGACTGCAATTATGAGGATCCGCGGGTTCTGAATGCCATGATCCGCAGAACCTACCAGCAATTCACGCAGCGTTATAAGGAAAATACTCGGTTCAACGAACGCATGAACTACGATCCCGCATGACAGAAACGGAAAGCGATATATCGCTGCCCAATGAGGTGCAGGCCAGAACCGTAGTCTTTGGCGGCCATGACACCTGGGCAAAAGCCATAAAGCCCATGCTGACCGGCAAAATTCGTTTTGTTGACCGCACCATGCAGCCAAATGCGGACCTGATCCGCCGAGCCTCCGAGGTATGGCTGCAATCCAACTCTATGAGCCATCACACCTATTACACGATTATGAATATTGTACGGGCGCACAACATTCCGCTTCGATATTTTACCTTTGCTTCCGCAGAAAAGTGTGCGTTGCAGCTGGCTGAGGCAGACCAGCTCAATGAAAGAAACTATGGAGAGCAATGAGAACTAGATTGCGCTTAGCTTTTGAGGTGTTATTCAGCAATTGGGGATGGCTCCTTTGTGTTCACTTAGGTTTAGCGTACGTCAATGAAGATCGGAAAAACGCAAAATATACTTTGTGTACAAGTGTTGTTCATATAACAAAAAAAGCAGACCCTTGAGTTATCATTCAAGAGTCCGCCTGGAAATTAGGTTTAATGTTTGAACTGCGATATTTGCCAAATAATATATTTTTTCGCAATTTCAACTTGCTGAGTTCCTTTTTCAAATGTAAATGTGTTCTCGCTGAACTGATTGCTTGCTTGATTATTCATCTGAAGGGAGGAGGTTTCGAGCTGAAGGTAGCCTATTGTGAGTCCCGGTTCTTTGTATTGGATACCAACGACATCGTGATAAAAAACTGTTTTTTCGCCATCGGTAGCATTACTTGTCAGTACCGATCCAATTGTTAGATCGGTGGAAATCACTACACGATCGTCGTATACTTTCATGCTACGTCCACGACAACCTTCAAGTTCGAAAACCGCAGGATGCTGTTCTTGGTAAGTGTTTATTGCATCCATTACTCGAGAGATTTCGTCCTTTTGGTAATTCTCTTGAAATTGGCGCTTTTCTTTGGCATCCTTTGCTTGGCTTTTAAGCATATCGATTTCGTCTTGCGTTTGTGGAATATTCAAAAAGTTTGCAAATTCATTGCGTTTACGAGTGTCCTTAATTGCACAATTTAGCAATATACGGACTTCTTCTTGTGCGGTAACATCTTTACATTTTGCGGCATTGACCTTGTCAAAGCATGTAGAACAAAGAGTGTATGTTTCACCAGCAGGAACTCCTTGGATTCTTTCGCCTACGAGGAACGGTTCGCCTTCCATAAACGAAAGCTTTTTGCCGCATAATCTACAATTTGCCATGGGAAACCCTCCATCCATCATTTACTAAAGCACAGGTCAATTATATACTTGTGGAAATAGTATTACAAGATCTAAAAGACAATACACAAATCCATTCCTCCTCGCTAGCGTTACATAGTTCTCACCGTCCACGACTTGAAGTTCGGAGGTATCGGTGGGGACTATTCTTCACTAAAATCATTTTTTATGATTTGCATTGACTATTATACGCAAATCTGCGTATAATAGCATTGGAGTGATTTACATGAAACTGAAGCAATACCGGGAACAGCTGGGCTACACCCAAAAGGAGCTGGCAGATCGAAGCGGGATCAACTATCGTTCTCTCCAGGACTACGAGCAGGGCCACAAGCGCCTTGCGTCTGCCAACGGCGAAACGCTGCTTCGGCTGTCCATGGCGCTGGGCTGCTCCGTGGAGCAGCTGTTCGATGATCCCGATGATACCGTGGCTGGTGCGCCGCTGCACAAAGAAAATAATGTCCCAGTTGAGAGAATCACCGCACAGCCCCTGTTTTGCTCCAGATACAAGGTGCCGGGACGCTGGGAGTACCACAATGGCGGAATCTGCACGGTGTTTTATTACGATGACAGGATTATCCGGCTCCCGTTCGATGCGGTATTTACGGAGGAGCGGATATTGTGGGCGGCGGATGCCGCAGAGCTTCAAATGGAGTCCGCAATCGATGAGATCCTGTTCCAAAAAGAATTTGCAAATTGGGGGCTGTGAGCTGATGTCGGAAAGCATGTTTTATTTGATGGGCTTGATCCACAGATCAACATAGAAGCAATTCTGAAAGGCTATCATCGGAAAATAGAACTGCTCAGTCAATGGATGAAGTGATTCAGCCTGAAGCGTAAACCACGCAGAACACGTTGTATGAGACAAGGCTTTGTGGTATAATAAAAGCAGAAACAATGAAGTGAGGTGCTTTCTATGACAATCGATTCGTTAAAACGCAGCCTCTTGAATATTGTGGAAGCATATCCGATTCGCCGCATTACGCTATTTGGTTCCAGAGCGGATGGTACCAATCGTGAGGACAGCGACGTGGACTTGATCATTGAATTTTCCGCTCCGATCACACTTATGACGATTTCAAGGCTCCGCTGCGAGTTAGAGGAACTGCTTGGCTTGGGCGTAGATATTATTCACGGCCCAATCCAGCCAACGGACATGATTGAAATTGGGAAGGTTGTTGAGCTTTATGCAGCATAGAGATAGAATTGTCCTGCAAAAGGTTATCAGCGAAATAGACATCGGAACAGGATTGCTGGGCGATGCAACGCTTTCAGAATTCGCAGAGAATGAGCTTCTCAAACGTGCTGTCTGCATGACGGTGATCAATATCGGTGAGCTAATTAAGAACACGTCAGATGAATTGCGAAGCGCACACCGGGAAGTCCCGTGGAAGGCTGCCGCTGGTATGCGGGACATTGCGGCGCACAAATATCAGACTCTGCGTATGGAGGATGTTTACAATACCGCCAAAATTGATTTTGCAGAGTTACGAAGCATGCTTCAAGCAATTTTAGATGAGGAATTATAACGCTTCCGCCTGGATCACGCCGATTCAGGCGGTTTTTCATGTTCCTTACCTCTGCACCAGTGGTATGTGTGCAAAAGTGTAATTTTTGAGTGAATAAATGTATGAAAAGTGTAATAACTGTGCCATAAAAATAGTTGAAAAGTGTATAAGAATAAAGAAGCATGCCCCTGAGCAGATGTTTACGTTCTGCTCAGGGGCGTTTTTCACGCGGTACGTTTCCCCCGAACCAGCAGCCGATGGCTGTTCACTCCCACCGGCACGCAAGTTACCAGCGTCACATAGTCCTCACCGTCCACGATTTGAAGCTCGGAGGTATCGGTGGGGGCTACTTTTTTGACCTGATCCACAGTATAGGTGAGATCCCGGTCATACACATGGATATAGAACACATCCCCTTCCTTGAGTTTGGGCAGGTCGGTGAACAGCCGGGCCCCGCTCATGCCGGAATGCCCCGCCAGGACTGCATGGGTGCTGGGGCCGCCCACGGGCATGGAGGTCTCCGGCAGGTGGCCCACGCCCTTCATAAGAATGTCATTGCTGACCCCGTGGTAAATGGGCAGGAACACGCCGATGCTGGGAATTTCCACATAGCCCATGACCCCAGACGGGGTGACGTTCAAGAGCGAATCATATTCGGCATTGTCTGCATTTCCATCCCGGAAGGGATCGGAGACCAGCTTCACCTGATCGGCCAGCTGGTCGTTGTAATTTCTGGCCCGTTCCAACTCTGCCTCGGCGTCCCCATCGTCCAGATTTTCCACCTGATCCGTATATTCCACATAGAGCTCGGACTGATGGCGGATACTGAGCCAGTTGGAGAGCGTCGGATACAGGAGCATTCCGCAGCCGGAAAGAAACAGCACCGCAGAGATCAGAATGGGGAGCGCCCTCGGATGAGAGCGCTCCCTGCGTTTGCTGCCCCGGCTCATGCGCGGCGCTTCCGGGTGAGTACGACTGCGCTGCCAACTGCGGCCAGCAAAGCCAGAATGCCCATGCCGTACAGCAGCTTGTTGCCTCTGCCGCCGGTCTTGGGCAGCTCAAAGTTGGCGGTGTTGATGACGGTCAAGGGTGCCAGCGCGGAGACGGAACCGTTGTCCTCCAGCATTTCCACGGCCTTGCCGTTGACCGTAGCGGAAGCTGTCAGGAGATTTGCACCGCAGATATCGCAGACCTGAGTACCGGCGCTCTGGGAGATCACCACGGTAATGTCCTCCTTCAGCAGTGCATAGCCGCTGTCCGTGGCGGTCTCAGTGATCACATAGGTGTCATCCTCCAGCCCCTTCACCAGAACCTTGCCCTTGTTGTTGCCTTCGGACATGGGCACAAACTGCGTGGCTTCGGCCTCCTCGGTGGTGTGGCCGGTGACGTAGTAAGCTGCATCATGCGATATGACGCTGCCACAGCATGTTCAACAGACCGATTTGGTCGGAATCCATAGCTGTTGTTGCTGAATTTGGCTTCACAGATTGGCTCCATGACCTGCTTAATACATTGCTGTATCAGCCTGTCCCATATGCAGGGGATTCCCAGCGGTCTGGTGGAACCATTAGGCTTTGGAATGTCTTTACGGCGTACAGGTCTTGGCCTGTAGCCATGGCAACTGCCCGAGACAATGAAGCGCACCTGTTGTATTACTTCCTCTGGTGTAAGCACCCCGATACTTTCAATCGTTAGATTGTCTGTTCCCGGGGTACAGCTACCTTTGTTGGCTTTCATATTTCGATAAGCCAGCAGAATGTTTTCCCGAGACAGAATTAAGTCCATGATGTTGGTAAATATGCCGCCATTTGCGCTTTTGGCATATAGTTCATCAAAGGTGCTCTGTAAGTCGTAATACTCAGAATGTCTTATATCATCAACGCACAGTTGTTTTTTATAAATCTCTTTAGGCATAAGGCATCACTCTCCTTTCGGCGAGGACCCTTTTAGTCATACTCGAAATCCTTATTGTGATTAAATAATTCCAATTTTACCTTCGTGACTTGAGGCCATCCCTCTGTTTCCATTACAGAAACTTCATTGGTCCGACCTCTGCTTTTCAGCATCGGTACGGTGGCTTATTGTTCTTCGTCCACCTACAGATAAATCTGTCCGATACCTTTCCTCGTTCCAATAATCCTATCTTTACATATACCTTTACCTTGATGTTTCATGGCTTCCAGCTTCATCTTGTAGGCGAAAGCCCGCTCGCTGGGGAGAATGGTTTCCCGCTGCAAATTGGCATCCACCATGGCAATCACTGCCGCATCATCGTCCATATTCCGCACAATCACCGGAATGGTTTTCAGCCCTGACAGCGCTGCGGCGTGCAGCCGCCGATGGCCGGAGATGATCTCATAGCCGCCCTCTGGCCGGGGCCGGGCAATGGCCGGAGCAAGCACCCCATACCGGGCAACGCTTTCCACCGTCCGCTGCATGGCCGCGTCATCCACCACCTTGAAGGGGTGATTCTGAAAGGGGTGAAGTTCGGCCAGCGGGAGATTCTGAATCTTTTCCAGATTGTCCTGACTGCGGGTTTCTTCAGTGGAAAAAATCTCATCGTAGCTGCTCAAGCTGACGTTTGCGCCTCTTTTCGGCATCGCTCAGTACCTCCTTCTGGTTGACGATGGCGATTACAGTTGGTTTTGACATGAATTTGCCTCCTGTGGATTTTGGCTCTGGGCCATATCGTGGTTGACCCGGAGCTGATAGTAGGTGTCGATGGTATCCGGGGCGTTGTAGATCGCCGCCAGCAGATACTGCCGAACGTCCTTGATTTGGGTGGTAGTCTTAGTCAGGCCGTCCATGACCATGCGGATGTGGTCGGCGTCCAGTTTCATGAATTGGGACTTGACCACGGCGGCGGGCATGTTCTGCTTCCGCACGCGAACGGTAGGCGCATCGGTTAGCAACACGCTGAGAATCAGACTTTTGATTTCCTCCAGCATTTTCTGCTGGAGGGGATATTCCTGACGCAGAACCTCCAACTGAAGCTGACCATCCAAATAGCGATCATAGGCATCGCGCTTCGCTTCATATCCTTCGTCCAGAATAGAATGACTCGAATTAAGATTACTGGATTCAGTCTTGATTAGATTCGTATTGATTCCTGATGATTTTCGAGATTCTGGAATGATGATTTCCGTAGACTCTGGAATCTCGGTTTTCATCATTCCAGATGGATGATTTTCGTGATTCTGGATTGCTGATTCTCGAGGTGCCTCGCAGAAGTTCTTTACATAGATCAGATTTGGCTTTCCCAGTCCCTGACGTTTTCGCTCGATCAGCCCCGCTTTTTTCTCAAGTTCCCGGAACAGGGCGGTTGCCTTTTGCGGGCCGCAGTTTAAGGACTCCTGCACATCTGCCAGGGAGAAAATGATGAACACACGATTCTGGTCATCCACCCATTTGTTCTTGATGGACAGGGAGACCCGATCCAGCAGCAGTCCATAGAGTACCTTGGCGTCGGTGGAAATGTCCCGGTAGCGGTCATCGGTGAACAGGATCTTCGGAATTCGGTAGTAGGCGTATTGGCTGGCCTGCTCGGAATAGATATAATCAAGCATAAACATTACCTCCGATCAAGTTTCTGTGGCTGCTTCGTTTTCCCGAGTCGTATATCACCCCCTGTAAACAGAAATAGCGCCTGTCCTGCGGGAGTGGAGCCGTGCAGGACAGGCGCTATGTATCAGGTCAAATGAATGAATTCTTGCAAAATGGACGAGTAAACGCGAAATTGTATGCAAAAGGAATTTGTGACGGAAAATGTTTCGTCATTTTGACGAACAATCCATTTATCAGCTAAATATGGAGTTTAAAAGAAATAAATGGAATATATATCATGATAATTCAATTTAATGGGCCGAATCTGTAAGTATATGTTATTTTTCGATATGAGGTCGGAACATCAAGGTCGGCCGCAGCCTCCATCTTGAACTTGTCCAGAGCCTCGCGGGCCTCGGGTACCACTGCATTGTTGTTGGATTTCATGATACACATCTCCTTCATTTTTACTCGGCAATACCAAAGGATTTGTGGCGCTCGCAGAACTTGCATAGCGTGGATGAAATCATTCGGTATCGCGGCGGTCTTTGTGACCATCCATATTGTTGCCGGAAACGAAAAAGATATGATTTGTAATATTATGAAACGGACGTTAAAATTGGATGCAGTGCAATGGAATCTTACAGATTCATTGCAGTATAGTAGCCTTCCCGAATTGCGTCGCCCATCTTCCGGGCGGCGGCGCAGTCACCGATGGTATAGGTCTCGGGGACAACGGCCTTCTGGAGCTCCTCCACGATGGAAGTTCTGGGCC
>OLSL01003401.1_pt1 | contig 11365 bp, 16 predicted proteins | sample 1672511 | NCBI WGS metagenome assembly OLSL01 (sample SAMEA3136694, study PRJEB25190) | human gut metagenome | biome: human gut; feature: human-associated habitat; material: faeces | place: Austria | collected 2013
GGAAATATTTTCAACTTCATCGATGTCTTTTCCAATTTCAGGATCAACGGTTCTTACATGTTCCTTATAGTCATTCCAGGTTTTCATAATCATTCAGCCTCCTTTCGGGCAAGGTAATCATCACGTTCAGCCTTTGCCCGTTCAATTTCGCGCTTGGGAGTTTTTTGAGTTTTCTTGCGGAATTGATGCAAAAGCACAAAGGTATCATTTTTGAAATAAAAATATAAAACACGGTTATTGCCTGGGCGAAGCTCCCAGATATCATCATCAAGGTGTTTTGTGATATTTTCATTAAGCCGTGTACCATTATCTTCGAGGAGCTGGATGTACAAACTTATCTGCTTGTATTGAATACGGGCATCTTTGTTTGTAGCTGCTTTGACTCGAAGAGATTCAAGAAATTCCCAAAGCTCTGATCTGCCATTGGAATCTTCGTAAAATTCAATGTTGTACATTAGTATATGTTCTCCAAGTGGAAATATTTATTCTATATACATGATAGCATTTATGCTATCAAAAAGCAAATAAAAAATGAAAGAAGGAAACAAAATTTGAGTGAAAAAAATATAAAATTAGTAATTGCCGAGAAACCTTCGGTGGCACAGTCCATTGCAAAGGTAATCGGTGCAGATAAGAGAGAGGACGGCTACCTGGAGGGCAAGGCAATAATCGATTTTACTGAATATGGAGTACCACAAAACAGAAAGAGAATAATTATATTTGGTGTGCGTAAAGAGTATTTTGGTGATAAAGCAGAGCAAATTGTAAATTTATTTTATAAAGAGTATTTACCGAAATATAAAGTAAAAAGAAAGAAGACTGTTTATGAAGCAATAGGGGATTTACCAAAACTATATCCTGAAAAAGAAACATCAAAAGTAAATGGTGTAAGAACCAGACATTCATTATCAGAGCCAAGTGTGGAAAATCATATTGCAAGATGGCAAAGTGACAGAGATTTGGGAATTTTCAAATTATTGACAGAGGATATAGAATCTGGAAGAAATCAATACACATCTATAGACGCTCTGAAAAAATTATATACAAAAATGACCGGAAAAGAATCAAATGTACATAAGTATCATGTAATTAAATGGGATGAACCAAGTAATTTGATACCAGCTCATTTATATAAGGATGGATTACGACATATTCATCCTGATTCTACACAGCAAAGGACAATAACAGTAAGAGAAGCGGCCAGGCTACAAACATTTCCTGACGATTATGTATTTTATGGAAGTAACATGGATTTGTATAAGATGATTAGAAATGCGGTGCCACCTTTGTTTGCAAAAAGTTGTGCAAATGCAGTTCATGATATTTGGAAGGATTATGTCGGCTGATAATTGAGGAGGTAATGAGATGGCATATACTACTCAACAAGCAATAGAAACATTAAATGGTTATTTATCGATAAATGAGAACGATAAGAAATACATTGATGATACAAAAAAAGAGGTTTCGTACTTGAACTATCGTCTGGTGAAAGGATTGTAATATTTGTATATCCGCTTGTGCATAAGCAAGATAATACAAAAAATTATTTTGATACAAGAGATAGTGGTGCTTATGAACGCGGAGTTGCGTGGAAATATGCACAGAAAGAAGGACTGAAGTATTTTTGCCTGGGGGTAAATGATCAGGTAGATAAATATGAAGATTATATATTCAGTCTTGAATGTGATGAAAAAGAAGTTGAAAAAATATCAGGCACAGAGAAAAATGGATATAAGGCTGTTGGATTTGTAACAACAGAATTGAATTTGAGAAGACAGGTAGTTATATATGGCTGATGTGTTGACAAAAGAGCAGAGAAAAAAGAATATGCAGCATATCAGGGCAAATGATACCAAAATTGAAGTCCGGCTCCGTAAGGCATTATGGAATAAAGGTTACAGGTACAGAAAAAATTACAGGAAACTTCCCGGGAAACCGGATATTGCTCTGACAAAATATAAGATTGCAATATTCTGTGATGGCGAATTTTTTCATGGTAAGGACTAGGAGATATTAAGACCAAGATTAGAGAAAAGCAATAATAGCGAATTTTGGATTAGTAAGATATCCAGAAATCGGGAGAGGGATGACGAGGTAAACAAAAAGCTGCTTTTTATGGGGTGGACAGTGATTCGTTTCTGGGGAAATGATATAAAGAAACATACAGATGAATGTGTGAAGGTTATAGAGGAAGCAATTTTTGATATTAAGATTGGAGAAGATGATTTTCCAGACGAATAGAAATTAAGCATGATTTATTATCGAAATAGTTCAAGAAAACAGAGGGAGGAATTCCGTGGAAAAAAAACTATATAGATACATAGGATTTGAAGATTTCGTTAATCTTCTTGTTAATAATAAGGATCGATTTGTTCGTCCAATTACTTGGGATGATAAATATGAGGGATATTTGTTTTCTCACATGGAAACAAAGGATGATATTCGTGAAATTGTGACCGAGATGTATTATTATCTATGAAAATTAAGGGTTGAGAAGTCAGTGCTTTTGGAAAAAGTATGTGGTAAAATATATATACGAGAAGTCTATAAATCGTTGTTTGGCGATTTAGTAAAGCCCGATAGATTAATTTTATGGGGAACAGAAAATTTAAATGTATCGTATTAGGAGATGAAAAAATCGAGATGAAATATAAAGAATATAAGGATAATTATGAATATATATGCAAAATGAATGATTTAAGAGAGTGTATGGTCCAAGATTTTGTTATTGCTCCATTTTTGAAAAGTATTTTACCAAAATGTGACATTATTCCCGTAGATATTAAAGTTTCTAGTGGTAGCGGAAAACATAATTACGGGAAATATTGTGGAAAGGGACCAAACGAGAAATATCGGACTCCAGATTTATGTATAGCACAAGACTGGAGATGGAACAATGAAGAAGATGAGTGTCCTACTAGTTACATTGCAGTTGTTGAAATTAAATCAGTAGGTGATAGTTCAAATTATATAGTATCAAATACAAAAGATCGTAAAGGTAAGTCTTTTAGAGATAAAACTTTAAATTATTTGAAGGATATTGGAAACAGTAGTGTTAAAAATGAAATAGAAGCACATTTGTCTAAAAATAAAACAGTTCTCTTTACGGATGGTGTTACTTGGTATTTCTTTGAAAAAAATGAGAACGCTTTAGAGGAAAACAAAGCAGAGATGTTTGAATTGGGAATAAGAATAATAGACGAAAAAAAGTTTGACCATATAAAATGGAATGAATCGGAAAAGAGATACAATGACCTCAAAGAGAAAATTAAAGCATTATGTGAATCATAATACTTTGGATGGAATGTTGCAAGAATGGCCAGGAGCGAGCCAGTTCATCATTGTCATGGATACTTGGTTTGAAAGACTGATGGCGGAATAATAGAAGCTGTGATAGAATAAAGAAAACGATTTGAAGTGCTAATTTAGAGGACAAAGCTTATGAAAAGCGAAAGTATAATTAAAGGAGTCAGCATCGGAATATCAACAGCAATACTTTGGAGTATTGTTTTAAACAGCAAGGTTGTTGGAATTGGAGTGGGTATATGTCTGGGTATATCTCTTGCTATATCTGACAGTCCTATTTCTTCTAAAAAAGATAAAGATACGTGATGATACAACTTCTAGTTTTTGAAACTGAGAAATCGGAATTTGTCTTGACTTTATAAATTTCCCCGCCTGATTTGCCCCGTTCATTGTCCAGATAGTACATATAGCAGTGGTCACAGCCCTCACTGTATTTGCGGCAGCCATGCCAGGGATTCCAAATATCACTGCTCATACCGATTCCTTTCCAGTTCGCAAATCAGACTGTGAGGCATTCTTCGTGGCCCACGTACCGCACCAATCCCATAGGCTTTCAGCTTCTCAAACGGGAGAAAAGACGGGTTGTACTGATCCAGCTTTTTCAATCTCATCACATGGTTCATATGTACGTTGCCATCATCATAATGGTAAGGAATATTGACTTCTGTAGCTTCGCACCGATATAGAACAGCGGAAACCGGGGCCGTAACATATAGACAGACAACATCGCCAACGGCTACTTCCTCCTGTTTATAGCCTTGGTCAGTAGTTTGATACTATGTACGAACTTTCTGCGTACTTGCTTTCGTTTTCGGATACCGTACAATATTTATACAATGAATCGTCAAGAGAGGAGGCAACAAGGTGACTTCTTTAACCATAGAACAAAAAAGAGTGGACATATACCCAAGCGCAAAGCCGGGCAGCCCAGTTATCTATCTCAACACCTTTTCCAATGCCGTTAACAGTGTGTATAAAAACCTGATGGCGCTCGGCTGCCCAGATTTCTGTCTGGTGGCGGTCAGTAAGCTGAAATGGGATCATGACATGACACCGTGGTATATGGGGCCGATCTCTAAACACGATACGCCCTGCACCGGGGGTGCGGATGATTACCTGAAACTGCTTCTGGATGAAATTATGCCGGAAGCGGAAGCGCTCCTTCCCGGTGCGCCCGCCTGGCGGGGCCTCGCCGGTTACTCGCTGGCCGGGCTGTTCGCCCTCTACGCTCTCTACCAAACGGATGTGTTTGCCCGCGCAGCGAGTATGTCAGGTTCCTTCTGGTTTGAGGGCATCATGGAATATGTGTGCTCCCATGAGATGAAGCGCAAACCTGACTGTCTGTATTTTTCTCTCGGAGACAAGGAGAGCTCCACCGATAATCCGATTTTGAACGTTGTGCAGCAGAATACGCAGGAGATAGAAACACTGTGCCACGGGAAAGGCATCGAAACCACCTTCGTACTGAACAGTGGCAGCCACTATCAGGCGTGCAACAAGCGCACAGCGGCTGGCATTCACTGGATATTAAATAGATAAACCGACAAGGAGATAAAACGATGGATACGATTTATTCGCTTTTTCAGAAAGTAGTTAAAGAACATGAAAATGCCCCGGCTATCATTGAAAACGACCGCGCCATGACTTTTGGAGAGCTGTCCAACATGGTGGATATGATCACGTGCAGCTTTCCGCAGGAAGTACACAGCATCGGCATCGTCATGCGTCACCGAACCGAGATGATTGCCTCGATTCTGGCGGTACTCAAATGCGGCGGCCGATATGTCCCAGCCGAGCCGGATTTTCCCACCGGGCGCATCCATGACATGATGACCGAGGCACAGGTGGATTTTGTGCTGACGGAACACGCCTTTGCGCCCAAACTGAGCAGTTTCCCCATCCGCTATACAGATTGTGAGATCTGCGGCGTGGAGACGCCCTCCTGGAAGCGCAACGCCATCGAAGACCCGGAACGCCCCGCCTATGTGCTGTATACGTCAGGTACCACCGGGCGGCCCAAAGGTGTCTGTGTCACCAACCGCAATGTTTGCCATTATGTCCGTGCCTTTGCCAACGAGTTCCATCCCGGCCCCGGTGATGTCATGCTGCAATATTCCGTCTGTTCTTTTGACATCTTTGTGGAGGAAGTGTTCACCAGTCTGCTGAATGGTGCCGCTCTGGCCATCCCCGCTGACGAGGATAAGGCCGACATCCATGCATTGATGGCTTTTGTGGAACGCCACCATGTGACTATGATCAGCGGCTTTCCGTATCTGCTGGCAGAAATGAACCACCTGTCTGTCATTCCGTCCTCTCTGCGGCTGCTTATCAGCGGCGGCGATGTGTTGCGGGGCGTTTATGTGGATCACCTGCTGAACAAAGCAGAGGTTTACAACACCTACGGCCCCTCCGAGACAACGGTCTGCGCCTCCTATTACCGTTGTAATAGTGGAACTGTGCTGGAGGACGGTACCTATCCCATCGGTCATCCTGTACTAGGTGCGCAAATCAGGATTCTGGATCAGTCTGGCAACGAGGTTGCCAAAGGGCAGACGGGTGAGATTTGCATTTATGGCGGCGGTGTATCTCTGGGCTACATTGGCGACCATGCCGAGGAAAACAGAGCTTTTGAGCGGCAGCCGGACGGTAGCACCATGTACCGCAGCGGCGATTTGGGCTATATCCTGCCGGATGGCAACATTGCATTCCTGCACCGCAAGGACGACCAGATCATGATTTACGGCAAGCGGGTGGAACTTGCCGAGGTGGAGTCCCGGCTCTATCGGTGCAAGGATGTGCAGCAGGCTATTGTCCGGGCTTTTACAGACGAGGATGGACTGTCCTATATGACCGCCTATGTGGTGCCTTCCGACAATAAGCTGAAAGTCTCGGAAGTAAAAAAAGAACTGTCTGAAAATCTGACTTCCTTTATGATCCCAGAGTTCTTTGTGAAGATGAAGCAGATTCCTTTGAATGTCAACGGTAAGCCGGATGTGTCGAAACTGCCGGTGGTAATGAAAGCGGGGGCATTATAATGGAGATTCAGATCCGGCAGGCCACGATCCAGGACCTGAATGTATTGATGCAATGGCGAATGGAAGTCTTGCATGAGGTATTCTCCATCCCCTCGGAGCGGTCTGTAACAGAGCTGGAATCGGAAAATCGCCGCTACTATCAAACAGAACTGCCGCAGGGCGGACATATTGCCTGCTTTGCCTACGTAGGGGAGGAAATCGTCGGCTGCGGCGGGATATGCCTCTATCATGAGATGCCCTCACCGGACAATCTAAACGGGAAATGTGCCTACCTGATGAACATTTATACCCGGCCGCAGTTTCGCGGACACGGCATAGGGAACAGAATCGTCAGGTGGCTTGTAGAGCAGGCTCGTCAGCGGCATATTTCAAAAATTTATCTTGAAACCTCAAACAAAGGCAGGCCGCTGTATCAAACAATCGGTTTTGCCGATATGAAGGATATGATGAAACTGTCCCGTGAAAAATAAGCAAAATCAAAGGAGCATACATACAATGGAGCCAATCATCTGAAACGTTGAAGTAAAAAGCGTCCTCACAAAATCCAATTTGCCTGTGAGTGATTATTATTCGGTCAATCCTTATGTGGGCTGTGGCCACGGCTGCAAATATTGCTACGCATCTTTTATGAAGCGTTTTACCAATCACCCGGAGCCCTGGGGAGAGTTCATAGACGTTAAATTTTGGCCGGAAATCAAACACCCGGAGCGGTATGCAGGGAAAGAACTGTTTCTCTGTTACGTGACCGACCCATATCAGCCGCTGGAGGAAACCGCCTGCCGCACCCGCGCCATTTTGGAGCAGATGCAGGGCAGTGAATGTAGCCTCAGTATTGCTACCAAGTCTGACCTGGTGCTGCGTGACCTTGACCTCATTAAAACATTCCCCAATGCGCGGGTATCCTGGTCGATCAAACACACTGGACGAAGATTTTCGCGCTGATATGGACAATGCAGTGAGCATTGAGCGGCGGCTGGCCGCTATGAAAGCATTCCATGATGCTGGTGTGCGCACCACCTGCTTTATCTCGCCGATTTTCCCCGGCCTCACCGACCTGCCCTCCATCATCCACCGGGCGAAGAATCAATGTAATTTGGTCTGGCTGGAAAACCTAAACTTGCGGGGCGGTTATAAGAAAACGATTTTTGACTATATAACGGAAAAACATCCAGACCTGCTGCCGCTGTACGATATCATTTACAATAAAAAAGAACGCAGCTACTGGTCAATGCTGGATGCGCAGATGCGGCAGTTTTGCCAAGAGGAAGGGCTACTGTATGTCCGGGATGATGATTCCATCAAACGCCCGTTCAACGATCCGCCTATCGTGGTCAATTATTTTTTCAACGAAGAGATTATCCCTCGGCCAAAATGCAGAAGAACAGGTAATCAAAACTATATAGTAACATGCAGAAAGCTAGAAGTTGTAGAGGTGAGGTTATGAAACGCGCAGAATTAGAATCAGACATATAACGCCGAGACAGATTATCCGTGGCTCAAATATCCGAATTATGAGGTGTTCCGGCATTGTAATAATCGGAAGTGGTTTGCTCTGATTATGGATGTACCAAAGAACAAGCTGGGGCTGCAAGGCGAAGAAATGCTGGAAGTGGTCGATTTCAAATGTGACCCAATTCTGATTGGCACACTACGAGAGGAACCCGGCTTCTTCCCGGCGTATCACATGAGCAAGGATAGCTGGATTACTGTTGCACTGGATGTGCAGCGTATCAGATGACAAAATCAAAATGTTGCTTGATATGAGTTATGAAGCAACGATACCCAAAACATGCAAAAAGAGATACTGACAAATTCAAGTTGAACAAAATCGCTGCGCGATGGCTTGCCAAGGCTGTGGCGCAGCTTTCTTTTTCTCAATAATAAAATAGGCAATGGCAATTCTTACCAGTATTTGATATTGTAAAGTTACCACACAAAACAATTCAATACAGAAAGACACCACTGCCTATGAAAAGAATACCATTTGACCGCTTTTCTGACAAGCGGTTTTATTATGCTAATGCACCTCCATGTAAGCAGGGTTTTTCATTAACTACTGATTTTACATGGAGGATTTTATTATGTACGAAGAAATTTTTAATCAGATTCGATCTGCTGCAAATAAACGGAATCTCAAGGATTCCACGATTCATGCATACTGTACCAGTGTTGCTCATTTTTTGAACCGCACAGCCAAGGATATAGATGCATTAACAACTGACGATGTTGATATATTCCTAACTGAAAAGAAACTTTCCGGGATTTCACCAGAAACATACAATCACTACCATTCAGGAATCCGCTTCTTTTACAAAAAAATATTGAAGAAGAATTGGGATGATGATGACATACCTCGTATGAAAAGGGACAGAAAGTTACCAACGGTGCTTACAAAAGCAGAAATATCAGCTATTCTTGATGCTACGCCAAATTTGAAGCACAAAGCTATGATTGCTACTATGTATTCAGGCGGACTTCGTGTTTCAGAAGTCACACATCTTCATTATGATGATATTTCACGCACGAACAAAACCATACACATCCGTGATGGGAAAAGTCGCTCTGATCGTTATACTTTGCTTGCAGACCGGACGCTCGAAATATTGACAGAATACTGGTTTCAATGTGGCAGACCAAGGGGGATTCTGTTCCCAAGTTCATGGACAGGGGATTATCTTACAAAAGATAGTGTCATTCAGTTTTTTCGTGAAAGCGCCGAAAGAGCAGGCATTCAGAAACATGTCTCCACACATTGTTTGCGTCATAGTTTTGCAAGTCATCTGTTTGAGTCAGGCTGCGATATAAAATACATTCAGGCTCTTTTGGGACATCGTGATCCAAAATCAACAGAAATTTATCTGCATGTAAGCAATAAAACTCTGCTTGGTATTAAAAGCCCATTTGATGAGATGGGTGGTGAATGATTATGGATAAATCATGTACGATACAGGATGTATTTGAACGGTTCTATCCTTCTTATGAAAAGAGGAGTAACCCTCCTGCTCATCACAGAAAAACGGCTTATCACATCAGAAACTGTAAAACAGGAGTTTTTGGTGTAAACATCAGTGTTTGTGAGGACTGCGGATGTATCAGTGTTCACAACAACTCCTGCAGAAGCAGATGCTGTCCCATGTGCCAGGAGTTTCCGAAAGAGAAATGGATTGATGCACAAAAAGAGAACGTATTGGATGCACCCTATTATCATGTAGTATTCACAGTTCCTGAGGAATTGAATTCCATTATTTACAGCAACCAGAAGCTGTTATATGATGCACTGTATCATGCTGCTTCAGCCACATTGAATGAATTGTCAAAAGATGCAAAGTACCTGGGAGCTGATATAGGGTATATCTGCATTCTTCATACCTGGGGTTCTGCAATGAATTATCATCCTCATATTCATACCATTGTTCTTGGAGGTGGGCTTGATGATGAAAATAAATGGAAAGAAACAGGTGGAAATTTTTTTCTCCCATATGGTGTCATCTCAAAGGTGTTCCGTGGAAAATATCTGGATGAGTTAAAAAGCCTGTGGAATGATTCTAAGCTTAAATTTCATGGTACAGCGGAGAAATATCAGAACAGCTATCGTTTTAAAGAACTTCTTGATAAGTGTTATGAAAAGAACTGGGTCACTTACTGTAAAGAAACTTTCAATGGTGCACAGTCGGTTATCAATTATCTTGGAAAATATACCCACAGGATAGCAATCAGTAATCAGCGAATTAAATCCATGAAAGACACGACAGTTACATATGCAGTAAAAGACTATAAAAACGAAGGCTGTTGGAAAGAGAAAACAATTTCAGGAGAAGAATTCATCCGTCGATTCCTGATGCATGTTCCTCCCAAACAATTTGTCAGAATCCGTCACTATGGTCTGCTATCATGTAGAAACAAGAGAAAAAAGATAACTCACTGCAGAAATCTGCTTGGATGCAAGAAATACATTTCTACATTAAAAAATCTAAATGCAATAGAAATGATAAAGGTTTTGTATCACATCGATGTATGCAAATGTTCTTCTTGCGGAGGGAATATGGTATCACCCCGCAAAGATAAATACAGTTCTTCTTTTTGTGCACATATGAGATGTTAAAATCTACAATTGCATAGAATAAATGACTTCCGCATAGGAGGTTTGTTTGTCATGCCTGAAATTGATTTCTTGAATAAAAAAACTTTTACCAAAACATCCGGTATGATAAACTTAAGGAAAAGAGCAACGATTGAATCCCCATAGCTATCGGCTAAAGGGACGCGACTTTGTTCACCAAGGTAAAATCGAAATTGAATACTGAAGGGATATATTTTAAAATGATACTAGAAACTGAAAGATTGATTTTAAGAAAGTGGACGCAAGATGATGCAGAAAGTTTGTTTACTTATGCAAAAAATCCAAAAGTAGGGCCAATTGCCGGATGGCCTCCTCACAAGGATATCGAATCAAGTAAATATGTTATTGACAATGTTTTCACCGGAGCAGAATGCTATGCAATCTGTGAAAAAGAGAATAATGTTGCAATAGGAGCTGTTGAACTAAAACTAAACGGACATACAGATATGACAGATAGAGATGATGAATGTGAACTTGGTTACTGGTTGGGAGAACCATTCTGGGGCAGAGGGTATATGCCAGAAGCGGCATATGCGCTTATGAAACGAGGATTTGAAACGCTTGAAATGACTACAATATGGTGTGGCTATTATGACGGAAATAAAAAGTCCAAAAGAGTACAGGAGAAACTTGGATTTATTTATCATCATACTTGCGATGAGGTTCCAGTACCATTGCTTAATGAGATAAGAGTTGGCCATACAAATGTCATAACAAAAGAGCAATGGAAAAGCCATACACAACCTGATGGAAAAATCCACGTAGCCAATATCGAAGAAGTGTAAAGAACCAATTATATCTGTTGGAGAGAGTGGTGAAAAGTTATGAAGTTATTATTTAAACAAAGGCTGTTTTCATGGTTTGACAGCTATGATATCTATGATGAAGCAGGCAACACTGTTTA
>OLSL01003408.1_pt1 | contig 11344 bp, 9 predicted proteins | sample 1672511 | NCBI WGS metagenome assembly OLSL01 (sample SAMEA3136694, study PRJEB25190) | human gut metagenome | biome: human gut; feature: human-associated habitat; material: faeces | place: Austria | collected 2013
TCTGCCCTTCGATGGATTCTTCGCGCTGGTTATCGCTGGAATAGCGGGCGTAAATTACGGCGGTCATAGGCTCACTTCCTTTTTCTTATCGCACAGACGGGTAGCTTTTTGCATACTTGTAAATCTGCCGTGCACAGTCAAGGCTCATTTTGCTGGAATCGTTGTGTTTGAGCCATGCATTCACATTGCCCGGATTCAACTTCAAGTCTGTGTAAAGGCGATAATTCGTCAGTTTCTTTTTCTGTTGAAGTTCCAATACCCGGCGATGGATCAGATCTTTTGTGTCATTGTCTGCAAGAGCAGAATCTCGTACTGAACAATAACTGCGCCAGACTTTCCAGTAGCCCTCCGGCAATTCCGGCGACTGGTTTTCCAGAAACAGCAGCATTTGCGCCAGTGAATAGCGGTTGGAAAGCTGCTCATATTCCGCAGCAACAGTGCTGTTCGTGGTGTAGCGGAGCAGCAGTTCTACTTTATCATAGGCCAAAGCATAGAGAAACAGCGGTTCTTTCAGGCGGGGATTCTCGCTCAGACAATCTGCCAGCCTATGAATACTAGCCGTCTGCACCCCGGAAAGCTCTGCCACATACTGCTTCAAGAAACCCTCAAATGTCAGCTTTCGCATGGTCTCCACCTCTCCACATACTCCTGATAACGGATATAAAAATCCCGATACCGCCAGTCGTTCAAGATGCTGGCTTTCAGTTCATCTTCATCCGTTGCAAGGTGTTCCAGCAAGTCCCAATCCAAAGAGTTCCGCACAGCCTCGCTCTCTACATCTGCCTTGTCGGTGTCCCGGAAGGAACAGAGTTTCGCAATCACCAAATCTTCCAGACTGGGTGTGTAGAACTGCACCTTTGTGCCACCAAAGGGCAGCGGCTGCAGCCGGTCTTGGAAGTTGTACGGAAAATTGTCGATATAGGCTTCCACATCGGTGTTGATGTCGTACTTACCGAGCAAGCTGTACAGTTCTTTCGGAACACTCAAGGCATCAATGTCATGAGTAGCGCGGGTCAGCTTGCCCAGCAAAATAAACGCACTGCCGCCTACGATCACCATCTGATAGCGGTCGTTATTGTCGATCATCAGGTCTGCGTCTTCGTCCAACCGTTCCAGACGCTTGCGGAGGTCATCTAAGATCATCTTTCCCATAAAGCAGCCTTTCGTATTTTCAATAATAGTATTTTCTAAAATTATTTTACGAAAAAGGAATCCGATTGTCAAGCATAAATCAACGACATTTCATATAATTCATACTACCATGTTGTCAGTCCACATCTCACACTAGCTAATGACCGTGCTGATTGCCGTATCATAATCTTCCGGTGGATACTTATACTTTTTCAGAAGGTGCTTCACCATCTTACGCATACTCGCACGGGCAGTTTCTTTTTTCTGCCAGTCTATCGTCCGATTTTTGCGCAGCATTTCCGTAAGTTCTCTGGTTAAGTCAATCAATTCATTATTTTGATAGAAGTCCTTTATGTTTTCCGGCTTTGTCAGAGCATCGTAAAAAGCCAGTTCTACCTGCGTCAAGCCCAGCTTTTTACCGTTGTTATACAGTTCTGTAATCTCCTGTGCCGTTTTCAGAAGTTCCTTGATGACCTCCTCGTTTGTAATCAAGCCATTGTAGTAAGAGTTCATCAACTGTGTAATCTTTTCTGAAAACTTCTGAGACTGCACAACATTTGTCCGTTTATACAGTGAAACTTGCTCTGCCATAAGTTTTTTCAAAATTTCTACGGCAATGTTCTTTTCTTTCATTTTTGAAATTTCATCCAACACCGCCGGGTCAAACAGGCTGATATTTTCATCTGCCTTCTTACTGTCAAACAAACTGATAACACCTTGACTCTGGATACTTGCTTTCAGCAGTTCATTGATTTGAGCATTGATTTCTTTCAAAGAAAGTGTCTTGCCGCCACTCCCACCATAGGTGATCTTCACCACCGTAGAACGGACTGCTTCCATGTAGGCCGCTTCATGTCGCTCCTGCTCCGTGGTCATGCTGGAACACAACGAATGCGACTGTTTCAGCAACAGAGCTTCTCGCAGGAACAGATCTTTGCGCTTGGGTGCTTTTGCGTCCAGAACAAAGTTTACGCCGCCAGTGACCAGCTTTGCCATCATCAACGGAGAACCGCCAATAAATCCGCTGAAATCAAAGCCGTGCAACAAATCTTTGCACACCTGAAGCTTTTCCTGAAACTTTGGATAAGCAACTTTGGCAATGTCCATATCGCCATATCGGGACTGGTCACGCTTGGTATACTCCTTCATAGCGGCTTTGAGGGCAGATGCAATGCCAACGTAATCTACAATCAAGCCGCCCTCTTTGTCCTTAAACACGCGGTTGACACGCGCGATGGCCTGCATCAGATTGTATCCGTGCATTGGCTTGTAAACATACATCGTAGCCAGTGAAGGCACATCAAAACCTGTCAGCCACATATCCACAACAATGGCAATCTTCATCGGGTCATCGTTGTCTTTGAATTTCCGGGCAAGTTCTTCTTTGTGAGATTTTGTGCCGATGATTTCTTTCCAATCCTCCGGGTCATTGTTGCCACCCGTCATAACTACGCCGATTTTTTCGTTCCATGTCGGGCGCAGCTCCAGAAGTTTTCGATAAATCTTCATCGCAATCGGGCGCGAATACGCCACGATCATCGCCTTGCCCGTCAAAAGATTAGCGCGGTACTTTTCGTAATGGTTGACAATATCTTCGCACAGGGATTGAATGGTAGAATCTGCCCCCAGCACACTCTCCATCTGTCCCAACATCTTTTTGCTTTTTTCAATCGTTGCTGCGTCCGATTGCTGTTCCAGCGCATCGTAGGTCGCATCAATCAAGGCCAGCGTGTTTTGGTCAAGGTGGAGTTTAATAACGCGGCTCTCATAGTAAACCGGACGCGTTGCACCATCTTCCACCGCCTGTGTCATATCATAAATATCGATATAATCACCAAAAACTTCACGCGTATTTCTATCTTTTGCCGAAATAGGTGTTCCTGTAAAGCCTATGTAAGTTGCATTCGGCAGGGCATCATGAATGATACGGGCATTGCCAATGACCGTATGTGCTTCTTTTTCACCCTGTTCATTTTCTTTAATGACTATTTTTTCATCAAAACCATACTGTCCGCGGTGGGCTTCATCAGCCATCACCACAATATTCCGCCGTTCGGAGAGCGGCTTCTCGCCACGCTCGAACTTGAACATCGTGGTGAAGATGATACCGTTTGCTTCTCGGCCATCCAGCAGCTTGCTTAGATTGTCCTTGCTGGTTGCCTGTACAGGTGTCTGACGCAGGAAAGGTGCGCACTTGGCAAACTGCGTGTAAAGCTGGTCATCAAGATCAATGCGGTCAGTCATCACAACGATGGTGGGGCTATCCAAAGCTTCTTGCAGCAAATGGGCATAGAATACCATCGACAGTGATTTTCCGCTACCCTGCGTATGCCAGAACACACCACCCTTGCCATCCGTTTTAGTGGCAATCTTGGCCTTTTCGATAGCTTTTCGCACTGCAAAATACTGGTGGTACCCAGCCAAAATTTTAATCGGCTTCTGCCCATCACCGGAAAACAGGATAAAATTTTTCAGAATGTCCAGTAGCCGTGCTTTCTGGAACATCCCCTCATAGAAGGTATCAAACTGCGCATACGCGGTGTTTTCATAATCACCGTCTTTTGTTTTCCATTCCATAAAACGGTCAAGTCCAGAAGTAATTGTTCCCGCCTTGTTGGTCGAAAGGTCGCTGATTACGCAGATTGCATTATAGTAGAACATCGAAGGAATATCCTTCATATAGTTCCGAATCTGGTTGTATGCGTTTTCTGCACCCACTTCGTCCTTGGAAGGACTTTTCAGTTCCATCAAAACCAACGGCAAACCATTGATAAACAAAATAATATCCGGACGGCGGTTGTTTCCATTTTCCACGAAGGCATACTGGTTTACCACATAAAAATCATTTTTGTCTGCATCCGCATAATCAATCAGCTTTACTACCGAAGACCGTTCTTCACCCTTGACTGCATATTTGACCGTGATACCGTTTTGCAGATAGTCCATAAAAATAATATTCTTCTGCAACAGGCTTCCGGCATCAAAATCATTCAGTTTCAGAATCGCTTCATCAATCGCCGTTGCCGGGAGGTTACGGTTCAGCCGCACCAGACAATCTCGCAAAACATCGTCCAGCAGAGGGCAGCTGTAATCTGTTCGGTTCATATCAGGAGCATAAATGTGGGTGTAACCCATATTTTCAAATAGCTCTATGACCGCTTGTTCAAAGGTATCTTCGGTAAATGAAAGCATGATTTTTCTCCTCAACTATTATCCGAAGTTGCTGTATTCGATTCTTGCGCAATGGCATTCACAATCTTTTCAACGATAGACTGTGCTGCTCTTTTTGCCATCGCGCGTCCTATCGGCGTACCATTATCCAATGTGTCCGTCAGTGCCAATCGAACTTTACTGAGTCCAATTTCCTTGCGATACCAATCTGGCATCAGATTTTCCTGAATTGCAATATAGGACTCATCAAAAAACGCTGGATTTATTTCATCCCGCAGTACCCTCTGAATAATCTCATCCACTTTATCGTCTGAAATATCTAAATCACATACTTCTCTAATATTTGTTACCGGAACTTCTATTTTCACAAACCTATCGGCCATAGGCTTTTGTATGTTCGCATAATTGCTTTTAATATATGCCATCTGGTGCTCAAGTTCCGGGAAAAGTGTTCCTTCATTGATATTGTAAAAACTTAGTTCTTCTAAAATTGCACTTTTTCTTCCCGCTGGTATTCTAAAACTTTGAAGTTCAAATTCATCTTGGACATCACTATATGCCCGTTTAACAATGCTCTGCCTGATTTTTCCTTTCAGCTGAACATTGTATTTCCCGCTAATCAGAAAAGAGCCGCTTTGCCGTACCAATCTTTCATTATTCAAGTTGGAAATCACAAAATAATTTCTTTGAATAATCGAAAGCAAGCTTTTATACTCGCTTGCCTCGCACTCTTTTACCTCTTTATCTGTATAAATTCCATACTTGTTCAAATCCGAGAGCAGCTTTTCTAATGTATAATCGCCCGAAATTTCATGACTCGCTAAATATGCCAACACTTTGATCTCTATGTCACTATAACTTTTTCCGTAATCGCGCTTATAATAGATTTTCCCATCGGTCGGCGGCAATAACGTAGTCTTCCCGTCAGTTATCTTTTTCTCTTGATTGTTTTGGCAAGCAAAATACAGTGCCACCAGTGGGTTTTCCGTCACATCCAACAGTCTTGTTGGCAACCCATAGTGTTGCAATTTTGCGAGCTTTTCAAAATCTGTTGTCAGTTTTCGGAAGTCGTCAGGATTCCGTGTGTAGGCAGCATTTATCAATTCTGCTTCGTGTGGCAGCATCCCACCACGGAACACTCCCGGCATGACGTTCCATTCGTTGCTGGCCTGTCCACGGAAGAAAAAGTGCTTTGTGCTCACTTCCGCGCCTTCCTCTTTCTTTATGGTTTCCTTTATATCAGAAATGTAGGTCAGATAGCTATTAAGGTCTGTAACAACGCATTCGTTTAAATCTTTCGTCTTAGCATTATCAAAATCTTCCATATTATCCCTTCATTTCTTTTATAAACGATAATTTACTTGAGCAAATCAGAACATTATGCACTGCTTGGCTTTCTGATTATAAACCTTTTGATGGTGCGGTTCCTTCTGATTGGGTAGAAACACCTTTGTCAGACATAGCAGAGTTTGTTAGTGGATACTCTTACAAAGGAAGTGAACTGACAGATTCAACAATAGCTATGGCAACAATAAAGAACTTTGACCGTAAAGGTGGATTCAAACTGGATGGTTATAAAGAAATTATCCCATCCTCAAAACTAAAAGAATCTCAACACGCAGAATTGTTTGATACTTTAGTTGCTCATACAGACTTGACACAAAATGCCGAAGTTATCGGTAATGCTGAACCAGTAATGAGCAAATCAGGGTACGATGATATCGTTTTCTCTATGGATTTGGTCAAAGTTCTTCCAAAGAAAGAAAATGTTTCTAAATTTCTCCTTGCTGCAATTCTTCAAGACAAGAAATTCAAGGCGCATTGCTTGGGATATGTAAATGGTACAACAGTTCTACATTTAAGTAAAAAAGCTTTACCAGAATACAAGTTATTCCTACCAAGTGACCTTTCAAAATTGAGACCATTAGATGAGATTGTAACGACCTTATATAAACAAATTTCATCTAATATTTCAGAAAACACATACCTCGAAGAACTGAGAGTAGCTTTATTGCCTAAATTGATGTCCGGCGAACTTGATGTCTCCGGCATCGACCTTTAAGCTGCTAAATTATCGTTTATCTCTACATTATTTGAAATTTTCAAATCTATTGCAGAAAGAAGTGAAACTATTTGATCTTGCTTTTTTCTGTTAGGAAGATTTATCTTGATTTTCCCAATTTGTTTCAAATTAATGTTCGGTTGAGCTGATTGTGCAGATGTCGTATTAATAGTATGTATGACAGACTTTTGATTAAGGTAGTAGTACACATACTCATAGTTTGCTTTTGTATCATCTACCCTTATAATTGCAACCGCTTGATTCGTATTTGCTGGCACCACTTCAGCGGTTGCAATTCCCGTTTTGCCCAAGAACATACCGGCCATCGAGAAAAGGATATCGTTTTCCTCAATTTGAGATCTTTTTAGCCTTTCGTGTGTCCGCTCCGAGATAAAGGCAAATTTACTTTTATCAATCGTTTTCCCATCGACTAAAGACTCTGATTTAATAAAATTAATGCCGCTTTTCTCAAATTTACATCCAATAGATGTCGGCGTTGTCCCTTTTGTTATTTTGGTCGTAATATCTTTTAGCGTTACAATCATATTTTTCCTCATCCTATAAATTTCCTATGTGCCAATTTCACATTTTGTTGTTTTACCATTGCATAGTGCATCGTTGTGTCAATTTTCTGGTGTCCTAAAAGCTGCTGCACCTGTTCAATCGGCATCCCCTTGTCAATCGCTGTCGTTGCCAACGTCCGTCTGAACTTGTGTGGATGCACTTTATTTAGCTTTAATCGCCGTCCCAATTCACGAAGCATCGTTTCCACACCACCAATCATCAACCGTTCATGTGGCTCTTTCAGCGTCACAAAGAGTGCGGGATTGCTATCTGACCGTTCATCCAGATAATTTTGAAGGTGGATCTTCGTCCGTGCGTCAAAGTATACCAATCGTTCCTTGTTGCCCTTACCAAATACAACACATTCGCGCTCGTTGAAATTGATATCCTCCCGATTAAGTGTCACCAATTCCCCAACACGCATTCCAGAAGATGCAAGCAAATCAATAATCGCCAAATCTCGTACTGTTGAACAGTTGTCACGCATCAGTTCCAGTGCTTCATCGGTGTACGTTTCCTTGATGATTTTGGCGGTTTTCACTTTGTGAATCCTGCGGACAGGGCTTTTCACAATGAAATCTTCATCTTCCAGCCACGAGAAGAAACTGGAAAGAATACGCCGGATATTGTCAATCGTAACTTTGCTTGAGTGCCGCTGTGTCTGATAATCCGTCAGATACTTTCGTAAATCATCCGTTGTAATCTGCTGCGGTAATTTTCCCACACCATTCAGCATCGCTTCGATGGTTTTTGAGTAGTAGGCCAGTGTTTTCTCGGAACAGCCTTCTATCCGCTTTGCCGTAATGAACGCTGCTGCCGAATCTTGTTCCTCAGCCTTTGGCTGTTCTTCACCCATTTCGATTATGACACCTTGAAATGACGCTTCCAGCACTGCTTTCAAATGCAGCAACTGTTCGTTATTGAGATACGGCAGCATTTTTCGCTGTATCTCGTTGATAATTTGATTTTTCATCGCCGTATCTCCTTATTACGATTTCAGAGAACGACGGCAGTGGCAGTTTCTCCATAAAATCTCCCGCCACTGGTGAGAGTTATTGAAATTCTGGTAAACGATAATTTAGCGGCTTAGAGCTGGATGTTGGAAACATCGAGCTCGCCTGACATCAATTTGGGAAGAAACGCATCTCTTAGCAATTCTAATTGTTTGATTTCAAATCGATTTTCAACGATTTTTTCCACCATAGGCGTTGTGATTGCATCAAATGAGTCAAGCACTCTAGGGTCTGGCAGTGTGATTTCAAACGCATCAAAATCCTTTTTTCCAATATGAATAACGGTTGTGGCCACCTGCGTTTGCTCGATTGCATATAAAAGAGGTTTGATTGTAAAATAAAGGAAGGCTTTTCCTTTTAAACGCTTGTTTTTGAATACGCAAACTCGCTGATTCAGCCAAGCTTCATCGCTGCCCCAAATGTATGGAACGAATTCTCCGTCCATTCCAACTACAATATCGCCAGCTTGCAAGAGATACCCTTTTGGATGCTTTTCTGTTGTGTATGTTGCGACCTTTTGCTCTTTGAGGTCTCGAATCCGGATGATGGGAATCCCTTTTCCATCTGTGTTGAACTGCTTGGAAGAAAATGGTGCGCCATAAATAATATCTGCTATAGTATAGATACTAGTTTTTTGCCAAGACGATGGCTTTATCCCTCCGAACGGAATGCAGTCAATAAACCACGCAGCATAAAGTGCTTGCATTTGCGCAAATAAATTATCGTTTATCTTCGAGTTTATTGTAATTTTCTTATTCAACATTCCAATGATTGATGCTATTTTATCTTGTTCGCCAATCGGGGGAAGCGGAATTTGCATTTTCTTTGCTGCCCCAACATTGTAGTGCTGTTGAACAGCTCCCACTAATTGTGTATTGATAACTCCACTAGCTAAATTAACATATGATGCTAAAAACAATGGATTCAGTTTATTTCTATGGGGACGAACAATCACCAAATCGGAACAGTTCCATGCTTTCACGCCAGCCGGTATTACAGCACATGCCCCGGGGGTTCCTGTGCGGACGATTACAACATCATTAGGATGTAACTCAGACTTTCTTAATGACTCATTGAAATTCGAAGATATATATTTTATATCATCGAGCTTTATATCAAACGGTTCTATATTTGTTGAACGCAAAAATGGGATGCCTGTTTCTGTATAATTGCTTGCCATTGTTCCAACAAAACCAACTGTAAGATCAGCAACACTTCCCAATGCAACTGTTCTCCACTCAGATTTCATATCCAATCGCCCCCAGCTTCTCCTTGATTTCCGCTTCCAGTTTGTGCGACTGTACGAACAAATCCGACAGTTCCGAAGTCAGGCGTGCCATTTTTTCCTCAAAGGGTTCACCATCGTCCTGCTGTTCCTCGATGCCAACGTAACGCCCCGGTGTCAAAATGTAGTCCTGCTTTGCAATTTCTTCTGTGGTGGCAGCAGCACAGAAACCCTTTACATTCTCCAATGTACCCGCAACATAGGCGTTGTAGGTGTCGGCAATCTTTTTGATGTCATTTTTTAATGTGCCATCTTCATTTTTGTATTCTTCTTTTGTCCCATCCGTCAATTCACGCAACTTGCGGCTTACCATAACACCCATCTTCCGAGCGTCAATGAACAGAGTTTTGCCGGGCTGCTTTTTCCGTTTGGAGATGAACCAGAGCGAAACGGGAATCTGGGTCGTATAGAAAAGCTGCGTTGGCATGGCAATAATGCAGTCCACCAAATCAGCATTCACAATGTTCTTGCGAATCTCGCCCTCACCGCCGGACTGGGAGGACAGGGAACCGTTTGCCAAAACCATGCCCATCCGACCGCCGGGCGCAAGGTGATAAATCATGTGCTGAAGCCATGCAAAGTTGGCATTGCCAGCCGGCGGCATACCATATTGCCAACGCACATCATCTTTGAGCTGCTCTGCGCCCCAGTTGGACAGGTTGAACGGTGGATTTGCCATGATATAATCTGCGCGCATGGTGGGGTGCTGGTCGTCAAGGAAAGTGTCAGCCGCATACTTGCCGAGGTCAGGTTCGATTCCACGGATGGCAAGGTTCATTTGTGCCAGCTTCCATGTGGTCGGGTTGGAATCCTGTCCGTAAATCGAAATATCGTTGATGTTGCCGCTGTGGTTTTCTACAAACTTTGCCGACTGCACAAACATACCACCGCTGCCACAGCAAGGGTCATATACACGCCCCTTGAACGGTTGCAGCACTTCTACCAGCGTCCGCACAACACAGGACGGCGTAAAGAACTCGCCTCCGCGCTTTCCTTCCTGCTCTGCAAACATCGACAGACAGTATTCATAAGTGCGTCCCAGAATGTCCTTTTCGCTGCCGTGTTCAATCATTTTGATGTTCGTAAACAGGTCAACGACTTCGCCCAACCGCCGTTTATCCAGTTCCGGGCGTGCGAAATTTTTCGGCAGGATATCCTTCAGGCGCACGTTTTCTTTTTCGATAGCGCGCATTGCATCATCGATTACCTGACCGATTTCCGGGTCATGTGCCTTTGCAGAAACATCGCTCCAACGCGCACCAGCAGGCACAAAGAAGATTCCCTCCGATGTGTACTCGTCACGATCTTCCTCAAAGCCATCACCGTCTGCAACCAGCTGATTGTACTTATCTTCAAAACGATCCGAAATATATTTCAAGAAAATAAGACCAAGGACGACACCCTTATACTCTGAAGCATCCATATTGCCCCGAAGTACACAGGCCGCATTCCAAATCTGTTTTTCAAATCCAATGTCGGCGGTGTTTTTCTCTGCCATGGTTCAATACCTCCGTTTTAGCTCAACAAATTCTGCTCTGAGTATAGCACAGATGTGCCGATTTTCCAATTTGTGCGCATAAATTCTTTGCAAGATGCTTCAATTTCCAGTAGAGAAGTCCTACTATCACCGCTTTAGCACAATAAATTTTACAAAACCATCTTGACGTATTCTACATCCCGTGGTATTTTCCTTGTAAATCCCACCGTTCTTGTAGATTGGTCAAAAGCCATCCACAAGATGTGGTCGTGTTCATTCTGAACACTGCCTCACCGTGGATTATCCCTGAAAGATTAACCGCCCCGCAACACACCCGATTCATTTTGCCGCCGTTTTACCCCGACAAAATCCTTCGCCTGTACTGCGCGGGCGGTATTTTTCTTTAATGGAGCTGCACCTTGAAAATTTCATGAGCCGACTGGACGTGATACCAGCTTTATAGCCAACGCCGCTGCAAAACAGGGGCAGGAACTGCGTTCGGTGTGAACGGTGACCCCATTACATGAGCAGAACAACCTCTACTTGTTTTTTACGTCTTAACAATTCGGAAACATTTGTTGAAAATGCGTTTTGAGCGCAGCGGTAGAGGGCAAGAACCGTCCCGTGGCCACAAATTTTCA
>OLSL01003410.1_pt1 | contig 11343 bp, 10 predicted proteins | sample 1672511 | NCBI WGS metagenome assembly OLSL01 (sample SAMEA3136694, study PRJEB25190) | human gut metagenome | biome: human gut; feature: human-associated habitat; material: faeces | place: Austria | collected 2013
TCTGCTGACAGCTTGTCAAAGTCTACTCTTTCTGCATCAAAACTTTCTGTATTTCCTGAGACTTTGTGTTTTTCAGATTTTCCGGCAGTTTTGTATTTTGCATTTTTTGAATCTGCGGCTCTTTCTTTTCTTCCCGTCTTTTTGTTTCAAAGATTTCCGGTGTTTTCGTAACCTCTCTTTTTAAAGGGGCTGGCACTTTCTCTTCTTCTGCTTTTACTTCCACAATGAGATTTTTTCCCTCCAGTGTTTCATGAATCAGTTTTACTATTTCAGGATATATCTCATCTGCATTCCTAAGCCGCAGTTCCATTTTGGAAGGGTGGACATTTACATCAATCAGTTCCGGTTCAATCTGAAATTGCAGTGCCGTGAACGGATATTTGTGCTGCATCATGAAGTTTTTATAACCTTCTTCAATAGATTTGTTAATAATCATGCTTTTGATAAAACGTCCATTGATAAAATAATTTTCAAAATTGCGATTTCCACGGGAAATCAGAGGCTTTCCGATAAATCCTCCTATCTGTATATCTGGAGCAGAAAAATGGACTTCCAGAAGATTAGAGGTGATTTCCCTTCCGAAAATCTGGTAGATTACGTCTTTCAGATTTCCATTTCCGCTGGTATTTAAAATATGTCTGCCATTATTAATAAAGCGGATGGCAATTTCAGGATGGGACAGTGCAATCCGTTCCACGATATCACTGATATATCCTGCCTCGGTCATGGCAGACTTTAAGAACTTCTTCCGTGCCGGTGTATTGAAAAACAGATTGCGGACGATGAAGGTTGTGCCATCCGGAACACCGACATCTTCAATGTCATTTTTCGGTGTTCCGCCGGCTATTTCATAACGGCAGCCCATTATGGCGGATTTGGTTTTGGTAATCAGTTCGACCATGGAAACAGCGGCAATGCTGGATAATGCTTCCCCTCGGAATCCCAGAGAACCGATGGACAGTAAATCCTCCGCAGTCTTTATCTTACTGGTGGCATGTCTTAAAAACGCAGTCGGAATATCTTCCTTTGGGATTCCGGCTCCGTTGTCCGTGATCCGGATCAGGGAAATTCCGCCCTCTTTTATTTCAATGGTAATTGCCGTTGCCATTGCGTCAATGGCATTTTCCGTCAGCTCTTTTACCACGGAAGCCGGTCTTTCGATGACTTCGCCGGCTGCAATCTGATTAATCGTATTTTCATCTAAAACATGTATCTGCTCCACGAAACTTACATTCCTTTCTCAACACTCCAGCGGTTTTTTAATTTACTCTGAAGCCTGTAAAGTGTGTTTAATGCTTCAATCGGTGTGAGATTTCCAATATCCAGCTCCTTTAATTCCTTCAGGATATCTTCGTCTTTTACCGTGTCAAACAGGGACATCTGGGCCATATCCAGTTCGTCCGGCTGGTTTTTGTTTCTCTTTTTATGATGTGTCTGTGCCGCAATCTCCTTTGCATTTTTGGAAATATCCGCATCGGAAAGCTGGATGGCAAGTTCTTTCGCCCGCTCAATCACACTGTCCGGTACACCGGCAAGTTTTGCAACCTGGATGCCGTAACTCTTATCCGCACCACCCTGTATAATCTTTCGCAGGAAGACAATATTATCGCCCTGTTCTTTTACTGCAATACAATAGTTATTTACACCACTTATCATGCCTTCCAGTTCTGTCAGCTCGTGATAATGCGTGGCAAATAATGTCTTTGCTCCCAGAAGCTTTGTATTGCTGATATATTCCACAACTGCCCAGGCAATACTTAAGCCGTCGAAGGTGCTTGTTCCCCTTCCGATTTCATCCAGAATCAGGAGACTGTTGGAGGTGGCATTTCTTAAGATATTTGCAACTTCGGTCATTTCCACCATAAAGGTACTCTGACCGCTGGCAAGATCATCGGAAGCTCCTACTCTTGTAAAGATACGGTCACAGATTCCGATATTGGCACTTTCCGCCGGAACAAAACTTCCGATCTGTGCCATCAGTACGATAAGGGCGGACTGTCTCATATAAGTGGATTTTCCTGCCATATTCGGCCCGGTAATAATTGCAATCCGGTTTCCGGAATTATTCAGATAGGTATCATTGGCAACGAACATATCATTGGAAAGCATCTGCTCTACTACAGGATGTCTGCCGCCTTTGATGTCAATAATACCCTTTTCGTTGATCTTTGGCTTTACAAAGCGGTTCTTCTCCGCAATATAGGAAAGGGAAGCAAAGACATCCAGGCTTGCAACTGCTTTTGCCGTATTCTGGATTCTTACAATATGTTCAGCGATTTTTGTACGAATTTCCGTAAACAGATCATATTCGAGGGCATATAATTTATCTTCCGAACCTAAGATAGTCATCTCAATTTCTTTTAATTCGGGGGTAATATAACGCTCTGCGTTGGTAAGTGTCTGTTTCCTGGTATAATCTTCCGGCATTACAAAGCTGTCCTTGTAGGCATTGGTAATTTCAATGCAATAGCCGAAATTCTTATTATATTTTATTTTCAGGGTTTTTACACCGGTACGCTCCCTCTCTTTTGCCTCTAACTCAGCAAGCCAGGATTTTCCGTCCGTTTTTGCATGACGCAGCTTATCTACTTCTTCGTTATAGCCTTCTTTGATGATTCCGCCTTCTTTGATCAGGATCGGAGGTTCATCCACGATGGATGCAAGAATTAGTTCTGTAATATCGGTCAGTGCGTCCATATTTTCATTGATTTCCGTAAGCATGGAATCATCAAATGTTCCGAGAATGTGTTTCATCGGCGGAAGCATCTCAAGGCTGGTGCGGAAGGAAACAAGATCCCTCGGATTTGCTGTATTATTTGCAATCCTTGAAATAATACGTTCCAAATCATAGATTGGATTCAGATATTCGCGAAGTTCTTCCCGGTCGATTGCAGAATTTACAAGTGCCTGTATTGCCCCCTGACGTTTCAGAATTTCTGACTTCTCGATTAATGGCTGCTCGATATAGGTTCTTAAAAGTCTTGCTCCCATTGCGGTTTTGGTCTTATCCAGAATCCAGAGCAGGCTGCCCCGTTTATTTTTTTCACGCAGGGTTTCCGTCAGTTCCAGATTCCTTCGGGTGGAAGTGTCGATGACCATATATTTTCCGGTTACATACGGTGTAATCTTTGTAAGCTGTGACAGAGAATTCTTCTGGGTCTCTGTCAGATACTGCATCAAAGCACCCGCACTGACGGAACCGGTTTCAAAATCGCCGATGCCGAGTCCTTCCAGACTATGTATGTGAAAATGATCTAACAGTGCCTTTTTTGCCTCGGTATCATCAAAATACCAGGATTCAAGGGAAAATACGGAGATATGAAGCCGTTCTTTGATATCGTCCAGATCAATGCCGCTGACATAGAAAGCATTGTTGCATATAATCTCAGACGGCATGAATTTGTAGATTTCGTCGGTCAGTGTCCGCATGGAACGGACTTCCGTCACATAAAAGTCTCCGGTGGTCACATCGCATACAGAAATGCCGTATACATCGCCGATATAAATGATGCACATCAGATAATTGTTTTTGGTTTCGTCCAGTGCGGAAACATTAAAATTCGTTCCGGGAGTAACCACACGGATGACCTCGCGGCGAACCAGTCCCTTTGCTGTCTTAGGATCTTCCACCTGTTCCCCGATGGCCACTTTATAGCCTTTGTTGACTAGTTTATTCAGATACATTTCAACAGCATGATGAGGAACGCCGCACATAGGTGCCCGTTCCTCAAGTCCGCAGTCTTTTCCGGTTAATGTAAGTTCCAGTTCTTTCGATACCAGAATGGCATCCTCAAAGAACATTTCATAAAAATCTCCAAGACGGTAAAATAAGATGCAGTCTTTATACTGTTCTTTGGTTTTCATGTATTCCTGCATCATAGGTGATAATTGTCCCATTCTTCTATCCTCTCTTCCCCATGTAATAGAATCCTTTGGATTCTTCGAGTTTTACCGGGATAATCTGTCCAATCAGACTTTCGTTTCCCGGAAAATGCACGACTGCCCCGCAGCTGAGTCTGCCTGTCATATAGCCATCGTGCTGGCTGTTTTTCTCTTCCACCAGAACATCGAGAGTCTGTCCCTCGAATCTTCCGGTTCTCTCTGCTGAAATCTGCTGTACTTCCGTGAGCAGCCGGTCAAAACGTTCTTTTACAATATCTTCCGCAATCTGTTCAGTTAAGGCAGCAGCCGGTGTTCCGGTACGTTTGGAATAGATAAAGGTAAACGCACTGTCATAACGAACCCGGCGGACAATATCCAGTGTTTCTTCAAAATCTTCCTCTGTTTCACCAGGAAATCCAACAATAATATCTGTAGTGAGTGAAATGTCCGGCATGGCAGTCCTTATCCGGTCAACCAGTGCAAGATAGGACTCTTTGGTGTAATGACGGTTCATTTCCTTTAAAATACGGCTGCTTCCGGACTGTACCGGAAGATGCAGCTGGGAACAGATTTTCTTTGAATTTTTCATGACTTCGATTAAGTCATCAGATAAGTCTTTTGGATGAGAAGTCATAAAACGGATTCGTTTTAATCCCTCGATTTCCTCCACCTGTTTTAAAAGTTCGGCAAATGTAACCGGGGTTTCAAGATTCTTACCATAGGAATTTACATTCTGTCCCAGAAGCATAACCTCAACCACACCGTCTGCAACCAGTTCCCGGATTTCTCGTATGATCTGTTCCGGCTCCCGGCTTCCCGTGAAATATAAAATGCCAATGATATTACCACACAGGTAATAATAGTTCCTGCTGCCAAAATAAGTCCCTTTAATGAATTTTCCATGCTGTTGTCTCCTTCTCTTCTATCTGTTTTTTCATTTTCAAAGTGTCATATCCATGCTGAGTCCAGTAATTCCCTGCACCACAAAAGGCAAAATCAGTTTTATGATAATAACCATGCACAGTGGAAGAAATGAAACTGTTTTTGCAATCATCGCTTTCTGGCTGATGATCTGTTCGTTATCCTGCTTATGTTTTTCCACATAGTAATTCCGATCGGACTCCACATCTTCAAATGCCCGATATACCGGCATGGTATCGCAGGCAATAAACCCATCAAGTAATTTTTCATATGGTACAAATCCATTTCTTCCTTTTGCATCGCGGAAAATATTAATCCCGCAGCAGGAAATCTGGTTCGATAATTCATATATTTCTTCTTTGAAGATTGCTGCAAAATTCTCCATTCTTTTGAGAATTTCCTGTATTGTAATCCTGTCCATATGCATGACCATCAGTATAATCGTCTGAAAACGGACGATTTCTTCTTCTCTTTCCATAATCAGAATCTGCTTTTTTATAAGAATGGCGATATATCTGCTATAATATCCTGTAATAAATCCCACCGGCAGAAGCAGTGCAAGAAAGATTCCTTTGACACCAGTTCCGGTTCCAAGTCCGGCTGTGAGCAACATATACAGCATACCATCCATATACCGCAGCAGGATAAGTTCTGCCAGATTATAGGCATATCCTGTTTCCCGTACCAGCCGGTTTAACTTCTCCGCACTCTTCTTTCTGTGTGCAAGATACAAGCAGATGAACCGGTTTATCCTGTTACTCTGAGACCATTGTTCAACCCATTTATTCTTATATTTTTCACTATGATTCATCCGCTTTAATACACTGATTAATTTATACACGGCAATCGTAAAAATCATAAGCAGCACCGTGGCCATCATTCCCTGTGTTCCACAATACCGGTTCTCCATTTCCGGCATATAATGCAAGGCCCAGTGTTCTATTGGTTTGATCGCAAACACGGGAAGAATAGTCAGTGCCGTCAATCCCATAAATTCATGGTTCATTTTCCGGCGCTTTAAAAGTTCAATATTCACTTCTTCTTTCAAATATCCAAGATTTCTTACAAATATGGACTGACCACTCTCTTTTTTATCCCCATACTGCCGGTTCATCAGGCATATGGAATAAAACGACAAAAAGAACTGGTTCGGTGCAATTTCCGTATAATCCTCATTTTCTTTTCTGTAATAATTTTGTAAACATTCCAGTATTTTTTCTCCCTGCAGCGACATTTCATATTCTGCATAATTGATGGCATCCTGCAATGCTTCTTCTAACATTCCGTCAAACTGGAAACGAAATTTCACATCGGTAATAAATTTTTCAAACTGCATCAGCAGCCGTATTTCCAGTTTATCCAGTTCCCCATATACCCTGCTGTTGACCACGGCATACACCACAAGTGCAGATATGGTTGCATAATACAGGGAAAAATCTGCGTAAAGAAACAGTCCTGCCGTAACAATTCCTGCCAGAATATATATCTTTATCAGATACTCTGCCGTCCGGTTTATCACGGAATATCTCGTTGATGGATATAGAATAAAGATTCTGCTTTCTATTCTTCTGGTTATTTCAGAAGTCAGAAAAAAACGTCTGCTATAACGGTAAATGATACTTTTCACAAAACTTCTTCCTTTCTTCCTGTGTCATTCTTTTTTTCATTTCATAAACAGTCTGTTCTGAGAAAAAATCCACCCTGCTGTATTTTCCATTTTCAAAAACAATAATATTATGGAGCTCATATCCTTTTTCCGAATCGTCCGGAACAATCTCCGATATTCGTTCAATATACCGGTGTCCGTTAATATCTTTTTCCATATGTATATCAAATCGGATGGATTCCACTACCTGCTCCCTTGCTATCTTCTCATCACGGAATATGCCGGAGGAAAGCAGGCTGTTTCTCATATATTTAACCAGACTGTCCGTTGTCTTTGCATGATGTGTAAACAGGGTAAATAATGATCCAACCTGTGACATCTGTATCAGATATGCCGCCACCTCAATCGTTGCCACTTCCCCTAAAATATTAACCGTTCCATCTGTTTTTTTCTGGATATCAAGCCCCTCCTGTCCGCTTATGGTATCTGTTTCCCGGAAGGAGAGAATATTCCTGTCCGGATAGATATCCCGCAAATGCAGTTCAAATGCCATTTCCTGAATTCTTAATGTAAAGGACGGATGGATATATGCTATCAGCCCCATTAAAAGTGTTGTCTTTCCACTGCCCTGTGCTCCTGTAACTGCCGCTATCTGACAGCCTTTGATGATCCACTTTAATATATCAATCACCACTTCCTTTCCATCATCCGGAAGCAGTTCCTCGAGACTTCTCTTCTCAATCGTTCCGAATTTCCGGACAAAAAACGCAAAACTCTCAGAAAAGGGCGGCCGTACTACCACGACTCTTGAATGATCCTTCATTTCATTGACAATATATCCCTTCGCTTTTGACAGCTGTCCCGGATTTCCATAACGGTAAATATTCATGCATACCCGTTCCAGTTCCCGCTCCGAACCAAAACTCAAAAATGCAAGATGGATCATGACTCCATGATAAAACAGCCATACACTGTTATGCTGTCCTTCTTTTCCGGATACACCTCCTGAGATTCCATCAATCTTGAGATCCCTCAGTTCGTCGATTACACCCAGTCCGCGATAACCGGAATACAGCCTCTGAATCACTATCTTTTTCTTATCATTTGCGGACAGAAGCCATGCCCGCTCAAAAAAGATATCATCCAGCATTTCTTCCGATATGACATATCCTGAGTACTCTGCCGATATCCGGTCCATGATATGATTTTCCTTCATAAACAGGTCGAATGCATCCGATCCATATTCTTTCTCATAGCAATACAGCAGAATATCAAATTTATCCACCGGGGACAATTCCTTCCTGTTTTCAAACGGAATGATACTATTCCATTCTTTTTCTCCATACTTATACTTCTTTACCAGAATATCCTCCAGTACATTTTTCACATATTCTTTGGCTGCCAGATCCCCGATTCCGCACTGGTTCAGTGCATCTCTTAATTCCCGCTTGCGGATTCTCAGACGCTTCAGTTCTTTTTCACTCAGACCAACCTCATACAGATTTGCCCTTAAAATCTGGTTTACTTCATCATTCAGCAGTTTCTGCAGTTCTTCCTGTCCTGTTTCTCTTTTATATTCCTTCATATCCCGCCCTTCTTAAAATCATGTTGGTCGTATGGTATAATTCCATGATAAAATCATAGTCCATATCTGTTTTCTTTGCAAAAATGCCTTTTGTAATAAAAGGAACGATTCTTCCGTCCAGAACAGCATCATGAAAATGAATGTTATAGGGAATGATTCCAATGGCTTCCCTGGCAATATTATATTTTCTTCGCATATTCTGTAAGGTTTCCCTTGAATGCTGATCATATCTTCCCACGATAAAAATTCCTTTTTCCCGCACCAACTGATTTTCCAGAATTTCTTCTATTCCATCCATACCCTGATACAGATTTACAACTATCAGATCGGAGTTTCTAAGAAGTGTCTCTGAAATTTCTCCTGTGCCATTGATACCATCAATAAAATTCAGACTTTTAAAATGTTTCATTCCGGAGAAGAACATATGGATAAAATGTTCATCCAATGATTCTTCCAGTTCCAGATCCGTCTTCGCAGACGGAGGCATATAATACAGATTTGTATGTTTTACATTTACAAGATTATTTGTAATAACAGACTTCTCAACTTTTTCCAACCTTGATTTTTCTAATACTTCATCCAGACCTTTCCGGTTATAAAAAGAAAATTCCTCACCCAGCATATTTTTATGCTTCTCATCTTCAAATGCCTGGTTTAAAGGCATGCTTTCCTTGTCAAACTGAACAAGTGTCGTCTTTAACGAATACAGAACTGCTGCCATCGTACTGACTGCTATCATATTATTACTTGTCCCGCTTCTTCCTGAAGTGCTGCTCCAAAATGTTATGTTTTTCAATATTTTTTCCTTCCTTTGCATATTTTAATGCCAGCTTTACATTACCCGGTTTATCTCCTGTAATCTCCATTGCCATTATCTTTAATACTTCCAGAAAATCCGGTGATAAATTCCGGAACTCTCCAAAATTTCCATACTGCATACTGACCCGGTATTCCCGATCCGTCAAATCATCCGGAATGGTATAAACAAGCTTCTTTTCATACAATCCAATCAGATATTCATCTTTTAGAACATATGTTAATAAATACGGAACATTTATACTTCCTTCCGTAACATCACGCACTATAATTCCACTTACCCTGTGACCATTCCGGACAGAGCACTGCATTGCTTTAAGATTGGCATACTGTGTATCCGTAATATAATAACAGACATCCACTGTCAGCCCGACCGGCTGTTTTACCAGATCTTTCATGCAAAGAATTACAATGTCATAATGTGTGTTTTCTTTGATATATACAGGAAATTCCTCTCCAATATAATCTACTTTTCCATAATTAACGGGAAATTTCTGCGAGACGGAGAATAAATAATATAAACTTTTCTCCTCCGTTAAATCCGCAATCAGAACTTTTCTTTCAAGATTTTTCAGAATTTGTCCAAGATAAACTGCAATATCGATACCTGGTTTTCCATACAGTCCCACATATACAGTCTTCGTACCATCACCTCCCTCTTTTGGATTTTCAGGAGGACAATGTCATTTAAAGAAATGATTTTCAGAAACATCTATACTATATCACAGTTTTATTTGTTTGTAAATACTTTTGTAATTTTTTTTATTTTATCGAAATTTTTATGTATTATTTATTTCTCTTGATTTGCTTGTTTTTTAGAATAAAATGTGCTAAGATAAGCGAAGAAATTTAAGGAAAGGAATCTACACTATGAGACATTTATTAAGCCCTCTGGATTTTTCCGTAGAAGAAACAAACGAGCTTCTTGATTTAGCAGCCGACATCGAGAAAAATCCGGATAAATATACGGATATCTGTAAAGGAAAAAAAATTGCTACCCTTTTTTATGAACCAAGTACCAGAACAAGACTTAGCTTTGAAACTGCGATGCTTAATCTTGGCGGTAATGTCATCGGTTTTTCAGATGCCAATTCCAGTTCCGCATCCAAAGGGGAAAGTGTTGCAGATACCATCCGCCTGATTTCCTGTTATGCGGATATCTGTGCCATGAGACACCCGAAGGAAGGTGCACCGTTAGTTGCATCCCTTCATTCTACCATTCCGGTTATCAATGCAGGCGATGGCGGTCACCAGCACCCGACCCAGACCCTTGCCGATCTAATGACGATACGTTCCTTAAAAGGCCGCCTGGATCATATTACCATTGGTTTATGCGGTGATTTAAAATTCGGTCGTACCGTTCATTCCCTGATTAATGCCCTTGTCCGTTATCCGGGGGTTAAATTCGTTCTTATTTCCCCTCCAGAACTTCGCCTTCCGGCTTATCTGAAAGCAGAAGTACTGGATGCAAACAATGTTCCTTACGAAGAGGTTTCCAGTCTTGACGAAGCAATCGGTTCTCTTGATATTCTCTATATGACTAGAGTACAGAAGGAGCGTTTCTTTAATGAAGAAGACTATATCCGTCTGAAAGACTGTTATATTCTTGATAATACAAAGATGGCGATGGCAAAACCGGATATGCTTGTTTTACATCCTCTCCCTCGTGTAAATGAAATCGCCGTAGAAGTCGATGATGACCCTCGTGCAGTATACTTCAAGCAGGTACAGTATGCTGTATATGTCCGCATGGCTTTGATCTTAAAGCTGCTTGAATTAAAATAATAATCAGAAAGGATTTTGTGTTATGTTAAATGTAGGAAGCTTAAATGACGGCGTTGTTCTTGATCATATCGCAGCCGGCAAATCCATGGAAATCTATAAATACCTCGGATTGGATAAATTAGACTGCCAGGTTGCAATTATAAAAAATGCAAAGAGCCAGAAGATGGGACGGAAAGATATTATCAAAATCGAATCCCCGCTGGATGTGATCAATCTTGACATTCTCGGATATATTGATCACAATATTACCGTAAATATCATCCATAATGGTGAAATTTCAGAAAAGAAGATCCTTACACTTCCAAAGACCATCAAGAATGTATTAAAGTGCAAGAATCCACGATGTATCACTTCCATCGAGCAGGGACTGGAGCAAATCTTTCTTCTTACAGATGAAGAAAAACAGATCTACAGATGCAGATACTGTGATGAAAAATATAAATAAAACACCTGGATATAAAAAGGACCTGTAATAACAGGTCCTTTTTATATGAGCAGAACTGTAAGCCGGGTTATGTATCAGATGATCATCTATCTAGAACAACTGTTGCCAGCTGCTTCAAGCAACCTACCTAAGACTAACGGGCCGCATTATCGTCTTGCTTCGGTCTTGCTTCAGATGGGGTTTACATGTGCCCCCTCTGTTACCAGAGAGGCGGTAGTCTCTTACACTGCCCTTCCACCCTTACCAGAATTATATTCTGGCGGTATATTTCTGTTGCACTATCCTTGGAGTCGCCTCCACCGG
>OLSL01003411.1_pt1 | contig 11340 bp, 11 predicted proteins | sample 1672511 | NCBI WGS metagenome assembly OLSL01 (sample SAMEA3136694, study PRJEB25190) | human gut metagenome | biome: human gut; feature: human-associated habitat; material: faeces | place: Austria | collected 2013
GTTCACTCTGGACACCTATACGCATATCACCAACGATATGCAGCGAGGCGCGGCAGAGAAGATCGGCGGCTTCATGGAATCGGCCACGGCTAAGCCGGAACCGGAACCGCCTGATCCGCCGGAGGAGAGCCGGTGCAAGGTGATACCTTTTGAAAAGGTAGTCTAAGTGAGCAAAGGGATTCCCTGGATCACTTTTGTTGTCCAGGGAATCCCTTTAGGATGTATTAGAAAACACTAATTACTAATATGGAGCCTTCAGTAATCACTTCGACTATCTTGAAATTCCTGCAATGCAACCCAAAACGGCGAAGGTTCTTTACTGAACCATCTCCCATATTGATTTTGCAAATTCTTTGAACGAATAAGAATACACGCTTTTCTTGCACGACTAACTGATACAAAACAAAGCCTTCGGGCTTCTGCCAGTTTTCTTGGAGTGTTATCATAGTAGCTGGGAAAGCTATCCTTTTCCATGCCCGGCAATATCACAACATCAAATTCAAGCCCTTTGGAGCTGTGCCTGGTTGTTAGGACAACTTGATTTTCTGGGATACCAAGCCGTGTTAGAAACTTAATCGTTAGCTGCGTATCGTGGCTTCGTGCTGTTTCGAGCAACTTATTGTAATTATCAATCTCGTCAGGATATCGCTCTGAAGCAGTAAAAGCAGAAACAATTCCCACCTTTTTGTCAAGATAGCATAACCATTCCGATAGATTATCCTTATAAACCTTACTTGCAGTTAAAGTTTGAAAAATTGTTCTTTTAAGTAAAAAGTAATCGTCTTCACTAATGATCCGCTTTTGAGAAATAAACGATTTCCAAGTTGAGCAAATTTCATCAAATGAGACGGAGCATTTATCCGAAACCCACTTTGCACAGTTTTGAATCCAGATAATAAGATCTGTTAATCTAAATGTTTGACGAGCAATATACGCCGGAATATTTTGTCTGGAACATTCTTGTGCCAATTCTGTTACTTGTTTATTATTTCCGACTAAAACTGCTATTTCGTGGTATGGTATGCCTTCTGTGTGAAATCTGGATATCTGCTCAATAACTCTTTCATATTGTTCATCCATCCCTTTGGAACATTCGATGAATTCCAGTTTGGCGTGGTAGTCTTGGAGCTTTCCAGAAGCAATATATCCCCGGCTACTTTTTAGAACATATTCCGAGGCATCTACTATTGTTTGTGAACTTCGATAATTGTTTTTCAGGTGAATGCAAGAAACATCTTGGCGTTGGCTTAATTCTATAAGGTAATCAGGAGCTGCTCCTTGAAAATCATAAATTGATTGATCTGCATCCCCAACAGCAAAAACTTTAATTCTTGTAAGATTTAATAGCGTTAAAATAAGTTCATGAAGCGGTTTTCCCAAATCTTGATACTCATCGACAATAATCCAAGGATACTTAGCCTCAAGTGCTTTGCGTACATAGGACTCATTTTTAATGAGTTCTACAGATTTTTTCACCATGCTGATAAAATCGAGATACTCGTTTTGTATCAAGAGTTCTTCAAAAGAGATGGCAGCCTTTAGTGCAATATCATAGCTTTCTATCGCAACACGACTAATTCCCTTTATATTCCTTGTGCGCTCTTTATCTACATCAATGAGCTTTGGAGTTCCCTCATAATTCTGAGAATTAAAGAGACGATTCTTTTCAGCTTCAGAGATAATCCGGATAGGCAGTGGTATTTTGTATTGCGGATATAGGGCTGCGAAAGGAGTAATAATTTCTGAAAGACAAAAACTGTGAACTGTACCAAGAAAAACATTTTTGCGCTTTTCCAACCCTAACTTTACTAACCGACTTTTGAATTCTCGGACAGCCTCCGTACTATATGTTAAGCATGCAAGGCCGCGTGGTGGATAAATCATCTCGGCTAATAGCTGCATAACTTTCAAAGTCAAAACTGTTGTTTTCCCACTTCCAGGTCCAGCAATTACAACTGTATTATTTACAGCTTTATATGCAGCAAACTGCATGTCATCTTCGCTTATTTCCTGCAATTTTTTCTCAAAATAAGCATTCACCACATTCACCTAACTTTTGCAACAATCGCATCTATTGCATTCGATATATATTCTGGAATCATCGAGGCAGATATATGAGTGGCTAACCGTTGAGCGAAGCGGCCTTTACCGATTCCACTATAAGTTGACTCTATTTTGGAAAGACACTTGTTATACCTTCCAGAGGAAAGCTCTGCAGAGAAGTTATTTTTTTGAACCTGGCCACCATTTGTTAGTTGATTAAAAATAGAACATAGAACATCTCGATCTGGCCCAGTGGCCTTTTTGAAGATATCCACCTCAAGTGTGTATTCACCAATATAAGTGCCAAATGTTTCAAAGTATTTGCGCTTTTCCTCATTATTCAAATGGATATACTCCGGATCAACAGAGCCTTGATACATTCGATAAATACGATCAATCCCATCAAAGCCCTTGCCCACATGGTTTGCATCTTCAATATCTCCAAAATGCTTTTTTTCATCAACTATATGATAATAATCACCATCAGTGATAATAACATAAGGAATACCAAGTGCACCTACGAAACGACAATACGGTTCAAAATTCGTAGAATTTATGTTACAAATCACTACGCCGAGACGATCAAGGTCGTATCCTTTGGCTTTTGAAAAACTGGGAACCAAATATTCTTCGGAAATTCCCTCCACAAAAATAATACCTTTAGCAGTATAGAGTTCGCCTCGTTTGACATCAATGTATCTTGTTAAATCCGCATAATCGTCCTCAGACAAATCAATGCCTGCTGTTGTTTTTACCTCGGTACCATCTTTTGTCGTAATTAGATGAACAAGAGACGTAATGGGTGCAACTGAGGATATATGTGTTGAGTGAGTTGTGATTATTACAGAGGTGTTAGTTTTGTTCATAATATGGCGATAGAGAAGCCGTTGATAAATTGGATGGAGATGCGATTCGGGCTCCTCGACAGCAAGAATGGTGATGCCATTCGCTGTTGGAACAAAATCCGAAAAGAACGCATATAGACCATCGTATAATGTGGCATCTTGCAGAGCCGCAAGATTCAAGGCGTAGTCATCGGAGCTGGCGGATTTTTCATAACTTCTTTCAAGTAAATGTTCATGATCCTGTTTTATCAATTCACGATATAAATCGCCGGATAGGAATGTTTTGATAGTATCATCTTCAATGAGTAGTAGAATCAAAGCTACATAGAGAATATTGTTGATTCCCAAACTTGTGTTGCCCGTTTCTCGGCTGTTAATTAGAGGTCGTAGGGCATAAAGAAGTTTAGTTGCATCGATATTCATTGTTTTCAGAGAAATACTGAACTCATCTGCACTAAAGGACACCATGTCATTCAATAACCGTTGCAGCCTATTCTCTAAATCATTTACTTGACCAATTTGTAAAGTATCTGCACCTTTTTCATCAAGAGCCTTTGATATCTCTAAAAGTACACTCTTGCTGACAGAATATTTTTGCTTAATAATTTGTGTTAGAGGAGAAGTTCGGGAACTTTTCATTTCTGCCTCAACATCACGGATGGCTTTTATCACACGAATATTAAGCATTTTTCGATCTTCATATGTAAAAGCCCTGCTTTCATCGTTTCCCTTATAGATGATGTAGCTATAGTCTGGTTTTGTAGCATCTTTTTTAAAAAACTTGTAGCTGATTTTTAATGTTTCTTTGCCTTCTACCATTACCGACGCATCAGCCAACTGGGCAAGCAAATTCTTATTATCCTCGAAATTTGCGAGATAGATCTCAATCAATATATAATGCCCATTATCCATAGGGTTTTCTATACCATCCCAAAAATCGGATTCTTCAAGCATTCTGTCTTTTTCAGAAAGCGTTGGATCAAGAATCAGTTGAAGTGCGTAAAGAAGATTACTTTTGCCGACTGCGTTTTCGCCAATTAATACCTGCTTTTCGCCAAGAGAAAAATCTGCTGAATGGAAGTTTCTAAAGTTTTCGATATGAACTCGACAAATATACGGTTGAGTTTTCATCCGGTTTACCTTCTTTCGCACGATCTTCCAGTTTCTTGTTCCAGCGGAAGTATCAATGATATACTCTTTGCTACATGTAGTGCAGTGAAGATATACACTATGCTCTCTAAATCCTGGAATGTTGTCATGCTCCTCGATAATTGTTCCTTTTCCACATGGACATTCGTATTCATAATATTCTGTGTCGCCAGCGCCTGCACCGTATCCTGAATGCTGTTCACACTTAGCAATAATTCTTTTAGTCCGCATATACATCTGCCCCTTTTTGCAAAAAAGCCGCGTGGGAGTACACCCACACGGCGGCCTTGGTGATACAAAGGCTCACCGTAAAATAATTATAAGGGATAATGCCGAAAAATTCAAGTTTCCGTCGTATCTGCGGCGAAAATACCGAGTTGCACCCGTTAGGGATTGGTTAGGGATTTAGCGGTTTTTGCCACTCTACCATACAAGGCTACAACGACAATTTTACCTCTCTGACCACAGTTGAAATGTGGTCAAGTGAAACTCAAAAACAAACTTTTAACGCAGAAAAACCGCCTAAAAAGGCGGTTTTTCAAAGAAAGGTGGTCGGAGTGCAGGGACTCGAACCCTGGGCCTCCTGCTCCCAAAGCAGGCGCGCTACCAACTGCGCAACACCCCGTTATGAAGTTAGGCGATCCGGCTGGGCGTATTCTCCCAAACCACCCGCGCTACCAGCTGCGCCACACCCGGATTTATTATTTATTATACCACAGCTTGGAGGATTCTTCAAGTCCCAAAAAAGCGTGCCGCCGTTTTCCCTGGCAGCACGCTTTTTGCGATTCCTTTTATCCGTATTGCTTCTGAATCCGCGCCAAAATCTCCGCATCCGCCGGGCAGAATTCATAGTTTGGAATCTCCTCCGGGCGAATCCAGGCCATGGCATGATGCTCCAGCAGCTGGGGCGTTCCCTGAGCGATGGTGCAGTGATACAGGCTCAGGTGAATGGTGAGATCGGGGTACACATGGTCAAGCTCCATAAACAGCTCCGCCGGGACTACGGTGATCCCCAATTCCTCCTGGCATTCCCGAATCAGCGCCTGGGGCTTTGTCTCCCCGGGCTCCACCTTGCCGCCCACGAACTCCCATAGCAGGCCCCGGGCTTTGTGCTTGGGACGCTGGCAGATCAGAAACCGATCCCCGTCCCAAATCAGTGCGGCAACAACCTCGATCACGCCTGTGCCTCCAGCTTGGAAAGGCCCAGATTCAGACGGCGCAGGGTCTCGTCCCGGCCCAGAATCAGTGCGATTTCGATTGCACCGCCGGGGGTGACGGACTTGCCCGCCGCCGCGATTCGCAGGGGCCACATGACCTTGCCGATCTTAATGCCATCGGCTTCTGCCAGGGCATACAGTGCATCGTGAATGGAATCATAGCTCCACTCGGTGAGGGCCGTCAGCGCATCCGTCTCCTTTTGCAGCAGTTCCTTGGAGCTCTCGGCGGTGAGCTTGTTCTTCTTGTTGGTGTAGAGGGCGATGTCGTATTCCGGCAGCTCGTTCAGGAACGCGATCATCTCCGGAATCTGATCCAGCCGATCCAGACGGGTCTGGAGCAGGGGCGCAATCTGAGTTTTGTCCACATTCTCCTGGGCAATGGCCTTGTCGATCCAGGGCTGAGCGGCGGCGGAGAATTCCTCGGGAGTCAGCTCCTTGAGATAGGTGCTGTTGAAGTAGTTGAGTTTCTCCAGGTCAAAGGCCGAGGGAGACTTGGAAATGCCCTCGATGTCAAAGGCCTTGCACAGCTCGTCCATGGTAAAGAACTCCTGCTCGGCAATCTCCCCTCTGGGGCTCCAGCCCAAAAGGGACACATAGTTCTTCACAGCCTGAGACAGATAGCCCATTTTCAGCAGATCCTCATAGGAGGGGTCGCCATGGCGCTTGGACATCTTGCGGACGTTGCCGGTCTCGGGGTCGGTAATCATGACGCTGGCGCAGTGGACATAGGTGGGAATCTCCCAACCGAATGCCTCATAGAGCAGGTTATACTTGGGAGTGGAGGACAGATACTCGCTGCCCCGAACCACATGGGTGATACCCATGAGATGGTCATCCACCACGTTGGCAAAGTTATAGGTGGGCAGGCCGTCGGACTTCAGCAGTACCTGATCGTCCAGCTCGCTGTTGTCCACGGTGATGTCGCCATAGACCGCGTCGTGGAACGTGGTCTGGCCCTCGGGGATGATCTGGCGGATGACATAGGGCACGCCCTCGTCCAGATTCTTCTGAATTTCCTCCTGAGAAAGCTGGCGGCAGTGGCCGTCATATTTTGCGTTGGGATCCTGAGCATGCAGAGCCTCCAGACGCTCCTCGGTGCAGAAGCATCGATAGGCCGCGCCCTTTTCCACCAAAAGCTCGGCGTATTTCTTGTAAATCTCCCGGCGTTCGGTCTGGACATAGGGGCCAACGGGGCCGCCTACATCGGGGCCTTCGTCGTAATCAAGGCCGCAGTCTGCCATGGTGCGCTTGATCACCGCCACGGCGTCCTCCACCTTGCGCTTCTGATCGGTATCCTCAATGCGGAGAATAAAATCGCCGCCTGCGTGCCGTGCAATAAAATAGGTATAGAGGGCCGTGCGCAGGTTGCCCACGTGCATATAGCCGGTGGGGCTGGGCGCAAACCGGGTGCGCACCCGTCCGTGGGGGATCCGCGCCTCCATCTCCTCAAAATAATTCATGGTATACCTCCTGATGGTTTTCATATTCCTTATTATTATATTTTACAAGGCCGGGATGTCAAGGGAAAATCCGTCCCTGCCCCCGGATTCCGCAAAAAATTCCATATTCCCCTCGATAAAATTCGGGAATCCTGTTTTTATGAATTGCAATAGCAAAGAAGCTGTGGTAAAATACAATCGCCTGTACCCAGGTATTTTATTGAAATTCCACGAAGTTTGCATAAAGAAGGTTACAATTATGGATGAAAAAAAGGTACTCCTGTCCGGCATTCAGCCCAGCGGCGATCTGACTCTGGGCTCTTATCTTGGCGCCATTAAAAACTGGAAAGAGCTTGCCGAGCAGTTTGACTGCTATTATTTTATGGCAGATATGCACACCATCACCGTCCGCCAGAATCCCGCAGATCTCCGCAGCCACACCCTGACGCAGCTGGCCCAGTATATCGCCTGCGGTCTCGATCCCGAGAAGAACACGCTGTTTATTCAGTCCCACGTCCATCAGCACGCTGAGCTGGGCTGGGTGCTCCAGTGCTACACCATGTTTGGCGAGCTGTCGAGAATGACGCAGTTTAAGGATAAAAGCGCGAAAAATGCGGAAAATATCAATGGCGGTCTGTTTGCCTATCCCAGCCTGATGGCTGCGGACATTCTGCTCTATCGTCCGGACTTCGTGCCCGTGGGTGAGGATCAGAAGCAGCACGTAGAGCTGACACGCGACATCGCCAATCGCTTCAACGGCCTCTACGGCGATGTGTTTAAGATCCCCGAGCCCTATATTCCCAAGGTGGGTGCCCGGGTCATGGGCCTTCAGAACCCCACCGCAAAAATGTCCAAATCCGACAAGGACCCCAACGGCTGCGTCTACCTCAAGGATGACAACGATACCATTATGCGCAAATTTAAGCGCGCCGTCACCGACAGCGAGACCTGCGTCCGCTATGACCGGCAGGAAAAGCCCGGCATCTCCAACCTGATGGAGATCTATTCCGCCTGCACCGGCAAGACCTATGCTGAGATCGAGGCGGAATTCCAGGGCAAGGGTTACGGCGAATTCAAGCCTGCCGTGGGCGAGGCGGTCATCTCCGTCACCGGCCCCATCCGCGACGAGGCCCAGCGAATCCTCAAGGACAAGGCATATCTTGAAAGTGTTTACAAGGCGGGCGCAGAAAAGGCCTCCTACATTGCCGAAAAGACCCTGCGCAAGGTCTATAAGAAGATCGGCTTTGTGGCCCGCTGAGAAAGGATGGTTTCATGACGACCCAACGTCAGCTGCTCACCGCCGTCATTGCGGTGCTGGCTGCTGCCCTGATCTCGTTTGTATTAACGCCGGTGGTCAAGGCATTGGCCCCCAAGTTCGGCTTTGTGGACGTGCCCAAGGACGAGCGCCGGATGCACAACCACCCCATCCCCACCATTGGCGGACTGGCGATTTTCGTCTCGTTCGTGCTGGTTTCCCTGTTTGTCTGCCACCTGAACCGTCAGTTCATTGGCATGCTGCTGGGTGCGCTGGTAATCGTGGTGCTGGGCGTGGTGGACGATAAATATGACTTAAACGCCAAGCTCAAGCTGGTGGTGCAGATTCTTGCCGCCGCCATCCCCGTATCCCAGGGCGTGGTCATTCGCTACATCTCCCATCCCTTTGGCTTTCTGGGCGTGCCCTATCTGTCCCTGGGGGTACTGGCCGTTCCGGTGACCATCTGCTGGATCGTGGCCATTACCAACGCAGTGAACTTCATCGACGGACTGGACGGACTTTCCGTAGGCGTGTGCTCCATCAGCAGCCTTTCCATGGGCATCATTGCGCTGATGCTGGGCCAGAGCAACGAGGCCGTGATCCTCGCCGCGCTCCTGGGCGCCTGCCTGGGCTTCCTTCCCTATAACTTCAACCCCGCGAAAATTTTCATGGGCGATACCGGCGCAACGTTCCTCGGCTTTATGCTCTCCTGTATGGCGGTGTCCGGGCTGTTTAAGCTCTATGCGGTGATCTCCTTTGTGGTGCCGATTCTGGTGCTGGGCGTGCCGCTGTTTGACATCTGCTTTGCCTGCATCCGCCGGCTGTGCCACCATGTCTCCCCCATGCACGCGGATCGGAGCCATATTCATCACCGGCTCATCGACTCCGGCTTCAATCAGCGCCAAAGCGTGCTGATCCTCTACGTGGTGGCTTCCCTGATGGGCATTCTCGCCGTTCAGGTTTCCACCAGCGGCGCTGGAAAGGCCCTGATGGTACTCACCGCTGTGGTGGTGGTGGGCTGCATCGCGCTGGCCATTCTCACCCGCAGTGATACCCTTCATGCCCAGGCCAAGCAGCAGGAGGAGGAAGAAAAAAAGGCCGAAGACGAGAACAAAACCGTCAAAAAGTAATCAAACAGAACATAAGCCCGGCGCATTTGCACCGGGCTTACAAAAGAAGATAGACAAGCGCTCCGAGTAACGGCAGATTCTTCTCCCTGCCCCCGTCCATCCACAGGAGCAGCAGGAGGAGCAGGATCAGCAGGTCATCGTCTCTGAGGTTGAGATTCAAGAGTCCCGGCAATAGCGGCTGGGACTGCGTCTGCGGCGAATGGCTCCCGTCCCAGCGCCGAAGCACCTGCCCCACATCCATAGAATAGGGATTATACATTGTCTTCCCTTCCCATCAGCTGACCGGCGGTTTTAGCCGCCCGCATCAGCCGCAGCATTTCCACCGCCCGATCCACCTTTTCCTGCCGCTCCGGCCGAAGCATGGGCTTGAGGGCCAGTAGAAGATTGGAGGTCTCGTCGGGCCTGGATGCCTCCGCAGCCGCCTGCATCAGTCCCTGCAGCAGCTCCGGCGAAATGGGAAGCTCCCCGGACGGTTCCGTTTTTTTCGGCGGATCACAGCCCCCGGATTTGCGCGGTTCCGGCGGATTTTGCGGCGATAAGCCCAGCTGCTGCGCCATTTGCTGGAGCTGCTCCATAGCCCCGGGCTGGGACAAAAAGCCCTGGATGGCCCCGCTGAGATCATCCATGGTTCAGATTTCGGTTCATGGCCGACAGGATTTTCTGTACCTCCGGGTTACTGAGAAGCGGCGCCATGGTGTCCTGGGCCCTTTTTTCGTTGCCCTGCTGCACCGCATTGACCGCTTCCCGCAGAGTTTTGCCCCCGTCGGCGCCAAGTAGTGCCATCAGCCGCTTTCCATCCGGCGTATTCATCATGGCGCGGATGGCCTGGGCGGCATCCTGCTGATTTCTCATGGAAATCCCTCCTTCTTACGCCCACATTTCGCTGCTATCTCATTGTATGCAGGACTGCATCCGAGGTGAACCTATCCCCATGAAACTATTGGTTTTTTCAGACTCCCACGGCATCGTAATGCACATGGAGTCCGCCGTGCGCGCCCATAGGCCGGACATGGTGCTCCATTTGGGCGACTGTGTGGAGGATTTCCAGGCGCTTCAGGCCCTGTTCCCCGATCTCCCCATGGATCATGTGCCCGGGAACTGCGATTATGGCGCAGACGGCCCCGCCACCAAGCTCCTTACGCTGTCCGGCATGCGGATTTTTATGACCCACGGCCACCGCTACGGCGTAAAATCCGGCTATCTTCGGGCCATTTACGCCGCCCGGGAGCAGCAGGCCGATCTTCTGCTGTTCGGCCACACCCACTATGCAGAATGCTTTCAGGAGGGCCCGCTCTGGGTGCTCAACCCCGGCGCTGCCCGGAACGGAAGCTATGGAATCATCACCCTGAGCCAGGACGGCATGGAATGCTGCCTGGGCCGCCAGGACGGAAAGGAACATTACGATGCTGCTAACCATTGACATCGGCAATACCAACATGGTATTTGGAATTTATAAAGGCGAGGAAATGCTGGGCTCCTTCCGGCTCTCCACCAACTCCACCGCCACCTCGGACGAGCTGGGCATTCTGGCCGTCTCCTATTTTGAGCGGTTTGGCTATCGGACGGAGGACCTGAAGGCCTGCATCATCGGCTCCGTGGTGCCCCAGGTGATGTATTCCGTTACCAGCGCCATCATTAAATACTTCGGCGTGGAGCCCCTTGTGGTGGGCACCGATGTGGACACAGGCCTGAAATTCGCTCCCCGCTGCTACGAAACCGGACGTCTGGGCGCGGACCGCGCCATCAACTGTATTGCCGCATTGGAAAAATACGGTGGTCCCTTTGTGATTCTGGATTTCGGCACCGCCACCACCATCGACGCGGTGGGCCCCGACGGCGTTTACATGGGCGGCACCATCGGCCCCGGCCTCCAGGTCAGTCTCGACGCGCTGGTGTCCCGCACCGCCATGCTGCCCCGGGTGGAGCTGCAAATGCCCCAGACCGTACTGGGCCGGAACACCGTGGAGCAGATCCAGGCAGGCGTTGTGGCCGGTTATGTGGGCAATATGGAATATCTGATCCGTCAGGTTATGGAGGAGATGGACTGCGAGGGCATCAAGGTCATTGCCACCGGCGGCCTCTCCCGGATGATCGCCCAGCAGACCGACCGGATCAACATCGTAGACCCCATGCTGACCATGGATGGCCTCCGGATGATCTTCGACGCCAACCGGGACGCTAAGCCCATTGAAGTGAAGAACGACGACTAACGCGAAGGGCGCGTTGCAAAATAGCGTCTAAGAAAAATACCGCGGTCAGGGC
>OLSL01003419.1_pt1 | contig 11317 bp, 7 predicted proteins | sample 1672511 | NCBI WGS metagenome assembly OLSL01 (sample SAMEA3136694, study PRJEB25190) | human gut metagenome | biome: human gut; feature: human-associated habitat; material: faeces | place: Austria | collected 2013
GTTTCGTTCACAGAACCGCCATAGGGTTGTGGGGATGTGGGCGCGCTTCGGCGGCCTTTGCTAGAATATTTCCACTAGATTAACGAGGAGGGGCCCCGGTGCCAGGCGCAAGGGGCCCGTTTGCAATTCTGCTGGCTGGCGGAAATTGCCCAGAGAGAAGAGGAGCGCCATGCTCTCCGTTGACGTTGAGAAGCTGTATCCGGCGGCAAAGACCCTGGTGAAAGCTCGTGCGGCAAGCCGCATTCATGCCAAGGACGCCACGCTGTACGATTTCTCCCCCGAGGCGCAAGCGTGCGCGAGCGACTACATGGGATGGGTCGATCTGGCCACCAGCCCCTTGTGCGATATGGACGCTATCCAGGCTTTCGCCGACGAGGTGGTGGAAGCGGGCCTCGACACCATTCTGCTCATCGGTCAGGGCGGTTCCACTCAGGCGCCCATGACCATCACGAAATACAACAAACACGATTCCACTCGGGTGAAGTTCCGCACGCTGGATTCCGACTCGCCCGTGCGCGTGCGCGAGATGCTCACCATCTGCGATCCTCATCGCACGCTGGTCATCATCTCCTCGAAGAGCGGCGGTACCATCGAGCCGCGCATGCTGCTGGAGGCCGTGCGCGCCTCCTTCGAGAAGGAGCTCGGCGAACATGTGGTGAAGCACCTGGTCGCCATCACCGACCCGGGTAGCGATCTCGATCGCCAAGCCCGCGAGGAGGGCTGGCGTGCCGTGTTCTCTGGCGAGCCCACGGTGGGCGGCCGTTTCTCGGCGCTCTCCGTGTTCGGCCTGGTGCCGGCGGCGCTCACGGGCATCGATATGGAGGCCTTCATGGCCCACGCCCGCGAGGCCGAGGAGGCCTGTTCGGAAGACGCCATCGACAACCCGGCCATCAACCTTGCGGCGTTCCTCTACGACAACTACCTGAAGGGCCGCAACAAGTTCTCATTCCTTACCCCCAAGCGCGGGCGCGTGCTGGGTCTGTGGATCGAGCAGCTGGTGGCCGAGTCGCTGGGCAAGAACGGCGAGGGCATTCTGCCGAACATCGAGATCGACTCGCTGCTGCTCACGGAAGACCCGGGCGATCGGTCCATCATCATGTACCAGACCCAGACCGACCTGTGGGACGAGCGCCGCAACTTCGAGATGAGCCTCGCTTACATCGACCCGGCCATCCCGCGGCTGAACTACCGCATCGACACCGTGGAGGAGCTGGCCGAGCACTTCGTCATGTGGGAGTACGCCATCGCTATGTGCGGCTACCTCATGGGCGTGTGCCCCTTCGACCAGCCCGACGTGGCCTCCGCGAAGGCCGAGGTGCTCGACATCCTGAAGAACGGCCAGCCCGAACCCGACTTCACCGAGGTGTTCACGACCGATGTGGACATGGGTCGCGTGGAAGTGTCCTTCGCGCCCATGTTCGAGGGCTGCGAGGATTTGCACGAGGCGCTCTACGCGCTGCTGTCCTCCATCCAGCCCGGCGATTTCTTCGCGTTGAACGCCTTCCTGCCGTTCACGGGCGAGGGCCGGCGCGAGGCTATCGAGCAGATTCGCCACGGAGTGGCCGAATCCTTCGGCTGCGTGTCCTGCCTGGAAGTGGGGCCGCGCTACCTGCATTCCACGGGCCAGCTGCAGAAGGGCGGCCCGAACATGGGCGTCTTCCTCATCCTGTCGGCCGACGAGTTGAAGGACATCTCGCTGCCCGAGGGGGCCTCGGCGCCCAGTCTCGGCGAGCTGGCGAAAGCCCAGGCCGCGGGCGACTTGGTGACGTTGGTCAAGCGCGGACGTCGCTGCGTGCACCTGCATCTGCCGGACAACTCCGGCGTGACGCTGCGCCAGCTGGCCCAGGTGATCGACGACGTGATTGCCGACATCCTGACCGATCGCGCTTTGGCCGAAGCCGCTGCCATGGCCGAGGACGAAGAGCTGGCCGAGGCTACCGTGGTCGTGGAGGCCGCCGAAGCGAGTGAAACTGCCGTGGAAGCCGAGTTCGCCGAAGCGTCCCAGGACGCCGATGCTGAGGCCGTGGCCGCAGAAGTTGCCGCCACCGAGGGCGAGGCCAGCGAAGCGTAGGCGTTCCCCGCATCCTCTCAAATGGGCAATTCATCCTGATGAAGTGAGGTTGATTCCCGTTGAAAGTCGCGTTGTATTACACTACACTTGCGCGCACGGACGAGCGGACTGCTTCTTTCGTCGAAGGGAGCAGCTATGTACGTAAGCTGGATGGAACTCCTCACGTTTTGTTTGGTGATCGTAGCGGTGATCGATTTGACCGCGCGCTTGCGGCAGTAGCCGCGCGGGCGACAATGAAAAAGCCGCCCCTCGCATAGGAAGAACGGCTCTTCATCACATTAGAACAGGTAATGTGAAGCAGTCGTGCCCGAATGCAGCGGGCCTCCGCTTGTCCGTAGTATATCGCGCTAAAGGGCCCAAGGCAAGGGAGCGGTTTATGATTGATGCGGTCGATATTCATGTGAAGGGCATTGTGCAAGGAGTGGGGTTTCGCCCCTTCGTTTACCGGATGGCGAAGAAGTACCTCATCAACGGCTGGGTGCTGAACGCTGCCGATGGCGTGTACATTCATGCCGAGGGCGAGAGCAAGCTGGTGGACGAGTTCATCATGGAGCTCTCGGACAATCCTCCGGCCGCGTCCCGCGTAGAGGAGATTGACATCAAGGAAGTGCCCCTGGAGGACTTCGACAGCTTCGAGATCCGCTTTTCCGACGATGATGCCGTAGAAGAGACGACGCTCGTCTCGCCCGAGCTTGCCACGTGCGAGGACTGCGTGCGCGAGCTGTTCAACCCCAACGATCGCCGCTACCGGTATCCGTTCATCAACTGCACGAACTGCGGGCCGCGCTTCACCATCATCGACCACTTGCCCTATGATCGGGTGGCGACGTCCATGGCGGCCTTCCCCATGTGCGAGAAGTGCGCCGCCGAGTACGCCGATCCGCTCGACCGCCGCTTCCACGCCCAGCCCGATGCCTGCTTCGAATGCGGCCCTTCGGTGACGTGGAGCGTTGGGACTGACGATGATAAGCTCGTCGGTAAGACGCGCGAGGAGTCGGATGCCATTTTCGCGGCGGCGGTGGAGATGCTCATGGAAGGGAAGATTTTGGCCGTGAAGGGGCTGGGAGGCTTTCATCTCGTGTGCGATGCGAACAATGCCGATGCTGTGGCCGAGTTGCGCCGGCGCAAGCGACGCGACGGGAAGGCCCTGGCGGTCATGGCGCCGACGGTGGCTGCAGTCCGGGCGCTGTGCTTCGTGAGCGAGGAGGAGGAAGCGGTGCTCACCGGGGCGTCGCGGCCCATCGTGCTCTTGCGCAAGCGCCCCGACGGGGCCATCGGGGCCGGCGTGGCCGACAGGCTTTCCGAGCTGGGTGTCATGGTTCCCTACACGCCGGTGCAGCATCTGCTTATGCACGATTTCGCGGAGGCTTGGGAGGCGGCGCATCCTGAAGAGGCGGCCGCGGCCTGCGCCCCCGGCACGCCTGTGCCGCTTTTGGTGATGACCTCGGGTAACGTGCATGACGAGCCCATCTGCATCGCCGACGAGGAGGCCCGCGAGAAGCTGGCCAGCATCGCCGATGCCTTTTTGGGGAACAATCGCCCCATCCTCACGCGCTTCGACGATTCGGTCGTGCGGCTGATCCAGGTGGATGAGGTCGACGAGAAGCCCGGGTACGCCATCCAGTTCCTGCGCCGGGCGCGGGGTTATGCGCCCGTGCCCGTGTCGGTGGCGGCCGAGGGCGCTGCGCCTGCCGAGGGCGTCATTTTCGCCGCCGGCCCTGAACAGAAGAACACCTTCACGCTGCTGCGCGGCACCGACGGCTTCGTATCCCAGCACATCGGAGACGTGGAAAACGCCGAGACCTACGACGCGTGGTTGGCCACGAAGGATCGCTTCGAGAGCCTCTTCGAAATGGAGCCTGCGGCGGTGGCATGCGACTTGCACCCCGAGTACCTGACGAGCAAATGGGCCCACCATCAGGGGCTTCCCGTAACTGAAGTGCAGCATCACCACGCCCATATTGTGTCGGTCATGGCCGAGCACGGGCTGACCGACGCAGTCTGCGGCATCGCCTTCGACGGCACGGGCTATGGCGTGGATGGGGCCATCTGGGGAGGCGAGGTGCTGCTGGCCAACCGCTCCAATTTCGAGCGCTTCGCCAACTTCGCCTACGTGCCCATGCCTGGAGGAGCTGCGGCCATCAAGCATCCGCTGCGCATGGCCTATGGCGTGCTGTGGGCCTACGACCTGCTGGAACATCCAGCTGCCGCGGTGGCTTTGGCGCCTCTGGGCGATGAGGCCGAGGTGTGCGACACCATGATCGAGCGCGGGCTGAACACGCCCATGACGTCCTCGGTCGGGCGCCTGTTCGACGCGGCCAGCGCTCTGCTGGGCATTTGCACGGAGCCGAGCTACGAGGGCGAGGGTGCCATCCTTTTGGAGGCAGCCATGGAAACGGCGGGGGCCGATGAGCCCGGCGCCGCTGCCGCCGAGGGAGCGGCCGGTGTGGTGCCCGATGACGATCTGGCGGCCCGCGAGCGCTATGCCGTGACGGCCGAGAAGAACACCGCCACCGAAACGAGCACGGCCGAGGACACGTCGGTTATTCTGTTGGATGCCGAAGCCACCTTCCACGCGCTTTTAGACGATCTGGAAGCGGGCGTGCCCGTGTCGGTCATCGGGCGGCGTTTCCACGACGCTATGGTGAGCGCCATTGTGATGAGCGCCGAGCTGGTGCGGGCGCTGTACGGCATCGCTACCGTGGCGCTGTCGGGTGGCGTGTTCATGAACCGGTACCTGACCGAGCACGTGCTGGCCGATTTGGCCGCTGCCGGCTTTACGGCCGCCATCAACCGCGACCTGCCCCCCAACGACGGCTGCATTAGCCTGGGCCAAGCGGTGGTGTGTTCCGCCCGTTCGGGCGAGTAGGAGCCTGACCGAAACCTCGCTGACTTCCTTGGGCGAACCTGCGACAATAGAACTCTAATCATGCATTAAGGAGTAGCGTATGTGCTTGGCAATTCCTGCTAAGGTGGCGGCCCTGGAAGAGGGGAACTTGGCCACCGTGGACATTCTGGGCGTGACCCGCGAGATTTCCGTCGACCTGACGCCTCAGGCCCAGGTGGGCGACTACGTGCTCGTGCACGCCGGCTTCGCCATCGAGGTGGTGGACGAGCAGTTCGCCCTTGAGACCATCGAGCTGGTAAAGCAGTTCCCCGAGCTGGCCGATTTGAACGAGGCTCCCATGCCGGCCTAAGGAGCGAAAACAGTGCATTTTGCCTGTTGAATCCGTCCGTGTATTACACTAGACTGACCGCACGGACGAGCGGACTGCTTCTTTCGTCGAAGGGAGCAGCTATGTACGTAAGCTGGATGGAACTCCTCACGTTTTGTTTGGTGATCGTAGCGGTGATCGATTTGACCGCGCGCTTGCGGCAGTAGCCGCGCGGGCGGCAATGAAAAAGCCGCCCCTCGCATAGGAAGAACGGCTCTTCATCACATTAATCGCAGTAATGTGAAGCAGTCGTGCCCGAGTGCAGCGGGCATTCCGCTTGTCCGCATTGTACACCCTTGAAGGAGTGGTTGCAAGAATGGACGCCATGCAGCAAGAACTGAAGGCATTCAAAGATCCGAGGTTGGCGCGGGGGCTCATCGAGTCCATTCAAGCGCTGGCCCCAAAGTCCGCGACGCTGATGGAAGTGTGCGGCACCCACACGGTGGCCATCGCGCGCAACGGCATTCGCGGCCTTATGCCCGAGGGGGTGCGCCTCGCCTCCGGCCCGGGGTGCCCCGTGTGCGTGACGAGCAACCACGACATCGACAAGGTAATCGCGCTGGCCCGTGTGCCGGAAGTGACCATCGCCCCCTTCGGCGATATGACCCGCGTGCCCGGCTCCACGTCCAGCTTGCTGGCCGAGCAGGCGGCGGGGCGCTCGGTGGAGATCGTTTACTCGCCGCTGGACGCCCTGCGTCTGGCGCAGGAGAACCCCGATCGGCAAATCGTCTTCGTCGGCGTGGGCTTCGAAACCACCACGCCGCTCGTAGCTATGGCCATCAAACGAGCGCGCGCCATGGACCTTGCGAACTTCACCGTATACGGCGCCCACAAGAACATGCCCGGGGCGCTGGAAGTCATCATCAACGACCCGGCGCTGAAGCTGGACGCGCTCATTCTGCCGGGGCACGTGTCCACTATCATCGGCGCGGAGCCCTATCGCTTCCTGGCCGAGAAGTACGGCATCCCCGGCGTTATCACCGGGTTCGAGCCGGTGGACGTGCTGCAGGGCATCGCCATGATCATGCGCCAGCTGCACGAGGGTCGCGCCGACATCGAGATCGCCTATGCCCGCGGCGTGATGCCCGAGGGCAACCCGGTGGCGCTCGCCGCCATCGACGAGGTGTTCGAGACCTGCGCGGCCACCTGGCGCGGCTTGGGCGAGATTCCTGGCAGCGGCTACCGCATTCGCGACGAGTTCGCCGAGTTCGACGCCATGCGCCGTTTTCAGCCCGACGTGGAAGAGGTGCGCGAGCACAAAGGCTGCCGCTGCGGGGACGTGCTCCGCGGCATCATGGCGCCGAGCGAGTGCCCGCTGTTCCGGAAGGTTTGCACGCCGGAGAACCCCGTGGGCCCCTGTATGGTCTCCAGTGAGGGCAGCTGCGCGGCATATTATCGGTATTACTAGATAGAGGTTCCGTTCGCCCTGGCGGGACGAGCGGACGAGCCGATGCTGCAGGTGCGATTGCGATTGCACAGTCGCAACCTCGCTGATTTTCTTGGGCGAACCCGGGATGAGATGAAGATGGAACAGAAAAGTCACTACATGTACGTGTTGGAATGCGCCGACGGCTCGCTGTACACGGGCTATGCCGTGGATGTGCAGGCACGGCTGGCGGCGCACAACGCTGGCAAGGGAGCGAAGTACACTCGCGCCCGGCTGCCGGTGAGCTTGCTTGCCTATGCCGAGTTTGCCAGCAAACATGATGCCATGCATGCGGAATACGTCTTCAAGCAGCTTTCCCGCAACGAGAAGGATGCCCTGCTCGCCTCCGCCTCGCATTCCAGTTTCGAAGAGGCCTTGAAAAACATACTCACCTGACATCGCTTAACGGGCGCGACCTAGAAGAAGCAGCAAGTCGCATCGCTTTCGAATCTGGTGGCAAATGCCAGTTCGACCCCGAAATGGTAAGAGGGGGGAGACCATTTCGGCTATGAAGTGGCACTTTCTGGCCATTTCGGCCTTCAACTGGCAGGGCGGTACGCCATTTCGGGGTCGAAGTGGCATCTGCCCCTTGAATTTTGAAGATACCTAAGCTGACGGGTGGCTTTGATCGGTCGGCCCGGAGGTTTGCCTGATGCCCAGGTTCAATTCCTGCAGGTAGTTGCTGGGCTCGATGTCGCAGGTGCGGACGCCGTTGCGCAAGCGGATGCGGGGGATATGAAGACGCAGGCGCTCGGCGGTTTCCAAATCGCAGCTTTCGAAGCTGGTGAAGAGAAGCCGTCGGGTGGCGCGCTGCTCGGCCAGCGCAATGGTGTCCCGGTCGGTCGCTTCCTGGCGGACACGGGCGCCGCCGACGATGACGCCGGGGTCGCACATATCGCGCGAGGGGATGAAGCCGTTCACGAAGCCGCCGAAGATGACCACCTCGAAAGTATGGCCGAAGAGGTCTTCGGGGGCGGCGATGGCGACGGCCGGTGCGGGAGACGTTGGAGTCGCCGCTGCATCGTTTTCACGCGTTTCAGTAAGGTTGGCGAGGGAGAGGGCCGTGTCGGCTTTGGACGAAGAAGAGCTCTCACGTGCTCGATTGGCTGCGGCCGCCGGCGAGGTGACGATTGTCGGCTGGTCGTTCCCGCTGCGCTTTGCAAGCAGTCTTTGCGCCTCGCGATAGGGGGTGAGCAGGCTTTGGGTGAAGGGACTTGTTGCGGGAAGGCCGGGCAGGGCGTCGGCGTCCAGTGCGGCGAGAGCTTCGGCAAGATTGAGGCCCTGGGGTTGCGCGATGCGCCGCAGCTCTGAGACAGCGGCGGATCGTCCGAGGGCGTCGTCGAAGCTGAGCCATTGGCGCCAGGCGATAGAGTCGCCCGCGCAGGGGGAAGCCGGCGGGTTGTTCCGAGTTGCAGCATCGTTGATGCCGGCACGAGTGCAGGCACGGGACCCGTGCGAATCGTCCGGTCGCGTGATGCTGTCGCGAAGCTGCCTCAGAACGTGCTCGCGCTCGTTGTCGCTGGCGGGGGCGAGGTCGCCCTTGGGAGCCTTGAAGGCCGGATGGCGCATCGGTGCTGCCGGAATGTCCACGGAGGTGAGGGCCCGCTGCAGGTTGGCGCGCCAGGTGCGGTTGGTGCCCACGACGGCGATGGCGTCGGGACTTGTGCCGCCGGCCAGCTCCTCGGCAATGGTGCGAGCGATAAGGGCCATCTCGCCAGCCAGGTCGGGAGCCGCTTCCCATGCGCGTTCAAGGGAGCGGAAGGGCGCTTCCAGCGTCACGCGCTGCAGGGGCGCGTGGGCCGTTTCGAATTCCGCGAAGCCGGTGGCACAGGGGTAGGGCTCGAAGGCGGGCAGGGCGGTCTTCTCGCTTCCGGCCACGGCGATCTTGCCCGTAGCCAGCAAGTTTACGAGTCGCTGGGAAGCGCGACTCATGAGCAGGTAATCGTCGGCCAGCACGACGGGCGAGCCGAAGCGCTGGCGCAGCGCCGGTTCGGCTTCCAAAGCGCGCACGGCCAGGTTCACGGCTTCGCCCGGTAAGACGGCCTCTTCGAAAATGAGGATGCTGCGGGCCAGATCGAGAACGGCCTGTTCTTCGGTGGTCTGAATCCAGTCGGGGTCGCTGTCGCTCAGGTTCACAAGGCCGCATTGCAGAAAGGCCCACAGCTCGCGCAGGCGTCGGCGCTTCAGGCCGCACGTTTTCAGATCCTCGTAGAAAACGGCCTCCTCGGCTTGGCTGAGCACGCGGCCGCCTCGGCCCGTGGCCCGCTGAGCGAGAGGATCGGCCAGAATGCGGCAGGCGTAATCGAAGGGGGTGGTTACCAGGCCCGTGCACAGGTGCTGACAGGCGGCGGATTCGGCAGGCCCTGCGGCCTCTGCGGGCGCGTCCGCCAGTCCGCGCTGCGAAAGGCGAGATGTGGTGTCATCTATTGTCACGGGCGACGCGCAGAAGAACAAAAACGGCGGCTGGGCGACGGGGTCTGCGGGGATCGCTTCGGCCCAAGCAGCGGCACGTTCGACGAGCGCTCCGGTTTTGCCTGAGCGCGGACCGCCCGTGATGCAGAGCGCTTCGGTTACTGTTGGCGAAGGGATCATAGGTGGCCTTCCGTTTGGAATGAGGAAAGGGAAGCCCAGCAGTTCGAGGACATTGGGGAATCGAGACTGCCGGGCTCCCCCTGAACGGCCTTTCGCGGGGCGCAGGAAGGGGAGGCGTCCGATGCGGCGGGATCCGAAGCGCAGGGGGGGAGAGGAAAAGCTTCGGGAAAGGAGGAGTGCCGCATCGAAGGAGGAGGGGAAAGGCCGGTCAGGGAGAGACTGGGCTGCGGTGCGATGGTCGTGCAGGTAGAAGGGCTTGCCTGCACGGGCGCCGCGCCCAGCTTCTTCCCAAGGAGAGGAGGCGGGGTTACGAGAGAGTCTCGGACGGCTCGTCAAGGTCGAGCTCGGGCTCGATGGCCGAGGTGCCGGATGCGCCCGCAGTTGTTGGCTCCAGCGCTGGGGCGCCGGCCGTCTTGCGGGCGATGAGCGGGAAGCTGATGGCGTGCCCCGGGCACACATCGGCGCAGGCGTGGCAGCGGGTGCACTCGTTGAAGGTGGTACCCAGCTCCGGGTGGCGAGGATTGATGCCCACCTCGCACGCCTCGGCGCAGCGTCCACAGGTGGCGTTGTGGGCGGTCTCCAGGCACTTCGCATCGTCGATGGCCGGCTGGAACGTGCGGTTGGCGCGACCGATGAGGCTCATGAACGACGAGATGGGGCACAGGTGCGAGCACCATTTACGGAAGAAGATCACCTCGACGGCTATCAGCGCCGGGATGATGAGCACCGACCAGGTGACATCGCCGCCGCCGAACAGCGCGATAAGCAGAAACACCATGGCGAACGACAGACCCACGGGGCATACCAGGCAGAATACCGGGAATCCGAAGATGGCGGCGGAAAGCAGGGTGCCGCCCAGGATAATGTGGCGGGAATCGGCCGGCTTTCGGTCGGCGCAGGAGGAGCATCCGCCCGCGCACGAGGTTTTCAGGGCGCGCTTCTCGGCGGCGGAAAGGGGCGTGGCCTTCGTTGCTGGCGCCGCTGAGGTAGCTTCGGTTGCGGAGGGGCGACCGAGGTCGCCCCCTACGGAGGAGATCCCAGGGGCAGCGTCGGGCGCGGAGGAGATCCCGGAGGCAGCCCCTGCCGTAGAGGTGCCGCCCTTCTTGAAGATGCCGCGCAGCTTGCTCCATACGGGCACGGGGCAGAGCCACCCGCAGAAGGCGCGCCCCAAAAGCAGGATGGCGGCCACGGCCAGCACGATGGAGATGACCGCCCGCGGCACGAGCATCTTGCTGGCGAGCATGGTGCCCAAGGCTCCAATCGGACAGATAAGTGAAATGGATTCCCAGCCGAAGGCCGACAGGGTGCCCGCGCTGACGTGAGCGGCGTAGGCCACGCCGGCGGCGCCCAGCAGGGCCAGGGGAATGATGATGCGAAGTTTCTGACTCATGACGACTCCTTAGGCCTCGCTCTCGGGAACGACGATGATGGCGCGCGAGGTGGCGCCGGTGGTGTAGGAGCCCTCTTTCTGGGACACGCACACGCTTTGGCAGGCACCGCACCCGTTGCAGTTGTCGGGCACGACGACGGGGCGGCCGTTCTCGTCCAGCTCGATGGCCTCGTAAGGGCACGCGTCGTAGCAGAACCGGCAGCCGTTGTTCTTGTCCCAGGCCAGGCACCATTCGCGAATGAGCACGGCCTTGCCGATGATGGTGGTTTCGGCGGTCGCGTCGGCGGGCAGCGCCAGCGCCTCGGTGGGGCAGGCCGCCACACACAGCGGAACCCCGTCGTTCTCATCGGCGCAGAAGTCGCACCAGCCGTCGTTGAAGTTCGTCGTGGGAGTGCGCACGGAGACGATGCCGTCTTCAATGTGGGCCGGACGCAGCGCGCCGCGCGGGCAGGCTTCCACGCAGCGCTCGCAGCGAATGCACGATGCCACAAGCCGGCTCTCGTCCTGGCCTCCGGGTGGCCGCACCTGGGCCTCCGCGGGCACCAGCTTCAAGCCGCCCATGGCCAGAAGCACGCCGGCTCCTCCCACGCCCAAGGCGAAGGTGCGCCGGGCCATGCCCGCGC
>OLSL01003424.1_pt1 | contig 11298 bp, 15 predicted proteins | sample 1672511 | NCBI WGS metagenome assembly OLSL01 (sample SAMEA3136694, study PRJEB25190) | human gut metagenome | biome: human gut; feature: human-associated habitat; material: faeces | place: Austria | collected 2013
GTGCCATAAAAAAATCCTCCTGAATTGATATTTATTTTAACATCAATCCAAGAGGGTATATAGCTCTTTTAGAGTTTACACAGAATTAATTACAGTCTCCAAAGTTCAGCAACTACCTGGTTGATAACTTTACCGTCTGCTTTTCCTTTTAATTCAGCCATGACCGCTTTCATGATCTGACCTTTGTTTTTTGTGGCAAGGACATCAGCGAAACGTTCTGTCAGAATTATTTTAACTTCTTCTGCAGACAGAAGCTTTGGTGCATATTCATTGATGATGTCATAGCGTGCCTGATATTCATCTTTCAGATCTGTCCGGTCTGCCGGGCAGGTGTCTACCTGTTCTTTGACACTCTTTAATTCTTTTAAGATGACACGGTCAACCAGTTCCGGTTTGATATCATCTCGACATCCTTCATCGATAGCCACTTTTTTGACTGCGGATACAAGAGAAGAGATAGCATCTTTGCGGACTTTGTCTTTTGCCTTCATTGCTGCGATCATGTCTTTTTGTAATGTCTGTAATTCCATAATGATAGTACCTCCTGAAATTAAATATGGATTCTGCTAAGCAGTTTGTTGATGTAGTATTGTTTGATATGGTAATAATGCTTTCGGATACAGTCCTGGGCCATCTGTACATCTTTTTCTTTTATAGCTGCCAGAATCGCAGAGTGTTCTGCGAAAGACTGGCTGGCACGCTCTGTGTCATCCAGAATGGTGGAGATGAACAGCATCTGCTGACAGTCTAGCTGGTCATAAATTGTTTCCAGGCGTTTGTTTCCGGCATAACCGATCAGAAGTTCATGGAATTTCTGATCCCATCGGGTACATTGGAATATATCATGTTCGTTTAATGATTTTTCCATGTTCCGGAGTGCTATTTCCATGGCATCAACTGCCAGATCATTGTACTTATTTAGAAATGCTGCTACGGCATATACCTGCAGCAGTTCAATCAGATCATACACTTCCAGAATGTCTTCCGTAGTAAAAGATGCCACCACGGTTCCTTTGCCAGGAACGAAAGACAGCAGACCTTCGTGTGTCAGTTGCTGAAGGGCGTTGCGGATCGGAGAGCGGCTGACATGGTAAATATCGCATAATTTGCGTTCCACCATAACGGTTCCTTCCGGATATGTATTATTCAGTATGTCCTGTTTTATCTGTTGATAAGCCTGCTGCTGTTTATTTTCAGCAGGCTGATTGAGTGCATCATATTTGCTGATTTCCTGATTTGACATTTACCTTCTCCTGTTTTGAAAAAATTAAGAATGTTTGGGGCATTCCTGATAATCCCTTTCTGTAAATGCTGGAAAGATCTTATCCTGATTGATAACCACTGGTATGCCGTGGCATACGAATGGTGTGTATCGCTTTGTTATGTAAAAAGTATAGCAAAAAACGAATTGGATGTAAAGAAACCTTTTTTTTTATTAAAAATTGTGCTAAGATATAAAAAGTATGGCGAATTAAAGCGTTGACGTGAAAAAGAACAGGGAATTTGGAGGATATAGATTATGATATCAAAAAGATTAAGAGGATCACTGGATTCATCTATTTGCATCCGTGATATTTTTGAAGAAGGTAAAAAAATGGCTGCGATTTACGGCTCGGAGAATATATTTAATTTTACCATTGGCAATCCGAGCGTAGAGCCTCCGGCGGCAGTGAATGAGGCGATGAAAGAAATTCTGGATACAGAAAAACCGCTGGCACTGCATGGTTATCCGGCAAATGTGGGACATCCGGAAGTGCGCAGACATATCGCAAATTATTTAAATGGAAAATATGACTGTCACTATACCGAGCAGGGAATTATCATGACTAGTGGCGCAGCAGCAGCGATTGTAGTTATTGCAAATTCTTTGCTGGATAACGGAGACGAGGTGGTTACGTTTGCACCATATTTCTGGGAGTATAAAAGCTATGTGGAGACGCTGTATGGTAAACTCGTGCCGGCATTATGTAATATGGAGACATTGCAGCCGGACCCGGAAACTTTTGAAGCTGCATTGTCACCAAAAACCAGGTTTGTACTGATTAATACACCGAATAATCCAACAGGGGCAGTATATACAGAAGAGTCTATCCGTATGGTAACAGATATTCTGAAGAAAAAACAGGAGGAGTATGGTCATCCAATCTATCTGGTTTCCGATGAACCGTACCGGAAGCTGGCATATGATATTGAAGTGCCATATCTGACCCATTACTACGAGAATACCATCGTGGTATATTCTTACAGCAAAGCATTGTCTATTCCGGGTGAACGTATCGGCTATATCGCAATGGAATCCTGTGTGCAGGATTATGAAGATCTGATTGCAGGAATGACAGCCTCCATGCGTTATCTTGGCTATGTCAATGCACCGTCTCTTCAGCAGAAAATGCTGCTAAAATGTGTGGATGCATCCGTGGACATCAGCATTTATCAGGAAACAAGGGACATTCTGTATCATGCACTGACTGAGATTGGATATACTTGTATTCATCCGGATGGAGCATTTTATCTTTTTGTAAAAGCACTGGAAGAGGATGATACGAAGTTTTGTGAGCGTGCAAAAGAAGAAAAAATTCTTATGGCACCGGGTACCGCTTTTTATGGACCGGGCTGGGTACGTGTCTCTTATTGTGTACCGGCTGATGTTGCAAAAAGAAGTGTGCCGGCATTTAAAAAATTATATGACAAATACCAGAAATAAAGGTGAAAGGTGAAGACAAAACCAGTTTCTGACTGGTAGCTGAATAGTATTGTTTTTTCAATATCAGCGTGCATCGGAATGTATTCTGATAAGAGAAAGAAACAGCGGGGCAAATAAAAGATGGATATAGCGATTTATTATCAGAAGTGGAATGCGAAGGAGAAAAATTCTCATACACTTCTAGAGCAGGCAGTTCGTCGGTACGCACGGGAGAATGCACTACTGCTTCCGGAAACACTGATACTGGCATCTGCAGAGCAGAAGAAAAAACCCAGGTTTCAAAATGCGGAAAGCATTCATTTTTCCATATCCCATAGCGGAGATTGGTGGAGCTGTGCCGTCAGCACTGAAGAAGTCGGGTTGGATATCCAGCAGGAACGACATTGCCGGGCGGAACGTCTGGCCAGACGTTTTTATCATCCACTGGAAGTAGCATGGCTGGAAAAAAACGGATATTCGCATTTTTGCAAACTATGGGCATACAAAGAAAGTTATGTAAAATATACAGGTGTCGGACTGATACAGGGAATGGACTATTTCTCTGTCATAAGTCCGTCAGGTATTCTGACGGGAGCAGCGGATGTCTGCCAACAGTTGGTGGCTTTTCAGCAAGACTGCCATATGGTGGTCACAGCGGAACATAGGCAGGCTTTTTCTCTGCAGCCACTTGAAGGCTGAGAAAGAGTGTGGCTTTTTTAACTGTGTGTGGATATCAAATATAGAATGACACCAGTAAAAAAGATAAAATAAAGTGACAAATTCAATATATACTGCCTGTTGAAGGAATAATAAAAGGGTATATCTAGGAACAGGAATATTGATATTAGTACTGAGCTAGAAGTCTTTCGATGAAATAAAATTGTTGGAGTAGAAAGAGCTTGAATATTTATAGAAATATAGAATTGCAAAAAGAAAATCAGACATTAGTACTTTCTGTTGTCAGATCTGCAAGGAAAACGATCGGGCTCCAGGTGTGCGAAAATGGCGATGCAGTGCTTCGGATTCCGAATCAATTATCGGCAGATGCGTTACAGAAGTTTCTGGACAGCGAACATGCATGGATCTGGAAAAAAGTGGAGCAGATGCAGATGCGAATGGAACAGCGGCAGGAGACCGGTGCTGTTCCGGTGGGAGAATTATCCCGTGATGAACTGGAAAAAATAAAGAAAAAGATTGAAAGCCGGGTAAATGCTTATAAAAAAGCAATGGGAGTGACAATCGGGTGGATTACGATTCGAAATCAGAAAACAAGATAGGGAAGTTGCAGCTCAAAAGGAAATCTAAATTTTAACTATCAATTATACTATTTGCCGGATGAATTGTTAGATTATGTTGTAATTCATGAACTTGCACACCGACGGTATATGGATCATTCGAAGGAGTTCTGGGATGAAGTAGAGAAATACTGTCCGGATTACAGGGAACGCAGACAGCAGCTGAAAAAATATAAACTGGTGTAAATAAAAAAACAAGCAAATAAATGAGCAGGCGAAAATGTTTGATTTCCAGTCTGCTCATTATTTTATCTCAGTCTGAGATGAAATATTATGATTAATTAATATAAGATACTGCGATACGATCAGCCGGAATCTCACGTTCTGCGAAGGTATCATCTGTATCACCAAGTGTTACGGCGCAGCATGGTACATGGCCTTCCGGAAGTCCAAGTTTTGCTACAAGTTCCGGTTTGGTATTTAATGCAGCAATCGCACCCCAGATGTTACAGCTTCCGATACCGAGATCAGTTGCAAGCAGGCACATATGTTCTGCCATCATGGCTGCATTGGAATACGGTACATTTGCCATTGCAGGATTTGCAATCGGTGTGGAAATTACTACGAGACAAGGCGCATTGTAAAGCGGTGTCCGGGATGGATCGCCGAAGAATTCAGCAGCATTGCGGTCTAATTCCTGTAATAATTCTGTATTGCGGATAACGGTCATATGCATAGTGTCATATTTGCCCATTCCAATCGGAGCAGCCTGTGCGGCCATCAGGATTTTCTGTAAATTTGCATCTGATAAAGTAGACTTGTAGCTTCTGACAGATTTTCGACAAGTCATTGTTTTGAATGTTTCCATGATAGTATCATCCTCCTGTAACAAAATTTTTGCATGTCTATGTAGAAGACATTGCAGCAGATCCGTAAAAATAGTTTTACTGTCTCTTACACCGGTTTGCAACTTTCTATTTGGAATGATTTAACCAAGCTTATGATGCAGCAGAAAGTGCTGTATCATATTTTAAAATGAAAAGATTGTAAAGTGGTGTATCTTTTATTATACTATGAAAAAATCAGCTTGCAAATATTTTTTCAGTTGTTCCTCTTGTAAAGTGGTGTGAAAGTAATATATAATAGAAAGGGTGGCGGATTATTTTCCCTGATGGGAAAGCAAAGAAAATATATATAATCTTATATAAAAAGTGAATTCGGCCATGACAGATATATGATGTAAATAATTTATTGCGAAGGAGGAAACGATCCAATGAACAGAGAAACTGTCATAGTGATTGATTTCGGCGGACAGTACAACCAGCTGGTGGCACGTCGTGTCCGTGAGTGCAATGTGTACTGCGAGATTTATTCCTATAAGACTGATATCGAAAAGATCAAATCTATGAATCCAAAGGGAATCATTTTGACCGGAGGACCGAACAGCTGCTACGAAGCAGATTCACCGACTTATACAAAAGAGTTGTTTGAACTTGGAATCCCGGTACTTGGTCTTTGCTATGGTGCCCAGCTGATGCAACATATTTTAGGTGGGAAAGTGGAACGCGCCGAGGTGCGTGAGTATGGTAAAACAGAGGTGTTTGTGGAGAATAGTTCCAAATTATTTCACAACGTATCCCCATCAACAATTTGTTGGATGAGCCATTTTGATTATATTTCAAAAACAGCTCCGGGATTTACCATTACTGCTCATACAGCGGACTGCCCAGTGGCAGCAGCAGAGTGTGAGGAGAAAAAACTGTATGCCATTCAGTTCCATCCGGAAGTACTCCATACAGTAGAAGGTAAGACAATGTTGTCTAACTTTGTATATGAAGTATGTGGATGTGCCGGTGACTGGAAGATGGATGCATTCGTTGAGAATACCATTAAAGATATCCGTGCAAAAGTTGGCGATGGACGTGTACTGCTTGCATTATCCGGTGGTGTAGATTCTTCTGTTGCAGCAGGACTTCTTTCCAGAGCAATTGGAAAACAACTGACTTGTGTATTCGTGGATCACGGTTTGCTTCGTAAAGATGAAGGCGATGAGGTAGAAGCTGTATTCGGCCCAGAAGGACAGTTTGATTTGAACTTCATCCGTGTTAATGCACAACAGAGATATTATGACAAGCTTGCCGGCGTAACAGAACCGGAAGCAAAACGTAAAATTATCGGTGAAGAGTTCATTCGTATTTTTGAAGAGGAAGCAAAGAAAATTGGTGCCGTTGATTTCCTGGCACAGGGAACCATTTACCCAGACGTTGTAGAGAGTGGTTTAGGCGGCGAGTCTGCAGTTATCAAATCGCACCACAACGTAGGAGGACTTCCGGAGTATGTAGATTTCAAAGAAATCATTGAGCCGTTACGTGACCTGTTTAAAGATGAGGTTCGTAAAGCCGGACTGGAGCTTGGAATTCCGGAGAGACTAGTATTCCGTCAGCCGTTTCCGGGACCGGGACTTGGTATTCGTATTATAGGTGAAGTTACAGAGGAGAAGGTTCGTATCGTCCAAGATGCAGATGCAATTTACAGAGAAGAGATTGCAAAAGCTGGGCTGGATCAGGATATCAACCAGTACTTTGCAGCTCTGACCAATATGCGTTCAGTTGGTGTTATGGGTGATGAGAGAACTTATGATTATGCTGTCGCACTTCGCGCTGTAAAGACCATTGACTTTATGACTGCAGAAGCAGCAGAGCTCCCTTATGAGGTGTTAAATAAGGTAATGAGCAGAATTATTAACGAGGTGAAAGGTGTAAATCGTGTATTCTATGATTTGACGAGTAAACCACCTGGAACGATTGAGTTTGAATAATTAAAAATTTCTGGAAAGCCTTATAAACAGGGCGTTTCCGGGCAGATAAAGTTCTATTTGATAACAAAATGATAACACTGGATATTTTGGCATTATTTATCAGGTATCCTGTGGTTATCGAGTAATATGTGTGAAACCGACAAAAAAGGTCTTACTGAATTGAGTGAAATCAATTTGGTAAGGCCTTTTTTCGTCGGCTTTTATTTTGCGTTTTTTGGATAGTTGTAACGCCACTGATCATATTCTTCCTGAGTGATCTCGCCGGATTTGAGTTTTTCTGCCTGTTCCTGCCACGCATGGAACATATCGAACATGGAAAGGTAGGTGGTTCCCTTGGATTTGTCCAGCCGGAGACAAAGTTCTCCGTCAATCTCATCAATGTGAAGTCCGTAAAGGTCCTCTAAGGTAAATAAGGTATGCATCAGTCCAACGTAACTGTCAATATCCGGGACAGCAAGAGCATGAGGGGATACTTCAAAAATATCAGCCAATGCGTTCAGATATTTTTCTTTTGGACTGCGTGCCCCTTTTTCATACTGTGCAATGCGGACATCAGCCTGTGAATCACTGAATCCCAGTTGTTGACCCAAATATTTCTGCGTGAAACCACGCAGAAGTCTGAAATGGTGGATTCTTTCGCCTATTGCCATATGTTTATATCTCCTGTCTTTTTCTTGATAGGTTGAGTATAGCATATCCAAATGGTAGAGACAAGAAAATCCATACAAAAAAGTATGGGTAAATGTATTGAAAGTACTTGACCCATACAGAATAGTATAGTATAATTCAACCCATACAAAATAGTATAGTAAAAAGAAGGGAGAAATTTTCTATGAGTAAAATGTTTATGAATGTGAAAGAGGTCATGGAAGTCCTGGAAGTATCGGAGTCCTATGCATACAAGCTGATGAAAAGGCTAAACAGGGAATTGCAGGCAATGGGATGTCAGACAATCGCAGGAAAAGTTGACCGGAAGTATTTTTATGAGCAGTTCTATGGAACAAGATCGAATGATGGGAGGAATTAGGAATGGCAATTTACAAGAATGACAATGGCACCTGGTATGTAATGATTCGTTATCAGGACTGGACAGGTGCAAGAAAACAGAAATGCAAACGAGGATTTTCTACAAGAAAAGAAGCTGCGGACTGGGAATTACAATTCAAATTACAGAAGAAAGCAAGCGTGGATATGACAATGGAAAGCTTTTGCACTATGTATGAAGAAGATGTCAGACCTTCTTTGAAGCAGAGTACCTGGCTTACAAAAGAAAATATTATTCAGAAAAAGATTCTTCCGTATCTTGGAAAACGTAAAGTATCGGAAATTACAGCTAAAGATGTGATGGACTGGCATAACCAGATGAGAAAACTGAAAACGAAAACAGGAAAACCGCTTTCGCCAACGTATCTGAAAACGATACATGGACAATTAAGCACTATTTTTAATCATGCAGTGAAATATTACGATCTTAGCACTAATCCGGCAAGAAAAGCTGGGGCACTGGGAGAAGAAGAAGGCAAGGAAATGTTGTTCTGGACAAAAGAGGAGTATAAGCGATTTGCAGAAGAAATGATGGACAAACCTCTTTCCTACTATGCTTTTCAACTGCTTTACTGGTGTGGAATTCGTTCGGGCGAGCTGCTTGCTTTAACACCAGCAGATTTTAATTTCAAAAAGAAAACGCTTCGGATCAATAAGTCCTATCAGCGTTTGAAAGGAGAAGATGTAATCAGTACGCCAAAGACAAAGAACAGTGTACGGACAGTCATAATGCCACAGTTTCTGTGTGATGAAATGCAAGACTGCCTGAAATTATATTACAGTTTAAAGCCTGACGACCGCATTTTTCCGGTAACAAAATATTATCTGAATCATGAGATGGAAAGAGGCTGTAAAGCGAGTGGGGTAAAGAAAATCAGAGTTCATGATCTCAGGCATAGTCATGTATCCCTGTTGATCAATATGGGGTATACCGCACTAGCAATCGGAAAAAGGGTTGGACATTCAGCAGAAAAGATTACTTACCGGTATGCACATCTGTTTCCGTCGGTACAGCAGGACATGGCAGAGCAGCTAGATGCGGAAAATATGGATGAAGAATTAAATGAAGTAGAAGGAGGACTTGCAAATGTCGGCTAAATGTCTGGATCAGCAGGGACGTTGGAGAAATAAAGTTGTAGCATTTCGGATGTCACCGGAAGAAGATGAACTTCTGGAGACGGCAGTACGGCTATCGGGATTAACCAAACAAGAATATATTATCCGAAGATTGCAGGAAAAAGAAGTTGTGGTTACAGGAAATCCCAGGGTGTATAAAGCTTTGAAGAAGGAACTTGAAAAGGTACTGGGTGAGCTGAAACGTCTGAAAAAGGGAGAAGATGTGCCGGAGGATTTATTGGAAGTGATTCGGCTTATCACAATAACAATGGCTGGAATGAAAGCGGAATAAAAGAGCCTTTAAGTGTCGGCAAACACCTAAAGGCAGGGATTTGGTAGAATACTCTTCCAAAAAACTTCTATGAGTATTCTATCAAAAACCACTCTTTCTTTCAACGGGAAAATAAGGAGGATTTGATGGAAAGCAAAAGAACAGAAACAAATAAAACAGTACAGAAAAGGCTGGAACCGGAACTGAAACTCATCAATATGGATACGGTGGAAGTGGAGCAGATTGAATGGCTGCTTTATCCATTTATTCCCTATGGAAAAGTAACAATTATACAGGGAGATCCGGGAGAAGGAAAAACGACAATGGTGCTTCAAATTATTGCAAAACTGACCAGAGGAGAGACTATTCTTCCAGCTGATTCAACAAAAGATAAAAGGATAGATATTGATAGTGAAAGCGATATGGTAGATGCAGAAAATATTGAAAACAATGCGTCAACACAGCATTTGGAGGCACCAGTAAATGTAATCTACCAGACTGCAGAAGATGGTCTTGGAGATACGATAAAACCAAGATTACTTGCTGCAGGTGCAGACTGCACAAAGGTCATGGTTATCGATGACAGTGAGCAACCGCTGACGATGGCAGATGTCCGGTTGGAAGAAGCAATTGTGCAGACAAAAGCCAGAATGGTTGTGCTTGACCCGATTCAGGGCTTCCTTGGATCAGAGGTGGATATGCACAGGGCTAATGAAATCCGTCCTTTGATGAAACGTATAGCAGTCTTGGCAGAAAAATATCATTGTGCGATTATTCTGATTGGACACATGAACAAGAACAGTAACGGAAAATCTTCTTACCGGGGACTTGGTTCTATTGATTTTCAGGCAGCTGCAAGAAGCGTTTTGATTGTCGGACGAATTAAGGACGAACCGGAAGTAAGAGTTGTGTGCCATACAAAGAGTTCCCTGGCACCGGAAGGTAAAGCTATTGCGTTCCGTCTGGATAAAAACAACGGATTTGAATGGATTGGTGAATATGACATTAGTGCAGATGAATTGCTCAATGGAGAGGGAAAAGGACAGAAAACCCGGAAAGCAAAAGAATTCCTGCTTGAGATACTGGCTGATGGAGGTATGGCACAAAAGAAAATTGAGGAAGAAGCAGAAAAACTGGGAATTAAAAAGAAAACACTGAGAAATGCCAAAATGGAACTGGGAATAGATTCCGTAAAACGTGGAAATCAGTGGTATTGGATGTTGTCAGAGTAGAAAAAGGAAGATGGCAAGATGACCATATCTTAATAATAGGGCATCTTGCCACCTTGAAAGGAGATCAGATGAAAAATAGAAATGTGCAGATACCATATGAGTTATTCTTTCAACTGTTGCAATATTTCCTGATGGAGAATTATGAGGGCGAAGAAATCATAAGGAAAGGGTTAGAAAAGAAATTGAATGCAATGGTAGATCGGGAGTTATACAGCAAGTACAAAACAGCCCCAACAGAGGAAGAGAGAGAAAAGTCCAGGCAGGAATACCTGGAAAGGAAGGGAATACCGGAAAACTTTCGTTGGTAGAGATTCTTGCTGATCACTTTATAACAGGAGCGTGTCACGCACCTGTAAATATCAGACAAGGAGAAAGCCGGTAAGATACAGACGAGAGGTTATAGATTACCCGATTATTTATCGGTAAATTATAGGCTGCGAAAGGGAGCCCTGAATCAGGGCGTCCTTACAGTAGGACAATAGAAAGGAGCATACAGCAATGAGAGAAGGAAGATTAGGATATAACAGCAGTAACGATAGATATGGTTTATTGTCATCAGATTTATGGATTGATACAGGATTTCATTGTGGGGAATGCCTGGAAGTACTAATTGATGATCAGTGGGTGCAGACCAGAATGGAGATGAATCCGGCAAGGGAATGGTATCTGGTAGGAACACCGTACTGCGGAGATCTGGAATATATACGGGCGAGAATACAGTAATAGATTAGTTAAGTGAGTAACGCAGAAGCAATCCGACTAGCGGGAGAAATAATGGTCTCCGCTCCGGTCGGTGCAGAACAGACGTCCTCCGGACGTCTTGCCCCCGGCAGGGCGCAAGGGTACTTTTGATAGGCGGTACGGCTGTCGAAAGTGCTTTTGCGTTACTTTTGACAAAA
>OLSL01003431.1_pt1 | contig 11278 bp, 5 predicted proteins | sample 1672511 | NCBI WGS metagenome assembly OLSL01 (sample SAMEA3136694, study PRJEB25190) | human gut metagenome | biome: human gut; feature: human-associated habitat; material: faeces | place: Austria | collected 2013
GCGGAGTCCAGGCAGGCGTAGCTGGCCGCGCCCAGAATGGTGCCGTCGGTGTCCCGGCAGACCATCACGTCGTCGCCGCGGCTCTCGATCTGCGTCCGCAGCGCCGCGGCGGTGGGCACGGAGAGCATGGTGCGGAGGAATTTCTCCGCCGTCTCCGGCGAGGCGGGCAGGAAGCTCAGGTCCTCGGTGCGGAGAACGGGCTTGTCCTGGGGCTCGCGGAGGTACAGGCCGCGGCGATAGATGAACTCCTGCACCGTGGGATCGATGAGGTTGGAGATGTCGCGGTTGGCATCCACCGCCTCGCGGATGCGGGTGGAGCTGATCTCCTCCAGCTGGGGCGGGAGCGTCAGCTCCAGCACCTTGCCGGTGATGCAGCTGTAATCCGCCGGCTCGGCATCCGGCTCGGTGCGGCGGAAGACCACGTGGTCGAAGGTGTGGATGGAGTCCGGCGTGACGGACTTTTTGTAGGACGAGGCGTGGAGCACCACGTCGCTGCCCACCACGATGGACACGCTGCGGCCCGGGAAGGCGGCGCGCAGCTCGTGGAGGTTCTCCGGGTTGGCGATGTTCACCGGGAAGTCCTCCGGGAAAATGCTGACGTGGAACACGTCGGCCACGGCCATGGCGGCGATGCGCCGGCGCAGGCGGTAGGGCTGGGTCTTTTTGGACCAGGAGAACTCGTCAATGGCCAGCAGGACCTCGAAGCCCTGGTCGCGGATGGCCCGGACGATGCCCTTGTGGGACAGGGTGAAGGGGTCGAAGGTGCCGGGGAAGAAGGCCACGGGGCGGGGCGCGCCGAAGTCAAAGCCCTTGTGGAACAGGCGCTCCTCGGTGATGAAGCGGTAGAGCTTGCCCAGCATGGCGGCCCGGTAGTAGAACGTCAGGCCCTCGCCGGGGAATTCGTCCTGGGCGGAGAGCAGCTTGCGCTGGGTGAGCATAAAGGCGCGGCGCTTTTCGTGGCGGCCCAGCTCTCCGGAGCCGAAGACCCGGCGGCCCAACACGAACAGGGCCTCCTGCCGGGTGGCGCCGTCAATGCCGCTGAGGCCCCGCATCAGCAGGCCCAGCAGCCGTTCACGGCGGCGGCGGTAGGCGTCGTCCGTCTCCGGGAAGCGGGAGCGATAGGCATCGTACGCCTCATAGATGACGCCCACGGTATCCAGCACGGAGGCGGTAACGCGGCTGTCGGAGGAGCTGAGGTTCACGCGAAGGTCGTCCAGCACCTCATCCAGCTCCGCCGGGGGCAGCCACAGGGCAAAACGGCCCAGGTAGTCGGGGATATACTTGGTGAACTCCTGCTGGCCCAGCTCCAGGCCGCGGCACAGCTCCACCGCCACCTCGTTGCGCTGGTCGGCCGTCAGGCGGGGCGCCAGGGCCAGCAGGGCGTTGCCGGCGCTGTGGCGGACGGTGACGCGGTCGCTGACCTTGATGAGATTGGACAGGTGGGTGGCGATATGGAGGGCGGGGCTTTTGCCGCTGCGGGCAAAGTCCGTCAGCAGGCGCAGGTTGCCCTGCTTGGTGATCCAGGGGGTGGCAGTCTTCAGGTTGTCCAGGAAGATCTCGGAGACCACGTCCTCCGGCAGAAGAAGGGGCGCGCCCTGAGAGAGCACATCCTGCTTGAGATAGCGCAGGGTGCCGCTGTCGCCGTCGGGGACGGCGGTCACGGCCTCCAGCGCGCGGCCGTCCTCCGGGTACAGGCGGGCGAGACGGTCCAGCAGCAGCACGGCGGCCATGCGGATGGTCAGGTCCTTACGCAGGGACAGGGCGGCGGCAAAGTCCGTCATCTGCCGGGCGCGGCTGGCCGTATAGGCCGTATCCGGCAGAGCGGCGGCGGTATCCAGCAGCTGGAAGGCGGTGTAGTCGTCCAGATCCTCCGGCCTGCGGTAGTAGGCGAACACCGGGGCCAGGAAGCGCTCCTCCCGGCCGGGGCAGTGGCTCAGCAGGGAGCCGACGGCGAATTTCAGGGTATAGCCGATCCAGCGGCGGTGCTGGGGCATGAGCTTATGGTCGGGATACAGTATCTTGTCCAGATAGAGCCTCCACTGGTCCACGTCGGTGATGGCCCGGGGGTCCGGGCGGATGTCGGCGGGGCGCTCCTTGGCGTAGCCGGCGTGGAAACCGGCGATGATCTCGCCCAGCAGCGCCGCCGCCTGACGGCGGATATCGCCCTCGCGGTGCATCAGCAGCTCGTAGAGGAACGTCAGGGTCTGGACCTTCTGTGGGATATGCAGATAGAGGGAGTAGGACTCCATCACCGCCAGATAAGCGCGGAGACGGCGCCAATCCGTCTCGCCGCGGGCCTCCTCCAGCAGACGGGCGAAGCTGCGCTGATCGGTGAGGCGGTGCATCAGCTCCATATTGTGGCCCACGCAGCGGAGCGTCAGGGCGCGGAGGGCCTCGTCGTCGGTCATAAGGGCGGTGTGCTTCTCCGGCAGCGGGGGCGTATCGCCGCCGGACATGGTGACATCCACGCCGCAGCTGACCATGAACTGCTCAAAGTCCTCCAGCCGGGCGTAGACCCGGGTATAGCGCTTCTGCTTCTCGCCGTCCACGTCGTCCAGCTTATCCAGGATCACCTGAAAGGCCTGAGCCAGGGTGGAGATACGTGTGATCTCCCGGCCCTGCGCATCGTGGAGCTGCTTGACGCGGAAGTCGGCGTAGATCAGCAGCAGCGCCTCCACGGAGAGGTAGTCGGGCTCCAGGTCCCAGACGGAGTGGTTGGCGGCCACGTGGCCGATATCGGTCATCCGGCGGCGGCGGAACCACTGGTCGGTGTAGAAATAGTGCAGGTAGGGTACGCGCTCGCCGGGGCGGCAGCCGAACTTGCCCAGATCGTGGCCGGCGGCGGCGCCGGAGACCAGGGCCACGTCCACGGCCACGCCGCTTTTCCGCAGGGCGCGGGCGGCGGTGACGGCGAGGTGGTGGACACCGGCGATATGCTCAAGGGTGCGGTAGGGCGTGACCTCCAGGCCCAAACGCATCAGCTCATAGACGAACTCCCGCCTCCACAGGCGCAGGAAGCGCTGATAGGACGGGGCACTGGGACTGCCGGCCAGCTCATCATCGGTCAGGAAATCGAAGGTCCAGGCCGGGTCGTGGGGCAGCAGCTCCGCCTCGGCGGCAAACAGCACCTGCAGCACCGACAGCAGGAACACCGCACCGGGGGCGAAGGGCTCCGCACCGGTCTTTTCCGGGTAGAGCAGGCGGCGGGCATAGTCGTAGGCATAGGCCAGCCAGCCCTCGGACGGTTCGCCGGGGCACAGCGTCTCCAGCTCCGGGCGGCAGAGGGACAGCACGTCGGCACAGCGGAGGCGCGTGCCGTTGAACAGCCCGGTGAAGCGCTGCATATAGCCCTCGGTCTCGATGGTGCGGAGCAGGGCGTCCCCGGGGGCAAAATAGTCCGCGGCGGGACGGTCGGAAAGGCGGCGGCGCAGGGCCAGGTCCATCTGGCGGATACGTTTTTTGTTCATGGCAAAACCTCCTGCCGGTGGTATCGTACACAGACCGTGTCCGCCGGAAAGGCGCCCGTACACCGGTAAGATATCCGGGGTGGACACGGAACACCATAATAATAGGACACTCCCCCGCACGCTGTCAATATTCCGCGGGGCGTTTTGCCACCGTTTTGATACGGAACCTTAGTAAGGTCTTAAGCGTGTGTTCACGATTTATTCACATTTTGAGGGCCAGGCGCATGATATGATATTGTCGGGGGCAGCGGCGGAACGGAATGACAATTTCTGCCGTCTAAGTAAATAGGCAAATCATCCCGCGGGCGCGCGGGAAAGAAAAAGGAGAACACGACATGAAAAAAGCGGCTTTTGTACTGGCGCTGGTGATGCTGCTGGGCTGTGTGTCCGGCTGCGGCGCAGTGGAGGGCGAGGCCTCCGTGCAGTCGGTGTCCATGATCTGCGGGCTGGGGTCCGTGGGTCTGGCGGACCGGTTCGCGGGCATCGTCAGTCCCCTGGGCGAGACGACCATCAAGAAAAACGACGCCATGACCATCGACACCATCAAGGTGAAGGTGGGCGACAGCGTAAAAAAGGGCGATGTGCTGCTGACCTATGACCTCAGCCAGATCCGCACCGACCTGGAGATGGCCCAGCTGGAGCTGGAGCAGCTGAACGCCACGCTGGAGGACCAGCAGGCGGAGCTGGAAAAGATACAGAAGCTGATGGACAGCACCTATGACGACGCCACCAAGCGGCAGTACGCCCTGGATCTGCGGGAGCAGAACGTGAAGGTGCTGGAGACGAAGGCCAACATCGCCACCAAGAAAAAGGACATTGAGAAGCTGAAGGCCAACACCAAGAACGGCACGGTGACCGCGCCGGTGGACGGCGAGATCAAGTCGCTGAACCCGGACGGCGGCAGCGACAACTCTGGCAACGCCCTGCCGTTCATGACCATCGTGGAGACGGGCGGCTTCCGCATCAAGGGCTATGTGAATGAGAACAACGCCAGCGTGCTGACCGAGGGCACGGCGGTTGTCATCCGTTCCCGGGTCAGCGACCAGACCTGGAAGGGCAGCATCAGCTCCATCGACTGGAACAACGCCCAGCAGAGCCGCAGCGACTACGGCGACAGCGACACGGCCATGTCCAGCAAGTACCCCTTCTATGTGACGCTGGACGGCGGCGGCGAGGGGCTGCTGATGGGCCAGCACGTGTACATAGAGCCGGACTACGGTCAGGAGGACACCCAGGACGAGAACCTGATCAACCTGCCCAGCTACTTCATCAACGACGCCGAGGGCAATCCGTGGGTATGGGCCCAGAACAGCAAGGGCAAGCTGGAAAAGCGGAGCGTCACCCTGGGCGAGTACAACACGGAGACGGACACCTATCCCGTGACGGACGGCCTGACGGCGGAGGACTACATCGCCTTCCCGGACGAGAGCCTGAAGGCAGGCATGACGTGCATCACCTATGACGAGGGCACCTTTGACCCCGGCGCCAGCGGCGGCAAGGTCTATCCCGAGGGCGACGGTGAAAAAATCGACGAAAACGTGCCCATGGACGGCATGGACGGCGGCGATATGCCCGCTGAGAACGACACCGTCACGGACGACGGCAGCACCGCAGCCGTGATTCCCGGCGGCGCGGACGCCTCCGCGCCGGTGATCACACCGCCGATGGAGGGCTGAGCATGATTTTGGAAATGCGCGATATATGCAAGGACTACCCCATGGGAAAGTCCGTGGCACATATCCTGAAAAACGTGAACCTTGACGTGGAGGAGGGGGAATACCTGGCCATCATGGGTCCCTCCGGCAGCGGCAAGACCACGCTGATGAACCTGATCGGGTGTCTGGACGTGCCCACCAGCGGCAGCTATCTGCTGGGCGGACGGGACGTGACCACCTGCAACAACAAGCAGCTGGCGGAGGTACGGAACAAGGAGCTGGGCTTCGTGTTCCAGAGCTTCAACCTGCTGCCGAAGCTGACGGCGGTGGAGAACGTGGCGCTGCCCCTGCTGTACGGCGGGGTGAAGAAGGCGGAACGGCTGGAACGGGCCCGGGCCGCGCTGGAGACAGTGGGGCTTTCCGACCGGGTGGATCACCGACCGGACCAGCTGTCCGGCGGACAGTGCCAGCGGGTGGCCATCGCACGGGCCATCGTGGGCAAGCCGAAGCTGCTGCTGGCCGACGAGCCCACCGGCGCGCTGGACAGCGCCAGCGGCGCGGCGGTGATGGAGCTGTTTCAGCAGCTGCATGACAGCGGCTCCACCATCATCATGATCACCCACGACCATTCCATCGCCAACCACGCCGCCAAGGTCATGACCATACGGGACGGCGTACTGTCGGGAGGTGACGACTATGAGTGAGAAGCTGACGCTGCGGGAAAAGCTGCATATCGGCGAAAAGCGCCCCGACGGTGAGAAGCCCCGCATGAGCAAGAAGCTGAAAAAGGGCATTATCGCCGCCGCCTGCGTGGTGGGCGTGTGCGGCGCGGTGTGGGGCGGACTGACCATCGCCCGGAACGCCCAGCGGGGCGACGTGAACGTATACGCCGTCAACGAGTGCGCCATGACCGACTACTGGGGGGACACCTCCAACACCAGCGGCATGGTGACCACGGACAAATTGCAGAAGATCTACATCTCCCAGAGCCAGACGGTGAAGAAGGTGTGGGTCAAGGAGGGAGACAGCGTCAAGAAGGGCACGGTGCTGGTGAGCTATGACTCCACCCTGACACAGGCCACCGTGGAGCGCGCCAAGATCGACTATGACCGGCAGGCGGAGAACCTGGAGGTCATGAAAAACGGGTTGGAGCTGCTGAAGAAGGCGAAGAACAAGGAGACGCTGCAGGCGGAGTATGACAAGCTGCAGAAGGAGCTGCAAGCGGAGATCGACAAGATCAACGACCACGAGGGCTATGATCCGAATGCTAAAATAACAGAACCCGGCAAAATCGGAGTGGAGGGCAGCACTGGCTATGACAAGGACCATCCGCTATACTACCAGATCCTGTCGGGTACCAAGCTGAACGACGCTACACTGAACGGCATACTGAGAGAGTTTGGCCGAGCAGACCCCACCAGCAATATGCCGGAGATCACGACATATATTGTGCTGGTCACGCGGGAAAACGACAAGAAGGGCGGCATTCCCAGCAGTCTGGGTCTGGCGCTGACAAAGACCTTCACGCCGGATGCCACCAGCGGCGGCAGCGAGGTCACGACCACCGCCAACGAAAACCAGGGCACGGGCCAGACCGAAACACCTACGACACCTGTGGCTGGGACGGTGAGTTTCTCTTTCCAGGTCTGTGATCTGGCCGATTACGTTGACCCGGGCCGAACCTATAATACCGAGGAATACAAGAAGCTGCAGCGGAAGATTGCCCAAATTCAGGAGCTGCTGGACGCCTCCATGACCCAGTTGGAGATCAACAAGGCCATTCTGGAGAAGGCTCAGGCGGTAAAGGAGCAGGAGGTCAACCTGAAGGTGGCGAAGCTGAAGCTGGACAAGAAGCTGGCGGAGCTGGGCGACGGCAACGTGTACGCGGAGTTCGACGGCACGGTGAAGGCCGTGCGGGACCCGGACGCGGCCTATAACAACAGCGAGGCCGTGGTGGAGCTGTCCGGCGGCGGCGGATATTACGTCACCGGCACCCTCAGCGAGATGGATCTGGGCAGCGTGCAGGTGGGCGACAGCGTATCCATCAGCAGCTGGATGACCGGAGCGGCCTGCGAGGGCACCATCGTGTCCATCGACGACTATCCCACCAGCAACGGCAGCAACTGGGGCGACGGCAACAGGAACGTGTCCTACTACCCCTTCAAGGTGTTTGTCACCGAGGACGCGAATTTGCAGCCAAATGACTATGTGGATATACAGTACCAGAAGGACACCAGCGCGGAAGAAAGCGGCAGCTCACTGTATCTGCAGAGTATGTTCATCCGGACCGACAACGGCAAGAGCTATGTGATGGCCCGGGGCGAGGACGGCAGACTGGAGCAGCGGTGGGTACAGACCGGCCGGGATCTGTGGGGCAGCTACACCCAGATACGGGGCGGGCTGACCATCGACGACTACGTGGCGTTCCCCTATGGGCGCGACGTGGTGGAGGGTGCCCACACCCAGGAGGCCACGACCGACCAGCTGTACAACTACGGCATATAAAGGAGGCGGGATAACCATATGTTGGAAAATATAAATCTCGCCTTTCAGGGCGTGTGGAGCCACAAGCTGCGGTCGTTTCTGACCATGCTGGGCATTATTATCGGTATCGCCGCGATCATCACCATCGTGTCCACCATTCAGGGCACCAACGAGCAGATCAAGCAGAACCTGATCGGCGCGGGCAACAACGTGGTGCGGGTGACCATCAAGGCGGCGGACAGCCAAAACTATTTCGACCTGAACTACTCGGCGCTGCCGGAGGGTATCGACCCAGTGACCCGGGAGATGCGGGATGAGATGGAGAAGCTGGGCAGCGTGTCGCTGGTGAGTATGTACTACTCCCGGGATTGGTGCGACAACGTATACGTGGGCAATACGGCGTTCAGCGGGTCGCTGTACGGCGTGGACGACCACTATCTGACGGCCGTGGACTACGCGGTGAACTACGGACGCTCCTTCACGGCGGCGGACTATGAGAACCGGCGGAATGTGGCGCTGATCGACGCGAAGTCGGCAAAGTCGCTGTTCCAGGGCGAGAACCCCATCGGCGGCACCATCGAGATCAACGGGATGCCGTTCACCGTGGTGGGTGTGGTGTCCTCCCGGTCCAGCAGCGGACCGGTGATCAACAGCTTCCAGGACTACCAGATGTACGCCGGCAGCACGGCGGGGACCATTTTCATCCCGGACGTGTGCTGGTCGGTGCCGTACCGGTATGATGAACCCCAGTACGCGGCGGTGCGGGCCACCAGCACCAACGACATGACCGCCGCCGGCGACAATGTGGCCAAGTACCTGAATGAGAACGCCATCCGGACCACGAAGTACAAATACGAGTCCAAGGACCTTCTGCAGCAGGCCAGCGATCTGCAGAGCCTGTCGGAGAGCACCAACAAGCAGCTGATCTGGATCGCGGCTATCTCGCTGGTAGTGGGCGGCATCGGCGTGATGAACATCATGCTGGTGTCCGTCACCGAGCGCACCCGCGAGATCGGATTGAAGATCGCCATCGGCGCGCAGCAGAGCCGCATCCTCTGGCAGTTCCTGACGGAGGCGGCGGTGCTGACCAGCATGGGCGGCATACTGGGCGTGGCCACGGGCATCGGCCTGGCGGAGATGATGTCCCACATCATGGGAACACCGGTGGCCATCAGCGTACCGGCGTGCATCATCGCGGTGGCCTTCTCCATGGTCATCGGCGTGGTGTTCGGCCTGGTGCCGGCCATGAAGGCATCGAAGCTGAACCCCATCGAAGCCCTGCGGAGAGAATGATACGCAGAAAGAAAAGACCGGCTTTCGCCGGTCTTTTTCTCTGTCTGCTCCCGGCGAAGACACAGCGAAAGCAGAAAACAGCCCCCGGCAGGGGGCTGTTTCTTTATTTACTGCGGCAGCTCGCCGGGGGCGACCAGGATGATCTTGTCGGCCCGGTCATAGTCGCTGTACGCCTCCTTGGTGCTGCGGAGGAGCGTACCGTCGCCGGCGTAGACGTTGCGGTAGGTCTGGACGGCGTAGCCGTTGTGGCCGTACTGCTCCACCTCGGTGGTGCCGGGGGCGATGTGCTCGGACTCCTGATAGACCGTCTTGCGCTCGGAGTAGGAGAGGAACTGGTTGGTCATCTCCACATAGTGGTCGTCGGTCTTGGTGCCCAGCAGGGTGATGGTCAGCTGGTTCGTCTCGTCGTTGTAGCTGGTGGTGATCTTGATGGGGTAGTTGGTGCTGTTGCGGAAGGCAAAGTCCGGGCCGCCCCAGCTGACCGTGGCGTCACAGCCCGTGACGGGCATATAGCCGGGGTCGAACATATGGGCGTAGCGCAGGACGATCTGCAGGTCCGCCATGAGGGCGGAATAGTACAGCGTGGAGGACACCTGGCAGATACCGCCGCCGATGGAGGTAACGGTCTTGCCGCCGGAGTAGGCGGCGGCGGGCTGGAAGCCCCGGGCCTCGGTGCGCTGGCCCACAGTGGCGTTGTACCAGAACTCCTCGCCGGGGTTATAGATACGGCCGTTGATGGCGGCAGAGGCCAGCTTGATGTTCTGGCGGCGGCCCCAGGGGCCGGCGCAGGTGGTGGTGCAGGTGCCGATCACGTCCCGGAACATGGCCTGCTCCAACTCCTCGGTGGCGGCGGGCGGGAACTGCACCTGGGCGTCAGCCAGGAATTCCTCGCCCGGCTGGGCGGCGTCCAGCTGCTTTTGCACCGTCTCCACATCGAACTGTACGCCCACGCGGGACTGGGTGGGCTTGCCGGTGGATTTGTCGCAGATGGCGGCGGCCATGGTGCCGGCGATCTCGTCGTGGAGCGCCTGCACGTCCATGGGCGCGGCGGTGTGGGCCGCGAACACACATTCCACGGACCGGGCTGCCGCGGACAGGTCGCGGCTCTCGAAGCGCTGCGCCAACTCGGCGCGCAGCGCCGCCGCGTCCAGCTTCTCGCCGTCCTGCGGCTTGGTGATGTACAGGCCCTCACCCTCCGCCAGCCGGTAGCCGCCGTCCGTTACGGTGCAGCCCACGGTGTCGGACAGCTGTTCACAGGCGGCGGTAAGCTTCGCCTCGTCCACGTCCAGCTGGGGCGTGACGTCCACGGTCTTATACCAGCTTTCGATAAAGCGCCAGCCGCCGCGGAGGAACGCGGTCACATCGCTGCCCCAGCCCCGGTCCTGCACGTCGCAGCCGGCAGCCTTGGAGACATAGACGGGCAGAACGGTGACGCCCAGGTCGGAAAGGGTGGTGCTGCCGATCTCCTGCCCGTCACGGGTCAGGCGGATGGTCATGCCGTCCAGCAGGGCACTCCCCTGCTCCGTCCAGCGCTGCTCGGCCTCCTGCGCCGACAGTCCGGACATATCCATGCCCAGCACGGAGGTGTTGGGAAACGCCGTGTGGGAATACAGCGCGTTGGCGGCCACACAGCAGCCCGCGTAGGCCAGCACCAGCACCGCCGCGGCGATGCCGATGATCAGTCCGGCTCTTTTGCCGGGGGTCTTGGGAGGCTTTTCTTCCGGGGCCGCGCGCTTGCCGGCCGTCTCCGGCGCGGGATCGGCGGTAACAGAGGACATATTCAACTCGTCGCTCATGGTGTCCCCTCCTTTGTATCATCAGGTTTGGGCAATACCGGCAAAATGCCGTGCCGTTACTGCATTGTATCACGGTTTGTCAAGGAATGGGTTACAAAAGCGTTACGACACATCTTTCTGCGGCTTTGCGCGGGGAATGGTGACGGTGAGGCAGATGGCGTCCTCCGTATCCCGGCGGGAGACTTTGGCGCCGACGCCGGCGGTCTGCATGAGCCGGACGCCCCGGTCCACGCTGTTGAGAAACAGCCGGACGTCCTTGATGATATACGCGCTGCGGCGGCGGGGCTGCGTCGTCTGGTTTTGCGCGACCAGACGGTCTATATAACCTTCGGCATCGGCGACGTTCAGCTGGTTTTTGCCGATGTGTTCGACGGCGGCAAGGCGCTGCTCCGGGTCCTCCAGACGCAGGAGAGCGCGGGCGTGGCGCTCGGTCAGGCCGTAGTGGTGCAGAGCCTCCGCCACCGGCTCCTCCAGCCGCAGCAGACGCAGCTTGTTGGCCACGGCGGACTGGCTGCGGCCCAGCTTTTCCGCCGCCTGCTGCTGGCTGAGGCCGTAGCGGCGGAGCAGGCGGGCGATGGCGGCC
>OLSL01003435.1_pt1 | contig 11265 bp, 9 predicted proteins | sample 1672511 | NCBI WGS metagenome assembly OLSL01 (sample SAMEA3136694, study PRJEB25190) | human gut metagenome | biome: human gut; feature: human-associated habitat; material: faeces | place: Austria | collected 2013
ACGATACTTTTCTAATATTCCTTTATAACCAGTAATAAGCTCTTCATTTTTCAAGTATTCACAAATGCCTATGATTCTTTGAAGATTATTTATTACCCTAGCATCATTACCATCTTTAGAATCCTCTTCAATTTCATCTTCATATCGCTTCATTTCTACCATCTTAAAATTTCTCTCCATATCACCAACTCTATATCTGCTTCTTCTACTATCTGTACCAAATTCCACCACAACTACATTGGCATTGGTTTTTACATTATCACCATACATATCTGGTATACAGTATTCCACAGAAGTTTTCATGATATTAAAAGGTCCCTTTAAGTTAACTCTGCTGGATACAGTTACATTAAAGTAAAAGTTATAAAGCTGATCTTTTTCTATTTGACCTATATTGATGACGTATTCTCTATCTGATGAAATCTTTGCCTTACCTAAATACTTCTTTTCTGGAGTACCTCTATAATGATCTGTTATTCTTACAAGAGGACTTATTTCAGTAAGTCTAAGCTTTACATTAGTCATAATTAATTGTTTTGATTTATCAAATAAATTTTGAAATTCGTTACTTTCTATTATTTCTAATTTTTCATTTTTCACACTAGAACCTCCAAACTGTCTATAACTGTCAGGTATTTTCTAAAATAGAAACATTCATTTTTCATCTGATCTCATGATTCATACCGAAATTATACCTTACCCCATGATTTTTCTCAATCAATTTTATATGTCAAAAATTTGCCAAATTAAAAAAGCAGGTAGTCAGCCATTGCAACTGACTACCCACTCGATACCGCTATTCTTCTACCGCTTCTAATGAATTTTCCGCAAATTCCTTATCTGTCATGCCATCCAACTTTCTCAACACCTGCCTAGAAAGATCTTCCATATCGCTGTCCTTTATGTACGGCATTATCCGTCTGATTTTTTCCATCATCTTCATTCTGTTCTGTGTCTCAAAAACACACATGAAATTGATTTCTTCTACTGTGAATTTATTCATCATCCTACATCTCCCTATGTGAATTTTTTGATTTTTCCAGTTCCTTCGTATCCTTATTGTTTCCCTGTGTTGCTTCCTTCTGTTTGGCTGCAAGTCGCTCTTTTAGGGAAGAACGTGCCTGCGGTTTTTCCCGCTGTTCTTTCTTTTCTTCCTCACGATTGAATTTCTCCACCCCATTATTAAGCCTGTCATCAATCATGTTATAATTCTGTTCCTCCAGTTCCTCGATCTTAGCAAGCGGCTTGTATTCTGCCAATTTCACAAGCAGTTCCTTTGCCTGTCTCTCACTGTCCTCGTCTATCCCCTCGTCAATAGATGCCTGTAAGAAAATACTTAGAGGTTTCACATTTCCAGTTCTTATATCATCAGCAATCATTTGTATCTGTGATTCTCTGTCTGATACCGAATCTCTATATCCATATGTATCAATCTCATAAGATAACTGGTCAAGTTCTGCCGCAAGTGTCTGTATCTTCTGCTCTTTTGTCTCCATATCAATCACATCTTTCTCCGGATATGCCGCAATCAGCTTTTTAATTGCGTCCTGCACCTTTGGTGTATCACGAAGCTCCGGTGTATAATTCAGGAAATCCACATCAATTCTCTTGCCGCTTACAATGTCTGCCTGCTCATCTTCCCATTCTTCAGTCCCCTCGATGTGCATATTTACACCAATAGAAGGAATCCCATGCATACGGGAAGGATCAATGGCATTGTAAAGTTTCATAGCTTCCTCTATCGTTTCAATGCCCTCATGGTATTCACCCATATTATGAAATTCCCCACACTCCGCAATGGTAAATGTGATATGGACTGTCTCTGGTTCAATTACAGGCTCTTTTTCCAGTTCAGAAAGCACTTTTTCTTCTGATACAAGTGCGTTTTGTTCCTGCACCACTTCTCTCCCCTGCGTGACAAGCTGATTGTTGATCTGCTCCTGCTGTGCCTTCTCCTGCAGGTAAGTTTCCACCTCCGGAAGATAAGTCTCCAATGTTCCGGTTCTGCTCTCTGTAATCGGGTTAATATCCACCTGAATACCAGCGATATAAATGCTGTCCTCATGTAGCATATTGAAAAGGTCATCTTCTCTGGTTGAGCCTGTGTATTCCACAACTACATCCAAATCCGAATTTTCCTGCTCAATACCTCTGCATCGGCTTCCGGATACCACCACATCAACAATCTGTGCATCCAGTCCATACTCGTCTATCTGCGACTGCACATACGCATATACCGTCTTTTCAATATCATCTGCACTCTGTCCGTCCAGACTATGAAACAATTCTTCCGTCCTTGCCCGGAAATCTGCAACCACATCCGGATTGTTCTCTCTAAATTCTGCCTGCTTTGCTTCCAAATCTGTCTGTTCCACTTCCTCGGCTTTCTCCGAAAGTTCCTCATAATCTACAATCTCGACCTCTGAACCAGCATATACTTCGCCCTGCAAATACTCATCACGATAATATTGCTCAGTCACAACTGAAAATCTCGGTTCTTTCAAATCTGCAATCACCATATCCATTGCCCTGCGAATGGTAATATCCGGGTTATCGTAGACACCGCCATCCAGCAAATGGTACTGTTCATCCAGAATGGAGTAATCGTATCCCTCATCACATTCATGCATCAGGATATAACGGTCTGCGATATGAACCGCAAGCTCCGTCTCTATCTCATTTTCCTTGCCCTCCAGTGTCAGCATGAACTTCGGCAGTTCTGTAAATCCAAAAGAATCTACAAAGTGTGCGCTGTTTTCCCCGTTCTCATGTAATACCACAATATCGCTGACCGACAGTGAATGTGCCTTGTAGTCTGCCGGATGGTCAATATTAAGCTTTTTATAGATTGCTTCCAGTGTTTCCGATTGCGTCCGTCCCTGCAATTCTGACAATTCGCCCAAATACACCAGTTTATAATTTTCCGGCAATACCGCATCAAAATTGTCTTTGGTTATTCCCATACGCTTCAGGCTTTCCGTTCCCTCAAAGCGGAACTTGTCCAGTTCGGGATTATCCTTTAACTGGTAAATACCGTATTTATCGGTATTTCCATATAAAAGCAGTGCTTCCCTGTTGGAATTACTCTCTGTAAGTTCTTCCTGCATCATGAGAAGTTTCCGTTCATTCTGCCAGTCCCCTTTTTCTATTCCGCACATTCCATCATGCTCTAAAATCTGTTTTCTATCAGCTACAGTACTCTCGGAACCATCCGTATGCAAAAGATACACAGGCAAGTCATGGTCAAATAGTTCCAATGCCCTTTCCTGTGTTAGTGGAAGCATTTCAATCCATGTATAGCCATACTCCTGCATTTCAGATATTCCGACCATGCTATCCGGCAGTGCGTCGATTTCTGCCTGTGCATCAAACATTGCTAATGCAACATCCTGATTTCCATCCACTTCCTGTGCGTAGATATGTTCTGCAAGCTCCCTTGTTTTCTCCACATTACTCAGCTTATAAGCATAATTTACAATCAGATTTCTTTCATCATCGGAAAAGGCAGGCTGTCCATGCTCCAACCGGTTAATGATATGCTCTGCCTGTTGAATGACAGACAATTTCTCCGCATCCGTCAGACCTGCATCAAAATCGTATTCATAATCCCAAAAGTCCGGCATATTTCCGTTTAATTCCTTACTACTGGACGCAAGTAACGTGATTTCCGCTCCCTGTTTTTCCATATATGAAAGGTAATTGCCATCCCATTCTTTTTCATCAAGAGAAGCCATATCTTTGAGCATTTTTCTGACATCATCCCTCAACATATTTGTGATTTTCAAAACCTCCCATTCGCTTTCAAAAATGGAAGCGAACTTAACAACCACATCATCGGCATTGATCGGCTCCATTGCCTTATCATAGACCGCCTTTCTCTCCTTCATATCAATCAGCTCATCTGTATCTGTGTTATAACGCACATCCAGATGATACTCTCCGTACTCTCTGGAATCCTGATTGCCGATTTCCGTTGTCCATGCACCCCTGCTTTCCAAATATGCCTGTATGCTCAACTTGTCATCGTCTGTCATTTCTGACAATGCCTGCATCAGTTCCGGTCTGTCCATGCCATATACATCAAGCAGACTGAACTCTGAAAGGTCAGTATTCTGTATGAGGAGAATACTTTCCTTTGTCTGTTCCTGTGATACTTCCCTGTTCCTTTGTAATTCCTGTAATTGTTCCTCTATCCCGGTAATCAACTCCGAAGCTGTCCTCCGTATCGTATCCATGGAAGCTCTCAGTTCCTTGGTATCTCTGCCACTGCTCCATCCGGCAATATATCCAAAGGAATAATCGGAAGTGTCCACTCCAAAATGCTGACATACTGTATAAGCTATGCTCTCAGCTTCCACTTCTTTGGTATTGCGGTCTTTTTTCATCTGCTCATCCTGCTCCACTTCCTTGCTATGCAGCTTGGAGTGAGCCACCTCATGGATCATGGTCTTTAAGGTCTGGCCCTCGCTCATGTTTTCCTGCACCGCAATCCGCTTTGCTTCCCTGTCATAGTAGCCTTTGGAATCTCCGGCTATCTCCTCCAGTTCAATCGGTACTGGTGAAATGGCTTCTACTGCACGAATCATATCCTGATACCCTTCCACATCTGAAAGAAGCTCCTTTGCCGCAAGTTCCGGTATCGGCTTTCCGTCTGTCTGCGCCACATCAAAAACGGATACTGCCCGGAATGCCGGAATTGTTATCTCGACTTCTTCTTTCTGCGGATTTCCGTCCTTATCAAGTAAAAGTTCTTGTGTGACCGGATCAATCTTGTCCCTCTCCTCTTTGATTTTATAGGGTGCCGGGGCAAGGATACGAATACCCTTTTCCCCCTTCTTAACGTGCCTGTCAAAATTCTTCTGCCAAGCCTTGAATCCGGCCACTAACGTAGCGTCTGGCTTTTGCATCGCAATTAACATAGTATTGTTAAAGCTGTAATTATGGAATTTTGACATGGTATTCAGATAAGTCTTGTACTTCTCGCTTTCAAAAAGCTCCTTGATACCCTGCTCTAGCTTCTCCGTTATTTCCTGTACTTTCTGTTTTTCTGTTTTAGATTCTGCCATAGTATTTCCTCCATCTGCTTATTTTTTGCATGACAAAAGGCAGCCATTATTGACTGCCTTTGCATAACTACGATATTCACTTATAAACCTTTATCATTACTGCCCGTATTCGTTTTGATTTCTGCAATGTACTCCTGTCTCCTTTCTGCACCTGTCACTGTAAATGTTTTTACAAATAAAAAAGACAACCAAGATTTTGTTTCTTAATTGCCTGTTTCTATGCTATTAAATTTTTATTGAACCGATAACCAACTCCCCAAACAGTCTGTATATAGCTTGGCTTGCTAGGATTATCCTCTATCTTCTCCCGAATATTCCGGATATGGCTCATGACGATGTTGTAATCGCCGGAATAGGATTCTTTCCACACAATGTCATAAATCTGTTCCTTACTGAACACTATTCCCGGATGCTTTGCAAAAAGCTTCAAGATTTCAAACTCGGTATATGTAAGCTCTATCTCCTGATTTTCCCGAATGATTACCCGTTGAACCTCATCTATCATAAGACCTTTGAAATTCAACAGATGCTCGTTCATACCTGACATCTGAATGACTTCTTCCTGTTCCTGAAAAATATCTGTTCTGCAATGAACTGTTGGATAAATTAACCCGCATTATTCCACCCTCTCCTGTAAATTACCTAATCTGTTCAGCACTTCATACATCCGGCCATTGCCAAATATATAATTTTGCAAAACAAGCGGCTTCCCCACCTGCCTGCTTTCCCGGTACAGCTTCATATAAGCATCCTTCGCTTGATAAAAGCTGTCTTCCAATTCTTCCATCTCTTTTGTTGGCATTTCAAAAATTTTCCCCTGAATGACCTGCCCCTGGGCTGCTATTCTTGCACAGGATTTCTGCCATGCCGCTTCCTGCTCAAATTGTATATCCAGCCACTCTATCTCATCTTCTTTTGTCAGCGGCGTCCCATCTACCTTATAATACTGTTCATTTTCATAGCGCTGTTCAATTTCAGAATACAGCCTTGCATAACTCAGCCCACAAGCATTCACAACATCCGAATAGCCATACTGCCCTTTTTCTTCCCTAATTTCCTTTAATATTACAGCTCTCATATCGCTGAGTGATGCCGCCGACTGCACCACTGTATGCTTAATTTTATCCATTAAGATTTCCCTGTTTTTCGATAATTGGGAAACTTCTAAGGAATCCCTATGAAATACTTTCTGGTATTCACTTTGACTTCCCTGAGATTTCAAACATTCTCTATTAGGTTTAAAGCCATCCTGCAAATGTACAGGATAATTGGAAATACTAATTGACATACATTTTTCTCCTCGTATGATTGACCATTTACTAATCCTGCCATTTTAGACAGTCCACTGCAAAGTTGTTTTTATGTAACTGCCTGCTCGAGCAGGTAAGCGTACCGCCCCTTGTCAGGGTAAACTTCTTTTCAGCAAGATTGCTGTTTCTCCCCTACGTTGCTCCCCTGCAGATATCCGTCCGGCTTGTTGATAAGCGAAGTCAGGTCAATCGTCCTCCCAAAGCAGTCCACGCCTTCAGCTTTATTACTCTTTCAGTAATAATCATTGAAAACTTTTTCATTTTCCTTGATAACTTTATTGAAATTCTGCTTCACGGCAAATTTCTTCGGATTCCAATGGATTACTTGGTTTGATAATGATACACCATTCATTACACTATACCTCACTGCCTGTCGCGGTTTCCGTCATAACATTTGCGTCATAAGCATTGGAAGCCATCGCCATCTGCCTCTTACTGCTCCATGCCTTTGTCAGCCTGCTCCTCTCCAATTCCTGCTTTGCAATCTTTTCTTCCAACGCCTCCTGCTGAAATTCCTTCATCTGCGCCCGCTTTTCCAAATATTCTTCCAGCAGTTCCTTCTGCCTTGCCTTTTTCTGCCGTCCGGCATCAGTTCCCTTTGCGGAGGAACTCCCGGAATAACCGTCATTCTCCTTCATGCCCTGCGTATAGCCGTAACATTTCTCATATGTGTCATCTATATGAGTATACGCAACCACCGGGATATTTCCCCCGAAATCAACAGCCTTGTTCTTCGCCAACGCATCCAGAATCTTCTTCTCATATTCCGGGTCTGACTGCATCCTCTTATAAGCCGCATCCGTTATGTCAATCACCCAATTCATGCCTCTCTGCGAAGGGTGGGTATACAAGCCACACATCTTTTCATTAAAATACTCCTTGTATTCCTCCAAGGTCATATCTTCCGAGGAAACCTGACTTTTGTCTGTGACCTTTTCCGCAAATCCCGCTTGTTTTTCCTCCTTCCTCAAACCCATGTAACTCTTTGCTGTTTCATAATAACTGCCATAAACTGAACCTACATCCATTACTACATTCTCCTTCCTTTTTCATATTTTTTTATTTTATTTCCTTCTGCTGCAGCATTACTGTGACTTTAAACACATCGTTTTTTATTTTGATATCCATATCTCCAAGATAATGGTCTGCCACATTCTTTACATTTTTTAACCCTATTCCATGCTCCATCAAAATATCCGGCAGATCGCTCTGTTTCGTTGTCATCGGGACGATACCTCCATCTTCCCATATCACTTTCCCATCAAAGCTGTTTTCCACTTCAATCAGTAGGAAATGATTCTTTTTCTTTAAAGTCAGATTGATATACCGCTGTTCCTGCTCCAGTTTCTCGCAGGCTTCTATGGCATTGTCTAAAAGGTTATTCAGAATGATACCTATATCAAATGCAGAAATTGTGTCTGTTTCCCCCAAGTTAAATTTTACTTGAAACGAAATACCTGCATTTTCCGCTTTCTGGTATTTATCATTGATAATCACATCTGTGACCGCATTTCCTGTATTGAATTTATAGTCCATAGTCTGTATGGTTTCATCCAGTTTTTCGATATAATTCTCTACTTCATCATATTTCTCACTTGCCACCAGCCCTTTTATATTCGTCATATGGTTTTTCATCTCATGCCTTACTCTGCGAATGCTCCCGTAGAAGTTCTCTGCTTCTTCCAGTCTCTGCTTCATGGCTTTGACCTGTTGTTCTTCCACAAAATGTTTCTGCCGTTCTTTTTGAAGCTTCCTGTAATTCTGGTAGATGTATATTGCCGAAATTTCCCCCACATAGATAAGAACCGCAATTATCGGTAATTTCCACAACATTTCCTGCTTGTCATCATACAACAGAAAAACTCCACCCTCGATTTGCACTACGGAAAGGTCTACGCTTATTCCTACAATCATACTCCCTACAATATTCAGTACTGAAAGGAATATCGTTTCCTGCCATCTCAGCATAAACGGTTTCTTTACGATTTTTATCACGACACCTGTCATAATCAGGAATACCAACGTGTACGATAAAAGCAGGATGCCCATACCTATCGCCATACCCAGATAAACCCGAAATATATATTCCTCACTCAGAACATCCAACCCTCTAAATATGCTCTCCACTGTACATTGATAAATACTGTCTGCAATCAAATAACTTAACGCATGAAAATTGTAAAACAGCAGCAGTATGAATACCGCATTTTCCAAATGTTTTTGGTATTTGCAAAAACAATATCCCAACACAATGACAGCGGACATTGTATATCGTATTACCCCCGGCTTTTCCAGCCATAGCCCCATGCAGATATTCATCACTGCCAATATTCCTGCAACAATCCATATCCCTTTCTCCCACCGAAAAAATACATTCCACAATACCAGAAAAAGAACGATTTGCAGAATAATAGGATAGATTTCAAAAAGCTTGCGAATGATTTCATATGTAACCTGACTCAATTATCTTTCCTCCGAAATGTATTCCAAATAACGCTTTACAAAGTCCTGATATTTATACTTGGATATCAGCAGACTGTCCCCGTTTCTCATTTTCACCTCTGTCCGGTCATATCGTTCCACATATTTTATGTTAACCAGATACCCTTTGTGTATACGGAAAAAATCCGGCTTAAGCTCGCTTTCCAGTGAGCTGATCTTGTCATAATATTCAATTTTTTCATGCCGCAAATACAAGGTCACTTTTCGATTACTGCTTTCAATATAGTAAATATCATCTGCTGAAACACTTCTTGTTCTATTTCCATTCCGAACTAATACTTCTTTTGGTTTTTCCTTTTTCTTTGCCATCAAATATTGATACTCCCGTATGGTCTGTGCAAAAACCTGCTCAAAATTGCTTTCCTGAATCGGTTTTACAATATACTGAAAAGCATTAACAGAAAAAGCCTCCTGCATATATTCCGGATATCCCGTTACAAATATCAGAAGCGGCAGGCTTCCCCACACTGCTTCTTTCTTGCTTTCCATCTGGCTCCTGAGCTGCTTTGCCACAGTCATTCCATCCTCATCTCCCATAGAGATATCCAGAAAAAGTATGTCTATTTCTTCTGCATTTGTCTCATCCTGAAACTCCAATAATTCCTTGCCCGATGAAAACTCTGTTATCTTACAAAAAGGTTCCTGCTTCTGTATCAGCTTGCGTATGTAAATGCGTATATTTTCCTCATCATCGCAAATTGCTATGTTCAACTGTTCCACCTCATTTTCATGGCTCATTATCAAATATGGATAACATCATCTATTGTTCATTTATATTATCGGCAGATTTCTTTCTTTAAATTCGGAAATGTTGTGACTGGACTTCTGAATGTTGCGACTGGACTCTAATCTTCCCGACAATTATCATCTGAATTGATTTTCTCCATCCGTAACCTTGCCTGTTCCCTTTGTTCGTCACTTAACCTTCTCGGCTTACGATAACCACATAACAGGAAAAAGCAGATAGATTGCTACCTGCTCTTTCCATAAAACTTTATAAACTTGCTTCCTGACGCTTGGTCTTTGGTTTCTCCGGCATCTTCTGATCGGATATTTTCTGCTTCATCTTTGGAAAATCCTAATGCAAACATATTACCGAAGTAAGAAAAACAAAGTACCTTTGCAGTATCCTCTTGCTTCTTTGCCATTTCTCGAACAGATGGGATTTTTTCGCCTGCTGAAAGTTGTCCACTATAAATCGCACACCTTATTTTTTTATAAGTTGCAAACAAATATGTTCCACATCGTGAAACACCCATTCATCATAAATCATAGATTTTATCTCCTTTATCACACCAACAGACAATACGATTAAAAAAATTGCCTGATTTACTCATTCGCTTTTTAAGCAGAAAAAGTACAATGAAACTATCAAACGAAAAGGAGATTAAAATATGGCAACATTATTAGAAGCAAATGAAGTAACAAAAATCTATGCTAAAGGGCAACGTCCAAGCCTAAATAAAGTATCTTTCAATGTAGCAGAAAGTGAATTTATCGCTATTATGGGTGCTTCTGGCTCTGGAAAGACTACATTGCTTAATGTTCTTTCCACTATTGATACCCCTACAAGTGGCAGCATTGTAATCAATGGTGTTAATTTAAAACAACTGAGCGACACAGGTTCCGCGGATTTCCGCAGGGATAATCCTCTTTTTCCGGAAAATAGCGGCTGTCGGTGCCGTTATCCCGAAAATTCGATTACCTTTGCTGCCTGCACCGGTATTTTCGGCCGGTGCGGAATGCCGGGGTTTTCCCTGTTATGCAGGGGAAATCGAGTGAAATTGCCGATTTGGGACCTGGCGTCGTAAAACGCCGTAGCGTGAGTTTTGCGGGTTCCATCGACGATTGCGATTTCCGGGAATACGACTTATTAAATTCGCAAAACTCACAGAATCGATTATGAAAGATTTCAAAAACGACTCGGATACGACGTTGGCCCGCTTCGGGCGCGATAAGCGGGCGCGTATTTCCTCTGCGGAGCGTATCGAGCGTCGCCCGCGTTTGCAGCGTGATGCCGCCGATTCGGAGCACTCTTCGGACAGCCGTCCGCGCGCATCTTACAACCCTAATTTTACGAGCGACAACCGTCCCGTGCGGGAAGACCGTGCGCACCGTGACGATTCCCGTCGTTTCGGGAACCGGTCGTTCGGTTCGGACGACCGACGTAGGAACGATGCTGCAGATCGGGAGTTCAAGCCTCGTTTTTCGGAGCGGAAAGACGGGTACGCTTCCCGCCCGTACGAGGATAACAAACCGGGCGGTTTCAAGAAGTTCGGCAAACCTTACGGTGAGCAGAAGGAGGGGCGCGACCGGTCATTCGTCGATCGGAAATCCGGCGGTTATAGCCGTTCGGACAAACCTTACGGCGAACGTCGGTACGACGA
>OLSL01003436.1_pt1 | contig 11263 bp, 10 predicted proteins | sample 1672511 | NCBI WGS metagenome assembly OLSL01 (sample SAMEA3136694, study PRJEB25190) | human gut metagenome | biome: human gut; feature: human-associated habitat; material: faeces | place: Austria | collected 2013
CGAAGGTGCCACGGAAAATGCCCGGGAAGGCCAGCACGTTGTTGATCTGGTTGGGGAAGTCGCTCCGTCCGGTGCCCACCACGGCTGCGCCTGCCTTAAGGGCTTCGTCGGGCATAATCTCGGGGGTGGGGTTGGCCATGGGGAACAGAATTGCGCCGGGTGCCATGGTCTTTACCATCTCGGGGGTGACGGTGCCGGGGGAGGATACGCCGATGAACACGTCAGCGCCGCGAATCACGTCCTTCAGGGAACCCTTTTCGACATTCCGGTTGGTGATTTTGGCGATTTCGGATTTGGCAGGGTTCAGATTCTCGCGACCCTCATAGATTGCGCCGGTGCGGTCACACATGATGACGTTCTGAAGGCCCATGGAGATCAGCAGCTTGATAATCGCAATACCCGCAGCACCTGCGCCGGAGGTAACGACTTTGATGTCCTCAATCTTCTTGCCCACCACCTTCAAAGCGTTGAGCATGGCGGACAGCACCACAATGGCGGTGCCGTGCTGATCGTCGTGGAAAATCGGAATGTCGCATTTTTTCTTGAGCTTTTCCTCGATTTCAAAGCACCGGGGCGCGGAGATATCCTCCAGATTGATGCCGCCGAAGGAACCGGCCAGCAGGGCGACGGCGTCCACAAACTCGTCCACGTCTTTGGTGCGCACGCACAGGGGAATGGCATTGACGCCGCCGAATGCCTTAAACAGCACGCATTTTCCCTCCATCACGGGCATACCGGCCTCGGGGCCAATGTCGCCCAGGCCCAGAACGGCGGAACCGTCGGTGATGACCGCAACGGTGTTGCCCCGTCCGGTGAGCTCATAGCTGAGACTGGGGTTCTTCTGGATCTCAATACAGGGCTGGGCAACACCGGGGGTGTAGGCCAGGGACAGGTCGTCGCTGTTTTCCACCTTCATCTTGGGCACGGTGTCCAGCTTGCCCTTCCACTGATAGTGGAGCTTTAGGGATTCCTCTGCGTAATTCATATGTTTAACCTCCAGGCAGAATAATTGCAAAATGTGCTTTCATTATACATCAAACTCCTGCGGATGTACAGAACAGAAATGGCATTGAGACCAGAAAAAACGGCAGCACCGCACAAAGAAACGACACATTCGTGTGGTGTTGCCTAAAAGAAAGAAACCGCCTCAAGCGGATGCTTGAGGCGGAAGTCTATGCTCCATTAGAGGGTGTTGAGCTTCTGAGCAATGCTGCTCTTCTTATGAGCGGCAGTGTTCTTGTGGAGGATACCCTTGCCCACGGACTTGTCGATGGTGGCAATGGCGACCTTTGCAGCAACAGCAGCAGCCTCCTTATCACCGGAAGCAGCGGCAACCTCGAACTTCTTTACGTTGGTCTTCAGCAGAGACTTGTTGGCCTTGTTGATGTCGTTAGCAGCCTTGGCGACAAGCACTCTCTTCTTGGCAGATTTAATGTTAGGCACGAAAAACACCTCCTCCACATCTCAAATTATTAAGGTCAGTAAAAAGGCACAATATGCCTAGCTCACTACCATGCAGGGTTAGATTATACACGATATCGGGAAGAAAATCAAGAGCTATTTTTGATTTTTTAAAAAAATGTTGTGGGTTTCTTCCCCTTGGGGGACTAAATATGGTGCCCGGGTGGGACACTAGGAAGAAACAGGAGGGATATGCATGGAAATTCGGACGGATCTGGCCCTGGAACGGGCAGGGGAGCTGGAGGAGGGCGGCGGCCTTCCCCGGGGCGTCAGCGTGAAGAAGGAGCACCGCCACGGCATCGAGGCCACGGTGGTGACGGTATCCTCTAAGGCTGGGGAGGGAGCCATCGGGAAGCCCAAGGGCACCTATGTAACCGTGGAGCTGGGCAGCGTCCTGCGCCGGGAGAAGGGGAGCTTTGACGGGGCGGTCGCGTGCATTGCCGACTATCTACGGGGGATGCTGAAGCTGCCCAACCGCCTGCCGGTGTTGGTGGCGGGGCTGGGCAATCGGGAGGTGACTCCGGACGCCATCGGCCCGCTGACCGCCGATCATATTCTCGTGACCCGGCACATGGTGGAGGCGGTGCCGGAGACCTTTGGGGAATTCCGCCCGGTTTCCGCAACGGTGCCCGGGGTATTGGGCACGACGGGGGTGGAGAGCGCCGAAACTGTCCGGGCCTTAGTGGAACGCATTGGAGCGGCGGCGGTGATTGCGGTGGACGCTTTGGCGGCACGGGACACCGGGCGGCTGTGCAGCACCCTTCAGATCTCCAACACCGGCATTTCCCCCGGCTCGGGCATCGGGAACCGCCGGAATGCTCTGGATCAAAAGACCATCGGCTGCCCGGTGATTGCATTGGGGGTTCCAACCGTCACCGATGCGGCGACCATGGCTTCGGATCTGTTTCAGCGGGCGGGGATGGAGGTGGAGGAGGAGCAGCTTCGGAAGGTATCCACCGGCATGATCGTCACCTCTGGGGATATCGACCGTCGGGTGCGGGAAATTGCCCGGGTGCTGGCCTATTCCATCAACGGTGCGCTCCACGAGGATCTGACCCTGGAGGAGCTGACGGATTTGACGTTTTAATCGGGCTGACACCCCCGGTTTTGGCGATTCCGTTATGTCAACGCCATATACGGAATGTTTTTCGGCACCACTCATGGGCAAAATTGTGGATAACTCTGTGGACAATGTGAAAAACTCCTTGGAAATAAACACGTTTATTTCCCGGCCTTTTCCCGATGAGCGTTTCAGCTTCGTGCATATCCGGGTGCATAACCGGACGATTTATCCACAGAATTCGGTTGACAAAACGGTTACGGATATTTCGAACAATGTAACAAATTACAGCCAAAAACGCGTAAAAAGAATGACAGATTGATAATAATCCTCGCAAATTCATGGGAAATTGCCTGAAAAATGTGTTATGTCAACGCAATATTCACTTTTTGACCATCCACAAGTTTGGTGCACAATTGTGGATAACTCTGTGGACAATGTGAAAAACTCGTTGCAATTCCGGAGAGATTTCCATGGAAGCGCCGAGCAGAATCGTGAACAAATTATGAATATTCCGGTGAATAACCGATGCTCCGAAAGAATTATGGGAACGGACAGCGTTCGGACGAAAAAAGAGCCTGACAAAATCCCGTGAAAATGGACGGAATATTTCTACACATCCGCACTTGACGGAAAAGAGCCAAAAGAGTAGAATAGGCAGGTGATTTTGTGATTTTACGATGGAGGCGGAGAGTATGGCAGTGAAATATATCTTCGTGACCGGCGGCGTAGTATCCGGGCTTGGCAAGGGTATTACGGCGGCGAGCCTTGGTCGTCTGCTCAAGCAAAGGGGCTTGAAGGTGACGATCCAGAAGTTCGATCCCTATCTGAATGTGGATCCCGGCACCATGAGCCCGTTCCAGCATGGCGAGGTGTTTGTCACCGATGACGGCGCGGAGACGGATCTGGATCTGGGACATTATGAGCGGTTTACCGATGAGAATTTGACCGTGAATTCCTCGGTGACCTCCGGCAAGGTCTACTGGTCCGTGCTGAACCGGGAGCGCAGCGGCGATTATCTGGGCCGCACCATTCAGGTAATCCCCCACATTACCAACGAGATCAAAGAGCGTATTTATCGGGTGGGCAAGTCCACCAATACCGACGTGGTGATTACCGAGATCGGCGGCACCGTGGGCGATATCGAGTCCCAGCCGTTCCTGGAGGCCATTCGTCAGGTGGGCCAGGAGAATCCCCGGGAGGACGTGATGTACATCCATGTTTCCCTGGTGGTGACCATTCCCGGCTCTAATGAGCTCAAGAGTAAGCCTACCCAGCACTCCTGCAAGGAGCTTTTGTCCATTGGCATTCAGCCCGATGTGATTGTCTGCCGGGCCGATCAGCCCATTACCGAGGATATCCGCAATAAGATTTCCCTGTTCTGCAACATCCAGCCCGACGCGGTGATTCCCAACCTCAACGCCCCCATCCTCTATGAGGTTCCGCTGATGCTGGAGGATGAGGGACTGGCTAAAGTGGTCTGCCGCCGGCTGAATCTCGACGTGCCCGAGCCGGATCTGTCCGAGTGGACGGCGATGGTGAAGCGGGCCAAGACCTGCAAAGACTCCGTTGAGATCGCGCTGGTGGGTAAATACGTCCAGCTCCACGATTCCTATCTGTCCGTGGTGGAGGCACTGACCCACGGCGGCATTGAAAACGATGTCAACGTCAACATCCGCTGGGTGGATTCCGAGCAGGTGACAGATGAGAATGCGAAAGAGCATTTGGGCGGCGTAGACGGCGTCCTTGTGCCCGGCGGCTTTGGCGACCGGGGCATTGAGGGCATGATCGCCTCTATCCGCTACGCCCGGGAGAACCACATTCCGTTCTTCGGCATTTGCCTGGGGATGCAGATGGCAGTGGTCGAGTTTGCACGCCATGTGGCAGGCATTTCCGACGCCCATTCCAGCGAGCTTGCCGATACGGAGAATCCCGTCATTGACCTGATGCCCGAGCAGCGGGACGTGACCGATAAGGGCGGCACCATGCGTCTGGGCGCGTATCCCTGCAAGATCACCGGCGAGGATACCTTCACCTACAAGGCCTACGGCGAGCCCGTGATCTATGAGCGCCACCGCCACCGCTATGAGTTCAACAACAAGTACCGCGACCTTCTCCAGGAAAAGGGCCTGACCCTAGCCGGTCTCAGCCCCAGCGAAAAGCTGGTGGAGATTGTGGAGCTTCATGACGAGCCATGGTTTGTGGGCGTACAGTTCCATCCGGAGTTCAAGTCCCGGCCCAACCGTGCCCATCCGCTGTTCCGGGAGTTCATTGGCGCGGCCAAGAAACACGGCGGAACCATTGCATTTTAATCCTTCCTGCCCTGGGAGCAACGCTTCCGGGGCAGTTTTTTCTTGCAAGCACCGGGATTCTGGGCTATAATGAAGGAAATCATGATTTTATGAAGGAGGCAATCGTTATGGCGCTTGTCTATTCTCCCAATGAGGAATTCCATCTGAAGATCAAGCCCGGCGATGTGGGCCGGTATGTGCTTCTGCCCGGCGACCCTGGCCGGTGCGAAAAGATCGCACTGCATTTCGATGATTATCACCTGGTGGCCTACAACCGGGAGTATAAAATCTATACCGGCAGCCTGAATGGCGAAACCGTCAGCGTCTGCTCCACGGGCATCGGCGGCCCCTCGGCTTCCATTGCCATGGAGGAGCTGGCTCACTGCGGTGCGGATACGTTCATTCGCGTGGGCTCCAGCGGCGGCATGGATCCGGAGGTCCTGGGCGGCGATGTGGTCATTGCCACCGGCGCAATTCGCATGGAGGGCACCAGCAAGGAATATGCGCCCATGGAATACCCGGCGGTAGCGGATTTCACCGTCACCGAGGCCCTTCGGGATGCGGCAAAGGCCCGGGGCAACCGCTATCATCTGGGCGTGGTGCAGTGCAAGGACGCCTTTTACGGCCAGCACGATCCCGACTCCATGGCCGTGGGCTATGAGCTGAAAAACAAGTGGGATGCATGGGTCAAATGCGGGGCCAAATGCTCGGAGATGGAGTCTGCGGCGCTGTTCATTGTGGGCGCGGTTCGCCGGCTGCGGGTCGGCGCGATTCTGATGGTATTTGCCAATCAGCCCCGCCGGGAGATGGGCCTGGAGGATCCCAAGTGCTACGACACCGAGGAGGCCATTGCCACGGCGGTGGATGCGCTGCGGCTGCTGATTGCCCGGGACAAGGGTGACAAGGTATGAAAAAACGACAGGTTTGCCAGATGATCGCGGCGCTGGTGAGCATTTGCGCGGTGATTTCTGTTGGCTCTACCGTGGCGGCGTTTGCTGCGGCCCATCAGGCGGGGGCGGAGTACCCCATGGGCATGGCGCTGATGTCCATGGTCACCATTCTTTGCACGGTGATGATCTGGCGGGGCGTTCGGCAGATGGAAAAGTGAATCATCCATAAAGATTCGGAGCTGCCGTGAGGATTCATGGCAGCTCTTTTCAGATTTTGATGCAATTATAGTTGCAATTTCCGAAAGGAACCGCTATACTGTGCTTTGGCGAAACGCCGGGGCAGCTGCGTGTCCGGTGGCATGCCCTCATTATTGCGCTGTATCCGCTGAGCGGAACGGCAGCAGGAGGAATTGAATATGCAAAACAAAAAGAAGACAAATCTTCGGTATCTCATCGAGCTGGCGCTTTTAATGGCGATCCTCTTGATGATGAACATTACGGGCCTGGCGATGATCCCGCTGCCCGGACAGTACGCTTCGATTATGACTGTACCGGTGGCTGTGGGCGCAATGATGCTTGGCCCTCTGGCCGGAACCGTTCTGGGTACCACCATGGGCTGCATCAGCTTTTATACCGCGGTAAAGACCGGCTTTGCCACCATGACCCTGGCGGGCTATTCCGGCGCTACCATGATTATTCTCTGCCTGGTGAACACCATTGTCACCCGGGCGCTCATGGGCTTCTGCACCGGCTGGGTTTTCAAGGCCATCCAGAAGATTGATAAAACCAAGACCATCTGCTATTACGTGGGCGGCATTGCGGCACCTCTGCTCAACACCCTGTTTTACATGACGGTTCTGGTGATTGTGTTCCTCAACGCACCCAATATTGCGGCGGTGCTGGGGGAGGATCTGCTCTATAAGCTCCAGCACAATGCGGTGCTGTTTGTGGCGGCCTATGTAGGCGTCCAGGCCCTGATCGAGGCGGCGGTGGGCTGCATCATCAGCGGCTCCATCTGCAAAGTGCTGAAGGTTGCGCTGAAAAAATAAGGAGCGCCTTTCATGAAAGAAATCGGAATTATGGAGGTGGGCGGCTTCAAGGTAGGCCACGCCCAGAACCTGGAGGCCGGTACCGGTCTGACGGTGATCCTCCTGGATCATATGAGCCCTGCTGGGCTGGACGTCCGGGGCGGCGGCCCTGCTTCCCGGGAGTCCCAGATCTTAAATCCGCTGATGACCGCCGAGGGCATCAATGCGGTGGTGCTCTCCGGCGGCAGTGCATTCGGACTGGATGCAGCCGGCGGTGTGCAGAAGTACTTAGAGGAGCGCGGCGAAGGCTTTGCAGTGGGGCCCATTCGGGTGCCGCTGGTGTGCCAGAGCTGTGTGTTTGATTTGGGCTGCGGGCGCTATGACGTGCGTCCCGATGCTGCCATGGCGTATCAGGCCTGCGAGAACGCATCCTATGACGCGCCCAAAGAGGGAAATGTAGGTGCGGGCACCGGCTGCACCGTGGGCAAGATCATGGGCATCGAGCGCGCTATGAAAACCGGCTTCGGCACCTACGCGGTGCAGGCCGTGAACATCAAGGTGGGCGCAATGGTGGCGGTGAACGCTGCCGGTGACGTATACGGTGCCGACGGCAAGGTAATGGCGGGCCTTCTCAGCGAGGATCGGAAGTCCCTGAGTAGCTCCTTTGAGGCCATGATTCAGGGCCTGAAGGTGCAGGCCGGGGTCAATACCACCATCGGCTGCGTGGTCACCAATGTAAAGCTGCCCAAGGCAAAGCTCTGCAAGGTGGCAGGTATGACCCACAACGGCTATGCCCGGGCCATCCGTCCGGTGCATACCTCCGGCGACGGCGACAGCATCTATGCGCTCAGCACCGGCGAGGTGGAGGGCAGCATGGACGCGGTGGGCACGCTTGCCGCCTATGCCATGGAGCAGGCCATTCGCCGTGCGGCGGAAACGGCCGAGAGCGCTTACGGCTATCTGGCGAGAAGAGATATTCTCTAAGTGTAATGAAACCCGCTGCGGACAGGCGGATAAGAAACAAAATCACAATGGAGCGCTGCATGGAATTTCCATGCGGCGCTCTTTTTGCGTCAAATTTGGGCGGGGCCACAAAAAATGCACCTTGGACACAGCGGCGACACATGGTATGATGATAATAGGGATAGGAGGGATGACCATGGGAGATCGCGTGTTAATTGTAGAGGATGAAGCCCGGCTGCGGGAGATTTTATGCGACTATTTTTCAGCCAAAGGGGAGCAGCCTGTTGGGGCGGAAAACGGTCAGGCGGCCCTGGACTATCTCCGGGATCATACGGTGGATGCGGTGCTGCTGGACATTTTAATGCCCGAGCTGGACGGCTTTACGGTCTGCCGGGCTGTCCGAAAGCAAAGCAGCGTGCCGATTATCTTTCTAACGGCCCTGTCCGATGAAGACGATAAGCTCCGGGGCTATGAGCTGGGGGCCGATGACTATGTGACCAAGCCCTATTCCATGGCGGTACTCTATGCCAAAACCAAGGCGCTGATTGCCCGGTGCCGGGGATGCATCGGGGCAAACGGTCAGCTGGAGGCGGCGGGGGTGAGCCTGAATCTCCACACCCATCGGGCCACCATCGCCGGGAAGGAGCAGGAGCTGCCCAATCGGGAATTTTCACTTCTGCGCTGTCTCATAGAGAATCGGGGGCAGGTATTGTCCCGGGAGCAGCTATTGGTGAAAGTCTGGGGCTACGACTACGAGGGCGACGAGAGAACCGTGGACACCCACATCAAAAAGCTCCGGGCCAGGGGCGTCCCCATTGAAACGATTATTCGGGTGGGCTACCGGCTATCGGAGGAGCCAAAATGAAGCAGGCGGGTATGAAATTGCGGCTGCTGCTCATGGGCAGTATGGCGCTTTTGTGGCTGATTTGTCTGGGCGTTATGCTGGTTTGGGAAGCCCGGGAGATTCAGGAGCGAATGGAAATCTGCATCGAAACCGGCTTTTTGGCGGCAGACCAGCGGGTGCAGTCCCTTTCGGAGCAGGAAAATGCGGATCGCAGCGCGTATCTTTTGGCCATGGAGGGGCAGGAGAATACAGGCTATCTGGAGTATCCCGCCGTCAGTGCCACGGTGCTGGTGGATCGGAAGGGCAACCGGCTGTGCAGCTCTCAAAACGTGATTGTTGCTACCATGACCCGGGAGACCGGCGGCCCCGTGACTGTTCCGATGTTCTTCCCAAATGAGAACAGTGCCGATGCTGCCGAAATCATGCAATTGGTGGATCTTAGAGTGGGGATTTCAGACAACTCTCGGGTGATTTTTACGGGCTATTGTCTGGGGAATGTGTTCTATCTGACGGATATCAATGACCATGGCATTCTTTACCTTAGCGGAACGAACCAACCGCTGCCGGAGGAGGCCGAGGAGATTCGCTATGATATTTCCAGCTCCTATCGCGGCACGGAATTCCGGGGACTGACCACAAAAATCAAGATGAAGTCCTTTGGGGATTCCTCCATGATGACGTTGGACTATGCCAGCGGGTGGAAGCGCACCGATCAGCTGATCCGTCAGCTTGCCGATGTTACGGAAGCGCCGAATCCTGCGGACGTAACGTATCAGCAAAAGGGATTGTTCACCTGCGTCCTGTCCGGCTGCCGCTGGGTCAACATCCCGGACAATCCCTTTGGCGCGAAAGGCCCCATGGCGCTGATTTACGGGGTGGAGTTCCACCCCATGGCGCTTGCCATGCGGGAATGTATGCACAGCGGGAGCTTCGTTCTGCTGCTGATCCCATTTCTGGCGGCACTGATCGGCATTCCGCTCTTGTGCGAGAGAATGCGCCGGGCAGAGCTTCGGCCCCTTCAGGATGAACTGACCCGCCAGCAGCAGGCCATTGACTATGCAAAAAACGCGGAGGAATCCCGCCGCGCCATGACCTCGGCCATTGCCCATGAGCTCAAAACTCCCATTGCGGTGATGTCATCTTATGCCCAGGCCTTGCAGGAGCATATTGACGAGAGCAAGCAGGAGCATTATCTCGGTGTCATCCGGGAGGAAGCGGATAAAATGGACCGGATGGTGCTGGAGCTTTTGGACCTCAGCCGGTTGGAGGCGGGACGCTATCAGCTCCGGCGGCAGGACTTCAATCTGACGGAGCTGGTACGGGAGATTCTCAAGCCTTTGGAGCCGGAAATTGCGGAAAAGCATCTGGACATTTCCTGGCAGATCGGCGAGGAGAAGGCCAACGGCGACCGCTACCGGTTTGGACAGGTGGTGGAGAACTATCTGACCAATGCCATCCGCCATACGCCCCCAAACGGCAGGATTATCCTGTGCATCGGCATGAACCACGAGACGTTTTCCGTGGAAAATCAGGGGGAGCATATCCCCCAGGAGAACATCAAAAAGGTGTGGGAGACCTTCTGGCAGGGGGATGCGGCACGAAATACCCGGGGCTCCGGCCTGGGCCTTGCCATTTGCCGCACGATTATGACGCTCCACGGGGGCAGCTGCAAGGTGGAGAATACGGGCATGGGTGTCCGGTTCACCGCAACCTTGGATGCTGCAAAGCCGGTGTTCCGGAGCTATTTCCGGCCATTGGAGCAGGTGGAGCTGCGCTATCCCATCTCCCAGGGCCATACCACCGTGGAGAATGTGATGCGCCGGTTGGGACTGTTAGAGGGAACGGCGCTGAAACGGGAAATCCGCGCGGGCAATCTGAAAATCGGCAGAAAAGCCGTTACAAGCCCAAGCCAGCGAGTCTATCCCGGCAACGAACTGAGCTGGCAGGAGCTGAGCGTTTTCATTGTGCTGGACGAATCGGAAAAGCATGACCGGCTCTTATATGAACAAATCCGCACCGGCGGCCTGGGCGATACCAAGCGCGGTATGCCCATGAGTGGCGCACCAAAGCTATAATCCGCCCCAAATCCGGACATACTCGCCGAGGACTGAAGAAGGACAGCGGTTTTTGCCAAAAATAATGAAAAAAGTGCTTGCTCTTTTATCCTCCTTATGGTAGAATAGATAGGCTAATTACGGGCGGTCCTCTGCCGCGCCACACAATGCGTTGTGTATGGCATTCCTTGCGGTTAAGAACGCCTTTGAAAAGGGAGGATTCATTTATGAATCTGATTGAAAAACTGGATCAGCAGAATATGAAGGCTGAGCTGCCCGAGATGAACGTCGGCGATACCGTTCGCGTTCATGTAAAGATCAAGGAAGGCTCCCGCGAGAGAATTCAGGTCTTTGAGGGCACCATCATCGCCAAGAAGCACGGCGGTGTGGAGCAGACCATCACCGTTCGCCGCCTGAGCTATGGCGTCGGCGTGGAGAAGGTCTTCCCCGTTCATTCTCCTAACATTGTCAATGTCGAGACCGTTCGCCGCGGTAAGGTTCGCAGAGCGAAGCTCTACTATCTCCGCAATCGCGTCGGCAAGGCTGCAAAGGTCAAGGAGAAGATCTGAGTTTCGGAAATCCGGTAAAAAAAGGAGCCGTCAAGGCTCCTTTTTTTATTAAGGCAACACCGCACAAATGCGTCTGCGGATTCTGACGGATCTTTTCCGCCAG
>OLSL01003437.1_pt1 | contig 11261 bp, 8 predicted proteins | sample 1672511 | NCBI WGS metagenome assembly OLSL01 (sample SAMEA3136694, study PRJEB25190) | human gut metagenome | biome: human gut; feature: human-associated habitat; material: faeces | place: Austria | collected 2013
GTCGGCATCAATCTCCTGTCGGATGGAGGCGATGCGGCGATAGAGATCCATCCGCTGTTCTCCGGAGGAAACATAGTTCTCGGGAATGTTGGCGGAGATATTGAGATCTGCCGAGCAGCTCTTTTCCTCCACCGGGGCCTCGCCCTTTTTCTCCAGCACCGCTTCTTCCAGCAGCCGAAGGTACATATCGTAGCCCACGGAGATCATGTGGCCGGACTGTTCCGCGCCCAGTAGATTACCGGCGCCGCGAATTTCCAGATCCCGCATGGCGATTTTGAAGCCGGAGCCGAATTCCGCGAACTCCCGAATGGCACTCAGACGTTTTTCTGCGATTTCCGAGAGCACCTTGCCCTTTCGGAACGTGAGATAGGCGTAGGCGTGGCGGTTGCTGCGTCCCACCCGTCCACGGAGCTGATGGAGCTGTGCCAAACCCAGCTTGTCGGCGTCCTCGATAATCAAGGTGTTGACGTTGGGAATGTCGATGCCGGTTTCGATGATGGTGGTGCAGACCATGACCTGGATGTCGCCGTCAGCCATCTGCTGCATCACATCGCTGAGCTCCTCCTCGTTCATTTTGCCGTGGGCGATTCCAAAGGCGACCTCCGGCAGCTTCTTTTGTAGCCGTGCGGTCTCCTGCTGAATGGAATCCACCCGATTGTGGAGGTAATACACCTGACCGCCCCGGCCGATTTCTCGGCGGATGGCGTTGGCCAGGATGTCGTAGTCGTGCTCGATGACGTAGGTCTGCACCGGATAGCGATCCGAGGGCGGCTCCTCAATGGTAGAAAGGTCACGGAGACCGCTGAGAGCCATATTCAGCGTCCGGGGAATGGGGGTTGCGGAAAGGGTCAGGGTGTCAACGCCCCGGGCCAGTTCTTTGAGCCGCTCCTTGTGGGTAACGCCGAACCGCTGCTCCTCGTCTACGATCAAAAGCCCGAGGTTCTTGAACCGGACGCTCTTTTGCAGCAGCTTATGGGTGCCGACAATCAAGTCCACGGTGCCCTCTGCCATGGCATGGAGCGTGGCTCTCTGCTGGGCCGAGGAACGGAACCGGGACAGCACGTCAATATTCACCGGGAAGCCGGAGAACCGCTGCTTCGCCGTGACATAATGCTGCTGGGCCAGAACCGTGGTGGGCACCAGAATGGCACACTGCTTGCCGTCCATGATGCATTTCATGGCCGCACGCAAGGCCACCTCGGTTTTTCCGAAGCCCACATCGCCGCAGAGCAGCCGATCCATGGGGGTGGAGGCCTCCATATCCGCCTTGATTTCGTCAATGCAGCGGAGCTGGTCATCGGTTTCTGCATAGGGAAAGCTGTCCTCAAACTCGGCCTGCCAGGGGCAATCCGGCGAAAAGGCATAGCCGGGCAGGCGCTTTCGCTGGGCATAGAGCTGAATCAGCCCGTCCGCCAGATCCTGCGCCGCCGCCTTGGCCTTCTTCTTGGTTTTTTCCCAGGTGTCGCCCCCCAGACGGCTCAGGCGCACGTTGGTATCCTCGCCGCCGCCGATGTATTTTGCCACCATGTCCAGCTGGGTGGCGGGAACATAGAGCACATCGGTGCCCTGATAGGCGATTTTGATATAGTCCTTCACCACGCCGCTGAGCTTCATCTGCTCCACGCCGCAGAACCGGCCAATACCATGGGCCTCGTGCACCACCAGGTCGCCGGGAGAAAGATCCGTAAAGGCATTGAGCTTCTGACGATTGGTGGCGGCTTTTTTCTTCTTTCTGCCGGGGCGCTTGCGGGGAGCGGAGGTGATTTGTCCCTCGGTGAGAATGGCAATTTTCAGGGAGGGGTACTCCATACCGAAGGCAAGAGAACCCTCGGTGAGCAGCACCTGACCGGGCTGAGGCAGCGATACCAGCGGGAAGCACAGCTGGGCGGTTAAGCCCCGGGCCTCCAGACTTTCCAGCAGCAGCTCGGCCCGATGCCTGGCGCCGCAGAGCACCAGAACCCCGAAGCCGGTGGACTGATAATGAGCAAGGTCGCTAACCGCAGTATCCAGACTGCCCCCGTAGGACGGGAGCTGTTTTACCGTAACGGAAAGCAGCTCCTGGGGCGGCAGACTTTCAGGGAATGCGGCGGATAAAAAGTTATCCATATAAATGACGCAGTTATGCCGGCAGATGTTGCACAGCTCGTCAAAGTTTTTGTAAAAATCACAGAGCTCGCCGGCCAGGGTGCCGTTTTGCAGCAGCGCGTCCAGGCCCTGGCTCATTTCGTCCAGATGGTTGTCCAGGGTGCGCTCCACGGCCATACGGTCGGAGAAGATCACGATGGTCTCCGGCTTTACATAATCCATGGCGCAGGCGAATTCCGGGTAGATCAGCGCGGCATAGCGGTCTGCGGCGGAGAACAGCGCGCCGCCGCGAAGGGCATCGGCGTCCTGCTGTAGGGTTGCCATCAGCTCCTCGTGCTTGTGCTTTCTCCGGCGCTGGCGGGCAAGCAGATTGTCGATATCGTCCGCCAATCCCAAAACGCCGCCGGGATGCAGCTCCGGCAACACCTCGGCGGTGGGCAGCAGCAGGGCGGAATCCACGTTTTCGGTGCGGCGCTGGGTGGTCACATCGAAAAAGCCCATGGAGTCCAGCTCGTCTCCCCAGAATTCCACGCGGATGGGGCCGGGAGCGGCGGGAGAATAAACGTCTAAGATACCGCCGCGGAGGGCAAACTGTCCAGCGCCTTCCACCAGCGTGCTGCGCCGATAGCCCAGAGCAGTGAGTCGCTGGAGCAGTTCATCCAGGTTATAGCTGCCGCCGGTGACCAGGGAGATGGCGCTGCCGCCCAATACCGACGGAGGAATGGTCCGAAGGCTCAGGGCTTCCGCGGAGGCCAGGAGCACCGGATAGCCGCCCTGGGTCAGCTGATAGAGCATCCCCAGGCGCTGCTGTTCCCAGCCACGGGACACGGTGCCGCCCAGCAGACAAAGCTCACGGGTGGGCAGTACCGGAGGCGTTTCCCCCAGAAAGCCGGTGAGCTCCTCGGCCATGCGGGCGGTGGCCAGATCGTCCTGGCAGACCACCAGCACCTGCCGCCCGGTGTCCTGATGGAGCGCGGCAGTCATATGGGCCCGGTGAATGGCACCCAGACCGGTGATGGCGCAGGGAATATTATGCTCCGAATGTTCCTTCAGAGCCTGATACTCCGGCAGAGCCTTGAGCAGTGTATTGAGAAGATGCATCGGAGCCTCCTTCCAAGTAAAGCACACAAGGGCTGCAACCGGTTTGGATGCAGCCTTCGTGTAACGTATGATTGAACTTATTTCCGGTTAAACTGGTTGGCGGCAGCTTCGGGGCCCTGCAAAATCAGAACCTTGGCCGCCTGGGCAGCCCGCCGGTAGGTTTCCTCCATGGCATCCCGCTGGTCATAGGGGAAGACACCCAGCACCCAGTCGGCCAGGTCATAGTCGGGATGGGGCTTTGCACCCACGCCGATTTTGATCCGGGGGAAATCCTGAGAGCCTATGGAGGCGATGATGCTTTTGAGACCGTTGTGTCCGCCGGCGGAACCGGATTTGCGGACGCGCAGTCGGCCGGGATCCAGGGAGATATCATCGGACAAAACGAGAATATGCTTCGGGGGAACCTTGTAGAACTTTGCGGCAGCCTGAACGGACTGGCCGCTGAGGTTCATATATGTGGTGGGCTTCAGCAGAATCAACTTGTGGCCGTCCAGATTGGCCTGGGCGGTAAGCCCCTGAAACTTGACCCGATCCACGGTGACGCCCAGATCCTTTGCCAGGGCATCGAGGGCCGCATAGCCCACGTTGTGGCGGGTGTTCCAGTATTTGCTGCCGGGATTGCCCAATCCCACCACCAGAAAATCGCAGCCGGAGGAAGAACGCAGCAGCATTAGAACAGGGAGGAGATGGAGGTTTCCTCGTCGATGCGGGTGATGGCCTCGGCAAACATATCGGCAACGGTCAGCTGCTTGATCTTCTCACCGGTGTAGCCCTTGGGCATGGGGATGGTGTCGAGAATCCGAATTTCCTCGAAGTAGCTGTCCTCGATCCGCTGGAGCGCGGGGCCGGAGAGTACGCCGTGGCTTGCGCAGCCATAGAGCTTGCCGGCGCCGCCAACCTCACGCAGCGCCTTGCAAGCATTGCAGAGGGAACCGGCGGTATCGATCATATCGTCGAAGATGATGCAGTCCTTGCCGCGAACGTCGCCGATGATGTTCATTACCTCACAGGAGTTGGCCTTCTGACGGCGCTTGTCTACGATGGCCAGGCTCATGCCGACCTTCTGAGCAAAGGTACGGGCGCGGGCAACGGAGCCGACGTCGGGGGATACGACAACCATCTTTTCCCGAACGTCCTCGGGGAACTTGTCCAGATAGTACTTAACGAATACGGGATTGCCCAGCAGATTGTCCACAGGGATATCGAAGAAGCCCTGAATCTGAGAGGCGTGGAGGTCCATGGTCAGCACACGGTCAGCACCGGCAGTGGTGATGAGGTTTGCCACCAGCTTTGCGGAGATGGGATCGCGGGCCTTGGCCTTACGGTCCTGACGGGCATAGCCGAAGTAGGGGATAACGGCAGTGATACGGGCAGCGGATGCGCGGCGCAGTGCGTCGATGAGGATCAGCAGCTCCATGAGGCTGTCGTTGACGGGCTTACAGGTGGACTGGATCACGAATACATCGCAGCCACGGACGGTTTCGTTGATGGAAACGGAAACCTCGCCGTCCGCAAAGGTCTTAACCTCGCTGTCGCCCATGGGGAGGCCAAGACGCTGGCAAATGGATTCTGCCAGAGGCTTGTTGGAGTTCGCAGAGAAAATCTTGATGTCCTTGCTGTGAGAATACATACTTTATACCTCTCTTTTCTTTTTTGAAGGGGATCCCCCAGAACTTACTTCAGTTTGCCGTCTTTCCGGCGCTGATCGGCCCAGCCGGGCTTATTGGTCTGACGCTCCCGGGCAATGGCCAGGGAACCGGCGGGAACATTGTCGGTGATGGTGGAGCCGGCGGCCACATAGCTGCCCTTTCCAATGGTCACCGGTGCCACCATATTGGTGTTGCAGCCGATGAAGCAGTCGTCTTCCACGGTGCAGCGGTATTTGCTCTTGCCGTCGTAGTTGACGGTGACGGTGCCGCAGCCAAGATTGATCCGCTCGCCCAGGTCGGTGTCGCCCACATAGGTGAGATGAGAGATCTTGGTGCCGTTGCCGATGGTGGAGTTCTTCAGCTCCACAAAGTCGCCGACTTTGATATCGTTGCCAACGGTGCAGCCCGGACGGATATAGGCAAAGGGGCCGACGTTGGTGCGCTCGCCGATGGTGGAATCGTACACCTGGGAGGCGTTGACCGTGGAGCCCTCGCCCACCACTGCATTTTCCAGCAGGGAGTTGGGGCCGATGACGGCACCGGCGGCGATGGTGGTATTGCCCTTCAGAATGGTGCCGGGCATCAGAACTGCACCGGGGGCTGCCTCGGCAAAGGGACCCACATAGCAGTTGTCGAAATCCCAGATTTCTACGCCGTCGGCATAGAGATAGTAGTTGCGCAGACGCTTGAAAATGGTCTGGAAATCCGCCACGGCGCCGGGATCGGAAATGGCCATGGCGCCATCGGCTTCGGTGAGCTCCGTGCCCAGAACCGAGGCAAAGCGGCCCAGATCAAAATTCGCAGCATCCATCACGGAAGCGATGGACTCGGCGGATACGGTATAGCAGCCGCAGCCCTCCAGCATACCGGCATCTTCGGCAGTTTGGGCGGCCTCGCTTACACCGCCCAATGCCTTTCCCCCCAGCAGTGCCGGGGCAGTGACCACCAGTAGCTGATCGTCAGCCTGGGAGAGAAACGCCCGAAGGTCAGATGCCTTGGGCTCAGGTCCTGCGGTGGTGACAGCAGAAGCCGGGAAGCAGGCCAGTGCCGCATCCCGGAATTCGTCGTCACAGGACAGGAGAAATCTTGTATAGCCGCTGTCACGCATCAGACGAACCATCCAGGAAAGTAAGGGGCTTCCGGACATGGGCTGAAGCATCAGGGGCTTCTTCAGCCCGGTGGTGTCACGGTCATCGGGCAGACAAATAATCGCAGATTGCTCAGACAAACAATTCACGCTCCAAATCTGTGAAATGATTTATTCAACTTGTATGGTAACATTATATCAGGATTCCCCATGATTGTACAGGGATGCAAGAAAAAATTTCTCATGGAAATCCGGTGGAAAATTGGCGAAACAACCAAAAAGCGCCGAAGAATCAAAAACGGTGCATTCCCCTGAGGCAATGCACCGTAATGATCAGATATTCTTAAAGTTATCCTTGACCTTCTCAAAGAAGCTTTTACGCTTGGCATAGGTTTCCTCGCCGGAGGCGTCGGCAAACTTTTTCAGCAGCTCCTTCTGCTCTTTATTCAGATTCTTGGGGGTCTCAATGGTAACGGTTACGTACTGATCGCCCCGGCGGTTCTGATAGCCCACCACGGGGATACCCTTGCCCCGGAGACGGAACGTGGTGCCGGTCTGGGTGCCCTCGGGGATGTTATAGCGTACCTTGCCGTCCAGGGTGGGAACCTCCAGCTCCCCGCCCAATGCAGCCTGAACAAACGTAATGGGGATCTCGCAGAGGACATCGCTGCCGTCCCGCTCAAACAGGGAATGGGGCAGCACATTGACCTCCACCAGAAGATCACCCTTGGGGCCGCCGCCGGTGCCCACGGAGCCTTCGCCTGCCACACGGACAGCCTGACCGTTATCCACACCTGCGGGAATCTTGACGGAAATCTTCTTGTTTTTGCGAACCTTGCCCTTGCCGCGGCAGGTGGGGCAGGCGTTCTTTACGACCTTACCGCTGCCGCCGCAGCGGGTACAGGTGGTCTGCTGCTGCATGGCGCCAAAGGGGGTCTGACGGACGGTACGGGTTACGCCGCTGCCGCCGCAAGCGGGACAGGTCTCCGGTGCGCTGCCGTCGGCGGAACCGGTGCCATGACACTTGGCGCAGTCCTCGATCCGGGAGGCGGTAACCTCCTTTTCGCAGCCAAAGGCGGCCTCCTCAAAGGTCAGCGTAACGCTGGCGCGGACGTTTTCGCCCTTTCGGGGGCCGTTTCTCCGGGCGGAACCGCCGGAGGCACCGCCGCCAAAGAAATCATTGAAAATGCTGCCCAGATCTACATCGAAGCCGCCGAACCCGCCGCCAAACCCGCCGCCGAAGCCACTGCCTGCGGCATAGTTGGGGTCAACTCCGGCAAAGCCGTACTGGTCATACCGGGCGCGCTTATCGGAATCGGACAGAACCTCATAGGCCTCGCCCACTTCCTTGAACTTCTCCTCGGCTTCCTTATCGCCGGGGTTCAGGTCGGGATGATATTTCTTGGCCAGCTTTCGGTAGGCCTTCTTTATTTCATCGTCGCTGGCGGATTTGTCAACCCCCAGGACTTCATAATAATCTCTTTTCTCTGTATCTGCCATGATCTCACCTCGTTATTCCCAGAATAAACAGCCATAGGTGGAGAGCGAAATCACTCCGCTCTCCACCTGAGCCAATTCATTACTGGTCGTCGTCTACAACCTCGTAGTCGGCATCTACTACGCCGTCGTCGCCCTTACCGGTGGTTCCTGCACTGCCGGTATCCGCACCGCCCTGCTGAGCAGCCTGCTGCTGATAGAGCTTCTCGGAAATGCTGTAGAATGCCTGCTGCAGTGCCTCGGTGTCGGCCTTGATGGCAGCGGTGTCGCTTCCCTTCAGAGTCTCACGGAGCTTTTCGATGGCAGCCTTGATGGGAGCCTTCTCGGACTCGGTGACCTTGTCGCCCAGCTCGTCGAGGGTCTTCTCGGACTGATAGACAACCTGATCGGCGGTGTTGCGTGCGTCCACCTCTTCCTTCCGTGCCTTATCCTGAGAAGCGTATTCCTCAGCCTCCTTGACGGCCTTGTTGATGTCGTCCTCGGAGAGATTGGTGGAAGCGGTGATGGTGATATGCTGCTCCTTGCCGGTGCCCTTATCGGTAGCGGATACGTTTACAATTCCGTTGGCATCAATATCAAACTTAACCTCGATCTGAGGAACACCGCGGCGGGCAGGAGCAATGCCGTCCAGATGGAAGCGGCCCAGAGACTTGTTGTCTGCTGCGAACTCACGCTCACCCTGGAGCACGTTGACCTCAACAGAGGTCTGGTTATCGGCTGCGGTGGAGAAGATCTGGCTCTTGGAAACAGGAATGGTGGTGTTACGATCAATCAGCTTGGTGAACACGCCGCCCATGGTCTCAATGCCCAGGGACAGAGGGGTAACATCCAGCAGCAGCATGCCGTTGACGTCGCCGCCCAGTACGCCGCCCTGAATGGCTGCACCCACTGCAACGCACTCATCGGGGTTGATGCCCTTGAAGCCGTCCTTACCGGTGATCTTCTTAACGGCCTCCTGGACTGCGGGGATACGGCTGGAGCCGCCAACCAGCAGAACCTTGGAGATGTCGGAAGCGGAGAGACCTGCGTCCTTCATCGCCTGACGGACGGGAACCATGGTCTTCTCAACCAGGTCAGCGGTGAGCTCATTGAACTTTGCCCGGGTCAGGGTAACATCCAGATGCTTGGGGCCGGTGGCATCGGCGGTGATATAAGGCAGGTTGACGTTGGAGGTGGTCACGCCGGACAGCTCGATCTTCGCCTTCTCAGCGGCTTCCTTCAGACGCTGCATGGCAACCTTATCGGAGGTCAGGTCAATGCCGTTCTCCTTCTTGAATTCGGCAACCAGATAGTCCATGATTCTCTGGTCGAAGTCGTCGCCGCCCAGATGGGTGTCGCCGGCAGTGGCCAGAACCTCGATGATGCCCTCGCCGATATCCAGGATGGATACATCGAAGGTACCGCCGCCCAGGTCGTAGACCATGATCTTCTGGTCCTCTTCCTTATCGACACCGTAAGCCAGAGCGGCTGCGGTGGGCTCGTTGATGATACGCTTGACATCCAGACCAGCAATCTTACCGGCATCCTTGGTGGCCTGACGCTGAGAGTCATTGAAGTATGCGGGCACGGTGATTACGGCCTCGGTGACCTTCTGGCCCAGATAAGCCTCGGCGTCTGCCTTCAGCTTCTGGAGGATCATTGCGGAGATCTCCTGGGGGGTGTAGCTCTTGCCGTCAACGGTGACCTTGTGGTCGGTGCCCATCTGACGCTTGATGGAAGAAATGGTGCGGTCGGGGTTCTGGATGGCCTGACGCTTTGCAACCTGACCAACCATACGCTCGCCGTTCTTAGCAAATGCAACCACAGAGGGGGTGGTACGGCTGCCCTCGGCGTTTGCGATGACAACAGGCTCGCCGCCTTCCATTACGGCGACACAGCTGTTTGTAGTACCCAAATCAATACCAATAATCTTAGACATAATGTTTTCCTCCTATATGAATCTTAATTTTTTACATATTTGAAAGACCTTTAATTGGCGGTCTGAACCATTGCATGACGGATGACCTTGTCACCCAGGGAGAAGCCCTTCTGGAATACCTGAACGATTTCGCCCTCTTTATAATTGTCGTCGTCAATATGCATCACTGCATTGTGGAGATTGGGATCAAAGAGATCGCCCGGCGCTCCGTAGACGGTGACTTCCAGTTTCTTAAGGATTTCCACCAGACCGGTCATGGTCATTTCCACGCCCTTTTTATAGGCGGCGTCGGTGGTTTCCTGCTCCAGAGCACGGCTGAGATTGTCGTATACCGGAAGCATCTTTTCAATGGCACTTGCCTTGCCGTCCCGGAACATATTGTCCTTTTCCTTTTGAGAACGTTTCCGGTAGTTATCATACTCTGCGGCCAGCCGCAGGTAATTGTCATGCTCTTTTTCCAGCGCCGCCTGCGCTTCGGCCAGGGAATCTGGTTCCGGCTGAGGAGCGGGTTCCTGCGCGGCCTCGGTTTTCACTTCCTCGGCGGGCTGGGTGGTTTCGGCTGCTTCCGTTTCCTTGGGATCGGGAGTAACCGGCTCCTGCTGCTTTGTTGTTTATTCTGCCATATGGGATCAATCCTCCTGTTTCGGTGGTTCTGAAATCTGTTTGGGTGCGCTGCTTTCTACGGGTGCTGCGGGCAATGCTTTTGAAAACATCTTGCCCAGACCCTCGGCGAAATATGTCAGCTTTGCCGCGACCTGTGCGTAGTCCATTCTGGTGGGGCCGACCACGCCAAGCATACCCTGCATACCGTCGCCCAAATCATAGCGGGCCATGACTACGCTGGTATCTTTGAGGGCCTGAGAGACATTCTCGGGGCCTACCAGAATTTTGACCTGATCGTCTTTATCCGGGACGGGCAGGGTGGAGATGGTTTCGGCATCCAGATGGGTGATGAGCTCGGTGGCTTTGCCAACGTCCTGATATTCCGGCTGGCCCAAGAGCTTGGTCTGACCGGTGACATACACGTTGTTTTTCTGCTCCTCGGCGAGAAGGGAAACGGTGTAGTCCACGATCACGGAAACCAGGCTGGCGGCGGAACCGGCGTTCTTCTGAATCTTCCCCAGAAGCTGGGGGGTGATTTCCTGGGCGGACAGATCCGTCAGGCTGGCGTTGAGCACAGCGGTAAGACTCTTGAGATCCTGGGCGTCAACCTCTACCGGCAACTTAATGAGCTTATTCCGGACGGCCTCGGTACTGGTGAGCAGCACCAGAATGAAATTGTGGGGCGCAGTCTGAATCAGCTCGAAGTGCTGGATGGTAACGGCGCGGCTTTTTGTGGCAACGGCATAGGCGGGGAGATTGGTGAGGCCGGAAATCAGCTGCCCAACCTGGGCGATGGCCTTATCAAATTCCTGAAGCCGGTTGTCCATTGCCTTAGAGAGTTTCTGAGTTTCGTCCCGGCTCATGCGGTAATCCTGCATCAGCTCGTCGATATAAAACCGATAGCCAGCCGGGGAGGGGACACGCCCTGCGGAGGTATGGGGCTGTTCCAGGAGCCCTTCCTCGGTGAGCGTTGCCAGCTCGTTGCGAATGGTGGCGGAGGAAAAATCCATGCCCGGCATGGCGGCGATGGTTTTCGAGCCAACCGGTTCGGCGGTCTCGACATAACAATCTACCACGGCCCGGAGTATTTTTTTCTGCCGCTGGGTTAATTCCATGTTTCACACCTCTTTCGCTTTAGCACTCCATCTCTCTGAGTGCTAAGATAAATGTACCACTGCTTACCGGGATTGTCAATAGGAGATTATGAATAAATTTGAAACAATTCAAAACCACCGGAAAATGGGGAGAATCAGCGGAGAAAATTCCGTTTTAACTGGGACAAGCTATAAGGCAACACCGCACAAATGCGTCTGCGAATTCT
>OLSL01003439.1_pt1 | contig 11256 bp, 9 predicted proteins | sample 1672511 | NCBI WGS metagenome assembly OLSL01 (sample SAMEA3136694, study PRJEB25190) | human gut metagenome | biome: human gut; feature: human-associated habitat; material: faeces | place: Austria | collected 2013
AAAGGCCGCCTAGGACGTATGCTTGGTGCTAGGCGGCCTTTTTTATTAGAGGGCTTATATAGGGCGTGGTGGCGTCGTTCCGTAGGTTGGATTTGCCGGGCGCGCCACGCCCTGTGGGTGCGTCTGCTACTGAAGCGCCTGCGCGCCCAGGGCAAGGCAGCCCATGATGCCCTGCTTGCCCTCGAGGCTATTGTTGACAATGTAGGTGTCGATATCGTTGACCTCGGGCGTGACGATGTAGCCGTTGAGCATCTCGGCGCACTTTTTGCGAGCGAGCGGCACGATAGGGGTGTGATCGGCAACGCCACCGCCGATGATGATCTTCTGCGGGGCATAGCACAGCGTGTAGGTCATGAGCGCCTGCGCCAGATAGCCTGCGAGCAGGTCTATGGCCTCCGGGTCGTCGGCCATGTCTCCGGCGCTCTTGCCGTCCCAGCGCTTTTTAACGCCAGGACCGGCGATGAGGCCCTCGAGGCAGTTGTCGTGGAAGGGGCAGGCGCTATGCTCGCCAATGGTGTCGCGCGGGTCGCGCGTGACCAGGATGTGGCCGGCCTCGGGATGCATCATGCCATGCACGAGCTTACCGCCCGAGAGCACGCCAGCGCCCACACCGGTGCCGATGGTCAGGTACACCACGTCGGTGAGGCCCTGAGCGCAACCAAAGGTGACCTCGCCCAAGCAGGCGACGTTGACGTCGGTATCGTAGCCGCAGGGGACCTTGAGCTCGTTTTGGATGGTGCCCAGTAGGTCAAAGTAACGCCATGCGGCCTTGGGCGTCTCCAAGATCTTGCCGTACTGGGGCGAGGCAGGGTTGACCGCGGTGGGGCCAAAGGCGCCGATGCCCAAGGCGGCGATGCCCTTGTCTGCAAACCATGCGTTGACGGCCTCGACGGTCTCCTGCGGGGTCGTGGTCGCGATCTGCTCGCGCTCTAGGACCGTACCGTCCGCATAGCCCGTGGCGCAGACCATCTTGGTGCCGCCGGCCTCGAGTGCTCCGATAAGCTGCTGCTCTGCCATAGTATTCCTCTCTCTGGGACGAGTTGCTCCGTGACTAAAGTATAGAGCTCTGAACCATTTAAGAAAGCGCTATAAAAAGGAGCCCTGCAACGCGGCGGGCGGTGCGGGGCTTCTTTGGTTACTTTAGCTGCTGGGCCGTCCTTACCCGCGCGGCTTGATTTTATCACGTAGCGACTTGAGGTTCTCCAGCGCCGCGTTAAGCGTCTCGTCTCGCTTGGCAAAGTGGAAACGAATCAGATGGTTGACGGGCTCGCGGAAGAAGCTTGAGCCGGGAACGGCACCCACGCCCACCTTAGACGCGAGGTCCTCGCAGAAGTCGAGATCGCTGTCATAGCCAAATTCCGAGATGTCCATCATGACGTAGTAGGCGCCCTGCGGCACGTTGTGCTCAAGACCGATGCTATCGAGGCCCTGGCAGAACAGGTCGCGCTTGGCGGTGTAGAGGTCGAGGACCTCTTGGTAATAACTGTCGTCGAAGTTGAGGGCGGTGACGACAGCTTCCTGCAGGGGAGCGGCGGCGCCCACGGTGAGGAAGTCGTGGACCTTCTTGATGCGCTCGGTGATCTGGGCCGGGGCAATGGTGTAGCCCAGACGCCAGCCGGTGATGGAGTAGGTCTTGGACAGCGAGCTGCAGCTGATGGTGCGCTCGAACATGCCGGGCAGCGTGGCCATATAGACATGCTCGTGGGGCGCATAGACGATGTGCTCGTAGACCTCATCGGTGATGCAGTAGGCGTCGTACTTTTTGCACAGGTCGGCAATAAAAGTGAGCTCCTCGCACGTAAAGACCTTGCCGCAGGGGTTGGAAGGGTTACACAGGACGATGGCCTTGGGATCGTTGTCGCGGAAGGCCGCCTCGAGGACCTCGTGATCGAAGTCGAACGTGGGCGGGTTGAGCGGCACATAGACGGGCTCAGCGCCCGAGAGAATCGTGTCGGCGCCGTAGTTCTCGTAGAACGGCGAGAAGATGACGACCTTGTCTCCGGGGTTCGTAACCGTCATCATGGCGGCCATCATGGCCTCGGTGGAGCCGCAGGTGACTACGATGTTCTCGTTGGGGTTGATCGGCATGCCCATAAAGTGCTCCTGCTTGGCCGCGAGCGCCTCGCGCATGGCCTGGGAGCCCCAAGTGATGGAGTACTGGTGATAGAGCGGCTTGGGGTCGGTCGCGATGGTGCTGAGGCTCTCGAGCAGCTGTGCCGGAGGATCGAAGTCAGGGAAGCCCTGCGAGAGGTTGACGGCACCGTACTTATTGGAGATGCGCGTCATGCGGCGGATGACCGAATCGGTAAACGTTGCCGTGCGATTGGAGAGTTCTTTCATGTCTGTCCTTTCCAGCATTTGCAGTGGGCCAAGTTTACTCCTATGAAACCGGTGGGAATTGCTCGAAACGCGCTCGAAAAACTCTTTTCAAAATTCTTGAAAATTGGGGCTTGCATCGCGTGGCGTTCCTTGCAATAATAGTCGAGCGCGAAGCGCACAGGACACGGTGGGTGTAGCTCAGTTGGCTAGAGCGACGGGTTGTGGTCCCGTAGGTCGAGGGTTCGAGTCCCTTTACCCACCCCAGTTCTTGCTTCGTGTTGATATCGGGTCGTTAGCTCAGTTGGTAGAGCAGGGGACTCTTAATCCCAAGGTCCAGGGTTCGACCCCCTGACGGCCCACCAAAGCATGTTAAAGCGACTGGCTTCGGCTGGTCGCTTTTTTGTTGACCTCGCAAGCGGCCGAACCCGAAAGGACACGGCCGCTTGCACAGATCGAGTCTACCCTGGGGATCGGTAAAACCGGCGCGTCTGCACGGCAAAGTATGCCTGGGCGAGCGCGATCTCTGGCTTGTTTGAATCTCCGTTCTGGGCGATTAAATAGCATGCATAGCGCGTAAATTTGTAGTCTTTAACCGCACGAGCGGCGACACCGGCAGTTACCATTTTCGTGGTATCACGAAAATGGGAATCAACTGGGGGTTTTGTTTGTTTCGCACGAGACATGAGCCCGTGTCACTTCGAGCTCACGGGGTCCTTAGATATCGATTAGTTGTGTTCTGCTTTAGGTAGGTGTCCAGTTTAGTCCGCTCGATAGTGCGATCCGAGGCTTTCGGTCCGTGCGCGCATGGCTTTGACCATTTCCTGTGCTAGTTGAATCTGCGATTGAAGGCGGGCGAGGGCTGCGACTTCGCTGCCCTGGACTTTCTGTGTGCTCAAGGTCGTTGCCTCCGTCTTCAAGCCCTCAAGCTCGTGTAGTGCCTCGGATAGGCCCGTCTCGGTGCGGTTGATCATGCAATGGGTGCTCATCGTGTGCTTAAGGCCGCGGGTCAGGCGTTCGGCGTCTGTTGCGGCAATGCCATACTGGAGGAGGGCGATATCCGCCTTTGGGGCTGCTTCAGGCTCTTTCTGCGCTGCAAGGGCTGCTGATGCGCCCGCGATGCGCCCAAATACGATGCCGTTGGCGCTCGACAGGCCTCCGATGCGATCAGCGCCGTGCATGCCGCCTGTCGCCTCGCCGCAGGCATAGAGGCCTTCGACGCCCGTGAAGGCTGTCTTGTCGATTTTGATACCGCCGTTGGCGGCGTGGGCATACATCGCCACGCGCATCTCATCGGTCGGCGCGATGCCGTGCTCGTCTTGCAGCCAGGTGGCAAAGGTCTGCACAAACTCAGGGACGTCCTCGCGGGGGAAGTCGTAGTGGAGCGCGAGGCCTTCGTCGCCTCCTTGATCGATGGCAAGATCGATGGCGCGGGAAGCCAAGCGTGACGTGAAGGGGCCATATCCGGAGCGTTGCTCAAGCAGATCGTCTAGCTTGTCGTCGGCGATATCGACCGGCTGATCTACATGTACGTAGCGCCAGGTCTTCTCGTTAAAGACAAGGTTGCGCTTGGGCTCGATGAAGCCCGGCATCATCTGCATGAACTCTATATTAGTAAGGGACGCACCGTGCGCCCGCGCGATGGCCTGTGATGAGCTGAGCACGTCGGCGGAAGTGAGGCTACGCTCGAATAGGCCACCCGTGCCGCCGGCTGCGATGATGGTGGCCTTAGCTGCCATAGGCACGAGATGCTCGTTTGCGCGGTCGTAGAGTACGGCGCCGGCAATCTTTCCGGTTGTGCCCTCAATAAGGTCGATAAGCTCGTGGCGGGGGAGCAAGCGAATGCCAAGTGACTCGACCTGGGCCGACAGAGCGTTTTCAAGCGGCTTGCGGGTGAGGCCGCGCCACATACGCGTCTTATGGTCAAAGCAGGGGATAAACTGCTTCTGCTGGGCGCTCTCGGCACTTTGCGGACGCTGGAGCTCAACACCTAGATCCTGCTCGAGCCATTGGATGGCCTGAGGAATACCGTGGACAAACGCCTGGACGAGCGTAGGGTCGGCAACGCCGCCGCCGACGGTCTGGATGGTGTCGATGAGGTCCTGTTCGTCGTCTTCGTCGACGGGACCAATAAGGCCGAGACCCCAGGTTCCCGGGAAGAAGCTCGATCCGCTCATGGTCTTGCCTGCGCTTGCCACAGCGACGGTTACACCCGTGCGTGCTGCTTCGATGGCGGCGCAAAGGCCCGCAATGCCAGATCCAATTACCAGTACATCAGTCGATTCCATCGGATTCCTTTCTCGTCCGGCGCATTGTCGCATGGGTGATCGGCAAAGGTGTCGCAAAGATTGGATAAATCGGTAAAGGGCGAATATGGCGCGTGGGCGTCATGGACGCTCTGACGCTCCATCTCATCACATCTCGTATTTCGCCTCAACTGATATATCGGCATTAGCTGCCCTGCGACAGCGCAAACAAAAAGAGCCGCCACCTCGAAAGGTAGCGGCTCCAAAGCTCAACTATATGAGCATCGCGCAAGCGCGATTAGGCCTTGAGGGCCTCCTCGACGGCGACAGCGCAGGCGACGGTGGCACCGACCATGGGGTTGTTGCCCATGCCGATGAGACCCATCATGTCGACGTGCGCAGGCACGGAGGAAGAACCGGCGAACTGGGCGTCGGAGTGCATACGGCCCATGGTGTCGGTCATACCGTAAGAGGCAGGGCCGGCGCCCATGTTGTCCGGGTGCAGGGTACGGCCAGTGCCGCCACCAGAAGCGACGGAGAAGTACTTCTTGCCAGCCTCGAGGCGCTCCTTCTTGTAGGTGCCAGCGACGGGGTGTTGGAAGCGCGTGGGGTTGGTGGAGTTACCGGTGATCGAGATGTCGACGTTCTCGTGCCACATGATGGCAACGCCCTCGCGGACGTCGTCGGCGCCGTAGCAGTTGACGGCGGCGCGGGGACCATCGGAGTAGGGGATGGTCTCGACGACCTTGAGCTCGCCCGTGAAGTAGTCGAACTGGGTCTTCACGTAGGTGAAGCCGTTGATGCGGGCGATGATCTGAGCGGCGTCCTTGCCCAGACCGTTGAGGATAACGCGCAGCGGCTTCTTGCGAGCCTTGTTGGCGTTCAGAGCCAGGCCGATAGCGCCCTCAGCGGCAGCGAAGGACTCGTGGCCAGCCAGGAAGGCGAAGCACTCGGTGTCGTCGGAGAGCAGCATAGCGCCCAGGTTGCCGTGGCCCAGACCGACCTTGCGGTCCTCGGCGACGGAGCCGGGGACGGTGAAGGCCTGGATGCCCTCGCCGATGATGGCGGCAGCCTCAGAAGCAGTCTTGGCGCCACGCTTGACAGCGAGAGCGCAGCCGAGGGTGTAGGCCCACTCGGCGTTCTGGAAGGCGATGGACTGGGTGTTGTTGACGATCTCACGCGGGTTGAAGCCCTTGTCGGTGCAGATCTGCAGAGCTTCCTCGAGGGAGGCGATGCCGTTGTCGGCGAGGCACTTGTTGATCTTGTCAGCGCGGCGCTCGTAACCTTCGAACGTAACAGTCATAGTTATTTCCCTCCCTTTCTACTCGTGAACCGGGAACACGCTGGCGACGGAGTGAGTCTCCTCGTCGGTGCGCGGGTCGATGTACTTGGCAGCGTTCTCCCACTGACCATAGTGGCCCATAGCGCCAGCGATGGCCTCCTCGGGGGTCTTGCCGGCCTTGACGGCGTCGGTGAACTTGCCGAGGTTCAGGAACTCGAACGCGATGATCTCGTTCTTGTCGTTGAGAGCCATGCGGGTGACGTAGCCCTGAGCGAGCTCGAGGTAACGAGCGCCCTTGGCCTTGGTGCCGAACATGGTGCCGACCTGAGAGCGAAGGCCCTTGCCGAGGTCGTCGAGGGAGGCGCCCACGGGCAGGCCGCCCTCGGAGAACGCGGTCTGGCTGCGGCCGTAAACGATCTGCAGGAAGATCTCGCGCATAGCAACGTTGATGGCGTCGCAGACGAGGTCGGTGTTGAGGGCCTCGAGGATGGTCTTGCCGGGAAGGATCTCGGAAGCCATGGCGGCAGAGTGGGTCATGCCCGAGCAGCCGATGGTCTCAACGAGAGCCTCCTCGATGATGCCGTCCTTGACGTTCAGCGTGAGCTTGCAGGCGCCCTGCTGAGGTGCGCACCAACCCACACCGTGCGTAAGACCGGAGATGTCGGAAATTTCCTTAGCCTGGACCCACTTGCCCTCCTCGGGGATGGGTGCGGGGCCGTGGTATGCACCCTTGGCAACGGGGCACATGTTCTCCACTTCCTGTGAGTACTGCATGCCTCTCCTCTCTATCGTGTTGGCGTCCCGTCTGGGGGTCGTGGCTGGCGATTGCCGGGCGACCCTTCGAAAGGGACATGACATGCAGCCCCTATAATACCGCGAAATGCACGGAATATTCGGCGAACGGCTCAGTTTTCGTAGCGAGAAGCGCGGAACTTTCAATTGAAGCGATTTAACTCTATGTTCTGTGGTCGCGAACTTCCGTAGAGGGGGTCCGTCTTGGGCAAGCTTTTGGTCAGTTTTTGTAAGCGTTGCAGGGGTTGACCTGTTGGAACGGTGCCGTTCGCCGCCTGTTTACTGCCTTTGGCCGCGCGAGTGTATTGTTTTGCGTGAATGTTTTGATGGCACGCTTCAATCGTGCTGTATTGGATGGCAAGCAGATCCCGGCGAAGGGAGCGTCATGCAGCGCGTTTGGAAAACGATCACCGGTTTTTACCATGTTCGTGCCCGCGGTACAGGCAAGCAACTGATCTTTGAGAACGATGCGGATCGCTGGGAGTTCCTGGAACTGATGCGTGAGTGCTGCCGCGATACCCGGGTGACGATTGTGGCGTGGTGTCTCATGGGCGGCCACGTGGATCTAGTGCTTTTGGATTACGAGGACGAAATGAGCGCGGCCATGCAGCGGCTGCTGTTGACGTATGCTCGTCGGTTTAATAAGCGCACTGGGCGCGCGGGCTGCTTGTTTCGTGAGCGTTTTGAGCGCCGTTCGCTCGATACCGACTGGCAGGTGATGGAGGCTATTCGCTCTGTACACGCTGGTCCGCAGGAGGCGGGTATTGCTCTGATTGAGCGCTATCCGTGGAGCAGCTTTGCCGAGTATCTACGGGCCTATGACAACGATATGACGAGGGGATTTTCCTATCCTTCTTGCGTTCTTGAGCTTTTTGGTTCTGCCGAGGGCTTTATTGCCCATTCGCTTTCGACGCCCAACGACAGCGAGCCAGCGCCGTGCGATATGAAAGAGGCGGAGTGGGAGCGACACGCCTTTGCCGATAAATTGGCGAAGGGGCTCGGGGTTTCGCTCCACGGGGTTAAAGCCGCACCGTCGGCGCAGCGTAATATCGTTATTGCTGGATTGCACGATGCCGGTTTTACGGTGCGTCAGATTGAGCGGTATACGGGGATTGGCAAAAGTACCGTCTCTCGTATTGTGCGCGCCCGTGCGCGAACGGCGATGCGGGCTGGCGGAAACGTAGTGTAGGGCCGACTGTGCAGCGCAGCTGGGGTCGCCCATCCACCACAACCATTGTTCTAAAAGCCTGGTACGGTAACTGCACTTCTTGATTTGCATAGAACGATCGCCGTCTTGAATAAAAAACGCCTCAGCTCGGTTTTGCCCGTACCTACCCCCGTCTGCGCCGTGCAAAAAGCGGAGTTTTCTGCATCGTGGTGCTGTCGGAACCGCCGCAATTTTGCAACATACGGGCCCCGAAGCTATTTATACCTGCCGATGTGCCCCCGAAGCTCATGTTTGCGCCCCCCTGAGGCCGCGATACCTGTTCTAAAACGCAATATAAAGGCGACCGGAGATGTTGATTAACGTTTCCGATGCGTATACACACGACTTGGCGTGCAGAATACTCGAAAAAATGCACGCCGCACCCTATGGGACCCGTCCGCGGCAGGCGTGAGGCGAGCCGGAACCCTGCAGGACGGGGCTTGGCACTTTACTTGGCGTGCCTGTGGCCCTGCCGCAAGCCTTTGGTACGGTGCAAAACGCTCGTGTTCGCGGTCGGCCGTGCGATAAATGACAGACGGTGTGCCGGACGCGTGGGCTGTGTGCGCTCGTTATGAAAAAACCGAGCCGCCCGTATCGGGCGGCTCGGCAATCAAAAACCTTGGATTCGGGATATCCGCTACTGGTTAGCTTGCCCCTCGAGCATGCCGTCGAGGGTGCGCCAGGCGAGCTCGGCGCACTTGACACGGGCGGGCATGTGCGAGATGTCCTGGAGCTGGGCGGCCTCGTCCAGGTCTTCCAGGTCCTCCTCGGAGAGCTGCTCGCCGCGGATCATCGCCAGGAAGAGCCCTGCCAGACGACGAGCCTCCTCGACCGTCTCTCCGGTGATGAGGTCGGCCATGATATCGGCGCTGGCCTGGCTGATGGCGCAGCCATGACCGGTAAATGAGGCCTCCTCGATCACGCCGTTCTCGACACGCAGCTGCAAGGTGAGCTCGTCGCCGCAGCTGGGGTTGATGCCTTCGTGCTCGTGCGTTGGGGCGTCCATCTCGTACTTATAGTCGGGATGCGAGTTGTGCTCCATAAACGTGGTGGAGGTGTACAGATTACCCATTGAACGTGCTCCAAACGTGATGCAGACCGGCGATGAATTTGTCGATGTCGGCCTTGTCGTTGTAGAAGGCCACGCTGGCGCGGCAGCAGGCGAGGTTCTCGACGCCCAGCCAGGTAAGCAGCGGCTGAGCGCAGTGGTGACCGGCGCGGATGCACACGCCGTCCATGTCCATGATGCTCGCGACATCGTGCGGGTGGATACCGCGGACGTTAAAGCTCACGACGCCGTGGTGGTTGTCCCAGTAGATCGAGCCGATGATCTGGACAAAGTCGAGCTGCATGAGCTCGCCCATCAGGTAGTGGACGAGTGCCTGCTCGCGGGCCTGGATGTTTTCATAGCCAACCGTGTTGACGAGGTAGTCGAGGGCAGCGCCTGTGGCGAAGATGCCGGCGGCGTCCTGCGTGCCTGCCTCGAACTTCTCGGGGACGGGCGCCCAGACGGCGTCCTGCTCGGTGACCGAATCGATCATCTCGCCGCCGGTGAGCATGGGCGGCATGGCGTTGAGCAGGTCCATCTTGCCCCACAGCACGCCAATGCCCATGGGACCCATGGCCTTGTGTGCGCTAAAGGCAAAGAAGTCGGCGCCCAGATCGGTCACGTTGACCGGCATGTGCGGCAGCGACTGCGCGCCGTCGACAACCAGATAGCCGCCGTACTTATGCACGAGCTTGCCGAGGTTCTTGACTGGGTTCTCGACGCCTAACACGTTGGAGACCTGACCCACGGCCAGAATCTTGGTCTTGGGACCCACCTTGGCCAGAACCTCCTCGGTGGTGAGCTGGCCGGTCTTGGTGGGATAGAGGTAGACAAGCTTGGCACCGGTCTCGCGGCAGACCTGCTGCCACGGGATCAGGTTGGAGTGGTGCTCCATGATGGTGATGACGACCTCGTCGCCGGGCTTCAACACCGTGGGCGCAAAGCTCTTGGCGACCAGGTTGAGCGACTCGCTGGTGTTGCGGGTGAAGACGACCTCATTGGCCTGGGCGGCGCCGATGAGGTCGGCAATCTGCTGGCGGACCTTGGCGATGGCATCGGTGGCCTCGACGGACAATGAGTACAGGCCGCGCAGCGGGTTGGCGTTCATGCGCTGGTAGAAATCGCGCTCGGCGTCGAGCACACAGGCGGGGCGCTGCGCGGTGGCGGCGCTATCGAGGAAGGCGATCTCGGGGTGCTGCTGGAACAGCGGGAACTGCGCCTTGTAGGGATTAGTCTCTATGTCCACGGTGGGCCAACCGCGCGAAGCCTCGTCGCTGGCGTCGAGCTCCATGGGCTCGGGGGCGGTGCAGGTATCGCATTTTACGTGCTCGGTATCGATCATGCGAGCTCCTCTTCAAAGTTATCGATCAGGTTGTTGCCCAGGCGGACGACGGCGGCGCGGGTGCGCTCATCGGTGGCGGAAAGCGCGGCATCCTCCAGCTTGGCGCGGATGAACAGATCCTCGGCGGCGTTTTGGTCAAGGCCGCGGCAGGCGAGGTAGAACAGCTGCTCGTCGCGGACGTGGCCGATGGTGGCGCCGTGGTTGCCGGCGACGTCGTCCTCGTCGCAGAGAATGACGGGAACGGTCTTGTTGTCGACGCCCTTGTTGGCCAAAAGCACCGTCTCGCGCTCGGTGCCGGTTGCGCCCTTGCAACCGTGCACGAGGTCGATGGTGCCGCGGTAGACCTTCTTGGATGTGCCGGTCAGCACGCCGTTGGCGTCGATCTCGCACTCGGTCTTGCGGCCGCGGTGGCGCAGCTCGTAGTTAAAGTCGCGCACCTGCTCTCGGGCGCCCAGGTAGTCAGTATCGATGGTGACCTTGGCGGTATCGCCCAGCAGGTCGCCGGCAAGGCCGGTGGCGCTGGCGCCGGCACCCAGGACGGTGTGCTGCACGTTGACGCGCGCGCCCTCGTCCAGGAACAGGCCGGTGTCGTCGAGCGCGATCCAGCTATCGTCGAGCGTCTGCGTGCAGGTCACGTTGACGGTGGCGTACTCGTGGGCGCACACGCGTAGCACGGATCCCACGACGCCTTGGCCGGCAACGGGAGAGTCCAGGGCAATAAGCAGATCGAGCGTCGACTGGGGACGGGCGACGACGTCGATGGCGGCGATGGCCGCGGCTGCATCGACACCGCTCACGCGCACGGTAACCGTGGCGTGCTTGTATGCGGGCACATCGATGACGATGCGCTTGGTAGCGTGCTCGGCCAAGTAGGCGTAGGCAGCCTCACCCATGCCGGTTTCGAAGGCCTCAGCAGGGGAGAGCTCTTCCTCGAGCTTAATGGCGCCGGCCTGGTAGACGGAGGTTGCGGGCACGTCGAGCTCGGTCTCGGGCGTGATGCGGGCGCTGTCGGCGGCGTCGCCG
>OLSL01003443.1_pt1 | contig 11237 bp, 6 predicted proteins | sample 1672511 | NCBI WGS metagenome assembly OLSL01 (sample SAMEA3136694, study PRJEB25190) | human gut metagenome | biome: human gut; feature: human-associated habitat; material: faeces | place: Austria | collected 2013
GGCCATTGACAGCACTCCGGGAGTGTGGGCCAGATCGTTCTTGAATCCGTTCTGTGAGAATTCACCTTTGATTGAGTATCCAGGACCGCCGATGCCGATTCCCTGAGGGTCTCCACCCTGTATCATGAAGCCTTTTATTACACGATGGAAGATTATTCCGTCATAGAAGCCTTTCTTGATCAGTGAGATGAAGTTGTTTACAGTGTTTGGAGCAATGTCAGGATAGAGTTCTGCTTTCATGACATCGCCATTTTCCATAGTGATAGTAACTATTGGATTTGCCATGTATATCATTCCTTTCTTGGTATAAGATAGGGTAATGATAACATCAGTTAACAGAACAGGCAAATGAAATTTGCAGATACAGAAGGAGAAAGAGATGGATTGGAGAAACATAGCAAGACCCGTTATTATAATAGCGCTGGCGGTATGTCTGGTGCTGTTCGGGGTATACAAGGTTAAGGAGACGTATACCGGATTTATGCAGGAATATGAGGGCACCTACAGTGCCGGCGGCGGAGAGAAGATCGAGGTTACCATACCTGAGGATACATCTGTCAAGGAGGCAGCATCTATACTTAAAGATGCGGGGCTTATAAAGTATAAGCTTGCATTCCAGCTCAGAATGACCGGCTCGCAGTACAGCCACAGTCTTCAGCCGGGTACTTACACACTCACAACAGGTATGTCGACATTGGATATGATAAAGACTCTGTGTTACGTGGAGTCGACCAGAGAGGTAAAATATACACTGACAGTTCCTGAGGGATTTACGGTTGAACAGATCGCTGACAGATGCGAGGAGCTGGGCTTCTGCTCTGCAAAGGAGTTTCTTGAGGCGTGCAAGTCGGGAGAGTTTGAGTATCCGTTTGAGATACCTTCATCGGAAGTCAAGTACGCATTACAGGGCTTCCTGTTCCCTGCTACTTACGACATATATGCAGATATGACTCCAAAGGAGCTCATACAGGACATGATAGACAAGTTTAACAGCATTTACACAGATGACTTCAGGAAGAAGGCAGAGGAGCTTGGATATACAGATTTTGAGGTTCTCACCATGGCTTCCATAGTTGAGAAGGAGTGTAAGCTGGATTCAGACAGAGCGATGGTTGCGGGAGTATTTATCAACAGATTGAATGATGACATGCCTCTTCAGGTAGATCCATCTGTTCTCTATGTTGTGACTGACGGTCAGTACAATCAGGCAGAACTGTCATATGATGATCTGGAGGTTGATTCACCGTACAATACCTACAAGTACACAGGACTTCCTGTCGGCCCTATATGTAATCCGGGCGAGGCATCCATAGAGGGTGTCCTGAATGCGGTTAAGCATGATTACTACTACTACCTGACATCAGATGAGAGCCAGGGAGCATGTATCTTTAATAAGACATACGAGGGACATCTTGCTGACATAGAAAAGGCTGATGCAGCCAAGGCGGAAAAGGAAGCTGCAGAGGGTGATGGATCAGAAGATGGCTCCGATGAAAGCACTGATTCAGAGTAAAAAAATATAGACAAAATTATATAGCGAAAATTATCTAAAAGGGTATAAACTGCTTGCGATATATAGACTTTTTATATATAATAAAGGAGTATGTACCCTTTTGGGTTTTTATGCATCTAGTTATGCGCTTATGGAGGTGCGATAGGAGGAATATTTGATGAGGAAAATAAGTTTCAAGGTAAGAAATATCGGCTCTGAGAAATATTTGTCATATATTCTTAATGATGATTGTGAGTTTGACGAGGAGTTATTGGATTATCTGGAGGAGAACCGGATTCCTGAGCTCATTGATATCATTTATGAAGAGGATGATGAGAACGATTATCTTACATATAACGTTACAGGCAGGACAACGGTTGACGCACTCCTTTCGAATACGGTAAATGCTGAGAAGATATTGGGGATAATCAGAGGGGTAGCTTCTGGTATAGTTAATTTACGTGATCTTGGAATACCGGCATCATATGTGGTTCTTCACAAGGAGTTTACATATGTTAATCCGGTTACATACGATGTTGGAATGTTATGTGTTCCAGTTGAGTCAGAAGCCAATATCAATGCCGAATTCAGGATGTTCGCAAAGGACTTGCTGACGAGCGTTATTTATGATGACAGTGAGGATTGCAACTATGTGGCAAAGCTTCTCAATCTGTTGAATGCGGATAAGTTCACAGTGAGAAACTTCTATGCACAGCTCACAGAGCTTATGGAGTCTGCAGGAATGCAGGTGGAGGAGAACTTCGTTGATATAGGCTCAGATATGTCGGTTTCACAGTCTTCAGTTGACACGGCGGCATCTGATACAAGTATGGATGATCTGCCTGAGTTTGAGGACGTGTCATTTGGCGATGATGAGGAAGACGAGCTTGATGAGGTAGAGGAGATCAGTGACGAGGCGGCCGCAGCGAATGCGATATTCAAGGATCTTGATCTTGATTCGGATGAGACGAAGAAAGAGAATGTATCAAGCGAGATAGATATGTCGGTATTTGATGACAGCGTTCTTGAGGAGCTCGAGTTAGATGAGAGCCTTGATGAGGAAGAAGAGGATGACGAGGAGGGCATGACAGAGGCTCTCACATCAGATATGGCAGTACATGAGCCATCAGGACTTACAGAGGTTGCAAAGGCTGCCGATGGAGTTACGGAGGTTGAGCTTGACAAGAAGGATGAGCAGAAGCCGGTTCTGATATCTACGGACGAGCTTATGGATAATCCACCTGTTGTTAAGAATATCAAGATCAACCGTGCGAAGATCATACAGAAGGCGGTTGCTGAGACAGAGGAAGCTCAGATAGATAACCCTACAGAACAGATAGTTGCACCACAGTTCATGGACGGTGACCAGCCGGAGCCTGAGACGAATATGGATCCGGTGAAGGAGAAGGCAGAGGAGCCTGAGCAGAAGGGCACAGGAAGCACTGTTGAGCTGACCGGAGGAATGAACGTAGTTAAGGATACCGAACCTGAGAAGGCAGCGGTTAACAGGAACGCTCCAAAGGCTATGCCATATATAGTCCGTGTCAACACAGGCGAGCGAGTTATGGTAAACAAGGCTGTGTTCAAGATAGGAAAGGCGGCAAGAGGTGTTGATTACCATGTCGGTGGTAATGGGGCCATCAGCAAGGTACATGTCATCATCTACCAGAGAGAGGATGGATGTTATCTGAAGGATAACAAGGCGACAAATGGCACATATCTCAACGGAGCGCGCCTGGATGAGAATGCAGAGCAGAAGCTTTCAAACGATGCCATGATAAGCATCGGTGGAGAGGACTTTATCTTCAAATTAAGTTAATATACACCACCCACGATGTGGGACAAGAGCAGGTAGCAATACCTGCTTTTGGTGTTTGAATGAAGGAATAATTTTTGACGGAAAATATGCGGATTTAGACGAAAGGGATTGAAAAAATGAACAGAGAAAAGGTTCTTGTAGTTCCGGCGGGGGAAACTTACAGAGTGAGTTACAGTCTGGATATCAGTGATGTGATAGATGCTAAAGTGTATGATATGAGCAGAAGCGGATCTATGCCTGAGATGGCACCGTGTGACATGCAGGAGAATGCCGGAGTCAGGGTGTTCAATTATCAGATCGATGACAAGAAACCTCTTGCGGAGATACTGAGACAGGAGATGAACAAGAAGGAGATACTCACACTTCTGTACAACATTCTGCATGCACTGGAGATGTTTGGTAAGAATATGGTTTCGCTCAGCTATGTTGCAAGGGACGAGCAGTGTGTATTTGTATCGCCTGAGACATACGATGTCTGCTTTATTGTCGCTCCGGTACAGAAGGAAGTGACAGATCTCAATGAGGTCAGAGCATTTGTGAAGTCGGTGATAGTTGATGCGAGATACTCAGAGAATGACAATGACAATTACGTAGCACGCCTTATAAACTGTGCGAATATGAGAGGTACATTTTCAAACTCGGACATGAAGAACGAGGTTAAGGCGATGCTTGCAGAAGCAGGCATAGACGCTGCTGAGATAGACAGAATGAAGGAGCTTTCCACAAATACTCCAAAGGGTGGCAACAGCCACATACTTCGAGGTGAGTCACCTAAGGTGAGCAGACTCGAGGTTATGAGAAATAATGCGAGAATGAATGGATATGCACAGCCGATGGGACCAAACGGCCAGATGCCAAACGGAATGCCATCGATGGGCATGCCACCGATGGGACCGAACGGCCCGATGGGATCAAACGGCCAGATGCCAAACGGAATGCCACCGATGGGAATGCCACCGATGGGACCGAACGGCCCGATGGGATCAAATGGTCAGATGCCGAATGGCCAGGTTCCGAACGGAATGCCACCGATGGGCATGCCGCCAATGGGACCGAATGGCCCAATACCAAACGGTCCAATGGGATCAAATGGAATGCCACCGGTAGGCGTGCCGCCGATGGAGGAGCCGGTTAAGCCTGAGATGGCTGGAGCACAGCCGCAGGGGGATAAACCGGAGAATGTTGAGACGGTTGAAGCAGAAGCACAGGATTCCAAGCCGGTGATTGTAGAGCCTCCTGTTGAGGCAGAGCCGCAGGATGTCAAGCCAGAGGCAGTAGAGCCGGCTGAGACAGAAGCACAGGATGTCAAGCCTGAGCCAGCAGAGCCGGTTGAAACACAGCCACAGGAGATAAAGCCAATACCTCCAATGCAGGGCAACCCATTTGGAGGAAGACCGATTCCGCCAATGCCACCAATGCCACAGGCACACCAGATGCCAGAGATGCCGCAGAACCCACAGATGCAGCCGGTACCGCCAATGCCACAGATGCAGCAGAACCCACAGGGACAGCCGGTACCGCCAATGCCACAGATGCAGCCGGTGCCACCAATGCCACAGATGCAGCCGGTACCGCCAATGCCACAGACACCGCCGATGCCACAGGCACAGCCAGTGCAGGGCAATCCATTTGATGGAGCACCGGCACCATATTTCCTTAGGGTGAAGACGGGCGAGAGAATAAGCTTGGACAAGGCAGAGTTCAAGATCGGACATAAGGCAAGACTTGTGGACTATGCGATTACTGACAATTCAGCTATAAGCAGAGTTCATTGTGTTATCACCAAGAGAAATGGCGTGTGCTTCATCAGCGATAACAAGTCTACAAATGGTACATTTGTGAACGGAGAGGAATTGAAGGCGGGCGAAGAAAAGTTCCTGACGAACAATGCGATCGTTATACTCGGGGACGAGGAGCTTGTCTATCACATTAGATAGAATATCCGCAACGAAAGTTGAGACATAAATATTGGGAGGAATGTATATGGGGTTTAGCGCAGTATACAATACAGACGTAGGAATAAAGAAAAAGACAAATCAAGATTCGCTGGCGATCAAGATAGCGGATACTCCAAATGGACAGGTCGTGTTCTCCCTCGTATGTGATGGCATGGGAGGTCTGGCAAAGGGAGAGGTTGCCAGCAAGGAAGTCATAACAGCTTTCTGCAATTGGTTTGACACACAGTTTGTTGAGATGGTTGACAACAACAGCTTTAGTGAAGAGCTGCTGAGATACCAGTGGATAAGACTTGCCGTGGAGCAGAATGAGAAGATCAAGGCGTATGGCGAGCAGAATGGATTTATGCTTGGTACGACCATTTCTGCGATCCTCATATACAGAGAAATGTACTACATTCTCCATGTTGGAGACAGCCGAGTGTATGAGATCACTTCAGGGATAAGGCAGCTCACCGCAGATCAGACGCTTGTTGCAAGAGAGATCGCAGCGGGAAGACTTACACCGGAGCAGGCGGAGACGGACAGCAGACGAAGCGTGCTTCTCCAGTGTATCGGAGCTTCACCTGTGGTGGAACCGGATTTCGTAGTTGGGCAGGCAGCTCCCGGAGCGCATTACATGCTGTGTTCTGATGGATTCAGACATAAGATAACGCCTCAGGAGATGATAGAGAGACTTGGCCCGGGAACATGCGTCGACGAGGCGAAGATGAAGGAGGGCTGTGAGTTCCTCACAGAGCTTGTGAAGTACAGAAAAGAAACGGATAATGTAACAGTAGTGCTTATTAAATCGGAGTAATGGGGATCGATATATGACAGAGTTAGGAACGGTATTAGACGGAAAATACGAAATACTTAAAAAAGTCGGCCAGGGTGGTATGTCAATAGTTTATCTTGCCATGGATAACCGACTTAATAAACAGTGGGCTGTAAAGGAGATCAAGAATGATGGCTCCAAGAGTACAGCCACACTCTTAAAGGGATTGGAGCGAGAAGCAAATATCCTCAAGGATGTGGATCATCCGGTACTGCCACGAATCGTTGATATCATCAATGAGAATGGCACGATCTACGTTGTCATGGACTTCGTAGAAGGACGTCCACTCAGCGATGTGCTCAAGGCGGAGGGAGCACAGCCACAGGAAAAGGTAATCGAATGGGGCAGGGCGCTTGCCAGTGCACTTGACTACCTGCATTCCATGAATCCGCCGATCATATACAGAGATATGAAGCCTTCAAATGTCATGCTGAAGCCGGATGGCTCGGTAAAGCTTATCGACTTTGGAACGGCTAAGGAATACATAGTGGAGAACAATGCGGATACCACGGCTCTTGGAACAAGAGGCTATGCGGCACCGGAGCAGTTCGGTGATGCGCAGGGACATGGAATCTACAACACGGATGCAAGAACAGATATTTACAATCTGGGAGCAACGCTCTATCACCTTGTTACCGGCAAGAATCCATGTGAGCCTCCTTACGAGATAAAGCCTATCAGACAGTGGAATCCGATGCTCTCATCAGGATTTGAGAGAATTATACAGACGTGCTGTCAGCCGAGTCCTGAGGACAGATATCAGTCTTGTTCAGAACTACTGTATGCGCTGGATCACTACAACGAGCTCGACGATGCATACAAGGCAAAGGCAAAGCATAAGATAGCAGCGTTCTCAGTGGTTGCGGGATTATCGATACTCTCGGCGTGTTGTGCTGTGGTAGGCGGAGTAAAGAAAAGTCAGCTCAAGGATCTTGATTACAACAACAAGGTCAACGAGGCGAGGGATGCAGTCGACGAGGGCGATTACAACAAGGCATTTGAGTGTTATAAGGCGGCTGTCGACATAGACCCAACCGCATCGGATGCCTATATAGGCTATATGGAGACATATGCTTACTATTACACAGAGGACGATGGAAACACTTCGGCCAACACCGAGACGGCGGCAGAAAAGGGAATAAGACTTGCGCTTAAGAACAAGGACGAGATAAAGGACGACGTAAAGTTCAAGATAGCCATGTTGTATTACGACGAGGTCAAGGACTACAGTGCGGCCAAGAAATATTTCAATATGGTTGATGAGAGCAAGGACTTCCCGGATCAGGCAAAGCAGGCAAAGTATTACGCTGCGATATGTGACAGCAAGATAAACAAGTCTGCAAGCTTTGATACGAACAAGGAAAATATATTTGCATTCCAGGATTACAACAGTGACAACATAGATGACACCAATCCTGACAAATACACCAATTACCTCAACATAGCTTACATATATCTTGGCGAGATATCCAATGATCCGGAGCTTGCGAACAGAATAGAGGTGCTGATGGATGAGGCGATGAAGAACCTGGACGACAACGCAGAGGTGCTGAACAGCCAGTTCCCGGCGGACAGAGGCGTAAAATACTACAATGGCCAGTATTCAGGAGTTATGTACTCGGTATATACAGAACTTGCCGAGAATGCGGATGATGCGGGCCAGCAGTTACATTATTACAACTCTGCGGCGAACAGTGCAGCGCTTTATCTGAACAGTCTGGATATAGAGGGCGAGAATGCGACAGAGACATCCAAGAAAGCATATTCAGAATACTCGGTGAACGAGGCTGAGACTTATATCAAGATGGCAGAGAACAGCGGCGATGACAGCTACTATGATGAGGCAGAGAGAATATATGGCAACGCTGAGACTACACTTGGAACCGATGACAACGCAGCGGTCGTGTACGTAAGCCATCTGAGTTATCTGGTCGATAGATATTCGAATAAATTTGGAAGCGATTCGGCAGCATGGAATGCCAGTGCCACAAGGGCTGTGAGGAAAGTGTACGAGAACGGTAACAAAGTTCCGGCACTTGCAAATGGTCTTAAGCAGGGATGGCAGTCGTTATCCAATGACCTGACAGTTAAGAGCATAGTAAATGGCAGTTCAAGGTCAACGAGCGAGTAAGGGAGGAGTGAAAGGTTATGGCAACAGTTTATAATGTAATGTTATATGGCGGCCTGGCACTTGCGATCGTATTCGCTATTGTGGCGGTGGTACTGTTCTTCGTGTTAAAGATACCGAAGGCGGTGGGAATTGCCACAGGCTCAACAGCCCGTAAGAAGATCGATGAGATCAAGGAGAAGGGCTATGAGAGTGTACAGGGAGGCGGTGCCTCCAAACAGGAGGCGATCAAGAACCATACATCCAGAATTTCGGTAAGGGATGTAAAGTCAACTGCAGTCGAAAAACATTCTGAGAAGGGAATGGCAAATTACGAGAAAGCGATAGCTGATCTCGGGAAAAAGAGACTGGAGGATGAAGGCGAGACTGCAACTGATATTCTCCGCGATGATGCCGAGGAGGCAACAGATATTCTGAGGGAAGACGAAGAGAATCTGGACATCAATGGCAGCAGCTTTGAGGAGGCGACAGACATCCTCAGAGAAGATGCGGATGAGGAAGCAACGGATGTACTCAGAAATGACGAGGCAGACGAGGAAGCAACGGACATACTCAGAAGTGATGAGGCGGACGAGGAAGCAACGGACATACTCAGAAGCGATGACGCAGACGAGGAAGCAACGGACGTACTTAGAAGCGATGACGCAGATGATTCCACAGCCGTTCTTCAGGGAGGACGCTCAGCGAGCTCGGTAAGAATGATAAAGAATGTAATTATAGTACATTCCGATGAAGAGATATAGGAGGAGAGGGACATGAAAAAGGTTATGCAGAATAAATCACTTTTGCATCGACTGATCGCGCTTACGATGGCGGTAGTTATGACACTCACTCTTGTGGCGATCGATTCACATTTTCATTTGTTTGCGGAGGAGGAAGATACACAGACCATAGATGTAACGGCCATTGTAAAGGGCGATAAGGCGGATATGGTGTATGGCTTCAAGGATTTTGACAAGGCAATAAAGTTCAAGATCAAGTCCGACAAAGTTGACGGAATCGACAGCAGCAAGTTGGGAGTGGCTGTTTACAAAGGAGCTACAGCGGACGATAAGATCGCTACAGCCACAGATGCAGCAGGAAAGCTTGTCACATTTGATAATGTGTATGAGCTGAAGAATGACACAGCAGTACAGAAGATAGCTATTTACTATTATACAGGTACTGATGAGAGCGGTGATTTCGAGCTGCTTGGAACCATAAAGGTTGCCGTGGATAAGCAGGCACCTACAATATCGGTTGAGGCTGATGATAACTACAATCTTCACAACAAGGTGAGCGATGGCTATTATCTCCTGAACCTCACAAGCAGTGATGCCGACAGAACATTTGTGATAGACGCCAAGGATACCACAGATGCAGCAGAGGAAAATGCCACAGGAATAGACTATGTGGAGTATTCATCAGACAATGGAAAGACCTGGAGCAAGACTGAGAGCACATCCCAGTTTGTTGCACCTGATAAGAGTGGAACATACAAGTTCAGAGCGGTCGATGTTGCAGGAAACAAGTCAGAGGAGACCAGTGTTATCGTCAAGAAGCTCAACGAAGCTCCTGTCATAACAAGTGTTACCCCTGAGATCATACAGAAGAACGGAGTGGATTACAGATTCCCTCAGCTCAAGGTAGATGATGCTTATAAGTTCACTGTACAGGTGAAGAAGGTTACAGCCGGCAGTGATAACACTGAGATAGATGACGTGAGCCTGTACTACAAGCTTACGGGTGCAGCTTCAGCAGTGGAGTGCACAGGCAAAAAGGCTGTGTCCGGCGGATATGAATATGAATTCGAGATAAGTGCACAGTGGTTCAAGAAGGACAATGCAGACAATGCAAAGAAGCTTGTCATTTACGCCAAGGAGAACGAGTTTGGCAATAACTCAGTCGGCGCAGATGAGGATGGCGACATTGTATTTGTAAAGGAAGGAAAGCCTGAACTCACAGTTACAGGCGGTTCCACAAGCTATGTGAAATCCACAAAGCTGACAGTGAAGGCAACTGGAGAGTATTCTTACATAGACACCGTGTCATACAGCGTGGATGGCAAGAAGGAAACGATCCTTGAAAAAGGAAACAAGTTCACATACAGCAGCGATGTCCGTGTGAGCGGTGGAGATGTACAGGATTCAACAAAGTCAGACATATATCTGGCTGATGGAGAGCATACCATCACATTTGCGGCAAAGGACTTCGCCGGAATAGATGGCAGGATAGAGACTGTAGTCAAGGTGGATAATACAGCACCTGTTGTAAAGGTTACGGACAACGCCGGAACAGACAGGACAAACAATGATCAGCAGTACACGGTCACAGACGCAAAGGAAGCTGTTCTTAATATAAAGTACAGCGATGCCACATCAGGTGTTGCATCGGCGGTCGCTTCACTCAAGAAGGCAGATGCAAATGGATCATATACATCAGTCAAGAACTGGTATTCAACATCTACAGGTGACAATGGCCTGCAGAGCGGAAAAGAGATAAGCATAGATGGTTCAGGAAGTTATGTCCTGACAGTTGTGGTAACTGACGAGGCTGGAAATAAGACAGAGACGAACACATATGTGTATGTCAATGTGGATGGCCTTTCAGGAGAGAAGTTATCTGCGAACGGTACAGATGCTGACAACGGCGCTATATTCTGGAGAAATGATGATACTCTGACTGTAGAGGGTGCAGTATCAGGCTTCCAGCTTGCAGCAGATGACGCAAAGCTGGTGATCACCAGAACATCATTTGCAGGAAAGAAGGATAAGGCAGTTGAGGTAAAGGGTACAGTTGCCGCTGCATATGACAAGAATACGGTCAACATATCCTACGAGCTTCCAGATGAGGGTGTGTACGAGATCTCACTCATGGCGAGAATACACGATCCGAACAATGCTGACACGAAGTTCAAAGAAATACAGAGCATAAAGGTTTACTATGATAAGACTGCACCGGCAAATGTGAAGCTGGAGTGTGCAAACCAGAAATACAAATCAGGATCGACATTCTATTACAGATCAAAGAGTGACGTGAAGATCAAG
>OLSL01003448.1_pt1 | contig 11218 bp, 9 predicted proteins | sample 1672511 | NCBI WGS metagenome assembly OLSL01 (sample SAMEA3136694, study PRJEB25190) | human gut metagenome | biome: human gut; feature: human-associated habitat; material: faeces | place: Austria | collected 2013
CTCGCGGGAGGGAGCGCAATCGTTCAAGGACGATTGCGTGTTTTGCTTTGGAGCAATGGCTCTCTTTGGATTTTTGCACGCGTCGAGCATGTCTCGATGGCTATAGCCTATGGGCACCGCTCCGCTATTCTTTTGCGCCATTTATATCCCGTTTGAGCGCCGTGCTCGAAAAGCAAGCAAGCGCAGACTTCGATCGGAATGGCTCTCCTGGTGGCTCGAATGGCCAATGCGAGGAAGCGCTGAGGAATGACGGGGAGGCGTATGAGCGACACGCTGGCGGTGGCCCGCTACCTGGAGGACGTGCCGTGCGTGAAGCGCGTGCTGTACCCCGAGCTGGAAAGCTCGCCGTATCACGAGCTGGTGAAAACCCAAATGAACGGCTTAGGAACGGGAATCCTGTCCTTCGAGCTTGCCGATGACGTCAACGGCATGTCCAGTTTCGAGGCGGGAAAGAAGCTGCTCAACGCGCTGCAGCTGTCGCATATCGCTGTGAGCCTGGGCGACCTGGCAAGCCTTACCCAGCATCCGGCCAGTATGACGCACCACAACGTCTCGCCCGAGGTGCGCGCCAAGATGGGCATTACGACGGTCTTATCCGCTTCTCCGCCGGCCTAGAGGACGCCGAAGACCTGATTGCTGACTTTGGGCAGGCGTTCGCCCAGCTGTAAAGAAGCCATCATGGTGTGGGACCTAGGCCCGAGGCCCCACACTATCGCATGAGCGGGGCGGCGCCATGGCAGGTGATGGCGCCGAGCAGCGGCGCCGCTTCTTGCGGGTCGACGCGTTTGCCGCGACGCACCCATTCGCGGTAAAAGTCCAGCGCCGTGGTGCGGATAAAGTTCAGCACCAGCTCCTCAGTGTCGGCGTCCATCCATGCAAAAGGGTCCTGCCCAGCGGACTTATAGCGCATCATCTGCTCACGATAGATATGGTTGCCAAAGTCGTAGGGTCCGGGCGAACAGATAAGCTTCTCAATGGTAGGAGTTTGCCCGACAAGGAACAAAAAGAAACGCTGCGCATGGCCGTCAAGGTCTTTTGGCTGGTCGGCAGTGGTTTCGTAATTATCGAAAAAGTCGTTCATAACTTCATTCATCACGCTGTCGTACAGCGCTTCGATAGATTCGAAGTGCAGATAGAACGTCTTGCGGTTGATGCCGGCGCGCTCGGTTAAATCCTTCACCGTGATTCTCGCCACGCCCACTTCGCCCACCATATCCATGAACGCATCGCGTATGAGTTTGCGCGTGCGCACGACGCGCAAATCTATTTTGCTTTCGGTCATGATCCCTCCCCGTACCTTGGCTGCGCCTATGCGTTTCGCCACAGAAAAATGCACGTGTGGCGAAATCCCCTTCGTTCGAAATGTGTCGATTATACCCCGATTTCTTGCGCTCGTTGCCTAAGCACCATATCGCGAAGCTGGGCAGTGAACGAGGTTTCCATACCCTCCATAATGCAGGTGCGAACGGGTCCGGCATAAATCGGTCATCGTAATTATATCCCTTTTACCTGGGAAAACGGGATATGCGAAACGAAGGAGAGGATATGGAAGGTAGCAAAAGGATGCATGCGGTGCTTAGTCGTCGTAGCTTCCTCGGGCTAGGTGCTGTCAGCGGCGCACTTGCTGCTGTGGGCAGTATGGCCACCACGCAGGGCTGGCTGGCACCTGCGCAGGCAACAGCGGCGCCTGAAGAGCGCACGGCGTTCACCTACCACAACGAGCATTGCCTGTGTAACTGCATGTTGCAGTGCACGGTGCGTGACGGACGCCTGGTCATGGTGCAACCGCGCCCGAATAGTGACAAGCGTTTCCAAAACGTGTGTCTTAAGGGCATTTCCGAGATCGAGCACATCTATGGCGAAGCGCGCATTCAATCGCCTATGCGTCGCGTGGGAGAACGCGGCAGCGGTCAGTTCGAGGTAATCAGCTGGGACGAGGCGTTTAAAATCATCGCCGAGAAATTTCAGGCCACCATCGACAAGTACGGTTCGCAGGCGTTGTGGATTCAATACTCCACGGAGGCTTCGCAGCGCTTCAGTCCGCTACTAGCTTCCATTTTGGGCGCGCAAGCTGGCGGTTTGAACGGCTACGACATGGGCCAGGGCAACGGTCAGGGTCAAGCGTTCGGCTGGTCGGGCATGTTCGCGCTCAACACCATATGGGAGTGGAAGCAGGCTAACGTGGTGCTTGTGGCCAACTGCAACATGCTGGAAACGGGCATGATGTGGTCGCGCGCTTTCCTTGATGCTCAGGCTGCTGGCACGAAGATCATCGTACTCGATCCGCGTTTCACGGCAACGGCAAGCAAGGCAGACCAGTGGGTCGGGCTGCGCGCGGGTACCGACCCGGCGTTTTTCCTGGGAATGGTGAAGTACCTGCTGGACAACGACTTGTGCGATCGCGAGCACATGCTGGCGCACACGTCGTTCCCCTTCCTTGTGAACGCGAACACCGGTGAGGTGCTCGGCGAGATGCACGATACAGTGGATAAGGAAACTGGCGAGCCGAAGCAGGTGAAAGCCCCGTATGTGTGGGACAGCGCAACGGGTGCGGCTGTGCTGCATGATACGCCGGGCGCGCAGCCTGCGCTCGAAGGCACCTTCACGGTGGACGGTGTGCAATATATCACCGAGTATGACTTGCTCAAGCAGCAGATGGCCGACTACACGCTCGACTGGGCTGAGGGCGTTACCGGTGTGCCGGCCGATACTATCGCCCAGGTGGCGCGCGAGTATGCAAAGGGTCCGTCTATCATCTGCAATGGCGTGGGCGGTATCGATAAATTCTCCAACAACGACATCGCCGGCCACTGCTATGCGCTTATCGCCTCGCTAACCGGCAACTATGGCAAGCGCGGTACCGGTTGTGGTATCTACCACTACCACACTGTCCTGTCCGGGGCCAAATTGGGCGCCTGGAAGCTGCCTGAGAACAGCAAGCCCACGCCTAGCAAAAAAGGCTTCTACGACATTGTGAACACCGACGACGTGCACGCGGCCATGTTCTTCGGCGATATTCCCACGCAGAAGGCGGCGAACTGGGCAAAAACGCAGCGTTGGTTGGATTCGCTTGACTTCGTGTGCGTGGCAGACATCTATCACAGCTCGGTTGTTGACTACGTTGACCTGGTGCTTCCCGTGTGCAGCAAGTTCGAGTGCGCCGACAGCGTGGGCGGCGTGAAGAACGCTAACGGCTACATTCTGGAGAACCAGAAGGTGCTTGACCCGTTGTTCGATTCCAAATCCGACTTCTACATTGAGAAGGGCATTGCCGAAGCCATGGGGCTGGGCGATTTGTATCCGGAGAATGGTGAAGAATATGCTCGCGCTATCTTGACCACGGACGACCCGTCGTGTGAAGGTATCACACTTGAAGCGCTGAACAGGGAAAACGGTGCCTGTAAGCTGGTGCTGGATTGGGACGATACCGTCGGCGAGGAAGTGGGCATGACTTACGCAACGCCTTCGACCAAGCAGGAGCCGTACTACGAGAACATGCTGGCGTGGGGCCAGGCGTTCCCGCAGTGGGAGCGTCCTAACGAGGCGTACCCGGAAAACCCGCTGCGCGAAAAATACCCGCTGCAGTTCAGCCAAGCTCGTTCGCGCTTCCGCGTGCATTCTGCCTATTCGGGTGCGAAGTGGATCCAGCAGCTGTTCGAGCCGCATATCGAGCTGAACCCGTCCGATGCCGCTGCGCGTGGCCTTGTCGATGGCGACGAAGTTGAGGTGTACAACGATCGCGGTTCGTTCCGCACGAAGCTGCGCCTGAACAACGCCGTGCAGCCTGAAAGCGCGTTTATGGCCGAAAGCACGTACCGTCAGTATCTTGAGGGGACGCTGATGCAAAGCGTATCCAACGATACGATGAACCCGCGCGGTTACGACATGATGTTCGGTCCCATGATTCCGTATAACGACACGCTCATTGAGATCAAAAAGGCAGGTGAATAGCCCATGACGAAACTGGCTATCGGAATAGACCTGCACCGCTGCATCGGGTGCAACACGTGCTCGATTGCTTGCAAGATGCAGAACAACGTCCCTGATGGCATGCTGTGGAACCGCGTGCTTACCGAGGGCGTGGAGATGTTCGACGACGCTGTTGGCGTGTACCCCAACCTTTCGCGTACGTATCTGCCGGTTGCTTGCCAGCACTGCGAGAATCCTGCATGCATGAAGGTATGCCCGACCGGCGCCACATACAAAGACGAGCAAGGTCGCGTGGAGATTGATTACGACCGCTGCATCGGCTGTCGTATGTGCATGGGCGCCTGTCCGTATAACGCCCGCGTGTTCAACTGGAACGAGCCTGTGCGCGCGACAGGTTTCCACTATGGCGATGCCGGCGTGCCGGTTCGCCCACGCGGCGTGGCCGAGAAATGCAGCCTGTGCAAGGAGCGTACCGATCGCGGCGACGAGCCTATGTGCGTGCATTGCTGCCCGGGTGATGCTCGCGTGTTCGGCGACCTGGATGATCCGGATTCGGCAGTGTCGAGGCTTTGGCGTCGTGGCGGTCATGTGCTGCTCGAGGAAAAGGGCACGCGTCCGCAAGTGTTTTACGTGAACTAGGGGGTTGATTGATGGATAAGCGAAAAGCCCTGTTCAGCGGGCGAACTATGGTGGTTGTTGTCGTGTTGGCGGCGGTGGTTTTAGCCGCGGTGGGCTGCTGGGTTGCCCAGCAGATGTACGGCCTGGGTATCACGGGCATGAACAACTCCAACTCATGGGGCCTGTACATCATGGCGTTCATGTTCTTCGTCGGCCTGTCGGCTGGCGGTCTGATTGTGGCAAGCTCGGCGCACGTGTTCGGCATAGAGTCGTTTAAGCGCGTGTCGGTGCCGGCGGTCATCACGTCCATCGTATGCATCTGCTGTGCTGGCGCGTTCGTGCTCATCGACCTTGGCGGCGTGGCGCGTGTGTGGCGCATGTTCGTGGGGTTGAACTTCATCAGCCCGCTTGCGTGGGACATGATCGTTATCACGTGCTACCTGGTCATCAACGTGCTTGACCTGGTGTGGTTGGTGCGCGGCGACGAGCGCAAGGTGGCAGTGCTCTCTCGTGTGGCGCTGCCGGTTGCCATCCTGGTGCACAGCGTGACGGCATGGATTTTCGGCCTGCAGATTGCTAAGGCGTGGTACTCGGCGATCATGGCTCCCATTTTTGTGGCATCGGCCTGCGATTCGGGTCTGGCATTGCTGCTTATCTGCCTTTTGGCGCTTGACCGTGCGAAGTTGTTCAAGTTCGACCGCGATTTGATGAAGTCGCTGGCGGGGCTGCTTGCGGTGTTCGTGGCGGTGGACGCGTTCTTCATCGCCTGCGAGTGTTTGACCATGGGCTACCCGGGTGCGGGCGAGGCCGAGGCGCTGGCTATCATGGCCACCGGCAAGACGGCGCCGTTCTTCTGGTTTGAGATTATCGGTGGCTTGGCTGTGCCGTTTTTGGTACTCGTGTTCGCTCGGAATCGCGAAAAACCGGCGTGTGTGGTGCTGGCGAGTGCGCTGATAGTGCTTGGTGTGTTCTGCAAGCGTGCGTGGCTGTTGCTCACCAGCTTCACCGTGCCGAACGTCTATGGCGGCAACGGCATTACGTTGGGTACGGCTGCCGCTCAGGTAGGCGATGCCGGCGACGTGTGGACTACGCTGGGCGTGTATGCGCCTACGCTGCCGGAGGTCGTAGTGTTTGCGGGCGTGGTGTGCGCGGGTGCGCTGGCGTACATGATCCTATCGAAGTGCGTGCTGCCAAAATGCGGTGGTGAACAATAGCTATGGCGTGTAGGAGTCGGTTGCAATCGGTGACCGGCTCCCTTTTTTCGTGAGAGGTAGCGGATTGCTGATGGTGGATAGGGAAACGTTTGCGCAGGTGGCGCCCTGGCTGGCGATTGCCGGCAACGCGCTTTTAACGCCGCCCTTGCAGGCAGGTGCGCAGAGTGCGGCTATATTTGACGCTCGCCTATGGGAAGAGCTTGCGGCGTGCGAAGACGCCGAGGTGGCGAATGCTGTAGATAAGCTGGTGAAGTATCTTGACGGGCGCGAAGAGACGGCGGCCGCATCGCGGGAAGCGCAAACCGGTGTTTGTATTTTAGACGCCAGGGATGGCGCGAGTAATCTTGATGATCGAGTGCAACGCGCATCGGTGGAGTTCGCGCATCTGTTCGTGGGGCCGCCGAAACCGGCTGTTGCCCCGTGGGAGACGTTTTACCGCCAGCAGGGTTGTGCCGTCGGGTTCGGCGAGGCGACTCATCAGATGCGCACGGCCTTGCGCGACAACGGTTTGGAGTTGGCACAGGCGGGTAGGCAGTACGAGGACCATATGGGCATCGAGCTTCTGCTGGCAAGCGAATTATGCCGCCGAGCAGGTGAAGGCGAGGATTGGGGCGCAGATGCAGGGTGCGTTCCTTCTGCTGCGAGCGAAGGCGCGGATGCGAATACGCAAAACGCCCTGAGTGCGGCGCAGCATGCTGTCGACTTCGTGCGCACCCGCCCGCTTTCCTGGATGCCAGCCTTGCGCGAAGCGGTAGAACGTGAATCCCCCAACGGTTTTTACGCACCTCTGTTGCAGCTAACCCAAGCGTTGTTGGAACTGGTTGCGTAAGGAGGGGATATGTCGTCAGCGGTAACATAGCTGATAGTGTTTGAGGTTTGCGCTCTACTGCCCGTTCAAGACGATGCTCGTATAATTCACGGGGACATGCGGGCGGCCATAGGGGTGGCTTGCGCGAGTTGAGAGGACCTGCTATGGAGATATCGCACGAGGCGAGGGAAGCCGTGGTCTAGGGCTAATGCCGGGAATTGCATAGGGATTGCTGGTTTGCGATGGGCAAATCGTGGGCAAATGAGCTTAATGCTAATAACGAAATATTCTATTAGACACGGACGCAAGGGGCTCATTTATGAGTAGGAAGCGCCAATACGTCTGAGATTTTTCTCATAATCCTTTGGTTCTCGGTTCGAATCCGGGCGGGCCCACCACCGAAACACCGGCCATTGCGCTCAATCGGCGCAGTGGCCTTTTTCTTACGGCGCCTTTCCATTCAAGGATCCCGGCTGCGAAATGGCCCGTTTTCCATTCCTTCTGGTTATTCATCCATTCCAATCTTGACGAGAATAACCTCCCCATACGTGTCATCTACATATTGCACGCCTCGCACCAAGGAGAGAAAGTGAGTCCATCCCTGCCGAAGGAACGGCTCCTCGTGCTTGTCGAGGAGACATTGCGTCGCTACTACAAAGGCGATTATGCCCCTGCGCTCTCGCTTATGGAGGAGCGCTGCGTGTTCATCAGCGCGGGTCCTGTGTTCTATCTGCGCGACAACGTGAGAAACGCGCTCGAAAACGATGTACACATGCCGACTTTCACTCTTCAGAACTGCCGTTTTCGCCTTATAGAGACCCGCTCCGAAGACGAAGCCATCGTCATGGGCGAATACACCTTACGCTCCGACCCAGGGTTTGCCATGGTGGTCGCCGCGCAACAGCGCATAACCGTCAACATGAGGCTTCATGACGACCAGTGGCAGGCCTACCTCGTCCATGCCTCGAACGAATGCAGCGATGCTGATGTCGACGAGATTTCCCCGCCAAGCTGGGTCGCAGCACCTTCGAATTCGTGCAGGACATACTTCGCCAGGAAATGAGGACGGCGCGTCAGGCGAAACGCATCCACCTTGAAGCGGGCGAAAGATCCATGCCCGTCGACCCGGATTCCATCCTTTATGTGGAGTCGGCTGGAAAGCAGTGCATCCTCCACTTCGCCGAACACAACACCACGGTTCGCATCATGCTCGGCGAAGCCCAAGGCATGCTTCCCAACTACTTCGTGCGCATTCACCGCTACTACCTCGTCAATGTGAAATACGTATTCGGCATCTCCCGCTCGGGCGTCGAGCTGATGACGGGAGCCATCCTACCCATTCACCAACGACGCTTTGCCGACGTGAAGACCGAGCTGCTCAAGCACGTCGATATCGGCTGCCTTGCGAAGGATGCCGATACCCCTCCCCGGAGGATTTCTGGCGGACAAAGACCTGGTATGCGGTTCGCCTCGGCCTCCATGCTCCGAGAAGGCCTAGCGGCCTAGGAGCGAAAGCTCGTCTTGAAGCGGACGCTGGCACAGAGGCGTCCGTTTCTTGTATAAACGCGCCCCGAATCTCCCCTACACGAAATCAGGCCCGCCTCTTTTGAGCACGGGCCTGATTTGATATGCAGGATTGCGACGCCCCAAGCGGGAGATGCGCTGCAGCGCCGAAACGCTAGTCTTCCAGGTAATCCTTCAGCTTGGAAGAACGGCTGGGATGGCGCAGCTTGGCAAGGGTTTTGCTTTCAATCTGACGAATGCGCTCGCGCGTAACGCCGAACTGTCGGCCGACTTCCTCAAGCGTATGAGGATGGCCGTCCTCGAGCCCGAAGCGCAGGCTGATGACCTTGCGCTCTCGTTCCGCAAGTCCGTCGAGCACCTTGCTCAACTGCTCCTGAAGCATGGAGAAGCTTGCAGCGTCGGGCGGCACGATGGCGGCATCGTCCTCGATGAAGTCGCCGAGCTGGCTGTCTTCCTCTTCGCCGATCGGGGTTTCCAAAGAAACGGGCTCCTGGCTGATTTTTTGGATTTCACGCACACGCTCTGCGGTGAGCCCCATCTTCTCGCCGATTTCCTCCGGGGAAGGATCGCGGCCAAGCTCCTGAAGCAACTGACGCTGGATGCGGACGAGCTTGTTGATCGTTTCGACCATATGCACCGGAATACGAATCGTACGAGCCTGGTCGGCGATAGCGCGCGTGATGGCCTGGCGAATCCACCACGTTGCGTAGGTGGAGAACTTGAAGCCCTTGGTGTAATCGAATTTCTCGACCGCGCGAATCAGGCCGAGATTGCCCTCTTGGATAAGGTCCAAAAACAGCATGCCGCGGCCGACATAGCGCTTCGCGATGGAGACGACCAGACGCAGGTTGGCCTCGATGAGCTGCTGCTTCGCATCGATGCCGACCTGCTCGACGCGGGTCAGACGACGACGCTCACGACGCTCGAGCTCGATGCCTTCCTCTTCCGCCTTTTCGAGCTCTGCCGTCGCAGCAACGCCGGCCTCGATCTTCATGGCAAGGTCGATCTCTTCGGCAGCGGTCAACAGCGGCACTTTGCCGATCTCTTTGAGATACATGCGCACGGGATCGCCCGTCAGCATAGTGACAGACGTGTCTGCCGAGCGACGACGAACCTTCGAGGAGCGCGTGGTTACCTTCGGGAGGTTCACCTCCGCATCCTCGGCGGCCTTGAGCTCTTCCTCAGGAATACCCTCAAGCAGGTCTTCGTCGGAAAGCGAGGCGTCTATCTTTTCATCTTCGAGGGACATGTCAGCGCCCGCAAGGGAGGCCTCGTCCACCGCGGTTTTATTCTTTTTGGAATCTTCAGTTGTTTTAGCTTTGGCAGCAGACACAGATGCTATCCTTTCGCCGCAGAAAATGGGCATAATAGCCCCAAAGATACAGCTTATTAATATAGCATACTTTCGCATGCTATCGTCGTTCTATTTCTCACGAAACCGCAGGCCGGCCGAAAGCTGCGAAGGCGAGCCCGCAAGCCGGCCGAAATCCCCGGCGTGAAACCCAAACCAGCAGGAACCCCGGGTGCAAGCCCGCAACGAGGCGAACGCCCTACTCGATCCCGAGAGGACGATGCGCACTGCGCAGGGCAACCAGCTCCTTTTGCAACGCAACTACCGCCTCGTAGGCCATGGCGTATTCCTCCTCCGTCATGTTTCCGGGATGCTTCAGCTGGACGTTGAGCGCCACGACCGAATCTTCCATATCGCGCAGGGCAAGCTCTTCGGCCAAAAATTGAGCAAGGCGCACCGGGTCGACCTCGTCGTACAGAGACGCCGAAGTCAGAACGGAGGCGGACCCCGGAAGCATCGACTCCACCCCGCGCACGACCTCGCTCGCATCCGCGCATGCCGGATGTTCGGCATAAAACGCAAGCAGCGCCTGCGCTATGACCCCGTAAGACTCCTGATGCCAGGCGGTTTGCGCGAGTATCTCGGCATAGCCCAGTCCCACTGCGACATTTTGGGCGCACAGCACCAGAAACTCCCGCTCTATCCGCAAACGCTCCCGCTCGCGCGGCGGAAGGTCCAGCATTGCCTGGCGATGCGCGGCAGCGGGGCTCGCGGAGCCTCCTTGCGACTCGGCAGAGGGTTCGTAGACCCGCGGCGAGCGAACACCCGCCAGCTTCTCCGTTACCATGGAAAGCTCGAAATGCAGACAATCGGCAATGTAACCCGCGTATTCCTGGGCCAGAACCGAATGCTTGATAGGCGCAAGAAGCTCCAAGGCATCGGATAGCGCGCGGCTTTTCTGGCCGAAATCGTCCAGATTGTAGCGCTGGAACTTTCGATCGATGGCGTAGTGCATAAGCGGCACCGCCTGCCCGAGAAGCTCCTCCAACGCTTCTCCCCCATATTTCTGAACGAAGTCCGCAGGGTCCAGGTTGTCGGGCAGCGTCACGGCGCACAGGTCGATCTTCGAACGCCCGGCCTCGGGAAGCATGCTTTCGTCGACGAAACGGGCGGCGCGGTCCGCCGCGCGCTGACCGGCTTCGTCTCCGTCGAACAGATACACAATACGATGCTTGGCATGGCGCGATATGGTGCGGATATGCTGCACGGTAAGCGCCGTTCCAAGCGTTGCGACCGCGTTTTTCACGCCCGCCCCATGAAGCACGATCACATCCGTATAACCCTCGACGATAATCGCCACACCGGTGCTCGCCATGGCAGCCTTTGCCTTGTCAAGCCCGAAAAGCACCTCGGATTTGTGAAAGACGGGCGTCTCCTGCGAATTGAGGTACTTCGGCTCGCCCTTGCCGATCACGCGTCCGCCGAACGCGATCGTATTGCCCTCGACGTCGCGAATGGGAAACATGATGCGGTTGAAGAAGCGGTCCTGCAGACGGCCGTCCCGCTTAGACGGCATGGCAACATTGGCCTCCACCATGTCTTTGGGCTTGAAGCCCTTCGAGGAAAGATGGCGGACGAGCGCCTGGTTGCCCGGAGCGAAGCCGAGATTCCATTCGTTGGGCACCGGCCCGCCCAGATCGCGGGAAGAAAGGTAGGCACGCGCCGCATCGGCCTGGGAGCCGCGAGCGCGCATAAGCTGCGTATGGTAGAACGAGGCGGTCTCTTCGCAGACTTCCTTCAGCCGAGCTTTTTGTCCGCGCGCCACGGCCGCGC
>OLSL01003454.1_pt1 | contig 11206 bp, 9 predicted proteins | sample 1672511 | NCBI WGS metagenome assembly OLSL01 (sample SAMEA3136694, study PRJEB25190) | human gut metagenome | biome: human gut; feature: human-associated habitat; material: faeces | place: Austria | collected 2013
ACATAAGCATCCCCCTTACCCACCGCTTAGTGCTCTACACACTTGAAGCGGGGGATTGCTTATTCTGCGTTCAAATGCTCCGACGGCTTATGTCTAATTCAGTTCAAACAGTTCCTCTAATTTGTGCTCATCAATATTCGTACCGATGACGCAGAGACGTCCGGTGTAATCCGGCTCACCGTCACGCAGTTCATACTCACCCGGAACCATATCAAAGTAGATCCATGTACCATCCTCTGCCGGAACCATTCCCTTTGCACGCAGAATGCTGCCGTAATCTTCCGTATCACAGAAGATCTTCAGGATGGACTCGATCTTCTCTTTTGTATATTTATGCGGAGTCTCTTTGCCCCAACTTGTAAATACTTCATCTGCATCATGATCGTGATGGTGATGATCATGGTCATGGCATCCACAGGTGCATCCCTCACCATGGTCATGGTCATGATCGTGATCATGGTCGTGGTCATGATGATGGTCGTGGTCATGGTCATGATGATGCTCGTGCTCATGGTCATGATGATGGTCATGCTCGTGGTCATGATGATGCTCATGGTGATGTTCTTCGTATTCTTTCATCATCTCCTGCATCAGTGAATCCTGCTGTTCGACAACGTTCAGAATCTGCTCACCGGTAATAGCATCCCAAGGAGTTGTGATGATTGCAGCCTTTGGATTTACTGCCTGGATTTCTTTTACACAAAGCTCTAATTTTTCTTCTTTCGCATTCTGGGTACGGCTCAGAACAATGGTTGTTGCATTTGCAATCTGGTTATTGAAAAATTCACCGAATGCTTTCATCTGTTTGGAAGCTTTCATTGCATTGACAACCGTTACCAATGCGTTTAATTTAACATCGTGATCTTTCTCCATATCTTTTACGGAAGACATAACATCAGAAAGTTTGCCTACTCCAGACGGCTCAATGAGAATACGATCCGGATGATAAGTCTCGATGACTTCATTCAGGCTGCGATTGAAATCGCCTACAAGAGAGCAGCAGATACAACCGGAATTCAACTCTTTGATCTCAATCCCTGCATCTTTTAAGAAACCACCGTCAATACCGACTTCACCATACTCATTCTCTACCAGAACGACTTTCTCTCCGGAAAAAACTTCTTCCAGCATTTTTTTAATAAAAGTTGTTTTACCGGCTCCGAGGAATCCGGAAATAATATCTATCTTTGTCATTTTATATCATCCTTTCTTCATTTATAAATTTCCACCCTTTGACAGATTATTTTAAGTCTGAATGCAGGAATTGTCAAGGTGTGTCACACGCCTGTCTGCTCACATCCGGCTTTTCTCAGGACAGGTTTGACATTTCACAGAGTTTCTGATAAATACCACCTTTTGCAAGCAATTCTGCATGGGTACCGCTCTCCTCAATGCCATTTTCTGTCAGCACCAGAATACGCTGGGCATTACGGATGGTGGACAGACGATGGGCAATGACAAACGTTGTCCGCCCTTTTGCAAGAATTTCCAGAGATTCCTGCACCACCTTCTCACTCTCGTTATCCAGCGCGGACGTGGCCTCATCAAAAATCAGGATCGGCGGATTTTTCAAAAACACACGGGCAATGGACAGACGCTGCTTCTGCCCGCCGGACAACTTCACGCCTCGCTGGCCGATATCTGTGTCATATCCATCCGGAAAATTCATGATAAATTCATGGGCATTGGCTTCTTTTGCCGCCCGGATAACCTCTTCCCGGCTGGCATCCGGTTTGCCATACCGGATATTTTCCAGAATTGTTCCTGCAAACAGATACACATCCTGTTGCACGATTCCGATATGATTTCGCAGATCAGACAGCTTGATGTTACGGATATCCTGTCCGTCCACCCGGATCGTACCGCCTGTCACATCATAGAATCTCGGAATCAGACTGCACAGAGTGGTTTTTCCTGCCCCGGAACTTCCAACCAGTGCCACATACTCCCCTGCCGGAACATCCAGATTCACATGATTTAACACCATCTGATCACTGTCTGCATAATGAAAGGACACATTTTCAAAACTGATATTCCCCTTCACCTCCTGCATCGGCTGTGCATCCGGTGCATCTTTGATATCAGGAATTACTGAAATCATTTCCATAAAACGTTCAAAACCGGAATAGCCATTCTGGAACTGCTCCGTAAAATCAATCAGTGTCTTAATTGGCTCCGTAAAGACATTGATATACAGCAAAAACGTGATCAGATCGGTTATATTTCCTTTTCCACGAGCTATCATTACGCCGCCCGATAACATTACCACTACGGTGATGGCTGTCGTAAATGCCGTCAGACCGGCATTATATCCACCCATGTAACGATAACTGTTTTTCTTTGCATCCAGAAATCCATCATTTCCTTTTTTAAATTTTTCATTCTCAATTTCTTCATTCGCAAAAGATTTTACCACACGGATGCCGGACAGATTATCCTCGATCTGACTGTTAATATCTGCGATTTTCACGCGGTTCATACGGAACGCACGTTTCATTTTTTTATTGAACACATAAGCATACACCAGCATGAACGGCACCAGTGCAAACGCTGCCAGCGTCAGTCGCGGGCTGATATTGATCATAATAACAAACGCACCGATGATACGGATCAATGAAATCACGATATTTTCCGGTCCGTGATGCAGCAACTCTGTAATATCAAACAGATCTGATGTAATACGCGACATCAACTGGCCAACCTTCTGATCATCGTAAAACCGGAAAGACAGCTTCTGGTAATGAGAAAAGATCTCCGCACGCATATCGTATTCGATCCTGGCTCCCATGACATGCCCGTAATTTGAAATAAAATAATTGCAATAACACTGGGCCGCGATCAGCACCAGCATGAATACACCCAATTGCACGATCGTATGCAGTGCCTGGCTGCTTCCCCAGTATACCACCTCTGATGTAATGTAACGGACTACCAGCGGAATCACCAGAGATACCGCTGCCGCCCCGAATGCAAAAAACATATCCGCAACAAAAATTCCCATATATGGCTTATAATATGAGAACAGTTTTTTTAAATTTTTCCTCATGTATTTTCCCCTTATGATGTTTGATATAAAGTAAAGCGGACATTCGCAATCCGCTTTCGCTACTTGCTCATGAACACACGTGAGACTTAGCGCGTGATTCCGTTCAATGTAAGCTGACAGATTCTTCTCAGGATCACGGTCTAAATCCATACGGTGAATGCACTGTTATCTAATATATACACTCTTGCAAAAAAAGTCAAACCATGTTGGTGTAAAGCATTTATTCTTCTTTCTTTACGCTTTTTTATTTTTCGTTACGGTTTACCGGACATTGGGCACTGCACTTGACTTTCTCACCAGATTGATGCACTATATCAGATATGAGATGACTTCACCTCTACAGGTGTCATCTGCAAATTGTTGCAACATTTTAACAAGGAGGTTCTTTTTATGACACCAAAACAGGAATATTATAAAGTTGCCGCAGAAACGATTCTAAAAAACATTGAGCAGCGCGGCTATGAGGGATGCTACTGTGAAACCAGCGAAAAAGCAGTCAAAAAAGCTCTTTCTTATGTAACTCCGGGTTCCAGTGTATCCTTTGGAGGCTCCATGACCATGAACGAATGTGGCCTGATGGATGCCCTGCAGAAACGCACCGATATCACATTGCTGGATCGCTCCAAAGCCTGTTCCCCAGAGGAAGTAAAAGAAATCTATCACAAGGCATTATCCTGTGACTACTATTTTATGAGCACCAATGCCATCACATTAGACGGTCAGCTTGTCAATACCGACGGTACTGGAAACCGCGTAGCTGCTTTAATCTACGGGCCGGAAAATGTTATTATTATTGCCGGCATGAACAAAGTCGCTGCCACGCTGGAAGAAGCTGAATCCAGAGTAAAAAATATCGCTTCTCCTCCAAATGCCATTCGTCTTGACCGCAAGACCCCCTGCGCACTGACCGGAAGCTGCCATGACTGCTTTGCGGAAGGATGCATCTGCAGCCATACTGTTATTACCCGAAGAAGTGCCATCAAAGGACGTATCAAACTGATCCTGGTCGGAGAAGAACTTGGTTACTAAACGCATTTACGAATGCGCATTATAAAAACCCATGCCAATCATTTATGCAGCAAATGATTGGCATGGGTTTTCTGTATGATTACGTTTACATTTTCTCCGGTGCATCAAAACCAAGAACATCGATACATGTCTCCAGAACATCTCTGGTCAGTTCCAACAGGCGAATATAACCTGCCTGTACAGCCGCATCCTCTTCCACCATGATTTTTGTCTCATGATAGAAATGATTCAGGGCATTTGCAAGACTGTAAATATAAGCACAGATTTTATGCGGTGCAAGCTCTTCTGCCGCATTTGTCATTACTTCGTTGAAGCGGGCCAGTTCCAGCATCAGATTCTTCTCACTGGTAGAATGTGCTGCCTGAATGGTGTAATCTGCTGCGCTCTTGCCACTCTGTGCATATTTTTTCAAAATAGATTTGATACGCACGATGGTATACAGGATATATGGACCGGTATTTCCTTCAAAGGAAATAAAGCGGTCAATATCAAAGATATAGTCTTTGGAAGCCTGATTGGATAAATCTCCGTATTTGATGGCAGATAATGCAACCTGCTTTGCGGTCTTCTCTGCATCTTCTTTTTCCATGGTATTGTTCTCGGAAATCTTCTGGTACATCTCGTTCTGAATGTCACCCACCAGTTTTTCCAGACGCATAACACCACCTTCACGGGTTTTGAACGGTTTGCCATCCTTTCCATTCATAGTACCAAATCCGATGAATTTCAGTTCTGTGCTGTCATCTACCAGACCGGTTTTTTTCGCACAGCGGAATACCTGTACAAAATGAAGTTCCTGACGTTTGTCTGCCAGATATACCATCTGGTCCGGATGGTAATCTTTCATACGCCATACAATGGTAGCCAGATCTGTCGTTGTATAGAGAGAGGCACCATCGGATTTTAAGATCATGCACGGCGGAATTTCTTTTGCATCACACTCCTCGCTGACATCTACTACCAGTGCGCCCTCGCTCATATAAGCAAATCCGTCTTTCTTCATCTGCTCTGCCATCGGTGCGATATACGGATCCGCATCGGACTCTCCTTTCCAGAGATCAAAGGATACGTTCAGACTGTCATAGTTCTTTTTCAGGTCAGCAATGGATACGGATAAAATGTGTTTCCAAAGAGCGATATATCCTCTTCTGCCCTTCTGAAGTTCAAAAGTCGCCTGCATAGCTGCCTCTTTATAAGCAGCATCTTCTTTTGATTTTCCACTTGCTGTCGGGTAAATCTCCTCCAGCTCGGAAATGGTAAACGGTGCTTCTTCCGGATACTCGCCTTCATAAGCCTCATCAAAATATACCAGCTCAGGCTTCCGTTCATGAAGTTCTGTGATGATCAGTCCCATCTGCAGACCCCAGTCTCCCAGATGTACATCACCAATCACATTATGACCGATATAACGGCTCATACGCTTTACACTCTCACCGATAACTGCGGAACGAAGATGTCCCACATGCAATGGTTTTGCCACATTGGCTCCGCCGTAATCCACGATGATCGTCTTTGGCTCGGCAGTCTTCTCGCAACCGTAACGCTCATCTGCCTGCATCTCACGAAGATACTCTGCCAGATACTCCTCAGATAATTTCAGATTCAGGAATCCCGGTTTGACAGATTCTACGGATGCAAACATCTCCTGCCCCTGCAAACGTGCTGCCACGTCATCTGCGATCATAAATGGTGCTTTTTTATACTGTTTTGCGGCAGCCATAGCTCCGTTACACTGAAACTCACACAGATCCGGTCTGTTTGACAGTGTCACTTTACCGAATTTTTCTTCATATCCGGCTTCCACAAAAGCTTTTGTTACCTCAGCGGTAATATTATCTAATAATTTTTTCATGTGTACCTCCCGGTTTCAATCTTTCTAATTGACAATTAGTTTTATTTTAACATTATTTTCATGGTTGTGCAACGCTGATCTTCCGCACTCTGTTATTTTTTGTCAACACTGATTTCTACGCATATTTACGGCAAATCTGTACATGCTTTCTAATACATTTTGAACGCAGATCACAAAGCAACTGCGTTCATGGGCAGATAGCGAAAGCGGATTGCGAATGTCCGTTTTACATGTATATCCGTAATCTTTTTAAATTAATCCGGAGGCAAAACAATATGGCATCATATAAAGTAGAAATCTGCGGTGTGAATACATCCACACTTCCCATTTTAAAAGAATCTGAGAAAAAGGATCTCTTTGTACGCATCAAAAACGGGGATCTGACAGCCCGGGAAACTTACATCCGCGGGAATCTCCGTCTGGTTCTCAGTGTCATCCGGCGCTTTTCCGCTTCCAATGAAAATGTGGATGATCTGTTTCAGATTGGCTGCATTGGTCTGATCAAATCCATCGATAATTTCGATCCCAGCCTGGATGTAAAATTTTCCACCTATGCTGTACCCATGATCATCGGAGAAATCCGGCGCTACCTCAGGGACAACAGCAGTGTCCGGGTCAGCCGTTCTCTGCGGGATATTGCCTACAAAGCCATCCATGCGCGGGAACTGATGATCCGCAATAACAACCAGGAACCGACACTGGATGAAATAGCTGCTGAGATCCAGATTCCAAAAGAAGAGATTGCATACGCACTGGATGGCATCCAGACACCGGTCAGTCTCTATGATCCCATTTACACGGACGGCGGCGAACCACTCTATGTTATGGATCAGATCAGTGATAAGAAAAATAAAGAAGATCGCTGGGTGGAAAAACTCTCACTCAGCGATGCAATGAAACGGCTGAATAAGCGGGAAAACCACATTATACAGCTGCGTTTTTTTGAAGGAAAAACCCAGATGGAGGTAGCAGATGAAATCCATATTTCCCAGGCACAGGTCAGTCGTCTGGAAAAATCTGCCCTCAAAACCATGCGAAACTACCTTACAGTAACGTAATGAACAACGCTAACGTAGTTACAGCGATTTCGTTCAAGAATGCTCCCGGCATTCTTGCTGCGAGTAAGGTTTTAATTTGCATTCACCAAGACCCCATGCACCACAAAGCGCTTCGTCTCTCCGCTGCTGGTGCATGTGGACAATGTCACGATCTTATCTTCTTTTGTCGGATGGATTCCGGTATCTTTCATGGAAGAAGTCACCATACGGTCGATCATAGCCTGCCAGGTATCATCCGGTCCATAACCAACGGTGTAGACCTCATCGTCCTGCTCCACGTCATAGTAGGAAAAAATCTGATACCGCAGCACCTGCGTATCCGTATAAATATTAAAATACTGGTTATTTTCATAAAACCCTTCGTCATTTTTATAACGTTTCAGATCTCCGAACATGGTCGTATTCCGCATATTATGACCGTAAATAATGGAATGATAATCAGAAAAATCCGGCTGATTCATTCCTTCCAGGAAAATACATCCGGCAATGTGATAATTTCCATAGATGTCACTGCGCAGATACGTTTCATCATCTCCGGAATACAACACCGGATAACTGATGTGGACATCGTTATAATTATCGAAACGCAGCCATGCCATAATATCCGGATTTTCCTTGCGCAATGCCTCAAACTGAATGCGGGTTCCGTCCTGCCAAAGTGCCCCGGCGCCATCCGGATGCACCACATATTCGGATTCCAGTGTCTGAAATGTCTTTTCTGATTCCTTGTAATCCTTCTGAATGCCAGCCAGTTTTACGATTGAAAAAATCATCACTGCCAGTGCAATGATAAGGATCACCAACGTCACCGGATGCCTTTTTTTCTTCTTTTTCTCTTCCATGCTCTTCTCCTCATTCTAATATTTTACCCGGACAGATTTGCCCGGGTAAAACACAAAATTTCGTTAATATACCACAACCGGATATCCGATCTTCACATTTTCATAAATAGTCTTCATCGCACTGTATGGTGTATTGACACAGCCATGTGATCCACGGGTCTTGTAGATAGATCCGCCAAATTCTGATCTCCAGGATGCATCATGGATACCAACATCTCCGTTAAACGGCAGCCAGAAAGACACTTCTGAATTATAATCCTGTCCCGTCAGCGTATAGTCTCTCATCCGTGCATCAATCGCCCATACACTGCCGGATGGTGTGCTGTGTCCTGCAGACACATTTCCGGTTACCACCGGTGTGGATACAATGCACTGTCCGTCTTTATACAGCCACATTGTCTGAGCTGCGATGCTGACTTCAATGTAGGTAGAACCGAGATCGTTGGTATCACGGCAGACACCCGTGTACAGATATACCGGCTCCACCGTTGTAGTCTCACCTGCCAGCACCAGTTCTTTTAACTGGGCAACCGTTTTTTTCTTATTGATACACCAGCCGTAATCCCCGCCTTTTAAAGTGATCGTCTGGCCATCATGTGTTGTAAACTTTCTGCTCAGACCAAATGTATCATATTTTAATCCAAGCTGATGCACATATTCAGTGATTTTTTCCTCATCCAGATCAAATGTATAATCATCCCCAAAGGTGATCCAGTCTGCAATCTCATCACTGTCTACTACTTCCTTACGATCTCCGAAATCATACGTGATCTTTGCCACCAGCATTTTATTGGCATCTTCGCACTCCTTCTTCAGCTTTTCATCCTCTTTGTATACCTTGGGTGCAATATAACAGTCCTGTTCTTCCAGTGATACCTGCTCCAGTCCCTCTTTGATTGCTGTGTCAATGGCACGATCCGCTTTCTGTATATCCAACTGATTACCGAGCTGTTCCTCCGCAATCTGAAACTTTCCATCTTTGTATTCCAGATGTGCATCTGTGGGAGCGCTCATAGTCTCTTCCTGTATGCAGGATAACGCCGCTATGGTATCATCCAGCTTCTGCTCATCCATGGTAATCCCGAGAGGAATATCTTCCTTGGCCGTTGCTCCCATCAAAAACCACAGAAATGCTTTCTGCTTTTCAAACAATGCTTCCAGTTCTCCCTGATCATCATATTTCAGATCAATAGAAGAAGCATCAATCGTCTCATCTCCGTCGCGGGTTGTAATTGTCAGATGATAAGCATTCATTTTTTCCGCAATCTTTTCTTTGATACTGTCTATGCTTTCATTCCGCAAAGAAATACCAAAGGCTGTTCCTCCGGTATAAAAATGTCTGCTGTAATAAATTGTACCTGCGATATACAGAACAGCCAACACTGCGATGACCACATATACAATTTTTCGAAATCGTTTCTGTCCAATCCGCTGTCGTTTTAATTCCTGTCTTAACTTTGTCTTTTGCACACTTATTACTTCCTTTGTATTTTGTTTCCGTATTTGCAGCTGTTTCCAGTCAGTCATCTCATATTTTAACGCATTTTTATTTTTCATCAACCTTTCCCGGAAAAATTAATAAAATTGTAAACATTTTCTCACAGCTGTCTCAATTTTGTAAATATTCCATATGCAGACGGTCAGATAAGTTAAAAATGCCTACTCATATTTTGTAATCTCTTTTTTCAGATGCCTCATGATTTTTTTCTCAAGTCGAGAAATATAGGACTGGGAGATTCCCATCTGATCCGCCACTTCCTTCTGTGTATACTCCTTTCCCCCGGCGGTCAGTCCATATCGCAGTTCAATGATATTACGCTCCCGGGAAGAAAGCCGCGCAATGGCCGCTTTCAAAAGTTTTTTCTCCATCTCTGTCTCCATATCCTTATAGATAATGTCCTCTTCCGTTCCCAGAATATCCGAAAGCAGAAGTTCGTTACCATCCCAGTCTACGTTCAATGGTTCGTCAAAGGATACTTCCATTTTCATCTTACTGGTACGGCGCAGATACATCAGAATCTCATTTTCGATACACCGGGAAGCATAGGTCGCCAGTTTGATATTTTTATCCGGATTATAAGTATTGATAGACTTGATCAGGCCAATGGTCCCGATGGAGATCAGATCCTCCACACCGATACCTGTATTGTCAAATTTCTTTGCTATGTATACCACCAGCCGCAGATTATGTTCGATCAATTTTTTTCTGGCATCTTCCTCATTTTCTGTTCCAAGCGACATGATACAATCGTTTTCAGCTTCCCGCTCCAGCGGTGCCGGAAGCACTTCGGTTCCACCGATATAGTGAATCTCATTCGAATTGAGAAACAGCAGATTTTGCAATGTTGGAATTAACTTTAACTGGAATTTTCCTGGTACAGATACTCTTAAATACATACGCAGATGTCCTTTCTATTCTTTGTTCTTCCACCTGCGCTTGCATGAAGCGGCGGACGTCATCTGTCAGGCAAAATAGGAGGCATGCAATAGCATCTGCACACGGGGATGCTGCATCACCGGCCCTTTCTGTAATCCGATTTCCGGTTTGAAAATCTGCTTTTTTGTACCTTTCTGCCAGATATCCATCCGATCAAGTAATACCACCATCATCGACCCTTCCTGACGGATGGTCCGGTAAGATATCTCTTTTTTTCTGACTGTATCCTGCGGAAGCTGTTCAAACAGTTCCTGTTCCAGCACCGATACCGGTGCACCGCTGTCCGGATCACGCAGCAGGTTTCCACTGTCACAATACGCCCACAATATCCTGCTCTTTCCGGACAGCCACACTTCTACCCGGCAAACATTTTTCATCACCCTGCGTCTGACCTGATATCCTGTAAAAAGCAGTGCTGCCACAAAACCATACACTATGATCTGTCCTGTTTTTCTGCCGTTCAAAACAGTCAGCCAGTTCTGTACGCCTCCCATTACAAACAATACAATGTACACGGTCAATAATGCCCGCAGATAACCGGCCCGGTCTCTGCCCCCAAATACCATAAGGGTCATCAGCGGATGTACCATGCCATGCACCAGTAAACTGTAAATGGCATACCGGGGAATCATAAACAGCAAACTTACAGAAACACCTACACCAAAAACGCATGCTATCATACACCGCTTCCAGCTGACAGCTCTGTTCAGTATGATTCCTGCAGTATACACTGCACAGAAGTCCATAAGCAGACTGGTCAGGCAAAAAATGTCTGCATACCATTCATATGCCACTTGTCACCTCCCTGCTTACTATACAAAAAACTCCGCGAATTTCTTGTCGAAATCGCGGAGTTCTTACCGTTATCTTCTCAGATTTATTATCTTTTTGTATTTTTCAGGAATTCCGGAATCTTAATGTCGCGCGGTGCAACTGTAGGTG